>Ga0068858_100000777_pt1 | contig 33348 bp, 29 predicted proteins | sample KBSSwiS12_FD_66589 | JGI IMG/M metagenome (GOLD analysis project Ga0068858, IMG submission 66589) | Switchgrass rhizosphere microbial communities from Kellogg Biological Station, Michigan, USA - KBS Switchgrass S1-2 | ecosystem: Host-associated > Plants > Roots > Rhizosphere > Soil ... | reverse complement strand
CAATGCCTTTTACGCGATTTTTAAGATGAGCTTCGAGCGCGTCCGCGAGGTAGTGGACGTTGATCACCGCCCGTTTCACCCCCGCCGAGCGCAGGCGATCGAGCACATGATCGAGCAGCGTCCGACCCGCCACCTCGATCAGCGGCTTGGGCCGCGTCGCGGTGAGCGGGCGCATGCGCTTGCCCAGCCCGGCCGCCATCACCATCGCCGTTTCGGGCACGACACCGCCCGGATCGGGGCGGATCGATAGCGTTCGCTTGGCGCTCATGCCGCGGCGATGACCATCGGGTCGCCGCGCTTGTCGGCCGGAATCGTCGCGTCGAACCATGAAGCGACCGGCGCCAGCGCCGGATGCGCGAGATCGCGGTCGAGATAACGCCACACCCGCGGGCACAGGGTCGGGTAGCGGGGTTTGCCGTCGCGCTGCCACAGCCGTGTGAAGATGCCGATGATCTTGGCGTTCCGCTGCGCGCCGAGCACATGATAGGCGTTGTCGAAGCCCGGATCATTGCCGACATGCGACAGGTAATAGGCGAGCATCGTCGCTTCGAGTTCCGGTGACACGTCGCGCCGCGCGTCCTGCAACAGCGAGACGAGATCATAGGCGGCGTGGCCGGCAAGCGCGTCCTGGAAATCGAGCAGACCGAGGCCCGCCCCGGTCAGCATCAGATTCTCGGCATGATAATCGCGCAGCACCGTGACCGGCCGCTTTGCCAGCGCCTCATCGAACACCTGATCCCAGGCGGCATGATAGCTTTCGACATCGGCGTCGATACCGATGGCCGGGCAATACCATTCGACCAGCAGATCGGCCTCGCGATGCAATACCGCGCGATCATAGGGCGCGGCGGGTACCGCATCCTCGGCGTGCAGCGCGATCAGGATGTCGATCGCCGCGCCGTACAGCGCATGCTCGCGTGACGGATCGGCATCGGCCGCCTCGCGCATGCGGTCGTCGCCGAAATCCTCGAGGAGGACGAGCCCCTGGTCGAGATCGATGCCATGGATCTTCGGCGCGGCGAACCCCCGCGCGCCGAGCCATTGCGCGATCTCGATGAACGGGCGGGGATCCTCATGCGGCGGCGGCGCATCCATCAGTACGGCGCGTCGCGCACCATCCACGATGCGAAAATAACGCCGGAACGAGGCGTCGCCGGCGAGTGGCAGGATCGTCGCCCCGCCCCAGCCCTGGCGCGTGAGGAAATCGGTCGCCCCGGCCGGTGGAATCATATCTGGCGCCATCGCACTTCCCAAGCCGGGGGCACCTCCGCTGTCAAGGCGCGCGCGCCATCCGGCAGCGGCGCCAGGGTCAATGCCAGCGCGTCGGGCCAGCGACCGGGGGCATGTTCGGGCCATTCGATCACCGTCACCGACTCGCTCCGCGCCTCGTCGAGGGCGAGTTCGTCGAGTTCGCGCGGGTCGTCGATGCGGTAAAGATCGACATGCAGAACCGGCAAGCTGACCTCGGGCGGGGCATAAGGCTGGACGATCGCGAAGCTCGGGCTCGGCGCCTCACCGGCGAGGCCAAGCGCGGCGAGCAGGCCGCGCGCGATGCTGGTCTTTCCCGCGCCGAGCGGGCCCGACAAAGTGATGACATCGCCCGGCCCGACGCATCCGGCCAGCGCCGCGCCAAACGCCTCACTGGCGGCAGGGTCGACCAGCCGGCGCATCAGTAGCCGGTCAACAGAATGTCGAGGGCGTTCATGATAGCCGCCTGTTCGTCAGCCAGATGCGCAATGCGTTCCCCCAAATGCTGGCGACGGATCGCCGAGGCGTATTGCGTCATCATGACATAGCGAGCGCCGTCGATCGCGAAAATCGGGTTCAGCCTGCCGATCAGCGGCAACGGCGCGTTGGCATAAGGAAAAAGCGGGACCGAGAGACAGGTTTCCAGATGACGCAGAACATCGGCTTGGCAATCGAGCAGATGATCGCTGCTACCCCGTTGCCGGTAGACGTCGAAACGCGCCATCAGAAGAGGCGATAACGCTCTAGCGGCAGGCCGTGCTCGGCGACATAGGCATTGGACGCTTCGAACGCCGCCTTATTCTCCTCGATCCAACGCGCCCCTTTCTCGGTACGAATATGCTCGCGCAGCGCATCCTCACATACTCGCGAGACATTGATGTCGAGCGCCTTGGCCTCGTCGATCAGGGCGGAATCGATCGATAGATTGATCGGCCGCCGAAACGGCGTACCGGTCTCGCGAACGCTGGAGCGGGACATGAGCAACCTCCTATGCGCACAAAGTATGCGCATAATGATGTCGGCACAAGTCAGCGCCGGGGAAGCTCGATCGTGACGAAAGTGCCCTCGCCCGGCTCCGACACGAGCGTGATTGTGCCACCATGCGCCTCAACGAACTGCTTCGCCAGCGGCAGACCGAGGCCCAGCGCACGCTCGCCGTCGCGCGTGATACCCGGTTCCGCGAAGCGATCGAAGGCGCGCGCCACGGCATCGGCGCTCATTCCCGCGCCGTCGTCCGACACGACGATCCGCGCCGAGGCCGCCGTGCCATCGCCATGCAGCAATACGCGCCCGCCCTCGTGCGCGCCGCGGATCGCATGGCGCAGCAGATGTTCGATGACCTGGCGCAACCGTCTGGCATCGCCACGCACCGTGCCGACCGATGGCGAGAGCTCGATCGCGAAATCGAGCTTCTTGCGTTTCGCGCTTGCGGCCAGCGTGTCGGCGGCGGCCCGCGCCACGCTTTCCAGATCGACATCGAGCTTCTCGAGCTCCGGCGTGCGCCCGTCATGCTGGGTCAGGTCGAGCACCTCGTCGACCAGGATGCCCAGCCGTTCGACCGAATCGAGGATTGCGGTGACATAGGTCTCGCCATCCTTGCTGAGCTTGCCGGCATAACCCTCGCTCAGCATCTCCGCGAAGCCGCTGATCGAGGTCAGCGGCGTGCGCAGTTCATAGCTCATATTGGCGACGAACGCGGTCTTGACCTGGTCCGCCGCCACCAGCGCCTCGTTGCGGTCGCGCAGCGCGTGCTCGATCTTGCGGCTGTCGGACACGTCGAGCATCGTGAACAGCCCGTTGCCATCGGGCAGCGGCACGGCTGCCAGGTCGAAATGCCGCCCGTCGGCGAAGGCCGCGCTACCGCCGCGCGCCTGACGCTCGACCGTCGCCGCACGCACCAGATCGGCGATCAGGCTTGCCCGCCCCGGCTTGACCAGCCGTGAGCCGACCGCCGCAACCAGCGAATCGACGCGGGGATGGCCGACGAGGAATTCCTCATCCAGCCCCCACACGGTGCGGAACTTGTTGTTCCACAATTGCAGCCGGCCATCGGCGGCGAACACGCCGATCGCTTCCGCCAGATTTTCCAGCGTGGCCGTGCGCACCCGCAACAGCGTGTCGCGCGCGCTGGCCAATTGAACCTGCTCGGTACGGTCCTCGAAGATCAGCAACAGCCCGCCATCGGGCAAAGGCTGCGCCACGACGCGCAGATGCACGCCGCCCGGCAGGTGCCAGTTCTCCTCGATCGCCCCGCCCGCGGCGAGGAACCAGTCGCGCCGCTCGGCTTTCCAGCCGGGGAAATCGCGCACCTCGGGCAGGCGGTTGGTCTCGCGCATGCGCTCGAGCACGCGGTCGAATTCCGGCCGGTCGGCGATCCATTCGCTCTTCATCGCGAACAGCCGGCGGAACGGCTGGTTGCAGAAGATCAATGCGCGATCGGGCGCGAACTGCACCACGCCGGCCGAGAGCCGATCGAGCATCGCGCGCTGCGCATCGCCAAAGCGCTTGATCCACGCCCGCGCCTGTTCGAGATCCTCGATATCGACCGCGAAGCCCGCCACGCCGCCGGTCGGCATCGGCACGTCGAACACGCGCAGCATGCGCCGCTCGCCCTTGATCGTCGCCGGCATCGCCTGCATCTGCAGCGTGCCGGTGTCGCGCGCCACCACGGCGCTCGCCAGCGGCCCGCCGATCCCCGACCCCTCGACCAGTTCGAGCCCGCGCCGGATGACGTCTTCGGCATCCGCCCCATCGACCGCATCGACATAGCGGCTGTTGACCATGGCGAGGCGCATGTCGTCGCCGCGATACCACATCGGCAGCGGCGTCGCCTCGATCAGCCCGCTCAGCACGTCGAAGGCATGGTGCGCTTCGCTCACCTCGCCCTTCAACCGTGCGATCTCCGCCTCGCTCTCGCTGGCGTCGAACCACCACAAAACGACACCGCCCGGTGCCTGCACGTCGCGCGGCGCGCGCTGGCCCTTGATCATCAGCGCGCGGGCGGAACCCTGGACGCGCACCGCACGGGCGAAGGCCCGGCCGGACTTTTGAGCGGCGGTAACGTCCTCCGAAAGCCCGGCCAGATCAGCTTTGGTCAGGCCGGTGGTCTCGCCGGCGAGATCATCGAAATAACGCGGCGCCGGGCTCTGCCCGAGCCAGTCACCGAGTCGATCCGGCACCTCGATCCGCCCATCGGCGCGCACCACCATCGCCAGCGCCGGCGCGCCGGAGAGAAGGGCTTCGAGCCGCGCATTGGCGACGGTGGTCGCGACCGCCAGACGCCGCGCGCGCAGCCCGACGAACAATATCCAGCAAGCGCCCGCCAGAAGCAGGGCGAGAGCGGCCCCGACGACAACGATGCCAGGCACGGAAAGCTGGATCAACAACGCACCCTGCAACGGTTCTCAACCTGCGGCCCTGATCGTCCGCCATTCGGTCCTAGGGCAACGCTGCGGGAATATCAAAAGCGACCAAACAGCATGAGACAAGGCGTCCAGCTGGACTGCAATTTTGCCGCACTTGCTATCGTTCACTCGAAATGTCTGCCGGAACGGCCGGATATTCGTCCAGCACTTTACCGAGCGCCTCCTTCAGCGGCGTGAGCCACGGTTCGTAGTGACGCCATTTGTCCATACCGTCACGATTGATCGGGCGCCGCACCTGCTCAGAGCTTGGCGTATACACCGCGCGCTTGTTTTGATAAAAGTTCAAACAGGCCTCGTCGAACGGCAGGCCTAAATGGTCGAGGAGACGGCGTACTTCGACTTCGAAATTATCAACCAGATTTTCGTAGAATATACGATGAACGCGCCCTGGCATGACGCAATCAAAATGCTTCATTTGTCGCACATAATCTCTGTAGAATTTCCCAATATCAACCAAATCGTAGGAAAAATTTATTCCCCAATTATAATTTTGAGTAAAATTAGCGAATCCACAACCGAGTGGATGCCGACGAACGTCTATTATCTTAGCATTCGGCAGGATAAAATTGATTAATCCTACGAATTTCCAGTTATTCGGCATCTTATCAGTGAAAAAAGGTCGACTCGTTTTCCGCCGGTCCTTCGTCAATGTGAGATACCTCTCACCCATAGCGTGTAATTTCTCCGGGCTAGTAGCTATCATATTATCAAGATACGCGCCCGCCGGCCCTTCACCACCCAGTTCGCGAGCGATACGCTCGACATCGTATAGCTCCTCGGTCCCCTCGATCAGCGGATGGCTCGCGAGAATTTGCTCAACCAGAGTTGAGCCCGATCGCGGCATGCTGACAATAAAGATCGGATCACGATCTTGCGCACCTACGCCGGAACGCTTCGCGATCAACGCGGGCGTAAATACGCGCTCCACTTTACGAACGTCATCTGTAATCTCGATTGAATCGTACCGAAACTGGCTACGACGAATACGATTACCTTCACGATAGTTCTCGAAGGCAGCAGCAAAATCTCCAAAGTCGTGAAGTGCCTTGCCAAGTGCGAAATGCAGATGCAATCGCTGGTCATCAGTCGCATCCGCTTGTGCAAGGCTCGCACGCATCACCGCAACGTCAGCGCTGTTGAAACGGACAGTTTTGAGGTTTGCCAGCCCCCACCAGGCGGGGCCGTTGCTCCTTTCGAGCGCCAGCGCCTTTCGGTATGCGACAACGCTATCGTCCAGCCGATTGTTCGTCTTCAACAAGAAGGCATAGTTGACCCAGCTCATCGCGCTATTGGGGTGCCGCGCAAGCAGCTTGCGAAACAATCTATCTGCTTCCGAAAGTCGCCGCTGGTGTGCAAGAATCCCGGCTTTGAGCGAGAGCGCAGCAAGATGATCTGGCTCGCGCGCCAAAACATGTTCAAGAAGCGCCATCGCTTCCTTTTCGCGTTGCAGCCGGTTGAGTAACATGACCAGTGACAGCCGCGCTTCGTGATAGCCGGGAGCCAACAGTAGCGCGCGCTTGAAAAAAATTTCGGCCTCGCGAACCGCACCGCAAACAACGGCGATATCGGCGAGAACTTTGGCGCCGCTAGCATCTTCCGGATCACTTTTTAGGTGTTCCCGAATTAGAAGCTCGGCCTCTTCACGCCTCCCCTCGGCAAAGGCCTGCCTCGCCGCGACCATGGCAGGTCGTCGCTCTGATATCTCGATGCTCTTCAGGTCAGCGGCGTCCGCCTCCCGTTCACGGTTTGCTTTACGCAGGGCAAACGCGAGGACGCGATATGCAGGTGGGAAATCAGGCCAGGTTCGCACCGCCCTGCGTGCATCTCGACAGGCCTCTATCGGCTTCGTCGCCGACAATGCCAGCACCTCCTCAAGGACGCGACGAGGGTCATTTGGACTGCTGGCCGCCAATGTCGCCACAGGGAACTCCACTTTGCAACGCAACGCTAGCCGCGCTTAATATCCCTCCGCAATACCTCCCTACGCGTTCGGCCCCAGAAGGAGGACGGGTGAAGTTTTCACTCCACCCGAATTCACACTACTCCCTCATCACGCCGGTAGTCAGAACCGTTAGAACTTTCGAACGAGTTCAACAAATAAAGACCTACCAAGGAAATCGTAACCACTATAATTGAAATAGTTTCCGATGCGCGGGAGACCATCAGTCGAGCTAATGGTTTCTGGCTTGCGATCGAACACATTAGAAAGTCCAATCGTGAACTCACCTAGACGCTGGATCTCGAACTGCAATGATATGTCCTGCTTTACATAATTGTTCGTGTGGAGATCAGACACTGCAATAACATTACCGGCATTGGCAACGACAGGCGGAGAGAACACTTCATTCGTCATCGGCCCAACGTACGTTGCGCCATAACGGAACGTAATCGGTCCGCGCGTCAAGCGGAGATCCGCGCTGCCAACCCATTTGGGCCCGCCGGCGGTTCCCTGGTTCCCCAGTGTGCCGTTATAATCCGAGGCTGCCACTTCCGCGAAGGGTTGGTAATATTGATGTAGGTTACGTGTCGCCTGGATACGCAACACCGTTCCAATATCCCCAATTTTGGTCGCGTAGCGGAAATCAAAATCGATACCGGAGACCTTCTGCTGAGCAATGTTGAGATACGCGTTCTGCAGCGTGGTAAGGTTCCCTTGGACCGTGTCCCGTCCACCAACGAAAGAACAATAAACATTGCCCGATCGGAAGTCGCTAGATTCATAACAGCGTGTAATAATTTCCGAACCTAGCTGAGAAACCTCATCCTTCACGGTAATATTGAAATAGTCTATTGCAAGAGATATGTTAGCGAATTTCGGATTCAACACGAATCCGGCGTTCCATGAGGTGGATGTTTCAGCTTTCAGCGCTGCACCGCCACCCGACGTGAAAACTTCAGGTGAACTCGTTTGGATGAATGCAACAGCTTTAGCCGCGCCAATTGCCGACGTCAGGTCTGCGAGGCAGTTTTTATAGACATTCGATGTCGAGGCATACTTACTGACAAACGCGTCGCATGGGTCGTCCGCGGTCGAGAAGCCGGACTGGTCGGCCACGAACTGCTCATACAGGTTAGGCGCGCGGAACGAAGTGCCGTAATTGCCTCGAATGCTGAAGAAGTTTGTCGGCGCATAGACACCGCCAAGGTGAAAGGTCGTGTTCGAGCCATACGACTTATAATGCGTATATCGTGCGGATCCGCTGAAATCCAGTCGATATGCAAAAGGAGCATCCCTCAGGACCGGAACCTGGAGCTCGCCGTAAATTTCATAAACTTCGTCGCTGCCCTTCGTGCGGCCACTCGATGAATAGTTATAAAGATTGCGCGTTTGAGACGCCTCGGAAGGAATATCGTCAATCATATCATGACGATATTCCGCGCCGAGTGCAAAGCCGACAGGCCCCGCCGGCAATGTGATCAGGTCGCCGGTGAACACCAACTGAGCAGTTGCTTCCTCAAATTTGGTGTGGCCGGTGTTATCGGTGTAAATATAGTTAAAAAGATTCGCCGGAACGTTGCCCGCCAGCGTCGACGGATTGAACAAGTCTGCCGCGACGCATTGGCCACCATTATAGGTACCTGCGGTCACGTTGCTGGCGCACGTATAAGAGTTTCCGGCGCCTGCTTCGCCAGCGATCGCGGTTGTGATGAATTGCGACGGCGTACCTCCAGGGGCAATCACAGGCTGTAACGACGCGCGGAGGCGACGGGTATCGATATTCTGCAGCGAGTAGGTCGAACTAGTCCGCGAATACATCACGTTCGCATCATAGCGAATGTTGCCGATCCCGACACTGCCACGCAATCCAGCGTCTGCACGATAGAAATCCACCTTCTGCCGCGCATGTAATGGCTGGGGGACGATAAAGACGCGAAGTGCGTCGTTTGAGCCACCGGCCGCGCTCGCCAGCGAATTAGGAAAGAACGGGCTTTCGCTCGGATAGCCATATCCAGCCAGCGCGCCGCCGTATATCTCGAAGCCCAGTTGCTTAGGATCGATGCTGATCTGACCGGCGAACTGCTGCTGCGACTGACGACGTGTGAAAAGCGCTTCGCCATAAAGCTCGGCATCGCCGAGAAGGCCCAACTCATAAGCCCCATTGACGTAACCGGTGTAGGTCCGGATCGGCGAGTAGATATCCTCCTCCAACTGCCGCTGACTGGAGAGCGGCCGGAGATCCGTATTATTCACGTTGATCGGCGTATTAATGTTACCGTTTGCGAACGTGTAGCGATTGACCCGACCGGTTGTCAGATAGCTGATACCTAGGACATAGTTCTGCGCGGTGCCGACAGCGCCATTCGCAAACGGGAAGCAGCGCAACGCGGTGCCATCCGGGGTTTTCTGCCCGATCTGTGCGCCCGTCGTGGGGCTGTAGATCAAGTCGGTCGGGCAGCTGAAATCGCTACGGTCTCCGGTCCGTACCGCCGTGACATCGTGAAACTCGAACGACGCCATGATATGGCCGCGCTCGAACGTCTTGCCGGCGACGGCTGACAAACGGAAGGTACGACCCGCGCCTCGGCTATCAAAAGGAACGTTGCCGGAAGCATCGAGCGTCAGTCCGTTAAATCGAGTATCGGTGATCAGGTTGACCACGCCGCCTTCCGCATCCGAACCATAAACCGAGGAGGCACCGTCTTTGAGGATTTCCACCCGCTGCAGCACCGCTTCGGGTAGCACGTTGAGATCCGCGGAAACCAACTGCGGGCCGACGCCCGATGGAGCCAGGCGGCGCCCGTTCAACAATACCAGGGTGCGTTGCGAGCCCAGTCCACGAAGACCGACGGTGTTGGCACCTGGGCCGCCTTCCGACACATAGCCAAGGAACGTATTGTTGATCTGCGCCGTACCCGAAGTGACGGTGGCATCCTGAACAATTTCAGCGACAGACCGCGCGCCTGAAAGACTGGCATCTGCTCGGGTGATCACCTGAATTGGAGATGATGAAGTAAAATTGCTGTTCGACGGAATACGCGACCCCGTCACGATGACATCGCTGGTATCGCCTTCCGGTGCTGGCTGCGCAGGTAGCGCGGCCGGCGGCGTCTGTTGGTTGGTCGTGTCGGCTGGCGCGGTCTGGGCGGCCGCAGCGGAAGCGACAAGCGACGCGCCGATGAGCACCGTGGACGTAAGCAGCTTCTGACGGAGGGAAAAATACATGGAGGGCCCCTTTATATTTACACAGCGCGCTCGCATGGAACGGCCGATATACCGTTCATCCTCCATAAAGGTTCGAGGGGTTGCAAGGGGATTGTAAATCGCTGTACGCGAAAGCAGTATCGAGTGTGACGAGATTGTCACACGACCAGAAAACAAGCCGAAACGGCCCTTTGCCCGGCGCAGATGTCAGTGATTTCTGCACCTGCGGTTGCCGGCTACGCTTTCACATCGCGCAAAAAGGGCCGATCCAGCCCGAAACAACCGGACTGGTCGACCCTCGTAAGCAACTCGTTCTTCTCGCAAGCCCAGGTTTCAAAATTTAAGCAAGTCGGGTAAAATCCGAATCATGTGAATGCCGGGCATCCCTGTTTCGTACACAGACTCAATACCGGTAATGATCCGGCTTGAACGGCCCCTCGACCGGCACGCCGATATACCCCGCCTGCTTCGGCGTCAGCTTCGACAGGTGCACGCCGAGCTTTTCGAGGTGCAGCGCCGCGACCTTCTCGTCGAGGTGCTTGGGCAGGACATAGACCTGGTTCTGGTACTGCTCGCTCTTGGTCCACAGCTCGATCTGCGCCAGCGTCTGGTTGGTGAAGCTCGCCGACATCACGAACGACGGGTGGCCGGTCGCGCAGCCCAGGTTCACCAGCCGGCCCTTGGCCAGCACGATGATCTGCTTGCCGTCGGGGAATTCGACCAGGTCGGTGCCCGGCTTCACTTCGGTCCATTTGTAGTTGCTGAGCGCCGCGATCTGGATCTCGCTGTCGAAATGGCCGATGTTGCAGACGATCGACATCGGCTTCATCGCGCGCATATGGTCGGCGGTGATCACGTCGGCATTGCCGGTCGCGGTCACGAAGATGTCGGCGCGGGTCACCGCTTCCTCCATCGTCACCACCTCGAAGCCCTCCATCGCCGCCTGCAGCGCGCAGATCGGGTCGACTTCGGTGACCATCACGCGAGCGCCGCCGTTGCGCAGGCTCTGCGCCGAGCCCTTGCCGACGTCACCGAAACCGGCAACGCAGGCGACCTTGCCGGCCAGCATCACGTCGGTGGCGCGACGGATCGCGTCGACCAGCGATTCCTTGCAGCCATAGAGATTGTCGAACTTCGACTTGGTCACGCTGTCGTTGACGTTGATCGCCGGGAACGGCAGCTCGCCCTTCTTGGCGATCTCGTACAGGCGGTGCACGCCGGTGGTGGTCTCTTCCGACACGCCCTTCAAATTCTTGACCGTCTCGGTCAGGTAGCCCGGCTTCTTGGCGACGAACGCCTTCAGCGCGCGCTGGAACTCGACTTCCTCGTCATTCTCCGGCTCGCCCAGCGTATGGCCGGCCTCGATCTTGGCGCCCCACAGCGCGAACATCGTCGCGTCGCCGCCATCGTCGAGGATGATGTTGGCGGTCTGGCCGCTGCCATCGACATCCCAGTCGAAAATCGAGCCGACATAGTCCCAGTAATCGGCCAGGCTCTCGCCCTTGATCGCGAACACCGGCACGCCCGAGGCGGCAATCGCCGCGGCGGCATGGTCCTGGGTCGAGAAGATGTTGCACGTCGCCCAGCGCACATCCGCGCCGAGCGCGGTCAGCGTCTCGATCAGCACCGCGGTCTGGATCGTCATGTGCAGCGAACCGGTGATGCGCGCACCCTTCAGCGGCTGCGACGGGCCGAACTCGCTGCGCAGCGCCATCAGACCCGGCATCTCGGTTTCGGCGATGTTGATTTCGGCGCGGCCGAACTCGGCGAGGCCGATATCGGCAATGACATAGTCGGTCGGACGGTCGAGAACGCTGGCCACGGGAATCTCCGAAAAATGCTGGTGAGTTGCCGCCGCCATAGGGCCAGAGCGCGCTCAAATCAAATATAAAGATATCTTTATATCACCCACCTGCCCGATTGCACCGATGACTCCGCGCCGTCAGGCATGCCCCGCGTCGCTGGCCAACAATGATGGGTCGATACCGGCCGAGATGAAACCACGCTGCCAGCGTAGATCGGCGGGCGTGTCGTACAACAGGCTGGCATCGCCCGGCACGTTGAACCAGCCGTGCCGCGTCATCTCCTCGTCGAGCTGCCCCTCGCCCCAGCCGGCATAGCCCAGCGCGACCAGCCAGCGGCTCGGCCCGCTCCCCGCCGCCAGTGCCTTGAGCACATCGATCGTCCCCGACAGCGCCCAGCGCCCCGCGACGTCGATCGTGTCCTGCCCGCTCCAGTCGGTCGAGTGCAGCACGAAGCCGCGCCGCGTTTCGACCGGCCCGCCAAAATGCACCGGGTCGTTCGGCGCATCGCCCGGCGCGATGTCGAACTGCGCCAGCAGATCGTGCAGGCCGAGCCCCTCGATCGGCGCGCCAACGCCGATGCCGATCGCGCCCTTGGCATCATGCGCGCACACCGCAATCACCGCATGATCGAAACGCGGATCACCGATTCCCGGCATTGCCAGCAGGAATTGCCCGGTCAGGAAGGGTGCGGAGTCCATCGGGCCACAACATAATGGCTCCCGCCGAGACCGCCATGCTTGAAATCCGCCGCCAGTGTTGCGACGTACGGCACGCCCGCCGCGCCCGCGGCACCACAGGAGCGCCGCCCCCGCGGCCCAGCAGGAGAGTTCCCCATGACCATCAGCGTCGGCGATCGCGTACCCAGCCTCACCTTGACCAAGGTCGGCGAAAACGGCCCGGAACAGGTCAGCTCGGACGAGTATTTCAAGGGCCGCAAGGTCGCGCTGTTCTCGGTGCCCGGCGCCTTCACCCCGACCTGCTCGGCGCGCCACCTGCCCGGCTATGTCGACAAGGCCGCCGAGCTCAAGGCGAAGGGCGTCGACGAGATCGCCTGCACCGCGGTCAACGACCCGTTCGTGATGGGCGCGTGGAGCAAGAGCGCCGGGGCCGGCGACGCGGTGACCATGCTGGCTGACGGCAATGGCGATTTTGCCGACGCGGTCGGCCTGACCATGGACGGTTCGAAGTTCGGCCTCGGCAAGCGCGGCCAGCGTTATTCGATGCTGGTCAATGACGGTGTGATCGAGCAGCTCAATGTCGAGGCACCAGGCGAGTTCAATGTCAGCTCAGCCGAGTATCTGATTGGCGAACTGTAATCCCCGGCCGTCGCGCGCCGGGCCTGGTCATGCTATGATCGGCCCGGCGCGGGGCGGCATGATGGCAGGAGAATGACGATGAGCGACGAAAAGAACACCGCCAATACCGGGGCGGCCGAGGAAAAGTCGTTCTTCGAGCGCGCCCAGGAAGCGCTCGGGAGCGCGGTGGAATCGACCGTCGAGGCGGTCAAGGAACATCCCCTCGCCGCCAGCGCGATCGCCGCCGGCGCGGCCGCCGCGGTGGCCGGCGCGGCTTATGGCGCGAGCAAGCTGCTCGACAAGGACGACGAGGATGCCGACGGCTCGGTAAAGGGCTGAGCTTTCTTCACATTCAATGTGTTCCTGCGGAAGCAGGAATCCAGGGTCGCAAGCGTGACGTTCGTGGTTCTGGGTTCCTGCTTTCGCAGGAACACTACAATTCCAGTTGCGGGCCGAACGCGCTGACCGTTGGATTGCCGCCCCTTGCCACCGGATCGTTGCGGCATTAGCCCTCTGCGATGACAGTAGCATCCGACATCGTTGCCGAACTCGATCGGCTCTATCGCGCCTCGGTCGGGCGCCTCCAGGCAGCGCTCACCGCCTATATCACCGACGGAATCGCCCCCGATCCGGCGATGCGCCACGATGGCAGCTTCGCCTATCCCGAAATCCACCTGCGCTATCTCGGCGGCGAGACCCGCCCCGCGCCGGCGCGCTCGTTCGGCCGCCTCGTCACCGAAGGCGAATATCGCATCAGCGTGACCAAACCGTCGATCTTCGCCGACTACCTCACGGAACAGCTCACCCTGCTGGTCGAGGATTACAATGTCGAGGTCGTGGCAATGCCTGGCCGGCAGGAAATCCCTTTTCCCTATGTCATCGATCCCGGTCACGCGCTGAGCCTCGACGAGGTGTCCGCGGTCGATCTCGCCCGCCATTTCCCCGCCACCGAGCTGGCCCATATCGGCGACGAGATCGCCGATGGCCTGTACGAGGTGCGCGACGAAATCTACCCGCTCGCCTTGTTCGATGGCCTGCGCACCGATTTCTCGCTCGCCCGCCTGCGCCATTACACGGGCACCCCGCCCGAACATGTCCAGCGCTATGTGCTGTTCACCAACTACCACCGCTATGTCGATGAATTCGTCCGCTGGGCCGCCGGCCAGCTCGGTGAGGGCAGCCGCTTCACCGGCGTGTCGGGCGCCGGCGGCGTGATGATCCGTGCCGGCGACGATGTCGAGGCGGCGCTCGCCGACAGCAGCGCGTGGCGCCGTCACCAGATGCCTGCCTACCACCTGATGGCGGCGGACGGCACCGGCATCACCCTGGTCAATATCGGCGTCGGCCCGTCCAACGCCAAGACGATCTGCGACCACCTCGCGGTGCTGCGCCCCGAGGCATGGATCATGATCGGCCATTGCGGCGGCCTGCGCCCGAGCCAGCGCATCGGCGACTATGTCCTCGCCCACGCCTATCTGCGCGACGACCATATCCTCGACGACGTGCTGCCGCCCGAAATCCCGGTTCCCGCCATCGCCGAGGTCCAGCAGGCACTGGCCCGCGCCGCCGAGACGGTTTCCGGCCAGAGCGGCGAGGAGCTCAAACGCCGTCTGCGCACCGGCACGATCGTCACCACCGACGACCGCAACTGGGAGCTGCAATATTCCCGCTCCGCGCTGCGCTTCTCCTTGAGCCGCGCCGCCGGCATCGACATGGAATCGGCCACCATCGCCGCCCAGGGCTATCGCTTCCGCGTGCCCTATGGCACGTTGCTTTGCGTCTCGGACAAGCCGCTCCACGGCGAGCTGAAGCTGCCCGGCCAGGCCAACCGCTTCTACGAACGCGCCATCAACGAGCATATGCGCATCGGCATCGAAACCTGCGAGGAACTCCGCCGCGAGGGCGCCAAGCTCCACAGCCGCAAGCTCAGGGCCTTCAACGAGCCGCCGTTCCGGTAGGAGGTGGCTTTCGCGCAGCTGGCGCGCCCTTTTTCCCTCGCCCCTCGCAGAGGGGAGAGGGATACCGCAGCTTGGCAGCTTGCTGCCTAGCGGAGGTTGGGAGAGGGGTGGCGGTCGCATGGCGACCGCGCGGCGCAAGCGCGCCGCACACCCCTCTCCCAGCTCCGACTAGGCCCGCGCGGAGGGCGCGAACCAAGTCTGCGCAACCCTCTCCCCTCTGCGAGGGGCGAGGAAGAAACGACGAGCACGGTTCCCCACCCCCAAGGGAAACCCCAGCCTGCTCATGCGTTACCCCTGCTCCAGTCCATCAAGGAGAGCCCCGATGGCCAGCACGAAGAAATCGACCGCCAGCCGCAAGTCATCCACGCCGCGCCGCGCCAAGGACGGCACCTTCAAGAAGAGCAACAACAGCCATTGGGGTACGGCTGCGATCGTCGGCGGCGTCGCCGCGGTCGGCGCCGCGGCGACCGCCGCGCTGTTCATGCTCCGCGGCAACAGCTGGAGCGATTTCGAGGAATTGCTGTTCGACCAGGATGACGGCGCGCACCAGGCTGACGGCACCGATTCCTCGGCATCGTTCAATGCCCACATTGCCGATGAGGGCACGATTCCGGCCTGAGGCCCGCGCAATCACCCCGGCGCGCGCGATGAACCTCGCGCCGGGCAGCTACGGTGTTGTACGCATATCCGCCGCCAGCCGATCCGCCTTATCCCGGCGCCATCGACACAGGCGGAACACCGACATGATCCAGTCCATCGCGCACCCGACCGACTTCTCGCCCGAGGGGCAGGCGGCCTTCGAACACGCGCTGTATCTCGCGCTGGCCAATCGCTGCCGGCTCGATCTGCTCCATGTCCATGACCCCCGCGCCGATGACGAATGGGATCGTTTCCCGCATGTCCGCAAAACGCTGCAACGCTGGGGCCTGTTGCCGGCGGGCGCGGGTACCGAGGACATCCTTGCGCTCGCCGGCATCGATGTGCGCAAGGTCGAGATCACCGACATCGAGCCCGGCGACGGCCTGTCGCGCTTCATCCGCGATCACCGCCCCGACCTGATCGTCATCGCAAGCCACGGCCACACTGGGCTCAGCCGCTGGGTAAAGCCATCGGTGTCGACCAAGGTGGCGCGCGAGACGATCATCCCGACCCTGATCTTCGGCCCGCTTTCCCGGCCCTTCGTCGATTCGATGACCGGGCGCGTCCATCTCGAATCCGTCCTCGTGCCGATCGATCACACCCCCGAGCCGCAAGAGGCCGTGCTGCACCTGCGGGCGCTGGTCGAAAGCCTCGATGTTGGCGTCGATTTCCTCCATGTCGGACCCGAAGCACCGGTCCTGCTCGATGGCCAGAAGGAGCCCCTGTCGGTCCGCCGGATCGACGGACCGGTCGTCGAGACGCTGCTCGATCAGGCGCGGCAGGCGAGCATGGTCGTCATGCCGATGGCGACACGTCGCGGCCCGCTCGACCTGGTTCTCGGCAGCACGACCGACCGCGTGGTCCGCGAGGTGACCTGCCCGGTGCTCGCGCTCCCCGCGGTGGCGTAGCGGTTGGTCGCCTTGTACGGTCGCACCGGCGGGGTGCGTCATATGTCGCGTCAGGCAATGCGTAGGTTCCCCGATATGATCAGCGCGCGTCACCCGATAGCTGCGCTCCGAACACGATCCGGGGAAACGCGCCGCATGACACACAGGACAACGATCGACGACCGGCCGCGCGCGACCGTGTCGAGGATTTGATCGGCCGCCGCTCGATGATGCCATCCCCGGCCCACTCGGGGGCGGCGGCGTGTATCGCCGCAAGCCTGCGCCTCGCGCTCTTTTTCCAGATCGAAGCACCCCGCAGTAACCGTATGCCGGCCTGACCGGAACAATATCGCTCGCCTCATCACCCGATGCGGCGCCTTCGATCAGACCAGAACCAAATCACCAGGAGAGGATTCCCATGACGAGAACAATGTCGCCCGAGACGATGGCAATCGTGAAGTCGACCGCGCCGGCCCTCCAGCAGCACGGCCTCGCGATCACGCAACGTATGTATGAGCGGCTGTTCGTCGACCCCGCGATCAAGGCGCTGTTCGACCAGGCTGCGCAAGTCTCCGGCGAGCAGCCGAAGCGGCTCGCGGCGGCGATCCTCGCCTTCGCGCAGAATGTCGACAAGCTCGAAGTGCTCAAACCCGCGATCGCCCGGATGGCGGCGCGCCATGTCGAGACCAACATAACGCCGGAACATTACCCCGCGGTCGCCAACGCCCTGCTCCCCGCGATCAGGGACGTGCTGGGCGAGGTCGCGAGCGACGAGGTTCTGGCAGCGTGGGGCGAGGCATATTGGTTCCTGGCTGACGTGCTGATCGGCGCGGAAGCCGCTCTTTATGCCGAGCAAGCTCCTTTGCCGGCATGATCGATGACCTGACGGTCGCGCGCGTCGTCCATGTCGTCGCGGTGACGATGTGGATTGGCGGCGTCGCCTTCGTCACCACGGTGGTGATGCCGGCGATCAACCGGCTCCACGCCCCCGCCGAACGGCTCGCGGCGTTCCACGCCTTCGAGGCGCCGTTCGCGGCGCAGGCGCGCCTCTGGGTGCTGCTCGCTGGCGCGAGCGGCCTGTGGATGGCTTGGCGCGGCGATCTCTGGGCTCGCTTTGCCGACCCGGCCTTCTGGTGGATGGACGCGATGGCGCTGCTCTGGCTCGGCTTCGCCATCATGCTCTTCGTGCTGGAGCCGTTGTTCCTTCATCGGCGGATGGCGTACGCGATGACGCCGGAGAAGACGTTCGACCGCATGGTGACGATGCACCGGGCCGCGCTCGGCCTGGCGACGATCACCGTTGCGGCAGCGGTCGCCGGGAGCCACGGCTTGATCTAGATGGTGAACTCGTCGGTGGGGAATCTGCCCACACGGCCCTCGCCCTACACCCCCCAGCGATACCGCGCGCCGGGCGGCCAGGCGAACAGCATGTCTTCCTCGCGCGCGCCTGCACCGATATTGTGGATCACCAGCCACCCGTTCGGCCCGCGCCGGTCGGAGACGATGCCGATATGCGGTATCGACCCCTGGATCAGGCAGACGAAGATATCGCCGGGCCGCCATCCCGCATGATCGGCCGGCACCGGCAGTTGCGCGTCGTGGCGCTTGAACCAGGTCTGCAGATTGGGCACGCGGCGATGGTCGATGTTGCGATCCGGCGCGTGCAGCCCCCAGTTCCTGGGGTAGGCCGAAAAGGCCGCGCGCATGTCCTGGTTGACCAGCAGCTGCAGGTCCTTTCCCAGCGCATCGCGATAGGCGCGGATCAGCACGTCGGTGCACACGCCCCGCGCGCGCGGCACGTCGCCGCCAGGAAAGGCCAGCCTGCTGTAGGCTGAGTCATAGGTAAGCGTGACGCCCACCTGCCGCCGGGCCGCCGCGATCAGCCTGGTCGCCGCGCTCGGCGGGGGAATCGCGCAGGCGGGCAAAGCACACGCCGCGCCCAAGCCGACCAGCAATGCACGGCGGTCGATCGACGGGGTCATGCTGTATCGACCTCCGGGTGCTGGCTTCTCCCTCTCCCCTCAACGGGGAGAGGGTCGGGGAGAGGGGTGGCCACAAACGACGCCGCCCGTGGCCACCCCCCTCCCCAGCCCTCTCCCCTTAGGGGAGAGGGAGAAGAAGGTCCGCCGCCCCTTGGCCCGTCACCCAGCGCCACGGCCTCTACCAACCGCTGGGATGCCCCTTGTTCTGCTTGTCAAGCCACGCCTTCAGCGGCGCGAAATACGCCACCATCGCCTGGCCCGAAATCTCGCGGCTGCCGGTGAACACCTGCAGCGCGTCCGGCCACGGCTTCGACTGGCCCATCGCCAGCATCGCGTTCAGCTTCGCGCCGACGTCCTTGTTGCCGTAGAAGGAGCAACGGTGCAGCGGGCCTTTCCATCCGGCCTGCTTGCACGCCGCCTGATAGAACTGGAACTGCAGCAATCGCGCCAGGAAGTAGCGCGTATAGGGCACGCTCGCCGGCACATGATATTTGGCACCCGGGTCGAACCGCGTCTCGTCGCGCGGCACCGGCGGCACGATGCCCTGATAGTGCAGCCGCAGGTCGTTCCAGCCCTTCTCATAGCCCGTGGCGGGAATCGCGCCGGAGAACACGCCCCAGCGCCATTTGTCGATCAGCAGGCCGAACGGCAGGAAGGCCACCTTGTCCATCGCCTGGCGCAGCAACAGCCCGATATCCTTGTCGGGCGTTGGCACCTTGGCCGGATCGAGCAGCCCGATCTGCACCAGATATTGTGGCGTGATCGACAGCGCGACGAAATCGCCGATCGCCTCGTGGAACCCATCATTGGCGCCATTCTCGTACAGGAACGGCTGCCCCTTATAGGCGCGCTGATAATAATTGTGGCCGAGCTCGTGGTGGATCGTCACGAAGTCGTCGGCATTGATCTTGAGGCAGGTCTTCACCCGGATATCGTCCTGGTTGTCGATATCCCAGGCGGAGGCGTGGCAGATCACCTCGCGGTCGCGCGGCTTGGTGATCTGCGACCGTTCCCAGAAGCTCGCCGGCAATTGCGGGAAGCCGAGCGACGAATAGAACCCCTCCCCCGCCTTGACCATCTTGACCGGGTCATAGCCCTTGGCCTGGAGCAGCGCCCCGGTGTCGAAGCCAAGATCGCCCGCGCCCGCCGGGGCGACGAGATCATAGATATTGCCCCATTCCTGGCCCCACATATTGCCGAGCAGGTCGGCGCGGATCGGGCCGGTCTTCGGCTGCACCGCGTCGCCATATTTCTCGTTGAGCTTCCACCGCACATAGGTGTGCAGCGCGAGGTAGAGCGGCTCGACCTGCTTCCACAATTTGTCGGTCATCGCCGCGAACTGGTCGGGCGTCATGTCATAGCCGGCGCGCCACAGCGCCCCGACATCGGCATAGCCAAGCTCGACCGCGCCCTGATTGGCGATCGTCACCTGCCGGGCATAGTCGCCACGCATCTGCGCCCCGACATTGTCGTGCCAGCTGGTCCACATCTCCTGGAGCTTGGCCGGATCGCGCACGGTACCCATCGCCGCCTCGATGTCGCTGCCGTTGATCGGCCTGCCGTCGAGCGTGCCGCGACCCTTGCCATATTCGGACGACATCCGCGTCACGATCGTCGCCAGTTCGTCGGCCGCGCCAGCCCGAGCCGGTGCGGGCAAGGTGATGCCGCTGCGCAGCAGATCGATCTTGCGCGCCGTGTCGAACGACAGGCCGGGGACCTTTGCATACTTCGCCGCCTCGGTGGCGAGTTGCACCTGCAATATCGTCTGACGCGCGTTGGCCTGCGCCGCGAGCGCGTCGGTATCGTCGGTGATGAAGGTCGCGTTGACCCAGGAGATGCGATTCACATCGACCGACAGCGGCGCGAGCTGCGCCTCGGCCGAGGCGACGAAGGCGTCGGCATCCTTGGGGGTCAGCGTGGTCGGCGCTGCGGGAGCGGCGGTCTGGGCAGACGCCGGCGCGACGGCGAGCGCCATCGCCAGCGCGGCGAGCGTGGTGAGACGGATCATGAGAAGTCCCTGCGGATTATCGTTGTCGATGCCGCAGACTGTGCCCCATGCGCGGAGGCGTCAAGCGGCGAGGAAATCCGCGATCGCCTGCCCCAGCTCCGGCCTGGTCACCGCGCTCATATGGTTGCCCGGCACCGCCCGAAAGGTCCCGTGCGGCAGGGTCTCGGCCAGCGCGCTGGCCGAGCCATTGTCGTCGTCCTCATCGCCCGAAACGACCAGCGTCGGCTGTGCGATCGTCCTCAGCACCTCGATCGGTGTATCGACGAAGGTGTCGAGTATATGGAGCAGTGCGACCGGATCGCCCTTGGTGGTCTTGAGGAACGCCTCGGTCATCCATTCTGTCGTGCCGCGCTCGAAGCTGCCGAGATGGGTCAGCACATGGCGGAAATAGCCGCCCCGCCCCGCCGTCTCGATCACGCCCGTCAGCCCCATGCCCGACAGCACCACGCGCCGCGGGCGCGCGCCGCTGGCCAGCATCCGCACCACGGTCCGCGCACCAAGCGAATAGCCACCAAGGTCATAGTCGGTCAGGTCGAGATGCTCGACCAGCGCCAGCCCGTCGCGCATCAGCGCGTCGGGCGGATAGGCCGCCGCGTCGTGCGGCGTGGCGCTGTTACCATGCCCGCGCAGATCGGGCATGATCACGCGAAAGCCCCGCGCGGCGATCGTCGCCGCATGGCCGTAGCGCAGCCAATTGACCTCGGCGTTCGAGAAATAGCCGTGGATCAGGACGACCGGCCTGCCCTCACCCAGTTCGCGCCATGCGAGGCGCTCGCCATCGAAGCTGTCGAAATAGTGCGGTTCAATCGGGGAGTTTGCCAAGCGTCTTCATCCAGCGGTCTACCAGCGGCCTATGCTCATCAGTTCGCTTGCCCGGCAAGCCCGACGTGTCGAGCCAGGCATCGTGCCGGCTCTCGATGCTGAAATGCAGGGTTGGCTTGAAGCGATCGGGATCGTCAAAGCTGCCGATCGTGAGGTCGATATTGGTCGCGCCCTCGACATATTCGAAGCTCAGCGGCGTCCCGCACGCCGAACAGAAGCCGCGCCTGGCGATCGGCGACGAGGCGTAATAATCGGGCTCGCTCTCCCAGGTCAGCGCTGCTTGCGGCACATTCTTGAACGCCGCGGCCACCCCGCCGGTGGCGCGCTGGCACATCCGGCAGTGGCACAAATAGGCGTCATCATCGGCAATCGTCACCACATAACGCACGCGCCCGCATTGGCAGCCGCCCGTCACGCGCTCCGTGCCCATGTCGATTCACTCCGCAGCCATTACGCGCAATCAGGATTGCACCATTTGCAGTTGTTAGGCCTAGCTTTATATAACGATGCTTATTATATTCGCCGTCATGAACGATTCCCTCGGCTTTCTGATTAGCGACGTCTCGCGCCTGATGCGGCGGCGCTTCGACGAGCGCGCGCGCGTGGTTGGCGTGACGCGGACACAGTGGCGCATGCTGATGACGCTGGCGCGCCACCAGGGCCTCAATCAGGGCAGCCTCGCCGACCTGCTCGAGGTGGAGCCGATTACCTTGTGCCGCATGATCGACCGGCTGGAAGAGGCCGGTCTGGTCGAGCGACGTCGCGACCCGGGCGACCGGCGAGCGTGGCTGATCTACCTCACCGCCAAGGCCGGCCCGATCCTCGACCAGATTCGGACCATCGCCGATTCAATGCTCGCACAGGCATTTTATGGACTCGACGACGGCGAGCGCCAGAAGATGGCCGCCTCGCTGGCGCGCATTCGCAACAATCTCAGCGATATTCCGGAAGACAAAGAGGCCAACCATGGCTGACGCAGATCCAAAAATCGCGGACGCCAAGGTCCGGGAGATCGCCATCACGCCGATCGAGACGGTCGAGGCACCGCCCCAAAAGCAGCGCGGCTGGGGCCGCATCGCGCTGATGGTCAGCGTGCCACTGCTTATCGCGCTGATCGGTGGTTATGTGTACCTAACCTCGGGCCGCTATATCTCGACCGACAACGCCTATGTGCGCCAGGACATGATCTCGATCAGCCCCGACGTCACGGGCCGTATCGTCGCGGTCAATGTCCGCGAGAACCAGCGCGTGCACGCCGGTGACGCCCTGTTCACGATCGACCCCGAACCCTATCGTATCGCGCTCGAACAGGCCGACGCGGCGCTGGCAACGGCGCGCGTGCAGGTCGCGACGCTTGCCACCGACAGCGGTGGGGCGGCCGCCGACATCTCCAGCGCGCAAGCCGATATCCTGCTCGCACAGGCGACCTATGACCGCCAGGCGGCACTGATGAAGCGCGGTTTCACCACCCGCGCCAGCTTCGACGCTGCGGCGCACGAGGTTGCGGCGGCGAAGGCGCGGCTCGGCACGGCGCAGGCCTCGGCGGCCAAGGCGCGTACCCAGATCGGCAGCGGCACGACCGGGTCGGGTGTGCCGGCCGCGATCCAGGCGGCGATGGCCGAGCGCGACAAGGCCGCGCTGGCGCTCGCCCGCACCGTGGTGCGCGCGCCGAAGGACGGCATCGTCAGCCAGACCAGCCGCCTGCAGATCGGCACGATCACGCCCAGCGGCGTGCCCGCGCTCAGCATCGTCGTCAGCCAGGCGGCATGGGTCGAGGCCAATTTCAAGGAAACCGACCTCAACCACATGGCGGTCGGCCAGCCCGCCGAGATCAGGTTTGACGCCTATTCCGGCGTCAAGCTGTGCGGCCATATCGCCAGCATCGGCGCCGGTACCGGTTCCGAATTCTCGGTGCTGCCGGCGCAGAATGCCAGCGGCAACTGGGTCAAGGTGACGCAGCGCGTACCGGTGCGTATCGCGATCGATTGCGCGACGTCGCGGGCGATGATTCCGGGACTGAGCGCCGAAGTGAAGATCGACACCAAACCCCATGGCTAAACCCGTAGCGGGCCAGGCGTTGCTGCCGGTGCAGCATCGCTGGCTCGTCACCATCGGCGTGATGGGCGCGATGGTGATGCAGATCCTCGACACCACGATCGCCAACGTCGCGCTGCCCAAGATGACGACGAGCCTCGGCGCGACCAACGACACCATCACCTGGGTGCTGACCAGCTACATCATCGCCACCGCCATCGCCCTCCCCGCGACCGGCTGGCTCTCCGACCGGCTCGGCTCGCGCAACCTTTTCCTCGTCGCCGTCGGCGGTTTCGTCATCGCCTCGATGCTGTGCGGCACGGCGATCAGCCTTGAGGAAATGGTGCTGTTCCGGGTTTTCCAGGGCGTGTTCGCGGCATTCATCAATCCGCTGTCGCAAACCGCGATGCTCGACATCAACCCGCCCGATCGCTCTGCCGGGGCGATGTCGGTATGGGGTATGGGCGTGATGGTCGGCCCGATCTTCGGCCCGGTGATCGGCGGCTGGCTGACCGAGAGCTACAACTGGCGCTGGTGCTTCTACATCAACGTGCCGGTCGGCGCGATGACCTTCGCGATCATATGGTTCCTCCTTCCGTCTCGCCCCAGGCTGAAGCGCGGCTTCGACGCGATCGGCTTCGGCTTCATCGGCATCTCGGTGGCAGCCTTCCAGCTGATGCTCGATCGCGGGCAGCAAGCGGACTGGTTCAGCAGTTGGGAAATCCGCATCGAGGCGATGATCACCGTGGCCGCGCTGTGGATTGCGCTGGTCCACCTTTCCACCGCCGCGAAGCCGCTGTTCGACCGGCATCTGTTCAAGAACCGCAATCTCGTCGTCGGCATGTTCTTCATGGTCGTGATCGGCATCTCGACCATGGCCCCGATGGCCCTGCTGCCGTCGATGCTGCAGCAGCTGTTCGGCTATCCCGTCGTCGATACCGGCCTGATGATGGCGCCGCGAGGTGTCGGCGTGCTGTTCACCATGTGGCTCAGCGCGCAGGTCATGGGCAAGATCGATGCCCGCTACGTGGTGATGGTCGGGCTGGTGATCTTCGGCTACTCGCTGTGGCAGATGGCCGAATGGTCGCTCGAAATGGACTATTGGCCGGTGATCATCAGCGGCTTCGTGCAGGGGCTCGGCATGGGGCTGGTGTTCATGCCGCTCAACAGCCTGGCCTTCGCGACGCTTGACGGGCGTTATCGCACGGACGGGTCGAGCCTGCTCAACCTGATGCGCAGCATCGGCCAGTCGGCGGGTATCTCGCTGGTCACCGTGCTGCTCGCGCGGAACGTCCAACAGAGCCATTCAGACCTCGCATCGCATGTCACCCGGGGTGCGGTTCCCGGGCTCGATCTGGGAGCGTTGGACCGGTTCGGTGCGCTGTCGGACAGCGTGTTCGCGATGGCCGATGGCATGATCAACAAACAGGCCGCGATGATCGCCTATATCGACGACTTCTACCTGATGGCGTGGATCTCGATCCTCGTCCTGCCGCTGGTGCTGTTGCTCAGAAGGCCCAAGGGCAAGGTCGAGATAATCCACGCCGAATAGGCGTCAGTGGCAGCCGCCTTCCAGGGTCATCGCCATCGCGGCACCGCCGCCAGCGCCGCACCGACCAACGCCATCGCCATGTCCTTCTGCGCATCCCACGGGTCGCCCTGCTGCCCGTTATAATCCGCGGCCATTTCCGGCGCGACGACCATCGTGAGCAGCCATTCGAAGATCTCGTAGGCCGCGCTCACCAGGCCGACGAACAGCACCGCATGCCACAAGGCCGCGCGGCGCGAGGCGCCGCCGTGGCGCTGCGCCGCCTCGGCATAGACCGGCACGGCAAGAACGCCGAACGCCAGATGGACGAGGCGATCGAACTCGTTCCGCGCCAGCCCGAAGGCCTGGCTGACCGTATGGCCGGTGAGAAAATGGCTCCACGCGTCATAGGGCACGTTCGAATATGTATAGCGTCCGGCGAACGTGTGAATCAGCATGAAGCCGGTCGCCGCCGCGACCGCGCCATCCGATAGCGGCCAGCGCCGCAATAGCGACGGCGCTGCGAGCAACAGCGCCACCGTCGGGATGTGCTGCAGCGGCGCCACATCCGAGTAGGGCTGCGCCACATTGGCCAGCACCAGCGCGACCGCCAGCACGACCAGCATGCCGCGCTGGCGTGCGGGCAGCGCGCGCCAGGCGGCCAGCGGGGTCAGGCCGCCTTTTTCAGATGACGGCGACCGAGCAGTTCGGCGATCTGCACGGCGTTGAGCGCGGCGCCTTTGCGCAGGTTGTCCGACACGCACCACAGCGACAGGCCGTTGTCGACGGTCGAGTCCTCGCGGACGCGGCTGACGAAGGTGGCATAGTCGCCGACGCACTCGACCGGCGTGACGTATCCGCCGTCCTCACGCTTGTCGACGAGCATCACGCCGGGGGCCTCGCGCAGGATGCGCTGCGCCTGGGCGGCGGTGATCTCGTTCTCGAACTCGATGTTGATCGCCTCGGAATGGCCGACGAACACCGGCACGCGGACGCAGGTCGCGGTGACCTTGATCTTCGGGTCGAGGATCTTCTTGGTCTCGACCACCATCTTCCACTCTTCCTTGGTCGAGCCGTCCTCGAGGAAGCTGTCGATGTGCGGGATGACGTTGAAGGCGATCTGCTTGGTGAACTTCTTCGCCTCGGCGCTGTCGCCGACGAAGATGTTGCGGCTCTGCTCGAACAGCTCGTCCATGCCCGCCTTGCCCGCGCCGGACACCGACTGATAGGTCGCGACGACGACGCGCTTGATCTTCGCAAAATCATGCAACGGCTTGAGCGCCACGACCATCTGCGCGGTCGAGCAATTGGGGTTGGCGATGATGTTCTTCTTCAAATAGCCGGCGATCGCCTCGGGGTTCACCTCGGGCACGATCAGCGGCACGTCCGGGTCCATGCGGTAGAGCGACGAATTGTCGATCACCGTGCAACCGGCGGCGGCGAAGCGCGGGGCGTGGATCTTCGTCGCGTCGGAGCCGATCGCGAACAGCGCGATATCCCAACCCTTGGGGTCGAAATTCTCGATGTTCTGGACCTTGAGGGTTTTGCCGGAATCGCCGAAATCGATGACCTCGCCCTGGCTGCGCGACGAGGCGACAGCGGCGATCTCCGCGACGGGGAACTGGCGCTCGGCGAGAATGTTGAGCATCTCACGCCCGACATTGCCCGTCGCGCCGGCGACTACGATCCGGTAACCCATGACTAACTCCGATAACGAACTGCGGGGCGGCCCATAGCGCCACAGCGCCGATCTGGCCAGAAAGCTTTACTTGGCCACCTTGTTTTTCACCTCCCGGTCGAGGAAATCGAGGATCGTCGTCCAGACATGCTCGCTGATCCCCGGCCCGGCGACGCGGTGGGTGTAGCCGGGGTAGAACATCATCTCGAACGGGCGGGCGTGCTTCTGCATCTCGGCGGCGAAGGCGGTCGAGTTTTCGAACACGACATTGTCGTCGGACATGCCGTGGATCAGCAACAGCGGATCGGCGATCTTGACCGCGTCGCCCAGCGCGTCGGACGTGGCATAGGCGGCGGCGTCCTTGCCCGGGTCGCCCATATAGCGCTCGGTATAATGGGTGTCGTAAAGTTCCCACTTGGTCACCGGCGCGCCCGCCACGCCGGCGGCATAGAGGCCCTGGTTGGCCTCGAGCATTTTGAGCGTCATGTAACCGCCATAGGACCAGCCATAGATGGCGATCTTGCCGGGATCGACGAACGGCTGGTGCTTGATCCACTCGGCACCGGCGCGCTGGTCGGCGACCTCGACGCCGCCCATCGCGCGGTAGATGTGATCCTCGAACGCCTTGCCGCGATTGTACGAGCCGCGATTGTCGATCTGGAAATAGACCCAGCCCTGCGCGACGAGATATTGCGCCAGCGGATTGTGCCAGCCGCGCGTGACCTGCTGGCCGGTGCCGGGGCCGCCATAATGTTCGAAGAACACCGGGTACTTCTTGCCCGGCACGAGCGCGGGCGTGATCATCGAATAATAGAGATCGGTGCCGTCGGCGGCCTTGATCGTGCCGAAGGTCGTCGCCTGGTGCGCCTGGAGATAGGGGTAATAAGGATGGCCCGGCACGACGGCGTTCTCGTTGACCCATGACAGGCGCTTGCCGGTCGCGTCGGCGAGATAGGTCTGCGCCGGCTGGGTGGTGCTGGAGCGCGTGACGATGACGCGGCTGGCGGCGCGGTCCATCGTCGCCCCGTTCCACCAGCCAAGCTCGGTCAGGCGGGTGATGGCGCCCGGGTGGGCGATGTCGACCGAATAGAGTTGCTGGGCGAGCACATCGTCCTTGTTGCCGAGGAAAAAGACCCTGCCCCGCGCCTCATCGACACCGACGATGTCGGTGACGACCCATGGCCCTTTGGTCAGCTGCGTCCATTTGCCGCGGTTGAAGCGCCAGACATGGCCATAGCCGTCACGCTCCGAACGCCAGATCAGGCCGCCATCCTTTTGCGGAAAGACGTCGGCAAGGTTGAGCCAGCTGCGCGGGCCGGACTTCTCGGTGAACAGCACCCTCGCCTTGCCGGTGGCAGGATCGATCGCCAGCATGTCGAGCGTCTTCTGGTCGCGGCTCTGGCGCTGGACGAGCAGCGTCTTGCCATCGGCGGTCCAGTCGACCCGGGCGAGATAGATGTCGCGGTTGGCGCCGAGATCGACCTTCACCTGGCCGCTGCCGTCGGCGTTCATCACATGGAGTTCGACCAGCACGTTGGGCGTGCCGGCGGCGGGGTAACGCTGGTCATAGACCTTCGTCCCCTCGGCACCGATCGCGGCGCGGGTGACGATGCCGACCGGGGCCTCGTCGAAACGTTCGACCGCGATGCGCGCGTCGGTCGGCGACCACCAATAGCCGGTGCGACGATCCATTTCCTCCTGCGCGACGAACTCGGCCTCGCCCCAATGGACGGTCCCTGCCCCGCCGGTCGTCACGGCACGCGCCGCGCCGCCGGCGAGCGGCTGCACGAACAGATTCTGGTCGCGCACGAAGCTGACGAAGCCGCCGCGCGAGCTGACGACCGGGTTGAGCTGGCCGCCGGGCTGATTGGTCAATCGCGTCACCTGGCCGTCAAGCGTGGCGAGGTAGAGATCGCCATCGATCGGCACGAGCAACGACTTGCCGTCGGGCGCCCAGTCATAGGTGACGATGCCCTTCTGGCCGCCGATGCGGGCGCGCTCGCGCTGCATCTTCTCGGCTTCCGACAATTCGGCGCCGGTGCCGGCCTTCTTCGAATCGACCAGCATCCATTCGCGCCCGGTGCGGGTGTCGAGCGCCCACAGGTCGAAGCGCTCCTTCTCCTCGGGGCGTGGGCGCAGCGAGGTGAGCAGGGTGCCATCCGGCGACAGCTTCAAGGCACGCGGCTGCGGGCCGGCGAGATCGGGATTGCCAAAGACGCGGCGCAGCGTCAGCGGCTGCGACGCGGTGTCGGCGACCGGTGTCGCCGCGCCGGCGCCGGCAGGACCTGGCACGGGCTCAGCAGCCATGGCGGGCACGCCCAGGCACGCGAGCATCACGCCCGCGAGCAGCCAGGTCTTCGACATCATCCATCTCCAGTCCCGATTTCGTTCCGCCCGGCGAATGCGGGCGCGAGATGCGGCACTTATCGCGGCGGTCGGGCACGGCGTAAAGGGTGGCGAGGGTTGGACGCCCGGTTGGACCGGGTTGGAAACCACAGGCAAGTATCGGCCAAGTCGTGAAACCCAAACATGCAAAGTATTCGACCCCTTTTGACGACCGACGGGGGGTATGTTCGTTACTGTGCGCGGCGCGCGCCGGCCAAGACGGCGCGGAGAAGCGCCCGAGGAATCCAACGCGATATTCGCGGCACGGTCTTCGCGCGATCGTCCAACATCAGCCGCGCAGACTGGGCCGTTATTCGACCATTTATGGGGAACCGTGGTTATTTTCCTATGCTTCATTGTCGTCACTCGCCGCCAAGATCGCCGTTTTCCCAACACCGCGCCGGGTGAGCGCAATGGTCGGCCGCATCATGCGCGCGGTTGGCGATGGGGTGAATCAGGTTGCGGCGGCGATGTGTCACGAAGGGGGGCGCCGCGCGCTACCACAGGGGCGCGAGCCGATCGCCCGCCCCGGCGCGCACGAGCCGACCAAAAGCATAATCCTGTCGGAAGGCCGGCGCATGGTGACGGTCCGCATCGGCGACGAAACGGTGGAGATGCCGATGAACGAGGCGGTGTTCCGCGCGTTGGGCGAGGCAGCGCTGGATGGCAGCCGCGTCGCGCAGCGCCATTCGGCACGGATGGTGCGCGAGATCGAGGCGGAGCAGCGCCGCGACCAGATCGCGGTGCATAATGCGGCGGTGCGGCCGATCGGCGACAATTGGAACGTGACCAAGCGCCCGATAACGGCGGATTACGGCGATGAGATCATTACGGATCGGCGGACCGGCGTGGTGGTGGTGAAGGACGTGGCCGGTGGCGATGGACGTGATGATTTTGCGGCGGAGGGTGGCTGAGGGGTCTGGCTGGTGTGGGTTGGCGATCAGAAAGTCAGGTGGCGAGCCTGACTAAGGCACTGTCCAAAAGCCGCGTCGCAACAATATCAACAATCTTCTTTTATTAAATTCATTTAAATACAATATCTTAAATAAGGTAACGCGATGTCAGCTTTGCGCCCACTCCAGTCATTTGAAGCCAGATTACCTGGCCTCAAAACCGGGCATTCAATTGCGCAATTCCCAACGACCGATATTGGGTTCTCGCTCGTCGCGTCGAGCTTTAGTCACTGAATTCGTCGAGTCAGGCGCAGGACCCATGCTCTACCAGATCGGCCCTAACTATATGTCCAAGCCGCCGGCACGAAGCTCCAGCTTCAGCGCTGTTACGACGGCGAACGCCTGCACCCTGTCCGGGCTGCCTTCCTTGCTCGAGTTCACAAGCCCTACCGAACCCTGCGCGCGTGCGAAGAGTTTCGTCAGATGCGCTGATCGAGAAGCGCTCGCCATCTTGGACAGTTCGTCCTGTACCGCATATCCGTTCTCAGCGCGGACCAGCACGCGATCAAGGAGATCGCTGATCCGCTGCCGAAGATCGCGATCCTCATTGTTTGCAGGTGTCGCCATTTTGCAGTCCCTCATTAGTTCCGCACATTTTACAGCCGCCCATATCGACAGGGAATGGCTTTTCGCGCCGTTCCGCCTACATCTAAGCTGAGGGCGGTTGGACAATGCTGGACAAAGAACTTCGAGAAATCATCGAGGCCGAACTCGAGAAGAATAGCCCGGATTGGCATCTTATCGAGAGCGTCAGCCGCCGCGCGGTCGATTCTGATCCCGATTTTATCCGTTTCTCGGTTGACGCCGCCCACATCCAGCGTCTTGGCGAGGAGTTGGTCGCGAAGCAGGAAACCGCTTTGTCCGAACTCATCAAGAATGCATTCGATGCCGATGCGTCCAAGGTCACGCTGACCTTTGAGAAGCGGGGCCAGGCGGGCGGCATGCTGACGATCGAGGACGATGGCTCCGGCATGACGGAGGAAGTGATTCGAGATGCTTGGATGCGCATCTCGACCGCGGCGAAAGCGGACGAGCCGATGTCACCGCGGTTCGGCCGCGTCCGCGCGGGCCGAAAGGGAATTGGCCGGTTTGCGGTTCAGCGCCTCGGCCACCGGCTTTCGCTCGTCAGCAAGCCGGCCGGAAGCCCGCAGGGCTACCGGGTCGCGTTCAACTGGGAGCGCGACTTCCTTCCGGGACGCAACCTTCAGGACATTTTCAGCGGCATCGAGCGGTTCGAAAAATCACCAGAGGAACAAGGAACGCTGCTCCACATTGCCGACCTGCGGGACGCTTGGCCCGCGGCTTCAATCGAACGGGTCTGGCGCTCCGTTATACTGCTCCAGCCGCCGTTCGAGCTGGCGCCGGTGAAGCTTGCAGCAGCAGATAGTCCGGACGCCGATCCGGGGTTCCAAGTCATCATCAACGGCGTGACCCAAGCCGAACAGACGGAACAGTTCTCTATCGAGACGGACTTTCTCTCCAGGGCTGCCGCCATCATTACGGGTTCGGTCGACGAAGAAGGACGCGCCACCGCGCGCGTAACGTCGGCCAAACTCGAACTCGACGACACGCTGGTTTTCGATGTGGTCACGGACCAGACTGGACCGTTCTCATTCGAGGCACGCTATTTCGTCTACGCGGCGGACATGTTGTCGGGAATGAAGCAGGCCACGGCAGCGCAGATGGGTCGTCAATTCGGCGGCATCCGAATTTATCGCAACGGGTTTCGGGTGCTTCCCTACGGCGAAGAGCGCGATGATTGGCTTGGCCTCGATGATATGGCGTCAAGGCGGAACAAGATTCTACTGCCTTCCAATAACCGCAATTGGTTCGGTCAGGTCAAGCTCGACTCCGAGTCGAATCCGGCTTTCGAGGAAACCAGCAGCCGTGAAGGGCTGCTGGAGAACGAAGCCTTCGCTCAACTCCAGGAATTCGTTCAGCAGGCCTTGATCTGGGCAGCCGGCCGGGTCGGCTCGCTGAGGAATCGCAAGGTGACCGCCGGGCAGCGCGGGTTCGTGTCTGCACTCAAACCGTCGCAGGTAATTCGCGAGTTGCGAGCCGTGGGAGAAATTGGGGCACCATTGACGGCCGATCTATTGGAGGCCGTTGAAGAGGCTGTCGCGGACTATGAAACCCAAGTCGAGGCGAAACTCGCCGCCTCGCTTGAATATGAGGAGATGCTCCGAATCCTTGCATCCCTTGGCATATCGATCAGCGTCTTCGGCCATGAAGTCAAAGGCGCCCAGGACAATTTTCTCGCGCAACTCAAGGTCATTCGTCAGGTGATCGCCGGCTTACCCGATGCCGGCGACAAGGCGGCGCTCGGCAGCGAGTTCGATGATCTGGCGTCGGCATCGGACAGGCTTCTCGACATTGGCGGCTATATCGCCGGGTTGATGTCGAGCACGGAGAGTCGCGAACTTCGCTCGCTCTCGGTCCGCGGCGCACTCGACCGGTTTACCCGCCAGTTCGGCGACTATATGCGGAAGCAGAACATTCGTTTCGATGTCGATGTCCGGCCCTCGCAACTGCGCACGGTGCCTATGCATTCGAGCGAGCTCGACACTGCTCTGCTCAATTTGCTGACCAACGCGATCAAGTCGATGCGCAAAGCCAAGGTTTCGGACCGCCGCGTTCGTATCGACGGACGCCGCGTTGGCCGACACGTTGTGATCGGTTTCGAAGACAATGGCGACGGCATCCCGCCCGAGAACCGCGAGCGCGTGTTCGACGCCTTCTTCACGACCACGACCGGTGTCGAGGACGATGGTGTAGCCGGCCCTGGGACGGGGCTCGGTCTCAAGATCGTATCGGATATTGCGAGCAGTTACGGCGGCCTTGCGCGGGTCGCCGAGCCGAGCGAAGGCTATCGCTGCAGGATCGAGATTACCCTGTTAGAAGCCAACGAACAGGGGGAAGATAAGGAATGACCACGACTGGTGTCTTCGTCGACGACAAAGAGAAGGTCTATGCGCGCCTGCTGACCCGGCGAGGATTCGTCGAGTTCACGCACTTGCCGGTGGAGACAGATATCGCTTCGCTCGCCAATCAGATCGTTGAATTAAAGCCGGCCGTTGTGGCGCTCGATTACCGGCTCAACGAGGAGGTCGGCAACCTGCCCGCGGACAAGACTTACATGGCCAGCGCCGTCGCTCAGCATCTACGCGACAAGGCGGTGGCGTCGCCGGCCGGCGACTTTCCCATCGTGCTTGTTTCCGCGGAAGTGAAAATCAGGGACTTGTTTGATCCGGACCGGACCGCGCATGACCTGTTCGACAAAGTGTTCGTGAAGGAACAAATCCGCGACGATCCCTCTAGTGCGCAGACCGAACTCGTAAGCCTCGCTCGAGCCTATGAGTTTCTCACGGCGCAGCACCGTTACAACCTGGAGACTTTTCTTGCTGCCGGGCCGGAGGATCGAAACTTTGTCGATCTGCAGGAACTCCGGGCGCCGATCGAGACGGCGGCCGCGCCCCACCAGGTCATCGGCTTCATTCTCAAGAACTTGTTTGGCAGGCCGGGTCTTTTAATCGACGCCGCTGAAACCGGTGCTCGCCT
>Ga0068858_100000775_pt1 | contig 33351 bp, 27 predicted proteins | sample KBSSwiS12_FD_66589 | JGI IMG/M metagenome (GOLD analysis project Ga0068858, IMG submission 66589) | Switchgrass rhizosphere microbial communities from Kellogg Biological Station, Michigan, USA - KBS Switchgrass S1-2 | ecosystem: Host-associated > Plants > Roots > Rhizosphere > Soil ... | reverse complement strand
CACCTGCCGTTACCGCAACCAGTGCATCCGCGGCTGTCCGTTCGGCGCCTACTTCAGCAGCAATTCGAGCACGCTGCCGTCGGCGCAGAAGACCGGCAACATGACCCTCGTGCCGAACGCGATCGCGTACGAGCTGATCTACGACGAGAAGAAGGGCAGGGCCACTGGCGTGCGCGTGCTCGATGTGGAAACCGGCGCGCAGACGGATTACTTCGCGAAAGTGATTTTCTTGTGTGCGTCGACGTTCGGTTCGACCCAGATCATGCTGAACTCGCTCTCAAGCCGGTTCCCGAACGGTTTCGGCAACGACAGCGGCGAGCTCGGCTGCAACATCATGGACCATTATCTCGGCTCGGGTGCGAGCGCCATGGTCGAGGGCTTCGACGATCGCTACTATTTTGGGCGCCGTCCCAACGGGTTCTACATCCCGCGCTTTCGCAACGTCGGCAAAGACAAGCGCGACTACCTGCGCGGCTTCGGCTATCAGGGTGGTGCTTCGCGCGCGGGTTGGGATGAACTGCAGAACGCCACGCAACTCGGCGAGGAATTGAAGAAGAAGGCGCAGGCGCCCGGGCCTTGGGCGATCGGGATGACGGGCTTCGGCGAAATCCTTCCGCATCACGACAATCGGGTCACGCTCGACCGCAACAAGAAGGACAAGTTCGGCCTGCCGATACTTCGGTTCGACGCGCGCCTGCGTGACAACGAACTGCGCATGCGCAAGGACATCGTCAACGATGCCGCCGAGATGCTCGAAGCGGCGGGATACCGCGACGTACGCATCTTCGACCATGACTACGGCATAGGCCAGGGCATTCATGAGATGGGCACCGCGCGCATGGGGCGCGATCCGAAGACGTCGGTGCTCAACGCCTGGAACCAGGTGCACGCGTGCAAGAACGTCTACGTCACCGACGGCTCGTGCATGACCTCATCCGCCTGCCAGAACCCGTCGTTGACCTATATGGCGCTGACCGCGCGTGCGGCCAACCACGCTGTCGAAGAACTCAAGCGCAAGAATATCTGAGGACGAACCATGGATCGTCGCGAAGCAATACGGCGAGTGGCATTGTTGATGGGCGGTGCGATTTCCGCGCCGGCCATGTTCGGCGCGCTCAGGGGTTACGCCGAGGAACCGAGTGCGGATTGGAAGCCATCCGTGCTCGGCAAAGACCAACTGGCTTTGGTTATCCGCGTCGCCGACATCATGATTCCGCGCACCGACACGCCGGGGGCGCTCGACGTCGGCGTCCCCGCCTTCATCGATACGATGCTGAAAGACGTCTATTCGAAGGAGGCTCAGGAGTTCTACCGGAACGGGCTACGCGACTTCGATGCCGCGGCGAGGAAGGCGCATGGCAACTCGTTCCTCAAGCTGGATGCCCGGCAGCAGAAGGCGCTGGTGCAGAAGTTTCAGGATGCCGCGATCGCCGATGAACGCGCGGCAAGCGCCGAGGAGCAGAAGAAGCTAGTGCAGGAAGTTCGTGGCTCCGCGATGCTTGCGCAGCGCACCAAGCCGACAGTGTGGGCGCATCCGCGTCCTTTCATCCTGACGACGAAGGAGCTGGCTTTGCTCGGCTTCTTCACTTCGCGTGTCGGTGCGACGCAAGTGCTGCAGTACGTGGCGATTCCGGGCGCGTATCACGGTTGCCTGCCAGTGAACCAGGCGGGCAACGGCAAGCGATGGGCAACTTACTGATGGCATTGCGTTCCAACCCGCTATAAGCAAGATTCCATAGCGGAGGGAGAACAGCTCACGTGCGGTGATCGGCAGATCTGTTGCGCGGTGCGCAGTAGTCGATCGCGGATATGCGCTAGGCCTCGTCGACCGGTCAAGCCTGGAAACTTGTCCGGCGATTTTGCAGATGCTAATGCACTACTTCGGGCGACGCCGCGGTATGCAGCGCCTCCTCGCGGGCGACATCATTGCTGCAAAAGAAATTGAGCAGTTCCGTTTCGCACATCGGCTCCGCGAGCAAAAACCCCTGCGCACTTCCACAATCTAGTTTGCGTAAGAGCTCCAGCTCCGCCGCGTTCTCCACGCCTTCGGCGGTGATCGCAATGTCGATCATCTTGCCAAGGTACACCATCGAAGAAATGATGGAGCTTGCTTTGTCCGCGCTTTCGCCATTCAAGCCGCTGACGAACGACTTGTCCAGCTTCAGTCGGTCCACGGGAAGGTCGCGAATTCTCGCCATTGACGAATAACCCGTTCCGAAATCGTCGATCACGATATGGACTCCGCGCTCTCGAAGTTTTCTCAGTGTTCCGCACGCGACGGAATTGTTGCAAATCTGAGAGGACTCGATGATTTCCAGCTCAAGACGGTCGAGAGAAAGCCCGGCGGATGCGACGATCCCGGCAATTTCTTCATCCATTCCGGGCGCATCAAGCTGGCTCGGAGACACGTTGACGGCAACTGACATATGGCGAGGCCAACGCGTCGCAGCCTTGCTCGCCTCGCGCAAAACCCATTTCCCTATGGGGACTATTAAGCCGGACTCTTCCGCGATCGGAATGAAGACCGACGGGCTGACGAACCCGTAATTCAGGCGCCTCCACCGCAGCAGGGCTTCGCAGGCGATTATCTGATGGGTGGTGAGGTCGACTATGCATTGATAGACGAGGGTGAGTTCATTGCGAACGATGGCCATTGCCAGATCGGAAGCCATGGATGAACGATGTTTACCGCTAACTCTCATCCAACCTCTGCCCGTCACGCAATCATTTTGGGGGTACGTAGAGTGCCGCTGATCGATTTCATGGCCGGTTTCGGAACTAAAGATCGCGAGACGGAAAGCTCGATCCTCACGACTGATTGGCATGAAACAGGAAATTCTGGATCCGTCGCGCGCACGAAATCAGCATTGCGCAGGTTGCGGTCGCGGTCTGATATCCAGCGAGTTCGGGCCAAGCTAACAACTAGTTCAACTTTTTGCTATCACGCACATTGGTGATGCATGGGAGCGGCATGCCCGCAGGGTTTCTCATCACCACTAGGGTGATGGCGCCTTGACTCGTTCAAGTTTTAATCGCGCATAGATAGAAGAATTTTTTGCGTCAATCTGTATCTGATTTTCAGATATTTCGATGATTTTTAGATATATCGACCAGATTGGGTGATGAAGTTGGCAGCTATTGCGCTCTCGTTTAGAAGGTTTTTACAAAAAATTGCGTTTCCTAGCTCCCGCGGCAAGCCGTTCTTGTTTGCCGCTCCAGGGAGTCTGCACCAAAAAAGTAGGGGCTTTTTCGGCATGAGAGTAGTGCTTGCATGCGATGTGCAAGGTCTTCGGCAATCAATGTGCGCCGCATGTTGTTGATGAAGATTGTGCAGCGTGTGAAGCATCTACTCGTGGCGTCGTCTACCGTCTCGCGCGATGGGCAAACGTTTGCAGGGTGCCAGGGAAGAAAGACATTCCGTGAATGCAATTTCCATCCACATCGTTTTATCGGAGACCCCATGCAGATAAATTTTCGTACACCAAATCGTCGCAAGGTCGGATTGAAAGCGACCGCCGTTGCGGCATTGGTTACCGCCGGCCTGAGTCTGGCACTGGCCCACGCCGATCCTGGCAATGGCAATAGCAACGGTAAGGGCAACGGTAAGGGCAACGGCCAGACCGACCATGGCTGGGCCAAAAATCCTTACAGCCCTGCCTACGATCACCCATGGCGCCGCGGCGTGATCCCGACCATCGACGTCAAGGCCAAGATGGACAAGTGGGACGACGAGACCTATCACAATGGCCAGCCTTATGCGGGTCAGCAGCCCGGTGCGGCGGCGGGTCAGCTGGCCTATAACGGCGGCAACCAGGGCGTCGGCGTGAACAGCGGCATCTCGAAGGTCTACGTCGTGTTCTACGGCACCCAGTGGGGTAACCAGACCACCGACGCCAAGGGCGACCTGAAGTTCTCGAACGACGCTGCGAGTGCAGCGAGTGCGGTGCAGGAGATGTTCAAGGGCATAGGCACGAATGGCGAACTATGGTCGGCCGAACTGACGCAGTGGTGCGACGGTCCGAACGTGGCCAGCGGTGCGACCGCTTGCCCGGCGAATGCGAACTTCATTCCCTACCAGCAGAACGTATTTGCCGGCGCGTGGTACGACAACTCCGTCGCCTCGCCGGCTGCGGCGACGGGCGATCAACTCGCCGCGGAAGCGATCAAGGCCGCGCAGCACTTCGGCAACACCACGGCCGCGTCGAACCGTTATGCGTACTACATCATCCTCTCCCCGACTGGTACCAACCCGGATAATTATGCGGGTGCCTACTGCGCGTGGCACAACTACACCGGCGCTTTCAACGTGAATTCGCCGGTTGGCCCGCTCGCGTTCAGCAACCAGCCGTACAACATCGACCAGAACGATTGCGGCATCGGCTTTGTCAATGGTCAGGCCAACGGTAAGCTCGACGGCTACACCATGACGCTTGGTCACGAGTGGCATGAGTACATGTCGGACCAGTTCCCGGCCGGTGGCTGGAACAACCCAAGTTCCGGCCAGGAAAACTCCGACGAGTGCGCGTGGATCTCGCCCGGCAGCCCCGGGGGGGCCGCTAACGTGGCGTTTGCGACGGGCACCTTCGCCGAGCAGGCGAGCTGGTCGAACGACACTGGCAACTGCGCCATTTCGCACGCGATCGTCAACCACGGCGCCGGCGGTACGCCGACGGCCAGCTTCAGCTTCACGACAAGTGGGTTGACGGCGAATTTCACCGACTCCTCGACTGACGCTGGCGGCAACATCAGCGCGCACTCCTGGACGTTCGGCGATGGCGCCACCTCGACCGCGACCAGCCCGAGCCACGCCTATGCGGCGGCCGGCACCTACAGCGTCAGCGAAACTGTCACCGACAGCGTCAACGGCAAGACCAACACCGCGACCAAGTCAGTGACCGTGACGGCTCCGACCGGCGGCACGCCGACGGCGAGCTTCAGCGTCGCGACGAGCGGGTTGACGGCGACCTTCACCGACACCTCGACCGATTCGGGCGGCTCGATCAGCGCGCATTCCTGGACGTTCGGCGATAGCGCCACCTCGACCGCGGCCAGCCCGAGCCACACCTATGCGGCGGCCGGCACTTACAGTGTCAGCGAAACGGTGACCGACGGCGTCAGCGGCAAGACCAGTACCGCAACCAAGTCCGTGACGGTCTCGAGCGGCGGCGGCGGTTCGAGCCAACTGCTTGCCAACACCGGCTTTGAGAGCGGCGTAGCCACGCCATGGACGATCTCTTCGGGAGCGCTCTGCACCACCAGCAGCTGCGGTGGCGAGTCAGCGCACGCTGGCTCCTGGTTCGTCTGGCTCGACGGTTACGGTTCGACGACCACCGACGTTGCTTCGCAGCAGGTGACGATCACCGCGGGCAAAACCACGGCGACGCTGCAGTACTACCTGCATATCGACACCGACGAGTCGGGATCAACCGCGTACGACACGCTCAAGATCGGTGTGTACAACACCTCGGGCACACTGCTCAAGACGTTGGCCACATACTCGAATGCGAATGCAAACACGGGTTACGCCGTGCACACGAGTGACTTGTCCGCGTACATCGGCCAGACCGTGGTGATCAAGTTCATCGGCTCGGAAGACTATTCGAACCAGACCTCGTTCGTACTTGATGACGTCACGCTGACGGTGCAGTAATCCACTGCTTTATAGATGGATCGAAGAAGGGCCGCATGACGCGGCCCTTCTTCACGTCGGAAACCAGGCGACTCGGGTCGATTCGCGACGCGGTTCCTCTGCAGGTCGCAATTCCCCGTGGCGCAACTGATCTGCTGCTGTCGGCTGGCCGACGCACGGTCAGGCCGCGCTTGGCGGAAACATTCGATCCGGAACAGATCTGCCAGATCGGTCGTAGCGAACAAGCGACGACAGGTGGCATACTCTGCCACGCATCATCCCGTAAATTGGTGATCCTAGCTTATGCGTTGTCATGATAGTTTAGGACTCTCAGAGGGTGATCCATGTCGCAGGAAGTCCTTGTTGTTGAAGACGAACCGCCTATGCAGGCGCGTTTGCTTCGAATTCTAGGAAGCGTCGGTTGCGCCGAACATTCCGTTTTTTGTGCGGCCACCATCGCTCAAGCAAAGACTTTAGCAAGCGAACATACGTTTGCTGCGGCGCTGATTGACCTCGGATTGCCCGACGGCAATGGCATCGATCTGATCGGCTGGTTGCATTCCAACAATCCGACCCTGCCAATCCTCGTTGTTTCCGCTTGGAGCATTGAAGAAAAGATAGTCGATGCGCTACGTGCCGGTGCGAGCGGCTATTTGCTGAAAGAGCGTGACGATCTGGAAATTGCAATGTCGTTGAGAACTCTGTCCAAGGGCGGCGTTCCAATCGATCCTTTCATAGCTCGGCAAATTCTAGGATTGCTCAACGAAGCAACAAAGTGCAGCAGTGGTCTTCTGCCAGGAGGGGCGAAGCCCGCAACGGGTGCTCCGCTCTCCAATCGCGAACAGAGCATATTGCTGCACGTCGCTCAAGGCATGAGCAACCGTAAAATCGCAGATGCACTGGGCCTGTCGCGATGGACTATAGATACTCACATCAGGCATATCTACAGCAAGCTGTCGGTCAACTCGCGCACGCAGGCGGTGCGCGCCGCACATTTGCATTGCTTGTTTCGCTGATTGCGCTGTTCGTCGCCGCCATCGCTCCGGCACGTGCCGCGAGCGCGCTGCCGAATGAGCATGTTGAAGCAGCACGTTCAACCTGGGATTCCGCGTCTCCCCCGGACTCGGGCTGGGTCGATGTCACCCTTCCAGATGACTGGACGACGCGCTGACCGCGCTTCGACGGCGTGGTCTGGTATCGCATCACCTGGGACATAGCGAAGCCGCAATCGAGCGTCGGCCTGTTCATGGAATATCTGAACATGGCCGGTGTAATCCAGATGAACGACGCCGAGATTGCGCGCGACAAATCCTTGGTTGAACCATTGTCACGCATGTGGAACACGCCTCGTTACTTTTCGATTCCAGCGCAGTTGCTGCGGGATGGGAAGAATGTGCTTCTGATTCGCGTTTCCGGATTGGCTTCCTATGGGCCGGGACTCGGCCCCGTGCACATCGGTGCGCCGGACGACATGCGCGCAGCGTTCGAGAACGAATTGGCCGTGCGCCGTGACTGGCAGATATCGACGATGGCGGTTATCGCCTCACTGAGCCTGTTCTTCCTCATGCTGTGGCTGATTCGCCGCAAAGAAATCGCCTATGGCTGGTATTCCGCTCAACAATTCGCGTGGCTCAACGGCAACTGGAACTTGATCGCTACGAGCACTTGGCCATTCGCTACCACCGACATGTTCGAAGTCGCGAATACTGCCTCCTTTCTGCTTTTCTGCGGCTGTTACACCATGTTCGTGCTTCGCGTTTGCGGCCAACGTTGGCCTCGACGTGAGGTCCTGATGTGGGTTCTCCTGGCCATCGGCTCGATGGCATTGTTCCTCACGCCTCATGATCTCGTCGGCCAAGTTCGCGCGCTATTCACATCCACGATGACGATCTACTCCATCGTGCCGAACGTCATGCTCGTGTATTTCGGAATCCGAAGCGCGCGCCTGGACCTGTATGTTCTCGCCGCGGTCGGCTTCATCAACATGGCCGCACTCGTCCACGACACGCTCGTGTTTACCGGAGTATTGGACAGCAACATCTATTACTCGCAATACAGTGCGGTCGCAGTAGCTGTGGGTGCCGCAGCGGTTCTGGCCTGGAATTTCACCCGAAATCTTCGCCGCGTTGAAAGCTTTAATACCGAGCTTCAGCAATCAGTTGAGGAAGCCCGCCAAGAACTCGGAACGTCGCTCGAACGAGAGCATCTGCTGCAGCTTGCCCATGTTCGGCTCAACGAGCGGATAAATCTCATGCATGAGCTCCATGACGGAATAGGAGGCATGCTCGTCGGCAATATTGCTGCCCTCGAGCAAGCTCCCGACTACGTGCCGTCGCGCGAAGCGCTCAATATGCTGCGGAGCCTACGTGAAGACCTGCGCTTGATCTTGGACACATCTTCAGCCCGGAATCATGGCGAAAATTCGCTGACCAAGCTGCTTGCACCTCTGCAGCACAGAATGACCAAGTTGTTTGAAGCGCACGACATCGAGGCTGATTGGTCTGTCGGAAATCTCGACAACATCGCCTTGACCCCGCCTCAGAATCTCGATCTGCTACGCATCTTGCAAGAAGGCCTGACGAACATACTCAAGCATAGTCGTGCGAAACATGTCCGTGTCAAATTGTCCAGCGATAGCCAAGGACTGCTTATGGAAATTGCCGACGATGGCATCGGCATGAGCGCTGACAGCGAGAAAGAATTCGGTGTGGGGATGCACAGCATGCAAGCACGAGCTACGCGTCTTGGTGCAAAACTCACCATTGACTCGAGCAAGGGAACTACGCTGGTGCGCTTGCTTGTTCCGCATGCAGTACACGAGCACGAGGTTTTCGCGCAATCGTCTTAGACGGCCGACTCGCGGCTCCCGCTCCGTCAGAAAGTTTACATGTCATGGCAATGGCGTCCATTGGACTGCTGCCTGCAAACGACATGACCGTGATATCTCCGATCCATAGCATTCAGCAACACACCGATAGCTGCGCCCTCAACTCGCGACAATTACTAATTTACGGGATACAGAAAAAGAAGCGAGTGGGTTAACTTGCATAGCGTCACTCCCGGGGATGCCTATGCTCAATACCATCCAATGTCTCGAAAGTGATCACTTGTGCACCCTGCTGCGGGAAGCCCGAGTCAAGGCGCGCGCTACCCAGCAAGAGGTTTCCAAGCGGCTTGGTCGAGGCCAGTCCTTCTTGAGCGATATTGAACGCGGTAAACGGCGTCTGGATACGTTGGAATTGCGTAGCCTTTGCATAGTACTCGGAGTCGATTGGAAAGACCTTCTCTTCGAGCTGGAAGCCCGCCTTGGGCGGCCGACTTGACGCGCTTCACAATACATGTAGGCCTGCGCATTGCGCTGCTTTTATGCTTTTTGAATTGACGGGTTACCAGGCTCGATACTGACAAGAGAGAATTCATGGCACCAAAGCAATCGATGGCAATGGCGTTGGGAATGTTTTGTTTGCTCGGATTCGCTGCCGCTTCGGCGGCCGATGCGCCGTCTACGAAAGACTGCGACAAGATACTCGACGGTGGCAGATGCCTGAAGATGGTCGACGGCAAAATTTTCATTGACGGCAAGGAGGCAAAAGCATTCAGCCATACGGAATCCACGGACGATAGCTCACAGGTACAACTGCCGGTGCCGCCGGCGGGTGTCGAACGCATCGCCGCGGTTTACGACAGAAACCGTCTCGTAGAGATGCTGCATAAAGGCAGAGATGGGTTTGCGCTGCCGCAGATGTATCTGGTAGATCTGCAGACCGGTCGTCTCGCATCGGCAGATGATTTGCCCGCGCCGCTCGCAGATTTTTTTAAGAATCAGAAGAACCCGCCGTCGGCTGCATTCGACGCCCATGCTACGCTCACGTCGATACTCGGCTCCGTTCAGCACAGCGACGGCAGTGCCTTGCGCAAGGAAGATTTCGCAGGCAAACGCTTCGCCGCTTTCCAACTGTGGGCCGGCTGGTGCGTTCCCTGCATGCAGGAAGCCAAGAGGTTGGGCGAAATTCTGAGCAAAGTACCAGCGCAGCAATTCGCCTGGGTCGCGGTTGAAACCGATCCTTCGAAAGCAATGGGCGGTCCGAATGGCGCAAAATCATTCGAAATACGAACGCCTTAGAACAAGCCAGTTGATGGCCGTGCCGACAAGGGCAGCGTGGGTCACTGACTTGCTCCGCACAATTTCCAATGGGCCTCGCTGAACACGATTCAGCTGAACTCGAGCTCGTCGGATTTTTCAGCGTTCAAACAGTTGGGCTGCGGTTTTTCGCGACGGGGTGGAACTGGGCAAGGCCGCCGCAACGTCGAACGCGCCGGCGGACCGCTGCGCGTTATCAGTCGAGCAACATTTTGACATGTGCCAATGAGGCAGGCTGTGCTGCGAGCGCGGCGCGGCAGTCTTGTCGCAGTTGTTCGCGTTGCAATCCATCCAGGTATTCGAGCGGTGATTTGCCATCGACGCGTGCGAGAGCCAATGCTGGCAGCAGCGTTGCCGCGCGGGCTTCGAGATCGTCGCGCGATTCCCAATCGACTTGTCGCAGATAACGCTCCGCCAGCCGATCGAAGCTCGCTCCCAATGCCTCCTTGGCTCCGCGGACCACGCGTCGTTTGATCAAAAGGTGATTGAGGCAGAAGGCCAGATCGAACGCCGGATCGCCGAACCATGCGCATTCCGCGTCGAGAAGCACGGGACCGTCTGGCCCGAGCAGAATGTTTTTCGGACTGACGTCGCCATGGACCAATGCCAAACGAGTTGTGGCGGTTCGTTTGGCCAGAGCGGTCAACACATCCGCGAAATCGACGTGCTTCTTTGCGATCGTCAGCAGGTAAGGATCAATCCTCAGCTGATGAAACAGATCATCAGTCGCGAATCGGTCAGCCAGTGTCGCATCGCGTGCCGACGCCGCATGAATGCCGCCGAGCAGCTCGCCTACGGCAGCTGCGGCTGCGACATCGACCCGCCCGGCCAGCAACTCGCTCTTCCAGAGCGGGTAATGTTCCGGCGGCAACCAAGCCATCGCGAAGAGGCCGCGCGTTGGATCGTGAGCGATGGGACGAGGGACATGGCCCGGTGCGATCGCATCGACCACTTGCAAGTAATCCCATTCGTACGCGTTGCGGCCGACGGGGACGCGCCATTCCGATTCCACTTTGAGCTGGGGCAAGGCGCGCTTGACGCAGAAAGCCCGTTCTTTCGTCTCGATGCGCCAGATATCCGAGGACACACCGCCGGCGAGCGGCGACCATCGCGTTTCGCCGGCATTTTGAACCAAGCCGGTCTCGACGACGAACGCCTCCAGCTCGCGGTCAGGAGCGTTCACAGCGGCGCGATCATGGAAGCGCCCGACCACGCAAGACCTTCCTCTTCGAGTCGAAGGAGTTGGTTGTATTTCGCCAGGCGCTCGGAGCTGCGGACCGAACCGATCTTGATCTGACCACCGGCCACGCCGACGGCAAAGTCGGCGAGGAAGGCGTCCTCCGTTTCTCCCGAGCGGGCGGAAATGACCGTGGCATATCTTGCGCGCCGAGCCGTGTCGATCGCGGCGAGCGCACCGGAGAACAGGCCGTTTTGATTGACCTTGATGAGCACGGCGTTGGCGATCCCTCCTTCGACGGCACGATTGATCCGCGACGGCTGCGTTGCGAACAAGTCGTCGCCGACCAATTGTCTCGAGTCGAGCGCCTGAGTCATCGCGGGCCAGTGGTCCCAGTCGTCCTCGCCCAATCCGTCTTCGATCGACACGATCGGATAGGCCTGCACCCACTGACGTTGAAGCTCGATCATCTCCTTGGCGCTGTAAGTCTGTCCCAAGCGATCAAATCGATATTGCCCCGAGTTGTCCTGCAGCGACGACGCGGCGACATCGAGCGCAATCGCGACTTGTTCGCCAGCGGCAAGACCGGCGCGTTCGAACGCCGCCACCATCAGATCGAGCGCTTGCTCCGATCGTGCGAAACCCGGAGAAAGGCCGCCCTCGTCGGCGAGCAGCGTAGTGAGGCCTTGCTCGGCGCACAGCTCGGCAGCCGCACTTCTCACGCGGCAGATCCAAGCCAGCGCCTCGGAGTAGGAGCGAGCGCCCACCGGAATCATCAGGAAATCCTGCACATCCATGCCTCGTCCGGCGTGCAGACCGCCGGACAAGATGTTGACCATCGGCAGCGGCAGGGTCGGCGTCGTGCCGGCCAATTCGGCGATCCTGCGGTAAACGGGTAGCCCTGAAACCTTTGCCGCGGCGCGCACTGCAGCAAGACTGACCGCGAGCGTGGCATTTGCGCCGAGACGGGCCAGATTCGGCGTTCCGTCGGCGTCGCGAAGCTTCTCGTCGAGGCCCGCTTGGTCGAGCACATCGTGACCGTCGAGTAGACGGGCAATTTCGCCGGTGACGTTGGATACGGCGCGCGATACACCAAGGCCATTCCAAGCCTCGCCGCCATCACGCAGTTCCACCGCTTCGGCCTTGCCTTTGGACGCGCCGGAAGGGACGGAGGCACGTGCAGTCTGGCCGCCGGCAAGAGTGATTTCCGCTTCGACCGTCGGGCGGCTTCGAGAATCAAGAATCTGACGGGCGTGGATACGGCGGATTCGACTTGCGCTCACGAATGGTCCTGCTGGCATGGATGATGTGCGTTGGCCCTGCGGGTCAGGGATAATCTTTCAGGTTGAACAGCGCACTCATTGCCACCCAATCCTCGGATGGCGATTGCGGAGCAACCGAGCCGAATGCGATCGGTTGCTGGTAGACACTCATTTTGTCCACCCACGCCTTCATGCAGGCGTTGTCTCCGGCCTTGGCGAAATCAGCCGCGCTAATCTCGTCACTCAAGTCCAGGATCATGAACAGGCGATTGCCTGCGCGATATATCTGCAGATCCTCCACGCCGTGATCGCGGAAGAACGCGACGATTTCCGCCGGTGTTTTTCCGGGGCGATGCCACTCTTCATAGGCTTCAATCGCTTGCTGGTGATCAACGAGATCCAGCGCGAAGCAATGTCGGTGCGTCACGATGCTTACCTCAAAGCCCCATGGCGCGATGCATTGCCGAATTCAGATGCGCCAACATTTCCGACGTGGCCAGTTCAACGTTGCGGTCGCGACACGCCTCAAGAATCTTGACGTGTTCTTTGAGCGTCCGGTTGATCAACGGCGTTGTTTCGCGACGATCCATAAGGATCAGCGAGGTGTAGTTCTGCAGACGCTTGGTGGTCGATTCGATAAGCGGATTGGCGAGACTCCCTATCAGGCCGCCGTGCAACCGGTGTTCGAGCTCATGCAGCCTCGGTAGCGGGTCGAAGCCGTTCCCCTCCATTTCTTCGATGAATTCATGGTGGTCGGCCAGCAGCGCCTCGATCTCCTCGATCGGCGTCCTCTCGGCGTAACGGTGGACCGCCTCGCACTCGATGATCATGCGGAACTGATAGGTGCTCCGGATCAGGTCCATGTCGGCTTTGATGAACTCGATGCCGGCTCGCGGATGAATCTTTACCAAGCCTTCGACTTCGAGCACACGCAGAGCATCGCGCAGGGGCTGGATGGGCACGCCCAACAGCTCGACGAGCTCGCCCTGTGACATATACGCCCCGGCGGCGATGCGCCGTTGAAACAGGCCATCCATGATGAGTTGGCAGGCGGTTTTGCTCAGGCGGGTCGCGTTCCCCGGGGCAGGTTGCCCTTTTTTGGGTGCCGAGACGGAACGCTGGGCTGGCTTAGTTATTTTTTGTATCATATCTATTATCATATTTGATATCTCACATAGGCGCTAGATAGATCACCTTTGTCCGGCGGTCTGTCAAAGCTGCAGAAGGGACAAAGTCATTTTTGGACGGAAACTAAGAGTTTCAGCAATTCAATTCGGATGGCCGACGATGGATGGTGGTACGAAGAATGCGCGCGCAACGGGATTGCTCAGCCGTAGGGACAGATTGGCAAGAGGCGAACTTGTCGACGTATCCCCTTTCGCGCGTACCGCCGGGTTCCGCGTTCCGGTGGCGCTGACCCGCGATGCGTGGGCCGCCGGCATCGACATTAGCGGCGATCGGTCGCCGGTGGAACGCAGCGGTCAAGCCGTGAGGCAGCGTGCCGTTGAAATGCTCAGCCACGCCCTGCAAGCGGTGCGTAGAGCCGGCGACAGCGATACCGTGCAATTCAGGCTATGCAGACCGATGGGCAATGGCGAAGGCAAAGCCATTGGTCGACTCGCAATCAGAGATCATTTTCTGATTCACTGCGAACCCGGCGATCTTGGTGAACCGGTGGTCACCATTACCCTTGCGAACTCTCCCGGGTCAGAAGCAGCGACCGAACGCGAGCCGCAGCAGCTGTAGCCACGAACCAGTGCAGCAGCTAATCAAACTAGTTATGAGGAGAACGATGATGGTGGCAAAGCTGGGCTGTCTTTTCCGACATGCCGCGATGTGCGGGATGGCCGTCATCTTCCTTGTCGTCGGCCCGCAAGCACAGAGTGCCGACCATCCTGCGCCTGCGTTTGCGCATTGGCTGGCAAAGATACCGGCCTTGGAGCACCAACAGGACACGTTGGAATTCTCCGAAGGCGCCAGTCGCGTTACGCCGCTGACTGCCGCACAGGCAGCACAGGCCGCGAGCACGGTGAACTGCACCGTCTACTGCGGCACGACGGTCAGCTATACGAGCTGGAAAGGCAACACCACGACCATGCAGGAGTTCGATGGTCTGTATGTGCGCGTGTTGGTGCCGCAATCTTGGTTCGATGACGCGACGTTTACCGAAAGCGCGCGCCACACCTTCATCAACGGCTTCGATCTGGTCTACCAATATCTGTACGAGATCGTCGGTAGAAGGCCGGGGACTGCTCTCGACACGCTTGCCTATGTCAACCCGGCGGGCTGTGGCGATGGTTGCGGATCTGTGGGTGGGCTCGGAGCCGAGTACGACTGGGGCTGGAGCGCCGATAGTGCCGCAAATGGCCTGGAGGGGTATGGCGAGATCCACGAGATCACGCACAACTTCGACTCGTACGGTGGCGCGTACAAGTTCGGCAACAGTACGCTGACCAACAATGCCAATGGCCCACTGCCCGATTCGTCGCATTACTGGACGACGATGTTGCGCGCTATCTACACCTATTCGGGCAACCAGAACAGTTACTACGACCACCAGTACGAAGGTTGGCTGCAGTCGTATCTCGACGGTGGCGGCACCTGGCAGAACTGCGTCGTCCAAAGCAATTCAGCATGCAGCAGCGGCTCGACCGGTTATTCCGCGCCGGTGGGCTTGTACTTCCGTCTGGCCCACCTGTACGGGCAGCAATCCATCACGCGTTGGATTGCCTTTATCAAGAACAATCAGACCTCGTCGACCGACCAGGACAAACTCGATCACTTTTTCGAAGCGTATTCAGCAGCGGCCAATCGCAACGTCAACTGCGTGTTCGACGAATTGAATTGGCCGATCTCAACGGCCGTGCGGACCTGGGTGGATACGAATATCGGCACGACCGCGCAGAATCCGGATTGCAGCAACGGCCCGGGCGGTAAGTCGTCCATTCTCGACATGGCCGCGGAGCTCGGGCCGCCGGCGACGCCGAACAATTACTCTGGTCCGGGAGGAGGAGGTTTCTGGAGTCCAAAAAGCGTGGGATTCCCAGGTACCGCCAACTCGAATGGAGTCAACGCGAGCGGAGGCGCAGGGGAACGGGCGTTCACGTTCCAATGGAGCACAGGCCAGAACGTCCTTCTCTATTTCTGTTCGCCCAGCGGCGGTCACAGCGGCGCAACGCTGATCGTGCATTACCACGGAAGCGCCACCTACTGGAATGGCCCCTCCTTTACTCCGGGAACGTGCAATACGACCACCTGGACAATGACGACTGACGAGACGGGGGATAGTTGGGGCATCGTTGTTGAGGGTGGTGCCGACACGGGCGCGTATTCCATCGTGGCGGTGCCGGCGCCGGTTATCTCGCAGCCGCAGGACTGGGGCCAGCTCTCGGTGTCGCGCAATGCCGCCACCGGCGAGTTCACAATGACGGTGAACCAGGTCGACGCGAGCAAGGTGAAGGCGAGCTCGAGCATTTTTCCCGGTCCGAAGACCGTGCGGTTCTGGGCGCAGAACTACGGGTGGGTCAAGGAAATCCCGTGGGTTTCCAGTTCGACGACCTATACGGCGAAATGGACGCCGCCGAGTGCGCTCTCAATCGACACCGAATTCCGCGCCCAAGTCTACGCGGACGCAGCAAATGGCTATGCCAGCAATCAGACCGCACCGGTCATCTATTACATGATTCCGCGCAAGACCTTGTATACCGCGCTCAACCCCGCGCGCTTGCTGGACACCCGGGCCGGAGCGGGATTCACGACGATCGATGGCACTGCCCAAGGTACCGGGCCGATCGCTTCGATGACCGCGTACAAACTGCCGGTGAGCGGCCGCGCCGGCATTCCTTCGGGGGTCGTCGCCGTTGCCCTCAATGTCACGCCGGTCGACCCGACCGACTTTGGCTATCTCACGCTTTGGTCCGGAGCGGGTGCGGCACCCAATGCATCCGATCTCAACCTCAATCCCGGCTATACGATTCCGAACCTAGTTATTTCCCCGCTCGACAGCAACGGCAATGTGGCCATCTACAACGGCAGTCAGACGGCGCAACAGGTCGTGGTCGACGTGCAAGGCTATTTTCCCGCGGGCAGCCCTTATGTGCCGATGACGCCGCAGCGTTACCTCGACACTCGATTCGGCCAAACCACGGTGGACGGCCAGGATCAGGGCACCGGCGCCTTGGCCCAGCACGGGCAATTCGATCTCGGCATCACCGGGCGCACTTCGATTCCGGCTGTGAATTTCGGCGCAGTCATACTCAATCTCACCGCGGTGCTGCCGAGCAGTATGGGCTACATCACCGCATGGCCAACTGGACTGACACAGCCGAACGCCTCAAACCTCAATCTCAACCCTGGTCTCACTATTCCCAATCTGGTCATCTCCGGACTCGGTTCGGGAAAAGTGTCGTTGTACAACGGCAGCATTGCCGCGACCGATCTCGTCGCCGATGTGCAGGGTTGGTTGCCCAGCGATTCGGGCTATACGAGCTTGGCACCAGCGCGTTTGCTCGACACGCGTAGCGGTCAAAGCACGATCGATGGGCAATACGCCGGAATCGGCGCACTGACCAGCAATGATACTTTGGATCTGCAGGTGACCGGCCGCGGTGGAATACCGGCGGAGGCCGGGGTCGGGGCGGTGGTACTTAACATCACGGCAGTGCAGCCAGCCGCAGCTGGTTACATCACGGTTTGGCCGACGGGTTTGGCTCAGCCGTATACCTCCAACCTCAACCTCAACCCGGGCGCGACGATTCCGAATCTGGTCATCGCCAGAGTGGGCAGCAACGGCAAGGTATCGATCTACTGCGGTGGCCAAGCCGCCACCGACATCGTCGTCGACGTGCAGGGCTGGTTACCGATTGGGTTGTAGGCTCGGGCGCGTGCCGCATTGCTGGCACCAGCCAGATAAAAATTCACACCAACACCATACTCACACCGCTGTCTGTCATCGCCTGTACGTATTCCGCATTCGCATTTTTTTCTGTTATCGCAACGTTCAATGCAGTAATGGGAGCAATGATGGACAAGCTGCGCTGGCCGAATTTGCTCGCATCGAACACACCGACGACCTTGCGCGAGACGCGGATCATCAGTGCGTTGAGCGAGGCTTCCTGTGGATCATGCGTGGTCACACCGATCCCAGGAATGATGCCGTCCACGCCGAGGAACAAGCGATCGGCCGAGAGCTGAGAAAGCGTGTGCTCGGCGCCGGGGCCGGCGAGCGAATGCGAGCTGGAGCGCAGCAGGCCACCAAGCATCATCACGCGGATCGATGGGACCGCGCTGAGCTCGAGCGCGATCTGCAGCCCGTTGGTGACGACGGTCAGTTCATTCCATTTGCGCTGGCGCAGCGCACGGGCGATTTCGATCGTGGTCGAACCGGAGTCCAGGATGATCGTTTCGCCGTCCTCGACCAGCTTGGCCGCGGCATGGCCGATGCGCCGCTTCTGAGCATGGCGATGCGCTTCCTTGAAGCTCGGTGGCGCGTCGGCTGTGCCTGGGGGCATCGGTACTGCACCGCCATGCGAGCGCATGATCGCCGCATTGCGCGTGAGTGCCTCGAGGTCGGAACGTATCGTCACCGGCGAGATGTGGAAGCGAGCCGCAAGTTCCTCGACCGTTGCACGACCTTGCCGCTGGACGAGTTCGACGATGAGTCGGCGGCGTTCTTCGACAAGCAGGCGGGGCGAGGTTGAGGTCATGCAGTGTGTGGTGGATAGATCTTGCGCAGGTTCGCTTCAGTTAAGCCCACTTGGCGCCAACAGCGCGACAGCACTGTGGGTGCGACGGATCCGGTCGAGCGCTCCGAAATAGCAAGAAGCATTCACCGGAACCGCCGATGCTTTGGCTTTTAGCCACGGCGTCTCTCTCAAAGTCCCATGGCGCGATGCATTGCCGAATTCAGATGCACCATCATTTCGGACGCGGCCAGTTCGACGTTGCGATCGCGGCAGGCCTCGAGAATGTTGACGTGCTCTTTGAGCGTACGGCTGATCAACGGCGCCGTTTCGCTACGATCCATGAGGATCAGCGACGTGTAGTTCTGCAGGCGCTTGGTGGTCGATTCAATGAGCGGATTGCCCAGGCTGCCGATCAGGCCGCCATGCAAACGCGACTCGAGCTTATGCAGTTTGGGTAGCGGGTCTTGACCGTTCCTCTCCATCTCTTCGATGAACTCATGGTGGTCGGCGAGCAATGCTTCGATCTCTTCGATCGGCGCCCTCTCGGCGTAGCGCCGGACCGCCTCGCACTCGATGATCATGCGGAACTGATAGGTGCTGCGGATCAGATCCATGTCGGCCTTGATGAACTCGATGCCGGCGCGCGGGTGGATCTTCACTATCCCCTCGACCTCGAGGACGCGCAGAGCGTCGCGCAAAGGTTGGATGGGCACGCCCAAAAGCTCGACGAGCTCGTTCTGTGACATGTAGGCCCCGGCGGCGATGCGCCGGTGAAACAGGCCGTCCATGATGAGTTGATAGGCAGTTTTGCTCAGGCGTGTCGCGCCTTTCGCGGCAGGTTTCCCTTTTTTGGGTGCCGAGACGGAACGCCGAGCTTGCTTAGTTGCTTTTTTTATCATATCTATTATCCTATCTGATATTTCACAATGTCGCTAGATGGATCGCCTTATGCAAATTGTCGACTTCAGAATCACCCGCTTTCAGTTTGACAGGGATCGCCTGATAGGCGACAGCCAAATTTCGTCCAATGAGGTTCACGCCGCAAGCCTCGAATTGGTGGGAAATGACGGTAGCGTTGGGTTGGGCTTCGTGAATTCGGTCATGGCCAGCCTACCGGACGAGAACGAAATCGCCCGCGTGTTCGCGCTCGAGGCCTGGCCGGAGTTGGAGGGACAGATCCCGGCGGTCTTGGCTCACCGTCAACTCATGCGCCGCGGCGGCAATCGCCGAAAAATGAGCCTGCCCTTCGAGGATGCCATACAACAGGCCATCTGGGATATCTACGCGAAATCAATGAAACTGCCCCTGTGGAAACTGCTCGGCGGTGTCAAAGAAAAGGTGCGCGCTTATGCCAGCGGCCTGGATTTTCACCTTTCGGACCACGACTTTTGTCAGATCTTCGCCAGAGCGGCGAAAGATGGGCATACGGCGTTCAAGATCAAAGTGGGTCATCCCGATGTCCAGCGCGATGTACACCGGCTTGATCTGCTGAAAAGCACGGTCGGGCCGGAGGCGATCGTCATGGTCGACGCCAACGAGGCCTGGACGCCCAAGCAGACTCTGCGAGCGCTCGATCTATTCCGCAAAGCCGGACATAACATTTTTTGGGTCGAGGACCCCATTCCGCGGGACGACATGGCCGGGTTGCGCCTGCTCCGCGGCGGGAGCGGCACCACCTATCTGAATACCGGTGAATATCTCGACGTTACCGGGAAGCGCTCGCTGATCGATGCGGGCGCCGCCGACATCATCAACGTTGGCGGCCAGATCACCGATGTCATGCGATTGGGTTGGTATGCCGCAGAAAAGAATGTCGAACTCGCGCTCGGCAACAGCTTCCTTGAAGTCGGTGTAAACCTCGCCGTCGCACTGCCGGAAGTGAATTGGCTGGAGTACAGCTATCAGAACCTTGATCACCTGGTGAACAAGACCTTCGACATCCGTGACGGCTACATCTTCCCCTCGAACGAAGCCGGGCACGGTCTGACGCTGAGCGAAGAAGCGCGAAAAAACTGGCGGCGTCCTTCTCCCGTTGGCGCCGAGAGTGGTGAGGCAGATGTTCGTGTTGGCTTGGCAAAGGTGGGTGCACGATGAAACTTCTACGCTACGGCGAATCGGGCCGCGAAAAGCCGGGCATGCTCGATGCACAGGGTCGTATCCGCGACCTTTCCTCCATCGTCGACGACATCGCCCTGGATGCGCTCTCGGCTCAAGGCTTGGCGCGCCTGCGCGCGATCGATCCAGCAAGCTTGCCGCTGGTCGAGCAAACGGTTCGTTACGGCGCGTGTGTCGCGCGCGTCGGCAAGTTCATCTGTATCGGTCTCAACTATGCGGATCACGCTGCCGAGACGGGCGCTGCGATCCCGGAAGAACCGATCATCTTCCTCAAGGCGACCTCCGCGATATGCGGCCCCAACGACAAGGTGCTGAAGCCTCGCGGCTCGACCAAGCTCGACTGGGAAGTGGAGCTCGGTATCGTCATCGGCGAACACACCTCTTATGTCCCGGAAGATCGGGCGCTGGACCACATCGCTGGATATTGCGTCATCAACGACGTGTCCGAGCGCAACTTCCAGATCGAGCGCGGCGGTCAATGGGACAAGGGCAAGGGCTGCGACACTTTTGGTCCGATCGGACCCTGGTTGGTGACCCGGGACGAAGCCGGCGACGTCGGCGATCTGAAAATGTGGCTCGACGTCAACGGCCGGCGCTACCAGAACGGCTCGACCAAGACGATGATCTTCAAGCCCGCATTCCTGGTCCACTACGTGTCCCAGTTCATGAGCCTGCAGCCCGGCGATGTGATCTCAACCGGTACGCCGCCTGGCGTTGGCTTGGGGCAAAAACCGCCGGTGTACCTCAATGCCGGCGATGTGATGGAACTCGGCATCGAAGGCCTCGGCGCCCAGCGACAGGTGGTCGAACAGGCCTGAGCGATGATCATCTCGGGGCCGAGCGACTATCGCGAAGCGGCGCGCCGAAAGCTGCCGCCGTTTCTGTTCGACTATATCGACGGCGGCGCCGGCGACGAGGCGACGTTGCGTGCCAACCAAGACGGCCTTGCTTCAGTGAACCTGAAACAACGCGTTCTGCGCGATGTCGCTAGCCTTTCGCTGCGGACGGAACTCTTCGGCGAGCGCTTGGCCATGCCCGTGATCCTGGGCCCGGTGGGCCTGAGCGGAATGTATGCGCGCCGCGGAGAAGTGCAGGCCGCGCGAGCGGCAAGGGCGGCCGGAATTCCGTACACGTTGTCGACCGTGTCGGTGTGCAGCCTCGAGGAGGTCATCGCCGCCAACGGCGCACCGATTTGGTTTCAACTCTATGTGCTCAAGGATCGCGGCTTCATGAAGGACGCGCTGCGGCACGCAGAGGCGCTCGGCGTGACCAAGCTCGTGTTCACCGTCGACATGCCCGCACCTGGTCCGCGCTATCGCGACGCGCGTTCGGGCATGAGCGGACGTTTTGCCGGGGCACGTCGCTTGTGGCAAGCCGTTCGTCACCCGTCCTGGGCCGTCGATGTCGGGTTGTTGGGACGGCCGCACGACCTCGGCAACATCTCGCGCTATCGTGCGAAGCCGGCGGGATTGAACGACTACATCGGCTGGCTCGGCGCGAACTTCGATCCGTCGATTTCCTGGGCTGACGTCGAATGGATTCGCGACACCTGGAAAGGGGCGATCATCATCAAAGGCATACTGGACGTGAACGATGCGCGCGATGCGCAGCGCTTCGGTGCCGATGGCATCGTCGTATCGAATCATGGCGGTCGCCAACTCGAAGGCGCTTCGTCGACCGCACGAGCGCTGCCGGCCATTGCGGATGCGGTCGGTGACAGTCTGACTGTGCTGGCCGATTCCGGAGTCCGATCAGGAACAGACGTCCTGCGCATGCTGGCTCTTGGCGCCAAAGGCGTACTCCTGGGCCGCGCTTATGCCTATGCACTGGCCAGCGCCGGCCAAGCCGGTGTCGCTCGCCTGCTGGGCATGATCGAAAAGGAAATGCGGGTTGCAATGACGCTTACCGGCACGGCTTCGATAGATCGTGTCGACCGAACCGTTCTGGCCTGAAATGCAGCGTCCTATGAGCCTGGCCGTCGACGCCCATCAGCATTTCTGGTCGCTTGCCCGAGGAGACTATCCTTGGCTCACGCCAGACCTCGGCTCGCTTTATCGCGACTACCTTCCCGCGGATTTGGAGATGCCGTTGAAGGCATCGGGCATCGGACGAACGATCCTGGTTCAAGCCGCGCCGACCGAGGCCGAAACCGCCTTCCTGCTGCAACTTGCCGATCAATATCCCTTCGTCGCCGGTGTCGTCGGCTGGACCGATCTCGCCGCGCCGGATGCGGCGAAGACCATCGAGCGGGCCGCGATGAACCCGAAGCTCGTCGGCTTTCGCCCGATGCTGCAAGAGATGGATGACGCCGCCTGGATCTTGAGCGCCAATTTGCGACCGGCGCTGCGCGCGATGGCCAAAGCGGGCCTGTGCTTCGATGCACTGATCAGGCCGCAGCAGATAAAGGTCATCGAGACATTGTTGTTGCACCATCATCCGGATCTCAAGCTGGTCGTCGACCATGCAGCCAATCCGCCGATCGGAGAGGACCTGAGCTCGTGGGCCACCGACATTCGTCGACTTGCGGCCAATACGCGAGCCTATTGCAAGTGGTCGGGGCTGCTGACGATCGCACCCGGACGTGTCAATCGCGGGCATTTGCACCGCGTGTTCGATGTGCTCATCGAGGCGTTCGGACCCGAGCGGCTCATGTGGGGAAGCGACTGGCCCGTTCTCAATCTCGCCAGCTCGTATGACGACTGGTTGTTTGAATCCACCATATTGTTCGCCGGGCTCACGGTGGCACAACAGATTCGCATCACATCGCAGACAGCGGCGGATTTTTATCTGGCATCGCGCTCCGACGCCGGTAAAAAACGCGCGGGCGTCGCAAGTCACTTTACCCAAGCAATGCTCCACTCTTCCTACTAAGACGAGGATCGGCACGTGAACGACAACATCAATTTCGACAGGCGCAAGTTGCTGGGAAGTGCGCTGATTGCCGCCGCCGCGCAAGCACTGCCGGCAGGCAGTTCGGCGGCCGAGTCCCGTAGCCATGCCGAGGACAAAGCGCCGGGCGCAAAGCGCTCGGTCATGGGATTGGTCAAGCCCAAGATGGACAAGATTCGATTCGGCATCATTGGCGTCGGCGAGCGCGGCGGCTCGTTGACCAAAACCCTCCTACCGGTCGAGGGCGCCGAAATTACGGCGATATGCGATATCTACGCGCCCGCGCTCGAGACGTCCGTGGCTGTGGTCGAAAAAGCCACGGGCAAACGCCCGGCGGCGATCACTGGGGGCGTCGAGGCCTTCAAGGGACTCATCGATCGACACGACGTCGACGCGGTGATCATCGCGACGCCGTGGGAATGGCATACCCGCATGGCGCTCTACTCGATCGCGGCCGGCAAGGAAACCTTTGTCGAGGTGCCTGCGGCGACGACGATCGAAGATTGCTGGGCGCTGGTGGAAGCCGCTGAAGCCAAGCAAGTGAACTGCATGATGATGGAGAACTGCTGCTACGGCCGCAGCGAGTTGATGGTCCTGAACATGGTCCGCGCCGGGGTGTTTGGCGAGCTGACCCACGGCGAAGGCGCGTACATTCATAACCTGCGCTACAAGCTGAAGGACTTCATCGGCGAAGGCACGTGGCGAGCGGAGTGGTACACCAAGCGCCGCGCCAACTCGTACCCGACGCATGGCCTCGGTCCCATCGCTCAGTACATGAACATCAATCGCGGCGACCGCTTCGACTTCCTCGTGTCGACGAGCTCGCCGGCCCGCAGCTGGGGCGCCTATGCGGAGCGAGAATTTCCGGCGGACAGCCCGAGGAGAAAGCAGCACTTCGTGATGGCGGATATGAACACCTCCATCATTCAAACGGTGCAGGGCCGAAGCATCATGGTGCAGCACGACGTGAGCACGCCGCGTCCATACAGCCGGCACAATCTGATCCAGGGCGTCAAAGGTACCTTCGCCGGATATCCCGATCGCATCGCGATCGACAAGGGCGGCAACGAGTTCGAAGAGTGGGCCACCGACCTTACCGAGTACAAGAACAAGTACGACAGCGTGCTGTGGAAGAACCTCGAGAAGGAGATGCGCGCATCGCCCGACGCGCATGGCGGCATGGACTTCGTCATGCTGTGGCGGATCGTCTATTGCCTGCGCAACGGGCTGCCCCTGGATCAGAACGTGTATGACGGCGCAGCGTGGTCGGCACCGTTCGACCTCAGCGAGCAATCGGTTCGCGATCGCAGCCGGCCGAAGGATTTTCCTGATTTCACGCGCGGGCAATGGAAATCGGCGCCGCCGCTGACCATCGAAACATGAGACAGGTCCTGCGCGGAGCCCTCGCCGGCCGCTTCATGGCATGAATATGCGAACCACGATGGTCCTCGGCCAGCCGTCCTGGCACATCGCCTCGTCCGAAGTAGAGGTGTGTGTCACCGAACTCGGTGGGCACGTCGCGCCCGTCACGTTCGATCGCGAAGGCGGCCGCTTCGCGCCGATGGCCGTGGCGCCGTGGGCCGAAGAGCCGGTGGATGATGCGGCGTTGCCCGCGTGCATGCGCTCCTTGCGCGGCGATTTCTTCTGCCTGCCCTTCGGCGGCAATGCTACGTCGCTCGATGACGAACAGCATCCCCCGCACGGCGAAACCGCGAACGGTCACTGGACGTTCGAAGACCTCGTGCAAAACGGCGATCGCACGACCTTGCATCTGAGCATGCAAACGCAAGTGCGGCGGGGCCGCGTCGACAAACACATCTCGCTCGTGGACGGCCACAACGCGGTGTATTCGCGCCACACCATCTCCGGCATGTCCGGGCCGATGAGCATGGGCCACCATGCGATGTTGAAGTGCCCGGCCGACTCCGGCGGCGGGCTGATCTCGGTCAGTCCGTTTCGGCTCGGTCAGGTCTATCCGGAGCCGGTGGAGCGGCCCGAGAACCGCGGCTATTCCTGCTTGTTGCCGGGCGCCCAGTTCCGTTCGCTCGCCGAAGTGCGCACTGTGTTCGGCGGCAACGCCGACCTGAGCCGCTATCCCGCGCGGCGCGGCTACGAAGATGTCGTGATGCTCGTCGCCGAGCCCGATCTTGCGCTGGCGTGGAGCGCGGTCTCGTTTCCCTCGCAAGGATACGTCTGGTTCGCGCTGAAGGACCCGCACGTCCTGCGCCAGACCCTGCTCTGGTTCTCCAACGGCGGTCGCCACTTTGCGCCGTGGGATGGACGCCACGTCGACACTTTGGGCGTCGAGGAAGTGACCTCGTACTTTTTCCTCGGCCTAGCCGAATCGGTGCGTCCGAATGCGCTTTCCCGCGCGGGCTATCCGACCTCGCTCACGCTCGATCCCGACAAGCCGCTCGAGGTCAACTACATCATGGCCGCGGCGCGGATTCCCGACACCTTCGGCCGCGTGGCCGATATCGTCCCCGCGCCGGATGGCGTGGTTCTGCACTCCGATACCGGCCAGCGCGTTCACGCCAAGGTGGATCTCGCCTTTCTGCACAGTGCGAACGCATGACCGACATCACCCATCCCCGTATTTGTTTTGTTTATTTTGAGAGAGGCTCGACCTATGTTTGATCTTCGAGGCAAGGTGGCGCTGGTCACCGGCGCCGGTTCCGGAATCGGCGCGGCGATCGCCCGCGCTTTTGCAACGCAAGGCGCGACGGTCTACATCGGCGATCGTGACGCGGCCGCCGCGCGCACGGTGGTGGAAGAGATCCGCGCCGGCGGTGGCGTGGCGGTGGTGTGCGCGTTGGATGTCGCCAACGGCGATTCCTGCCGCGCGGCGGCCGAAGCCATCTTCGCCACCCACCCGCAAGGACTCGACGTCCTCGTAAACAACGCGGGCATCGGCCACGTCGGCACGATCCTGCAGACCGAGGAGGCCGACATGGATCGGCTCTACGCGGTGAATGTGAAAGGTGTGTTCTTCCTGTCGAAGATCTTCCTGCCGAAGATGATGGAACGTCGTTCGGGCTCGATCATCAACCTGGCCTCGATCGGCGGCATCGTCGGGGTGAAGGACCGGCTCGCCTACTGCACGACCAAATTCGCCGTCGTCGGAATCACCAAGACGATGGCACTCGACCACGCCGAATCGCAGGTGCGGATCAACTGCATCTGCCCGGGCCGCGTGGAGACACCGTTCGTGCAGGCGCGGATCAAGGAGTACCCCGACCCGGCCAAGGCCTACAAGGAAATGAGTGCGACGCAGGCGCTGGGCCGCATGGGTTCGCCCGAAGAAATCGCCGCCGCTGCGGTGTACCTCGCCAGTGACGAATCCGCATTCGTGACCGGATCGGCGCTGATCATCGACGGCGGTCTGAGCGCCGGCAAATAAGAGAACGACATGACTGCGGAATTTTCCAACAAAGGTGTCGTCGTTACCGGCGCAGCCAAAGGCGTAGGCGCCGCGGTGGCCGAGGCGTTCTGCCGCGAAGGTGCGCGCGTCGCTCTGATCGATGTCGATGTCGCCGCGGGCAGCGAACTGGCGCGGACACTCGGTCCGCGCGCGCACTTTTTCCAGGCGGACGTCTCAAGCGCAGCGCAAGTGGATCAGACGCTGCAGCAAGCGGATCAGACGCTCGGCGGGTTTCACATCCTCGTCAACAACGCCGGCATCCAGACCTACGGCACGGTGACGGAGACCAGTGAAGAAGTCTGGGATCGCACGCTCGGCGTGAATCTCAAGAGCGCGTTCCTGTGCGCGAAGGCAGCCCTGCCGGTGATCCAACGCGAAGGCGGCGGCGTCGTCATCAACATGGCGAGCGTGCAGAGTTTCCTGAGCCAACACAACGTGGCCGCCTACACCACGAGCAAGACCGCCCTGCTCGGGCTGACGCGCAGCATCGCGGTCGACTACGCGCCCAAGGTGCGCTGCGTCGCGGTCTGTCCGGGCACGATCGACACGCCGATGCTGCACTGGGCGATCCAGCAATCGCCCGATCCACAGGAAGTGCTTGAGGAGTGTAAGCAGATGCATCCGCTCGGACGCATCGCCACTCCGCAGGAAATCGCCGAACTGGTGCTGTTCCTGTCCTCGGATAAAGCCGGATTCATCACCGGACAGTACTACCGCATCGACGGTGGCCTCGGTATCAGCGTCGCAGGGAGTAAGAGAGCATGAAGATTACGAACATCAAAGCAACCACGGTCACCGTCCCGCTCGAGGCGCCGCTGCGCCACTCGGTCGGCTCGCACTGGGGCCGTTTCGTTCGCACCATCGTCGAAGTCGAGACGGACGAAGGCATCATCGGCCTCGGTGAGATGGGCGGCGGCGGCGAGTCCACGGAAGCGGCGATCAACGGCCTGAATGCGTATCTGATCGGGCACGACCCGCTGCAGCTCGAACAGCTGTACTGGAAGATATGCAACCCGACCGCCTCGCTCTACAACAACCGCGCGCAGATGCACGCGGCGATCGAGTTCGCCTGCATCGACATCATCGGCAAGAAGCTCGGCATCCGTGCCTGCGATCTGCTCGGCGGCGCGCTGCGCGAAGAGGTCGCGTTTGCTTCCTATCTGTTCTTCCGCGACTTCGACAAGAAGACCGGCAAGGGCGGGGAAGAGACGGCCGAGCAGATGGTGGCACATGCCAAGGCGCTGAAGGCCGAGCACGGATTTGCCGCGCACAAATTGAAGGCCGGTGTGTTCACGCCGGATCACGAGCTCGAAGTATTCCGCGCCGTCGCGAACACGTTTCCGAAAGATGGCGTGCGCATCGATCCGAACGGCGGCTGGAGCGTCGAGCAGGCGATCCGTTTCGGCCAAGCCATCGAGGATCTGAACAACGACTACTACGAAGATCCCGCCTGGGGTCTGGAGGGCATGCGTCGCGTGCGCGAGTTCGTGCGCATCCCGACGGCGACCAACCAGGTCGTGGTCAACTTCGAACAGCTCACCCAAAACGTGCGGGCGACCGCCGCCGACGTCGTGTTGCTCGACACGACCTTCTGGGGCGGCTTGCGCCAGGCCTGGCTCGGCGGCGTGATCTGCCAGAAGTTCAACATCGGCGTCGCCGTGCACAGCTCGGGCGAACTCGGCATCCAACTCGCGACGATGCTGCACCTCGGCGCAGCGCTACCGAACCAGGTCTTCGCCGGCGATGCGCATTACCACCATCTGACCGACGACATCATCAAAGGCGGCAAGATGAAGTATCGCGGCGGCAAGATCGCCGTGCCGCAGGGGCCGGGTCTGGGCGTGGAGCTCGACCGCGACAAGCTCGCTCAATACGCCGAACTGTACAAAGAACTGGGCGGCTATGCCTACGACCGCGATCCGGCGCGGCCTGGCTGGTACGCCGTGCTGCCCGAGCAGCGTCATGCCGCTCTGCGAAAGGAATGATGCTCGTGGCATGGCCCGTGGAGTTCAGACATGAGTAGCGTTCTGCAGTGCAATGATGTGGTCGGCGAGAGCGTCGTCTGGTGCGAGCGTCGGCAGACGCTGTTCTGGGTCGATATCGTCGGACGGCGGCTTCATTGTTTTCATCCGGCCAGCGGGACACACGTTGTCCGTGCCACTGCCGAGATGCCTACGTCGATCGGTCTGCGCGAGGACGATGGCGCGATCGTCGGCTTCCGCCATGAAGTTGCGCTGTGGGATTTTGAAGATCGCTTCGAGACCTTCGCGCTCGTGGAAGCGGACCAACCCGATAATCGGTTCAACGAAGGTTGCGTCGCCCCCGACGGAAGCTTCTGGGTCGGCACCATGCAGAACAACGTGGATTCCGACGGCGGACCGCTGCCGATGTCCGGGCGTCGCGGCGCAATCTATCGCATCGACGGCGCGGGTTCAGTGCGTGCGCTGACCGGGCCCGAGTTCGGCATCACGAACACATTCGTCTGGTCGAACAACCAATTCGTCACCGCCGACAGCTTGGAGAACGCGCTCTACGCATACGACTGGGACGGCGCCAGCAGCGTGACGGGGCGGCGCAGTTTCACGCCAGCGTATGCGAAGGGTCTTCCCGACGGCTCCTGCCTCGATTCCGAAGGCTTCATCTGGAACTGCCGTGTTGCTGGCGGCGGTTGCGTGGTTCGTTTCGCACCGGACGGACGCGTGGATCGCGAAGTCAAGGTGAGCTGCGACTCCCCGACCAGTTGCACCTTTGGCGGTGAAGACTTTTCGACATTGTTTGTCACCTCGTCAAGATTCGGCATGAAAGCAGGTGAATTCGACGAGAGCCTGGAAGGCAGCTTGTTCGCCCTCGACGTCGGAGTGCGCGGACGCCCGGCCAACCGATTCCGCCTCGCAAAGCGCTGAGGCGGCCCGCCGCTACCTGCACGCCAAATCGAACTACGGAAATCTTTGATGCCATCTATACCGCACGACCGCGCTGCACTGCTGAAAACGATTGGACCGATCGCGTTTGGTGGCGCCAATCTCGGTAATCTCTATCGACCGATTTCCGATGAGCATGCCGAGCGCACTCTCGCCGCCGCGCTCGAAAACGGGATTGGCTACGTCGACACTGCGCCCTTCTATGGCTTCGGCCTTTCCGAGAAACGGATCGGGCGAATCCTGGCGAAATACGATCCCGACGCCCGCATCGTGCTATCGAGCAAGGTTGGCCGCCTGCTCGAGCCCGATGCGGATGCCGACCTCACTGCGGTGCGCTCCGGCTTCGTTTCCCCGGAACCGTTCCGGCCCGTCTACGACTACAGCTACGACGCGGTGATGCGATCGTGGGAAGAGAGCCGTCGTCGGCTGGGGCGCGAGCGCATCGACATCCTGTTCGTCCACGATCTCGGCGAGCGCACTCATGGCGCGGATCACCCGCACCATTTCCGTACGTTCATGGAGGGCGGTTATCGCGCCTTGCGCGAGTTGCGCGATAGCGGCGAAATTTCCGCCTTCGGACTCGGCGTCAACGAAGCGGAAGTCTGCGTCGAGGCACTCGCCCACGGCGATTTCGACGTGATGCTGCTCGCCGGCCGTTACACGCTGATCGAGCAGGCGCCGCTCGACACGCTGTTTCCTCTGTGCGTCGAACGCGACGTACGCTTGGTAATCGGTGGCCCCTACAACAGCGGCATTCTCGCGACCGGTTCGGCCAAGGCCAGTCGCTACGACTACGGTGCCGCGCCTGCGGCGGTGGTGGAAAAAGTGGCCGCGATCGAGCGCATCTGCGCGGCTCACGACGTCCCGCTTGCGGCTGCGGCACTGCAATTTCCGCTCGGCCATCCCCAGGTCGCCGCGGTACTCCCCGGGCTTGCCAACGAAGCGCAGACACTGGCCTCGCTGCGCCTCGTCACGACGCCGATCCCCGCCGATTTTTGGGCCGAACTCAAGCATGCCGGCCTTCTGCGCGCGGATGCACCGACGCCGCCGAGCGTGGTCGAGGCTCACGCGGCATCTGTCTGATCGAACCGATTTCTCAGGAGTAAGCATTTCATGAGCCAGCCAGATTCCGTGTCGCGCCGTCAGTTCCTGAGTGAGGCCGTTTGCGCGGGTCTTGCCGTGGCCACCGGCATTCACGCCCATGTCGCGAGCGCAGCGGTCGAAACCGCTGCGTCGGCCGAGATTCATGTCAGCGCAGCAAATGGCGACGACTCTGCACCAGGCTCCGTCACGCGGCCACTGAAGACGATTTCCGCCGCCGCTGCCAAAGCCATGCCCGGCGACAGCATCATCGTCCACGCTGGCGTGTACCGCGAGTGGGTGAAGCCACCGCGCGGGGGAGAATCGGACAGCAAGCGCATCGCGTATCGCGCCGCGCCGCGTGAAAAAGTCATCATCACGGGTTCCGATTCCTTCACCCATTGGGAGAAGGTCTCCGGCGACACGTGGAAGCTGGCCATCCCCAACGCCCATTTCGGTGCGTTCAATCCTTACGCCGAAAAAGTAGGCGGAGACTGGTTTGACGGCCAGGGACGCGACCACCGCCGCGGCATGGTCTACGTGCATGGCGAATGGCTCCCGGAGGCCCTGGATCTCGACGCGGTGACGAAGGTGACAGCTGGAAAGCCGGCCTGGTTCGCGCTCGTGGATCAACGCAAGCAGGGCAGGGAGCATGGGAACACGACCATTTACGCACGCTTCCCCGCGGCCACCGATCCGAATTCCGGTGCCGTCGAAGTCTGCGTGCGTCCCACCGTCTTCACGCCGGAAAAGACCGGCATCGACTACATCACCCTGTCCGGTTTCGAACTTCGCAATGCCGCGACGAATTGGGCAGCACCCACAATGGGCCAGCGCGGCCTCGTCAGTGCCTACTGGAACAAGGGCTGGATCATCGAGAACAACGAGATCTGCTATTCGCGTTGCTCCGGCATCGCGCTCGGCAAATACTCCGACGAGTTCGACGGCAAGCGCGGCACCACCGACGGCTACTACCTCACGATCAATGACGCAATCAAGAGCGGCGGCTGGACGAAGGAGAAAATCGGCTCGCATATCGTACGCAACAACCGCATCCATCACTGCGGTCAGACCGGCGTCGTCGGCAGCCTCGGCTGCGCCTTCAGCCAGGTGGTCGGCAACGAGATCAGCGATTGCAATACGCAGGACATCTGGGACGGTGCGGAGATGGCCGGCATCAAGTTCCACGGCGCGATCGATGTCGTCATCGCCGACAACCACATCCACCACATCGGCAACGCGGGCGGCATCTGGCTCGACTGGATGGCGCAGGGCACGCGCATCACCGGCAATCTTTTCCATGACAACAGCCGCGACCTCTTCACCGAAGTGGACCACGGCCCCTTCCTCGTCGCCAACAATCTGTTTCTTTCGCCTCGCGCTTACCTGGCGAACTCCCAGGGTGCGGCTTTCGCGCACAACCTCGTCACCGGCAGTCTGCAGATACTTCCCGACGACCGCCGCACGCCGTACATGAAGCCACACGCCACCGATCAGATCGGCCTGCACGACAACCCCGTCGGCGACGTCCGCTGGATCAACAACATTCTTGCCAAGGGTGTCGAACTCTTCGGCTACAACGCGGCCGGCAAGGGCTGGGAATGTCACATGACCGGCAACGTTTTCGCGAAGGGCGCATGGGGATCGCGGTTCGACAAGGACGCGCTGAACGCGCCCGTCTTCGATGTCGGCGCGAAACTCGCGCAAAGGGCTGACGGCTGGTACCTCACGCTCGCCACCGATGCAAAATGGAAGCAGACGGTGAAGCGCCCGCTCGTGACCACCGCTTTGCTCGGCAAGGCGAAGATTGCGCAGCAGGAATACACGCTAGCCGACGGCAAGCCGATGGCGATCGATACCGACTATCTCGGCGTCAAGCGCGACGCATCGAATCCGTTTCCAGGCCCCTTCGAAAGTCCTGTAAGCGGTGAGGTGAGAGTCTGGCCGAAACGGTAGAGGCGCTGAATGAACACGCGCGTCAGCTCGATCGCAGTCGCAAACGAGTCGCCACTGCGGACATTTTTGGACCGGCCGCCATGGTGGAGTTGAAGGCGATAAGAACTCGAAGTGAAAATCGGGTCGATTGATCGGTTCGTCCGCGTGCGCAACTGACCGGCACCCGATTCAGAGCAGCCGTAAGTCGAAACTTCCGGCTCAGAGGCCATCGCGCGACGCATATCCGAATTCAAATGCGCCATCATTTCGGCTGCCGTTAATTCAATGTTTCGGTCTCGGCAGACCGCGATCATCTTGGTGCGCTCTCTCCGTGTCGCATGCATATGGTTCCTTTGGGAGAGTTACTCGCCAACGGTGACCGGATCATGGCGCGAAAAAAAGGAGCCTGCAGTTCTCGCAGGCTCCTTTTCACATCAAATGAATGACAACTTTAAGGGACGAATACCAGACTGTGTTTAGTAAATGCCGAACTCATAGATGCTGCCTCCATAGCCACTCGAATTGGTTATGGTGATTCGGACATACCTCGCGGTAACGGCATTGGTGTCGACATTGGTCTGCTGCGTGGTGTAGCTCGCGGTCTTATCGGAGTACATGGCCCAAGTCGAATTGTCGGTTGAATATTCGATCTTGTATTTGTACACGTTAGTACCCTGGAACATCGTACTGACCTGATTTATCGCTTTGTTCCCGCCCAGATCCACCTCCAGCCATGATGGATCAGGCGCGCCTCCCGCTTGCGCCCAGCGCGTGCTGGTACTGCCATCGACCGCCATTTGCGGCGTATAGGCTGACGAGAATTGCGATGAAGCCGTCACCGTCTTGTACAGCGCAAGATTGGTCGGCCCAGCCGAAGAAGAGAGTTGTATTTGCGTACCATACACGTCGAACTCCGCCAATCCGCTATTGACTGACCCGCTGCCGCCGGCAATCTGGAATTTAACCCAGTTGACCGTCTTGGTCGGGAACGTGATCGTGTAAGGGCTTCCGTTGTTGGGAATGCCGCTCACCGTCATCGAACTGCCGTCGCTGAACGTCAACGTCCCGCCCTGCGACCAGTCCTGCAAGTTTGCTCT
>Ga0068858_100000773_pt1 | contig 33380 bp, 30 predicted proteins | sample KBSSwiS12_FD_66589 | JGI IMG/M metagenome (GOLD analysis project Ga0068858, IMG submission 66589) | Switchgrass rhizosphere microbial communities from Kellogg Biological Station, Michigan, USA - KBS Switchgrass S1-2 | ecosystem: Host-associated > Plants > Roots > Rhizosphere > Soil ... | reverse complement strand
GCCGCCGAGGAGGAGGCGATGCCATAGGTGTTGGCCGCGCCCTCTGACAGATATTCGTAGGAGCCCGCGAAGAACAGCTTGTCCTTAATGATCGGACCGGAAACGCTGGCGCCGTAGTTCTTGAACGGCAGGATCGTGGTGTTGGCGACCGCGTAGGTGTCACCGATCACGCCGCGATTGTCGTGCGTCTTCTTGCCGGTTATGCTCGGGCCGCCCCAGATGCCGAAGCCACCTATGTGAACGCGGTTGGTGCCAGACTTCAGCACGACGTTGACCGCACCGCCCTGGAAGTTGCCTTCCGAGATGTCGAACGGCGCCGCCTTGACCGTCAGCTGGTCGATTGCCTCAATCGAGATGATTCCGCGCGAGGAAGGCAGGCCGCCATAGTTCAAGCCGAAGCTGTCCTGCATCTGGACGCCGTCGACCGAGAACCGCTGGGTGCGAATATTGCCGCCGGCGATCGCGACGCCACCGATGTTCGGGTTATAGGCGGCGAGGGGATCGCGACGAATGATGTCGCGGACGTCGCGTCGGGCGGACACGATGTCCTGGATCTGGTCCGCGTGGAAGGTCGACTGCGAGCCCTCGACGAGCTGGCGCGAGCCCGCTTTGGTCGCGGTGACGACAATGTCCGTGGTTTGCAGCTGGACCGGCACGTTCAGCGTGTCGCCGACGGTCAGTGCGATGTCCTGAATTGTTTGTGTGGGGCGCCCGGGCACTTCGACCTTCACGACATAGGGGCCACCGACGCGCAGGCCGCGCAGCCCATATGATCCGGTGCCGTCGGTGGTGCTGGTCGAGGTGGTGCCCGATGGCAGGTGGATCGCGGTGACCTTCGCACCGCTAACCGGATTACCGCTCTCGTCCGTCACATTACCGGAAATGGCGGAGGTCGTTTCCTGCGCGCTGGCGGCCACTGGAACGACAAGAGCGGCGATCGCGACGCTCGCAAACAGATGGTTGCGCAATGATATTCCCCTTTACGTTAGGCTCGGTCGCGGACGGCGCGGTTTGTTTTCAGCGTCGCACGTCCCTTGGGACTCGAACATTTGGGATAAATGACACAGGGGAATCTTCAAGTGGCGCACAGCATTCGCTTATGCTGCGTTGCAAAAAAGCATCAGCCCGCGGTGGCGACGATTTCGGCCCAGCCGGCTTCGTCTATGACCCTAACCCCAAGTTCCGCCGCCTTTTTCAGCTTGGAGCCCGCGCCAGGCCCGGCGATCACCAGATCGGTTTTGGCCGATACGGACCCAGCGACGCGCGCGCCCAGCGCCTCGGCCTGGGCCTTGGCTTCATCGCGGCTGATCGTCTCCAGCGAACCGGTGAAGACGAGGGTCATTCCGCTCACCTGGGATTCCCGGATCTGCGACACGTAGGGCACCGGATGGACTTCGCTGAGCAGGTCGTCCCAGGCGGTGCGGTTATGCTCCTCGGCAAAGAAGTCGACCAGCGCCTCGGCGACGGCCGGGCCGATGCCGTCGATCGCGGTCAGCTCGGCGCGCGCCTCTTCGTCAGTGGCGGCGCGGGTTGCGACTTCGGCGATGCGCTCGACCGTGCCGAACGCCTTGACCAGATCGCGCGCGGTGACGCTGCCGATATGGCGGATACCGAGCCCGAACAGGAAGCGCGCGGGATCTGGCGTGCGCTTCGTCTCGATCGCGGCGAGGAGATTGTCGACCGAGATCTCGGCCCAGCGCTCGCGCCCGATCAGCGCCTCACGCCGATCCTTCAGGCGGAAGATGTCAGCGGGGGAATGGAGCAGTCCGTCGCGGAAGAAGCTCTCGACGCTGGTCGCGCCCAGCCCCTCGATATCGAGCGCGCCGCGGCTGGCGAAATGGCGGAGCCGTTCGACACGCTGCGCCGGACAGATCAGCCCGCCGGTGCAGCGGACATCGACCTCGCCGTCTTCGCGCACCGCGTCCGACTGGCATTCGGGGCAGATGGTGGGGAAGGGCCAGGTGCCGCGGCTTTCGTCGCGGGAGAGATTCTCGGTGATCTGCGGGATCACGTCGCCGGCGCGCTGCAGCACGACGCGGTCGCCGGGCCAGACATTCAGGCGCGCGATCTCATGCTCGTTGTGGAGCGTTGCATTGGTGACGACCACGCCGCCCACGGTGACGGGCGTGAGGCGGGCGACAGGCGTGAGCTTGCCGGTGCGGCCGACCTGGATGTCGATCCGCTCGAGCGTGGTCTGGGCGCGCTCGGCGGGGAATTTATGCGCGAGCGCCCAGCGCGGCGCCTTGGCCACCGCGCCGAGACGGGCCTGCCAGTCGAGCCGGTCGACCTTGTAGACGACGCCGTCGATATCGAAGGGCAGGTCGGCGCGGGCTGCCTCGATGGCGCGGTAATGGGCCAGCGCCTCAGTGATGCCGTCGACGCGGACGAACATGTCGCTGATCGGCAGGCCCCAGGCGGCAATTGCCGTCATGACGTCATATTGGGTTTCGCCGGGCATCGCGCTTGCCTCGCCCCAGCCATGGGCGAGGAAGCGCAAGGGGCGGCTCGCGGTGACGCTCGCATCCTTCTGGCGGAGCGATCCGGCGGCGGCGTTGCGGGGGTTGGCGAATTGGCGCGCCTTGGCCGGATCCTCGGCTTCAGCGAGCAGGCGGGTGTTGAGCGCGGTGAAATCGGCCTTGGCCATATAGACCTCGCCCCGGATCTCGAAGATTTCGGGGGCGTGCCCGTTGAGCTGGGCGGGGATGTCGCCGATCGTCCGGACATTCGCGCTGACATCCTCGCCGACCTGGCCGTCGCCGCGGGTGAGTGCCTGGACCAGCCGGCCGCGCTCATAGCGCAGCGAGCAGGAAAGTCCGTCGATCTTGGGTTCAGCGGTCAGTGCGACGGCCGCGTCCTCGGGGAGGTTGAGAAAACGGCGGACGCGGGCGATGAACTCGATCGCGTCCTCATCGGCAAAGCCATTGTCGAGGCTCATCATCGGCCGGGCATGCGCGACCTTGGCCAGATGGGCCGCAGGGGCTGCGCCAACTTGCGCATTGGGCGAGTCGGCGCGGATCAGCTGGGGAAAGGCGGCCTCGATGGCGTTGTTGCGGCGGACGAGCGCATCATAGTCGGCGTCCGATATCTCGGGGGCATCGTCTCTATGGTAGAGAGCATTGTGGCGGGCGATCTCGCCCGCGAGCCGCGCCAGTTCGGTGGCTGCGTCTTCATCGGTTTCGGGCAGATCGGCTTCAGGCTGGGTTGCGCTCATGGCAAAGCGCTAGCGGAGGCCGGGGCAGGCGATCAAGCGCGAAGGCTCAATCGTCTTCCATCATCTCCGCGATCATCTTGGCTTCTTCGTTGACCGAGCGCCGCTCGGCGGTCTTTTCGGCGCGGGTCGCCATTTCGCCCCAGGCCTTGGCGGCGCGCAGCCAGCGGGTGCGAACATTGTCGAGAGTCGCGGCATTCGCGTCGGCTTCCGCCTGGAGGGCGCGATCGCGGTAGAATATAGCTGTGGCGTTGGAGGAGCCGCTCCCGGGCGTCTGCGCGGGAACGGAAGGGGCGTCGACTCCGTCGACGCCCACCCCTGACTTATGCGGCAGCGAGATTGACCGCTGACATCTTGCCACGACGGTCCTGCTCGAGCTCATAGGACACGCGCTGCTCCTTATCGAGCGTACGCATGCCGGCTGCCTCGACGGCGCTGATATGGACAAAGGCGTCGTTCCCGCCGCCCTCAGGCGCGATGAAACCATAGCCCTTGTCGGCGTTGAAGAATTTTACGGTGCCGATCGGCATAACTATTTCCTTGGGTAGTCCGGTGGTGGCGTCGCCATGCACCGGTTTGGGGCCGAGAAGAGAGAGCGGAGCACCGTCCGGCCCCGGCCGGCGCATCCGAACACGATCGCGCTATTCCGTGAACACGGAAGCGGTGCGAAAGAGAATGGAGAGAAGGACCAAAAGAGCGTTCCAGCGGCTTTGCAAGCGGGAGCGCGAAGGTCTCTCAGTCACGCGATGCTTGTAGGGGAATCGCGAGATGCGTTCGTCCTAGCAGTGATTTGCGGCATTGTCGCCTTTTAAAGGACGGCTTGTCGCCGGGATCGTTCGGTACATCCGACGGCAGCGAACAGGCGGGGGCGGCTCATGATCGCAGCGGCATTGATGATGCTCCAGGGCGCCGGACCGGCCGCGCCGGACGACGCGCCTGCCACCGTCCCGAAAACCCTGCGCCCCTGCCCGGCGCGGGAGGAAGGTGGCGACATCGTCGTCTGCGGCCGGGTCGACCCAAATGAGCAATATCGGCTGAGGTCGCTCACGCATCGCTATGATCCGGTCGGCGGGCCGGGCATCGGCATGCGGGTCGGCCCGGGGCAGGCGAACCTTTACGCGACCGGAACGCAGAGTCCGGACGGCAAGCCCGACAAGCGCATCATGGTGACGCTGAAGCTGCCCTTCTGAGATGCCGGGTGCTATTTCGCAGCGGGCTCGCGCGCCGGATCAGTAACGCCGATCGACTTCAGCCGCTCGACCAGTCCATCATCGCGATCGCCGAGATGATAGGCGCCCATCCAATATAGTTTCGCCCCCTTGTCGTCCTTCTTGTCGTGAAACAGGTCGCCGAGCACCGTGAGGGCGACTTCATTGGGCCTGAGCTCGAACGATCTTTTCGCGTCTGCGAAAGCGCCGTCCGCGTTACCGCGATTATAGCGAGCAGAGGCCCGCCCCGCGAGCGCAGTCCAGCTTTCCTTGATGGCGAGCGCCTTGTCGAATTCGCGCACGGCCGCCCAGCTATGGTGCGCATTGACATAGGAATAGCCGAGATTGGCGTGCAGATCGGGATTGCCCGGGTCAAGCGCCGCAGCCATTTGCTCGTCGAGGGTTGCCGACGTCGGATCCTGTTGGCCGACGGTCCATGCCAGTGCGCGGGCCGTCAGAAACTCGGCCTTGTCTTTCCCCTTCGGCGCCGCGAGAAAGGCAGCGGTGCATGTCGCGATCAGATTGGGCCGTTTGAAATCGCTCTTTTTTTCCGCGTCCAGGCAGGCCCGGCCCGCGTCGGGTGCAGCGCCTGTGGACCACAGGGCGAGAGTTGCGCGTCGCCGCTCGATCGACTGCTTCATATCGGCGTCGCCTGACTTTGCCGCGATCGCGTCGGCCTGGTCGAGATCGTGGCGAGCGTCGGCGAAACGGCCGAGCCACATCAGATCACCGGCGCGGGCGAGCAAAGCCTGGGCATCATCCGGCGCGATCGCGAGCACCTTGTCACGATCGGCGACAGCGCCGGCGATATCGCCCAGCTTCAGCCTGGAAAGGGCGCGCTCGGTGAACAGGCGCGGGGTCGCAACGCCAAGTGCCGCCGATGCGTCGAGATCGGCCAGCGCCTCGGCATAATTGCCGAGTTCGTTGTTGGTATAGGCCCGTTCCTGGCGTGCGCCGACATTGCGCGGATCGGCAGCGACAGCAGCGTCGAGGTCAGTCAATGCCGCGAGCGAATCGCCCTTCTCATTATAGGCGTAGCCACGCGCGAGAAGGAGTTGCGCCCTCGCAGCGGGCTCGGAGGCGGCGATCGCGGCATCGCAGGCTGCTGCGTGAGCTGTGGCGGCTTCGGTCGCCTCGGGAAGCGCGCAGGGTCCGGTAAACGGAGCAGGTTCCTGAAGCGACAGGGCGAGCGCCATCAACATCATCAAGCCGCCTCCAGCAAGCGCTCAGCCTGCGCGCGCGCCTCGTCCGTGATCGTCGCGCCCGAGAGCATGCGGGCAATCTCTTCGCGGCGCTGACTCTCGTCGAGCAGCTTCACGTCGGTGCGGGTGACGATCCCGTCATGGCTCTTGGCGATCAGCAGGTGATGCGCGCCGCGCGCCGCGACCTGCGGGCTGTGAGTCACCACCAGAAGCTGGGTGTTCGCCGCCAGCCGCGCGAGCCGCTCGCCGATCGCGCTGGCGACCGCGCCGCCGACGCCGCGATCGATCTCGTCGAAGATCATCGTCGCGGCGCTGCCCTGCTCGGCGAGCGCGACCTTGAGCGCGAGGATGAAGCGCGACAGCTCGCCGCCGCTGGCGATCTTCACGAGCGGAGCGAAGGGCGCGCCGGGGTTGGTCGAGATTTCGAACTCGACCCGGTCCTTACCGGAAGGGGCCCAGTGATCGGGGCCGAGATCGGCCACGACGGTGCGGAAGCGGGCAGCGTCGAGCTTGAGCGGAGCGAGCTCGCCCTTGACCGCGGCATCGAGCCGGGCCGCTGCTTCCGTACGGGCTTTGGTCAGCGCCTCCGCCGCCGCGCCATAGGTGGCGGCAGCCTCGGCAACAGCGCGTTCGAGTGCGGCGATGCCGGCGCCGCCGCTTTCGATGCGCTCGAGCCGGGCGGCAAGTTCAGCGGCGAGTTCGGCGAGGTCGTCGGGCTGGACGCGGTGCTTGCGGGCGAGCGCGCGGAGTTCGAACAGCCGGGTTTCGTCCGCTTCGAGCTGGGCCGGATCGAAGGCGAGTGCTTCGGCTGCCTCGTCGACCTTTTCCTGGGCAGCGGTGCCTTCGATAAGGGCGCGGTCGATCGCTTCCAGGGATTCGGCGAGCGCTTCGTGATCGCCCGCAACGCGTTCCAGGATCCGTGCTGCCTGGCGCAGTCGGGCGAGGCCGCCGTCCGAGCCTTCGAGCAGATCGGCGATCGCCTGCAGATCGCCGGTGATCTTCTCGCCGCGCTGCATGCCGGCGCGACGCGTGGCGAGGATTTCCTCCTCGCCCGGCTCGGGCCCGAATTTCGTCAGCTCGGCGACCGCGTGTTCGAGCCATTCGCGGTCGCGCGCGACGGTGTCGAGTTCGGCGCGGGCCACGGCGAGCGCATCCTCGGCCTCGCGCCAGGCGCGATGGGCGCGGGCGGCGGGGCCGGCGTCGATCCGCCCGAACGCGTCGAGCAGGGCGCGGTGGCCGCGCGGGTTGAGCAGGCCTCGATCATCATGCTGGCCGTGGATCTCGACGAGATGGACCGCGAGTTCGCGGAGCAGGCCCGCCGACGCCGGCTGATCGTTGACGAAGGCGCGGCTGCCGCCGTCCGACTTGACGATGCGGCGGATGATGAGCGGCTCGCCGGGTTCGACATCGAGCCCGTTCTGGGCGAGCAGCGAGGCGATCGGGCCATCGGCATGCGGGGTATCGAAGCTTGCGCTCACCACCGCCTGGCCAGCGCCCTGGCGCACCAGACCGGTCTCGCCGCGCGCGCCGAGCGCAAGGCCGAGCGCGTCGAGCAGGATCGATTTGCCGGCCCCGGTCTCACCGGTCAGCACGCCGAGGCCATCGCCGAAATCGAGGTCGAGCGCCTCGATCAGCACCACATCGCGGATGGAGAGGGAGGTCAGCATTTTAGCCAGACCCGCGGCATGAGCGCCGCGTCAGGCGCCCGTCTTGGCGGTGGCGGCCGCCGGGACCGGATGCTCCTGCATCAGCTTATAGGCGTGGCTGTACCAATCCGTGCCGGGATAGTTCGCGCCGAGCACCGCGGCCGCCTTTTGTGCCTCGGTGGGCACGCCGAGCGCGAGATAGGTCTCGGTCAGCCGCATCAGCGCCTCGGGCACATGCGTGGTCGTCTGGTAATCGTCGACGACCTTGCGGAAGCGGAGCGCGGCGGCGAGCCACTGGCCGCGCCTCTCATAGAAGCGGCCGACTTCCATCTCCTTGCCGGCGAGGTGATCGCGGACGAGATCCATCTTCAGCCGCGCATCGGCCGCATATTTGGAATTGGGGAAGCGGCGGGTCAGCTCGCCGAGCGAATCGAGCGCCTGCTGGGTGATCTTCTGATCGCGGGTGACGTCGCTGATCTGCTCATAATAGCCGAGCGCGACGAGGTAATAAGCATAAGGTGCGTCGCGATTGCCGGGATGGACCGAGATGAAGCGGTTCGCCGAGTCGATCGAGTTGGTGTAATCCTTGTCCAGATAATAGGAGAAGGCGCTCATCAGCTGGGCGCGGCGGGCCCAGATCGAATAGGGATGCTGGCGCTCGACCTCGTCGAAGATCAAAGCGGCTTCCTTGTAGCGGTGCTGATCGAGACGCTTCTTCGCCATCGAATAGAGCGTGCCGACGTCGCGAGCGACATAGGGCAGATCGGTCTTCTTGTTGCGGCTGCCGGCGCAGCCACCGAGCGAGAGAGCCGTGGTGGCGATAAGCGCAAGCGCGATCGAGCGGGACATGGGGATACGCATCGCAGGCATCCTTAGCCGAACGCTTGGCGCCCGAACAATGTTTTTCGCGTGGGTATTGAGCGCGGGATCGGATGGCGGAATCGGTGCGTTGGCGTTACCAATCTGCCATCTCGGAGGAATCGCCTATGACCGCCACGTTGCTCGCCACCAAGCGCGTTGAAAAGCCATGGGGGCGGCACAGTCTATGGCCGGGTTTTGCCGAGCCCGCCAAGGATGGCGCGGCCGTCGGCGAGGTGTGGTTCCAGACGCCGCATGCGGCCGAGCCCGAGCTGCTGATCAAATATCTCTTCACCAGCGAGAAATTGTCGGTCCAGGTCCATCCCGATGACGCGGCGGCGCGGGCGGCGGGATACAAGCGCGGCAAGGACGAGGCGTGGGTGATCCTGGCCGCCGAGCCGCATGCGACGATCGCGCTCGGCACCAAGGCGCCCATGACGAAGGACGAGCTTCGCGCCGCGTCGCTCGACGGATCGATCGAGCATCTGCTTGACTGGAAGCCGGTCAAGGCGGGCGATTTCTATTATTCGCCCGCGGGCACGATCCACGCGATCGGGCCGGGGCTGACTTTGGTCGAGGTCCAGCAGAATGTCGATCTGACCTATCGGCTCTATGATTATGGCAGCGACCGCGAACTGCATCTCGATGCCGGTGTGGCGGTGTCCGATCCGGTGCCGTTCGTGCCCCTGCCCGAGCCTGGGCGTGTGTCGGATGACCGGATCATCCTCGCCGAAGGGCCGAAATTCGTGATCGAGCGCTGGCCGGGCGGGCACCGGACAGTGACCCTGCCTGAAGGCGTGACAGGCTGGTTCGTGCCACTCAGCGGGGAGGGGACGGCCGATGGTGTCGCCTGGCGCGCCGGCGAGTGCCTGACCTTCGAGGGGCGGGTGGAGATCGACGCGTCGGTGGATAGCGATCTGCTGCTGGCCTATCCCGGGGACAGGCGGATCTGAACCGCTCCTCATGGGCAGCGCGGCCTTAACCTTCGCGCGCTACACGGGGCCATGCTCCGCGTCCTGACGCTCTCGACCCTGTTCCCCGATGCGACGCGGCCCAATTTCGGGGTGTTCGTCGAGCGGCAGACGCTCGGGCTCGCGGCGCGGGGCGATGTCGAGCTGCGGGTCGTCGCGCCGATTGGGGTTCCGCCCTGGCCGTTCGACGCCGTGTCGCACTATCGCGGGTTCAGGAGCGTGCCCGAACGCGAGGTGTGGAAGGGGCTTGATGTACGGCGTCCGCGTTTCGCCACCATCTCGGGCACGGGCGGCCGCTTCCACGTGGCGGCGCTCACCCGGCGGCTGATACCCCTGCTCGGCGAGATCCGCCGCGATTTCGCCTTTGACGTGATCGATGCCGAGTTCTTCTTCCCCGACGGGCCAGCGGCGGCCGCGCTCGGCGCGCATTTCGGGGTGCCCGTGTCGATCAAGGCGCGGGGTGCCGATGTCCACCATTGGGGCCATGTTCGCGCGACGGCAGCTTCAGTGCGCGAGGCCGGGTTGAAGGCGGATGGCCTGCTCGCGGTTTCCGGGGCGATGAAGGCGGATATGGCTGCGATCGGCATTCCGGCGGAGCGAATCCGCGTGCATCATACCGGGGTGGACCTCGCCCGCTTTGCGCCGCGCGAGCGGGTAGCGGCGAAAGCGGCCTATGGCATTACGGGGCCGCTGATCGTCTCGCTTGGCGCGCTCATCCCGCGCAAGGGGCATGATCTGGTCATCGATGCAGTCGCGGCGATCCCCGGCGCCAGCCTGCTGATCGCAGGGGAAGGGCCCGAACGGGGGGCGCTGGAAGCGCGGATCGCGGCGGGCGGGCTTGCCGACCGGGTTCGGTTGCTCGGCAGCATCCCGCATGACGCGCTGCCCGGCCTGCTTGCCGCCGCCGATGTGATGGCGCTCGCCTCGTCATCGGAAGGGCTCGCCAATGCCTGGGTCGAGGCGCTTGCGTGCGGCACGCCGATCGTCATCACCGCAGCGGGCGGCGCGGCCGAAGTCGTGACCGGGCCGGATTTCGGCCGCATCGTTCAGCGCGATCCGGCGGCCTTTGCCGACGCGATCCGCGCCTTACTGGATGATCCGCCGGTCCAGGCCGATGTCCGCCGCGGCGCCGAACGTTTCACCTGGGACGCGAACAGCGCCGCCCTGTTCGATCATCTTGCCGGGCTGGCCGCTCACTTCTTGTAGGGCACGCCGCGCCACGCTGCCGCCTGGTGATCGGCGAGGTCGACGAGGTCGCCCATCGCGATCGGCATGTCGAGCAGGTGCAGCCCCCAGTCCTTCAGCGTCACGCCACCGACCACGACATCGCCGACGATGGTGTCGGTGCGCGGGTCTTTCGGATCAGCGTTCACGGTGGCGGCGAGATAATTGAAGCCGTCCTTCGAGACGCATTCAGTCGAGATCAGGCCGGGCACCTTGACGAAATTGGTGGTGACGGGCGCGTTGTCGGTCGTCCACGGACCCATGGGCGCACTGTCCGCGCCCGCCCCTTTCGCCCCGAAGATCGCATCCGCCTCTGCCTTGCCGCCGGCGAGCGCCGCCGGGTTGGTGCAGGCAGCGACCATCCCGGCATCGGGCACCTTGCCGAACCGGCTGTTGGCGGGCGGCGGCGAATCGGCGCGGAAAGTGACATAGGTGACGACGCAGCCAAACTGCGAATTGTTGTGGCACAGGGGCAGGCGTTTGAAGTCGCCGCCAACATCCTTGCCGGCAGGCACCGCGAAATTGGTGCCGAGCAGCATCACCGAGACGATATGGTGGCGAACGTCCGGTTGTCCCTCGATCGATTGCGCGACCAGTGCCTTCAGGACGTTCGATCCCTGGCTGTGGCCGATCAGCACGACGCCGCGACCCTTGTTGTCGCGGGTCAGATAGTCGTTCCATGCCGCTGTCACGTCGGCGAGGGGCATGTCGCGATCCAGCGTGACCGGCTGGCCGGTGAGAAAGGCCTTGAGCGCGGTCAGCGTTACCTGACGATAGAGGGGCGCGAACACCCGGCATTTCGAGGCGAAGCGCGCTGCCTGGGATGCGGCGACCAGCTTCTCCTCGAGCCCGGGGTTCATATCGCTGTTCGGGGTCGGATCGTTCGAGACGGTTGGATAGACATAGAAACAGTCGAACTGCGGCCCTGGCGCTGGCTTGAACTTCTCGATCTTCCGCTTGCCGTTCGCCTGGATGACGGTGACGTCCTGGTTCGTCGAACAGGCATCGGTGCGGCCGGGGCGGCAGAGCCAGGCCGCATCCTGGGTGTAATCGGGCGCGGCAGCAGGGGTGGCGGCGGGCGGCGCAGTCTGGGCCGAGACCGCGGGAATCGAGAGCGGCGCTCCAATCGCCGCGAGCCATGCCATGATCTTCCGCACCGTCTGCCCCCTTCCTGTCTTGCCGATCTATGCGGCCCCAGAGCCGGGCTTCAGGCTAGCGCAACCGGGCGCTCAATCAAGCGGGTAGAGCGCCCCGGCGATCCAGCGGCCTTCGCCGCGCAGCACTGCCCAAGCGCGCGCGGCGGCGCGGCTGTCCATCGCCTCGATGCCGAGCCCGCGCGCCTCGATCGCGCGGACGAAAGCGAGCGGCGGGCGCACCAGGACCGGACCGGTGCCGAGCAGCAGAAATTCGGGGAACGGGTCGAGCGCGAGGAGCGGCGCGACATCGTCCGCACGCAGCGCGCCGATCGGCGGCGGGGACCAGCCGTCAGCGCGGACCGGCGTGATCAGCAGGGCGCGGTAGACGCCGTCATCGACCTTGAACCCGCCGCCCGAAAAGCCCGCGATGATCGGGCCGTCGGTCTGCTGGCCCTGCTCCATCCTCATCGCGTGCCCGTCCCTGTCACGGCGTCGCCCCTATGGCATGTCCTTATAGGCGACCCGCTCGGCCTTTTTGTTGGCGGTGGCGGTGTCATCCGCCCTGGGCTCGGCGCGCAGGCCGAGCGAGATCAGCAGCGACGACGACACATAGATCGACGAATAGGTGCCGACGAAGATGCCGAGGATCATCGCCGCGGTGAAGCCGCGCAGCACATGGCCGCCGAAGATCAGCAGCGCGAACAAAGCGAGCAGGATGGTCAGCGAGGTCATCACGGTACGCGGCAGCGTCTCGTTGACCGAGAGATCGACGATCTCGGGCATCTCCATCTTGCGATAGCGGCGCATATTCTCGCGGATGCGATCGTCGATCACGATCTTGTCGTTGATCGAATAGCCGATGATGGTCAGCACCGCGGCGACGATGTTGAGGTCGAATTCGAACTGGGTGAGCGCGAAGAAGCCGAGCGTCATCAGCACGTCGTGCATGATCGCGACCACGGTCGAGACGCCGAACTGCCACTCGAACCGGAAGATGGCGAACAGGCCGATGCCGAGCACCGCGAGGACGACGGCGAGGATGCCCTTCCAGATCAGCTCGCCCGAGACCTTGCCGCTGACGGCATCCTGCTTCGAGAATGTGGCGTCCGGATAGAGCTTGTTGATCGTCACCTGCACTGCGTTGACGACCTTGTTGGTCGCGTCCTTCTCGGTGCTTTGGGGCAGCGGCAGCTTGATCGAAATGGTCTTGCCGTCATTGCCGAGGCTTTGCAGGTTGACCTCGCCGTAATGAAGCTGGTCGATCGCCGTGCGCAGCTTGTCGATCGATGGCGGGGTGACGAACTTTTCCTCGATCATCAGGCCGCCGGCGAAGTCGACGCCGAAGTTGAGCGGGCGCACGAATACCAGCGCGACGGCGGCGAGGGTCAGCAGGGTCGTCAGCCCGAACGCCCATTTGCGCAGCGAGACAAAGGGAAAATTGGTGTTGTCGGGGACAAGTTTGAGGAGACGCATATACTGTCGCCGATCAGATGTTGAGATGAGTGGGGCGCGTGCGGCGGACCCAGTGCACGACGAGCATGCGGGTGAAAGTGACGGCGGTGAACACCGATGTCGCGATGCCGATCAGCAGCACCACGGCGAAGCCCTTCACCGGCCCAGAGCCCAGCAGCAGCATGATCACGCCCGAAATGGCGTGAGTCGCATTCGCCTCGAAGATCGTGCGGCTCGCTTCCTTGTAGCCGAGCTCGATCGACTGGATGACCGAGCGGCCCCGCCGCTGCTCCTCTCGAATGCGCTCGTTGATGAGCACGTTCGCGTCGACCGCGGTGCCGATGGTCAGCACGAAACCGGCGATGCCGGGCAGGGTCAGCGTGCCGCCTATCACCGCGAGCACGCCCATGATGACGACGACGTTGATGACGACCGCATAGTTCGCATAGAGGCCGAAGCGACCATAGGTCACCAGCATGAACGCGATGACGAGGATCACCGCGATCACCGAAGCCTGGATGCCGGCCCTGATCGAATCCGCGCCGAGACCGGGGCCAACGCTGCGTTCCTCGACCACCTTGAGCGTGACCGGCAGAGCGCCCGAGCTGAGGGAAATGGCGAGATCGCTGGCCGACTTTACGGTGAAATGGCCTTCGATATAGCCCGAGCCGCCGAGGATCGGCGTATTGATCGTGGGGGCCGAAATGACCACGCCGTCAAGGACCACGGCGAACCGCTTGCCGATATTCTCCTGGGTGATCCGCGCGAACTTCTTGCCGCCCTGGCTGTTGAAGGTGAAATCGACGATCGGCGAATTGTCTTCCTGCTTGAACGCCTGTTTCGCCGAGACAAGATCGCCGCCGGTCAGGACCGCCGAGCGCTTGACCAGGATCGCGCCACCGGTATCGGCATTGCGCAGCAGCTGGGTGCCGAGCGGGAGGACGCCCTTGCCCGCCTGTTCATTGTCAGCCGGGTTTTCATCGACCATCTTGAATTCGAGCTTGGCGGTCTTGCCGAGCATCTCCTTCAGCTCAGTCGAGTCCTTGAGCCCGGGGACCTGCACGACGATCCGGTTGGCGCCCTGGCCGACGATGGTCGGCTCCTTGGTGCCGAGCTTGTCGATGCGCCGGCGGACCACGTCGGTCGCGGTGCTCATTGCGTTCTTGATCGCCTGATCGAGGCCGGCCTTGGTCGGCGTGATGACGAAACGGGTCCCGTCGACCACGCTGATGTCCCACGCCCGCTGGCCGGTGAAGCCGACGCCGCTACCGGTGAGCGGGAGCAGTTTCTCACGCGCCGCATCGACCTGGGTGACGTCGCGCACCATGAAGCTGATCTTGCCGTCCCGGGTGGAGATATCGCCGATCTCGATCCGGGGGTTGGCGCGCCGCATCTCGTCGGCGACCTGATCGCGCATGGTGTCGATCCGGCTCGTGGCGAGTTCGTTGACATCAGCTTCGAGCAGCAAATAGCTGCCGCCGGCCAGATCGAGGCCGAGGTTGATCCGCGTATGCGAGAGCGGGCCCCAATTCTTCGTCTGCTCTTCAGGGAGGAAGCTGGGAATCGCCAGCGCCATCAGCGCGGCGAGGAACACCAGGATCGAGACGACCTTCCAGCGCGGGAAATCATTCATGGGATTAGTCGTTCGCCGGCTTGGCGCTGCCCGGGCCGGTCACCTCGGCCAGGGTCGACTTGACCACGCGGACCTTGACGGTCGGCGCGATCTCGAGCTCGACGAAGCGGTCGTCGACCTTGGTCACCTTGCCGGCGATGCCGCCCGCCGTGATGACCGAATCGCCCTTCTTGACCGCGGCGATCGTCGCCTGATGCGCCTTCATCCGCTGATTCTGCGGCCGATACAGCAGGAAATAGCCGACAAAGGCAACGGCGATCATGGGGAAGAAGAAGCTGATCGTGGCGGCGGCCCCGCCGCCGGAGGCGGTGCCGGCGGTGGCTGCGGCAAAGGCTATGGTTGCGAACATGGCATCCTGAATGACTTGGCCAAAAATGGCTGGGGTAATCGGGCCGGTATGGCCCACTCTCACAAGCGCCGCGCGCTATCACTAGTCCGGTGAGCGCGCAACAATCGGTTGGCTTGATCGGGGAGCGATGGGTGGCGGATGGCGCGGGCTTGCAGGTTACCGGGCGCAAGCGGGGTCGCCGACGGTCCCTCGCAACGGCGCTTGCATCATGGGCGTCACGCGCATATGTGCCCCACCCTCGGTCGGGGCGTAGCGCAGCCTGGTAGCGCATCACACTGGGGGTGTGGGGGTCGCAGGTTCGAATCCTGTCGCCCCGACCAAGAATTTCCGCATCGTTGGAATCGCTTCCGGGAGAGCGGCGTGCCACCGCGCCCTCTTCCTGGCCTATTTCCAGTCGGTTCGTGCTAACGGATCGCGATGAAGCTCCACTATATCCATCTCCCGTCGGGAAGCAGCCTCCCCGAAATATCGCATCGACCGTTTCGAGCGGTCGTCGTCGTTGACGAGAAGGTTACGGAAGAATGGCGGGCGCTCGTCAGCGCGTGGCTGGTAGCCAGCGGGTGCCTCTACATGATGGCATGGGGCGACGAATGCAGTCGATGGGACGATAGTGTCGACTACGCGAATCTCGAGGAGTTCAACTATGGCGTCATTCCCGAAGAGCGTGTCGTTTACACGACATGGCACGAGAATCAGGCGCTAGCAGAGGCGTTCTGGTTTTCAGAGCATTGCGCAACGCATCCAGTGGTTGAATTCGAAGCGACGGTCATCCTCGACATCACCGCGACCTCACGGGCGGTTGAGATGCTATCCTCGTATGAAAGAGCAACTGCCGACAGCGAAACCTAGATAAGGGAAAAGGGGTCAGAGTCGTTCATGTATCGCGCTTCAGTACGAGGCGGCAAAAATGACTCTGACCCCTTTTCAGAGATCCGCGCGGATTATTGCGACACATAGCGGGACGGCGCTGCGGCGTTGTCGGCACGGGCCTGGGTGCGGACGGCTGGGAGGACGCAGACATGGTCCTCGGGCGTGGCTTCGCGCCACACATAGCCGTTGCGGCAGGTGTCGGGGCCGGAATGGTGGATTGTCGCGCTGACGCGGTAGCGGGCCTGCTGGTTGTCGAGCCGCGCGGCGGCGCGCACTGCCGGGACGACGCAGACATGATCGTTCGGCACCGCCTCACGCCAGACATAGCCCTGGATGCAGGTGTCGGGTCCATAAGCCTGGGCGGCGGCGAGGCTTAGCAGTAGCGGGAGCATCACAAGGTTCTCCTTTAATGGCGGCACATGCCGCCGATGGGGAAAGACGCTGCGCGACCCTGGTCTGTGCCTGTGCGGCTGTCGCCGATTGATGCATGGCGATGCGCGAGGCGTATAGGATAGCCGCGACACTCAGCGCGTTTGGATGGTCCCGATACATCGCCGTGTCGCGCACTGTCCCGGCGCTCCGACCTTGCTACGGAGCGGCGGCATGCTCCTCGCGCGCGGCGCTCCATACCTCACGCGCGGCGTCGGCGTTCATCAATGCGATGCCCAGGCCCGCGATCAGATCCGGCCATGCCGTGTGCCACGCAAAAGCCGTGACAAGCGCAGCCGCGATGATGGCGAGGTTGGCGAACGCGTCGTTGCGCGCCGACAGGAAGGCCGCTTTGGTGAGGCTGCCACTGTGCCGGCGATAGCGCGACAGCAGGAAGGCGCAGCTCAGATTGACGACGAGCGCGCCCAGCGCCGTGAGCGACAGCGGGACGGGATCCGGCGCGACCGGCGTGCTGAACTTCTCCCAGGCGGTCCACAACGTTGCGAGGCCGGGGATGAGCAGGATCGCCGCCAAGACCATGCCGACGCGTGCGCGGCTCCTCGCGCTCCACGCCAGCGCGACGAGGATCAGCAGGTTCACCGAGGTGTCTTCGAGAAAGTCGACTGAATCCGCGAACAGGGAAACCGAGCCGATCCGCAAGGCGACGGCAAATTCAACCCCGAACCAGGCGAGGTTGAGCAGCGCCACGGTCGCGACGGCGCGTCGCAGCGGGGGATCGGCGGGGTTGCTGAGATCCAGGTTCATAGCTCCGCTTGCGGGAACGGCATTTCGTGCTCGCTCACGAACCTGTGTTCGCGAACCTCGCCTCACCGATTTCGGTGGCATGGACGGTCGCGAACCGCCACACCAGGGCGGCGATGACAAGGGTGGCAGCCCCGATCGCGAACAGGGTGACATAGCTGACCGCGCCGGACGAACCCACCACGAAGATCATGCCGGCAATACCGGTCGCGACGACGACCGAAACGCCGCTCCACCGCGGAGAGGGATAGTCAAGGCTGGCCCTCTCTGTTTTCGGGCGCAGGAACGAACCGAGCAGACAGAAAGACCAGAATGCTATCGTCAGGTCTGATCTGACGGGTTTCAGCGCAAGTTCGAACCCCGGGTCCGAATAGGCCAGATAGGCTGCTAGTAGCCACGCGCCCGCAACCACGAGCGTCGCCATGTCGCATAGTTTGACGATAGCACGCGTCAGGCGATGGTGTTTTACCATCTGCGCGAACCTAGGGGCATTCGTACGCTCGTCAATACTGCGCGCGCCACGGTCTCGACGGTGCGTCGCAGCCGGGGATCGGCGGGATTGCTGAGATCCTGGCTCATACCCCCGGCTATGCGATATTCGCGGGTGGCGACAATCCCGGCATGCCAGGCCGCGGGAAAAGGGGGCAGCATTCAAGTATCGCGTTTCGACGCCGGCATAAAATGACTCTGACCCCCTTTTCTGCGGGAAAAGGGCGGGCTGAATGGAAGGCCCATGTTGCGACGCCGGTCGGGATGTGGATGCTGCCCTCATGGGCATTCCCTATTCCATCGACTCCGGCACGGGGATCATCCGCATAGGCGATGATATCGTGCTGGAGCCGGGTCAGGCCAAGGCTTTGATTGCGTCTCGGATTGTCGATCTGCTGGCGGCAACCAGGGACCATGGCAATGGCTATGAATGGCTCACCATGAAGGGGCTGACTTTTGGCGGTAAGCCGGCGACGCTTGCGCTTTGCTTTCATGATGGCTGCTTCGAGCAAGCGTCATGGAGCGTCGAGCTTCCCGGCGAGGCGGAGGATGGCGGACCGACGCGGGCGATGATTGATGACGAGGTGTCGTTCGTTCGAAACGTGCTGGTCAGTGAAATGGGTATTCGTCCGGGTGATATGCCCTGGGGGAAACTCTGGAGCCAATTCGACGCGAGGGGCTTTCTCGCCAGCCACGGCCTCCGCTACCGACGTAGCTGACGTCCGCTTTGTTCCAGCCGCGCAGGCATGAGGAGTATGTACCGGTGACGGCCTATTATAACATCAGTGAGGTCGAAGCGTTGCCGCAGTTCCGGAACAGCGGACCACCCGGCTGGTGCATCACCTTCGATGCCACCCTCCTCGACGATCAAGCGCCGCATCGACAACTGCTTGAGAGCTTCGCAGCGTCTTATCCGGAAGCCCGCCTAAACCTCCCGGACTATCATCGCTATGAGGACTGCATTGAAGGATCCATGCAATGGGCCGGAAAAGAAATCTGGATCTGGTACGAAACGATTCTCAGCTACCTCGCGCTTTGGTGTTCGGATCGGGAAGCGGCCGACTCCCTGCATAAGGCCATCGTCCCGATGGCAGCAGCGATCTAGACGCAGCAACACCCGCGCGAAGCAATTCCATATGGCCGTTTCACCCGATTGGCAGGTCTCAACGCGGAAGTGCGCTCCATGTGCGCCCAAACTATCACCGGAATACCAACCATGACGCACCTTGTCGGGCGCGGTGCAATCGCTACACCTCCCCCCAGTTAGGGGCGCCATGAGAGACGATCCGGCCGATTCTGCGTTGTGCTCCCCGGCCGCGGTTATGCAACCGGGATCGCCGATGCCGGTCTATATCCTGCATCTTTCGGAACTTGCCTCGCAGCATGGCGACCGGGCGGACCTGGTTGCGGGTGGCGCTGTGCGTGTGCTGGAGGCGCTGCCGCCCAGGCGCCGCGCCGCGCTGTTCGGGCGCGCACTGCCGTTTAGGATCATCGTCGTGGACGAGGATTGCCGTCCGCTCGTCTTCATTCCGGCCGAGATGGTGGCGATTTTCGCGTGGCGCCATGTCAGGCTCGCCACCGACCGCGGGTGACGCTCCCTTGCCTCAGGGCGCGACTGGATCGCGCCTTTCCGGCATCGCCGCGCCTTGCCAGCCGCCGCCGAGCGCCTTGAACAGGCTGACCTGAGCGTCGGCCACTGCCGCGTCCGATTGCGCCAGGGCGGCGCGGGCATCGGCGCGGTCGCGTTCGGCTTCGATCAGCAGCAGGAAGCTGTCGGCACCGTAATCGAAGCGCAGTCTGGAGAGCCTGGCCGCCTCGGTGCTCGCCGCCTCGGCGCGGCGGAGTGCCGCGTTGCGATCGAGCGCACCGGCATAGCGGGCCAGCGCCTGCTCCACCTCCTTGAGCGCGGTCAGCACCGTGCCGTCGAAGCGGGCGAGCGACGCGTCGGCGCCGGCGCGGGCCTGGCGGACGCGGGCGCGGGCGACGGTCTGGTTGGGAAAGTTCCAGCTGATCAATGGGCCGAGCGACCAGGAAAAGCTTGGGCCCTTGAACACATCGCCCACCTTGTTGGCGCCGAAGCCCAGCGAGCCGAGCAGTTTGATCGACGGGTAGAGATCGGCGGTGGCGACGCCGACGCGCGCCGTGTCCGCCGCGAGGGTGCGCTCCGCCGCGCGGACATCGGGGCGGCGGGCGAGCAGGGCGGCACCGTCGCCGATCGGCACCGTCACGCTCACGCGCGGCGGGGTGGTGCACCGGTCGGCATCGGCATCGATCTGCTCGGGCGGGCGGCCGGTGAGGGTTGCGAGCGCGTAGAGCGCGGCGCGGCGCTCGGCCTCGAAGCCGGGGATCTGCGCCTGGGTATTGGCGAGCAGCACATCGGCGCGCTGCACGTCGCGGCGGGTGCCGCGGCCTGCGGTGAACAGGGTGTTGGTGAGGTCGAGCGTCTTTTGCTGGAGCCCCACCGTTTCCATCGCCACCGCGCGCTCGGCCGCGTTCGAGCAGGCGCCGGCATAAGCGCGCGCCGTCTCGGCCGCGACCGACACGCGGGCTGCGTCAAGCTCGGCGGCGGCGGCCTCGGTATCGCCGCGTGCCGCCTGGATGGCGCGGGTGACGCCGCCGAACAGGTCGACTTCATAGGACGCGTCGAAGCCGACCGAGAAGAAATCCGATTCGAAGGCCTGACCGGTGGGGCTTTGTCCGGCCGCAGTGCGGCTGCGGGTGTAGGAGGCGTTGAGATCAGTGGTCGGCAGCCGGGCGCCGCGTTGTTCGGACAGCACTGCACGGGCGCGGGCGAGATTGGCGGCGGCGGTGCGGATATCGGTGTTGTGGGCGAGCGCCTCGGTGACGAGGCGGTCGAGGGCCGGATCGTTATAGAGCTGCCACCAGTGATCGGGGAGCGGGGTGGGGGCGACGGCGGCGGTTCTGGCGGTTTCGGCGAAGCTGCTGGTGTCGACTGGGGGTGGGGTTGGTTTTACGTAGTTCGGGCCGACGGTGCAGGCGCTCATGATCAGCGCTAGCCCAAGGCCCAAAACCCCTTTCTTCCCCAGCGAAGAGCATCGGGTCGGATCGTCCCCCGGACGATCCTTGAACATGCGGGGCATGTTCAACCCGATGCTGGGCCCAGTTGGGTGAACCCCGGCGATCAATCGTGAGGCCTTCCCAACTGGGCCCCAGCCTTCGCTGGGGAAGGAAAAGAGGGAAAAGAAGGAAAAGAGGGGAAGGGAGCGGATGCGCCGCATCATGCCGGTTCCCCCTCGGGTTCAGCGACAGGTGGCTCGGCCGGCTTCCGTCCGCGCCATTTCTCGCTCACCCAATCGCCGAGCTTGCGGCAGATCACATAGAAGCTCGGGGTGAAGAGCAGGCCGAAGGTGGTGACGCCGATCATCCCGAAGAACACCGCGATACCCAGTGCCTTGCGCATCTCCGCGCCCGGGCCCGAGCCGATCACCAGCGGCAGCACGCCGAGGATGAAGGCGATCGAGGTCATCACGATCGGGCGCAGGCGTTGTTCGGCCGCATGCTCGGCCGCCGCGTGCATCTCCATGCCGGCCAGCTCGTTCTGGCGGGCGAACTCGACGATCAGGATCGCGTTCTTGGCGGCGAGGCCGATCAGCACGACGAGGCCGATCTGGGTGAGGATATTGTTGTCGCCGCCGAACAGGTTCACACCCAGGATCGCGGCGAGCAGGCACATCGGCACGATCAGGATGACGGCGAGCGGCAGCACCAGGCTTTCGTAATTGGCGGCGAGCAGCAGGAAGACGAACAGCACGGCGAGCCCGAACACCAGCGCGCCGGTATTGCCCGCTTGCTGCTGCTGGAAGGCGAGCTCGGTCCATTCGAAGGTCATGCCCTTGGGCAATGTCTCGTCGGCGAGCTTGGCCATCGTGGTCAGCGACTGGCCCGACGAGAAGCCGCGCAAGGTGTCGCCCTGGAATTCGGCGGACGGATAGAGATTGTAGCGCACGACCCGATATGGCCCGCTGTCATTCTTCAGCGTCATGACGGCATCGAGCGGCACCATCTCGCCGGCAGCGGAACGGGTGCGCAGATGGCCGACATCCGAGACCTGGTCGCGGTACGGGGCGTCGGCCTGGGCGGTCACGCGGTAGGTGCGGCCGAGCAGGTTGAAATCATTGATATAGCTCGACCCGAGATAGGTGCCGAGCGTCGAGAAGACATTCGCCACCGGCACGCCGAGCTGCTCGGCGCGCTCCCGATCGATGTTCGCGAACAGGCGCGGCGTGCGGGTGTTGAAGGTGGTGAAGGCGCTGGTGATGCCGGGCGCCTGGTTGGCCTTCATCATCATCTGGAAGGCGGCGCCCTCAAGCGCCTTGTAGCCGAGATTGGTGCGGTCCTCGATCATCATCTTCCAGCCGCCGCCGGTGCCGATGCCGCGCACCGGCGGGGGCGGGATGACAAGGATATTGCCGCCGGCGACCACGCCGAAGGCCTGGCGCAATTCCTGCGCGATCAGATCGGCCGCCTTGCGCTCGCCGAACGGCTTCAGCGGGATGAACATCGCGCCGGCATTGGGCGCGGTGGAGAAGGTCGCTCCGTCAAGCCCGGCAAAGGCGACGGTCGCAAGCGTCGCCGGGTTCTTCATCGCGATCTCATTGGCGGTCGCCATGATCTCGGACGTGCGCTGGAGCGAGGAGCCGGGCGGCAGCTGGATGACGGCGATCAGATAGCCCTGGTCCTGCGCGGGAATGAAGCCGGTGGGCGTCGCGGTGAAGCGCCAGCCGGCAAGGCCGATCAGACAGGCATAGACGACGCCAACCAGCGCCAGGGTGCGCACGGCGCGCGCCGTATATTTGCCGAAGCGTTCGCCGAGCCGCTTGAAGCCGTTGTTGAAGCCGCGCGCGAAACGGCCCGGCCAGCCCAGGATTCCGGGGCGCACCTCGCTGTCATGCTTTTTCGGCTTGAGGACCAGCGCCGCGAGCGCGGGCGAGAGGGTCAGCGAGACGAAGGCGGAGATTACCGCCGCCGAGACGATGGTCAACGCGAATTGCTGGTAGAACTGGCCGGAGATGCCGGGAATGAAGCTGGTGGGGATGAACACCCCGCACAGCACCAGCGAGATCGCGATCAGTGCGCCCGACACCTCGTCCATGGTTTCATGCGCTGCCTGGCGGGGCGTCAGGCCCTTCTCCTCCATCAGCCGCTCGATATTCTCGACCACGACGATCGCATCGTCGACGACGATGCCGACCGCGAGCACCATGCCGAACAGCGAGAGGTTGTTGAGGCTGAAACCGAAGGCGGCGAGCATCGCCAGCGACCCGACCAGCGACACCGGCACCGCGATGATCGGGACCAGGGCCGCGCGGCCGCTCTGCAGGAACAGCAGCACGACCAGAGCGACCAGGATGATCGCCTCGAACAGGGTGTGATAGACCGCCTCGATGGACGCCTGGATATATTCGGTTGGATTATAGGGAATCTCGTATTTCAGCCCTTGCGGGAAGCTCTTCGCCGCATTGGCGATCTCGGCGCGGACCGCGTCCGCGGTGGTGAGCGCGTTCGATCCCGGCAGCTGGGTGATGCCGATCGCGGTCATCGGCTTGCCGCTCAGCGTCGCGTTGATGCTGTAATCCTGCGCGCCGAGCTCGATCCGCGCGACGTCGCGGAGCCGGGTCAGCCGGCCCTGATCGTCGCGCTTGACGATGATCTCGCCGAACTGGTCGGTCGTGGTGAGTCGGCCCTCGGTCTGGATGCCGAGCTGGAAGGCGGTGCCGCCCTGATTGAACGGCGGTTGCCCGACCGATCCGACCGCGACCTGAGCGTTCTGGCCGCGGATCGCGGTGACGATCTCGTCGACGGTCAGGTTGCGCGACGCTGCCCGATCGGGATCGATCCAGACGCGCATATTGTAATCGCGCCCGCCGAAGGAGCGCACGCCACCTACGCCCGGGATGCGGAGCAGCCGGTCGATGACCTGGGTGGTCGCATAGTTGGAGACATATTGTTCGGAGAGCGAGCCGTCGGGCGAGGTGAGGGCGATCACCATCAGGATGTCGGGCGAATTCTTGCGGACGGTGACGCCGATCTGGCGCACCTGATCGGGCAGGCGCGGCTCGGCGGTCGCGACCCGGTTCTGCACCAGCACCTGGGCCTGATCGACATTGACGCCCTGTTTGAACGTCACGGTGATCGCGATCACGCCGTCACCGGTCGACGAGGAGGACATGTAGATCATGTTCTCGACGCCGTTGATCGATTCCTCGAGCGGTGCCGCGACCGTTTCGGCGAGCGTCTCGGCCGAGGCGCCTGGATAGGTCGCGCTGACCACCACGGTCGGCGGCGCGATCTCGGGATATTGCGCGACCGGCAGGCCGGGATAGGCGACCACGCCGAACACCACGATCAGGACTGACAGCACAGCCGCGAAGATCGGCCGCTCGATGAAGAAATGCGGGAACTTCACCGGATCAGTTCGCTGTCGCTTCGGACGCCGGCGGCGCCGAGTTCGGCTGCGACGTCGGCGAGGTGTCGGCCGCACGCGGCTTCAGGATCACGAGATTGGCCTTGACCGCCGCGCCGGGCTGAAGCGTGGTGATGCCTTCGATCGCGACCTTGTCGGACGGGCCGATGCCAGTCCTGATGACGCGGAGGCCCTCGACCTGCGGCCCGGTCTCGACCGGGCGCGGGGCGACCTTGCCGTCCTTGCCGACGACATAGACGAGCTTGCGGGTCTGGTCGGTGATGATCGCCTCGTCCGGCACCAGCATCGCCCGGTAATGGCCTGAGCCGAGCAGGCGTGCGCGGCCGAACAGGCCGGGTGTCAGGAAACCGTCGGGATTGGCGATGACGGCATGGGCGCGGATCGTGCCTGAATTGGTGTCGATCGCATTGTCGACGAACTCCATGCGGCCGTGCCAGCGATAGCCGCTCTCATCGGCGAGCTGGACCTCGACCGGGTTCGGCGTGGTGCGCGACGAGCCGCGCTCGCCCTTGCGATCCTGGCGGAGATATTTGAGGTAGAAGCTCTCTGCGCCCTCGAACGAGAACCAGATCGGATCGGTCGAGACGACACGGGTGAGGACGGTCTGGCCCTCGGTCGCGAAATTGCCCTTGCTGACCCGGCGATCCGAAACGAGGCCGGTGATCGGCGAGCGCACCGTGGTGAAGCCCAGGTTGAGGCGGGCATTGGCGACATTGGCCTGCGCCGCGGCGAGATCGGCCGCGGCGGTGCGGACATTGGCCTGCTTCGTCTCATATTCCTCCTTGCTGATCGCCTGGGCGGCGAGCAGCTTGTCGGCGCGGGAGAGTTCGGACCTGGCATTGATCAGCGAGGCGTTGGATTTCGCGACCTGGGCTTGGGCCTGGGCGAGTGCGGCCGCATAGGGCCGGGGATCGATGATGAAGAGCGGCTGGCCCTGGCGCACATGCTGGCCATTGGCGAACAGGATGCGATCTATCGTGCCCGACACGCGCGGGCGAAGCTCGACATCCTGGATCGCCTCGAAGCGGCCGACATATTCATCCCAGTCGACCACATCGCGTTGCAGCGGCAGCGCGACCGTGACCTGGGGCAGTGGCGGCGGCGGCTTGGCTGCGTTGGAGCAGCTCGACAGCGCCAGCGCGGCGCCGGCGATCAGAAGGACGTGCCGAAAAGGAAAGGCAGACGACATCAACGGCACCCCATTTGCGCAGCGCGTCAGGCGTCCCCTCGCATGGCTGGGTCGTTTGCCCTGCGTCTTATTTGTTGGACAAGTGCGATTCCGGATGCGGCTTTGCAAGAGGTTGGGCCTCATCGCTTCGTCGCGGATTCGTATAAGATATTAATCTACATTGGTATTTTCTTTTGCAATGTGATGCTGCGGTGCGGTGCGAGAAGGGCCATCAAAGTCCTTTTCCTATATCATATATTTGATATAGTCAGTTTGAACGCTCGACCATCGGGGTACCGCACAGGGCCGGAGGGCGGGAATTCCGTAAAGAAAATCCGGGGGCGAAAATCCCTCCGGGTCCAGGTCCTTTAGGAGGGAGACGACTGAGATGCAGCGACTGAAAGCCGTATTGCGCGCTGGCGTGATCGGCGCCGCCATGATCGGCGCATTGCCGGCCTCAGCGCAGACCGCGCCGCCCGCCGGAGCCATGCCGGCCGGCCAGCCACGCGAGCGTCCGCCCCTGATCCTTGGCTGGTCGCCGAAGAAAAATCCGGTCGAGGCCTATGTCGCCCCCAACAAGCCGCTGTGGAAACTCGCTGATGTCCTCGCATTGCACAAGGGGCAGTCGACCTGGATCCAGCCGGTGGTGCGCAACAAGGATCTCGCCGCCGACTGGCATCAGCTCGCGCCCGGCGGCAAGACGGTCGAGGTGCTCTATCCGGATAATCGTGTCGGCATGATCGTCTGGAGTGGGCAGGTTCGGGTCAGCATCAAGGGTCAGGAGCCATTCGTGGCTTCGAAAGGCTTCGAGATCGATATCCCGCTGCGCCTGCCCTTCACGATGGAGACGGTCGGCTCGGATCCGGCTTTGTGGCTCGAAGTTCATCAGGCCAATGACGTGCCGATCTATCCGGTCACCAGCTCGCCGACCAAACCCAAGGACATCCCCGGTTACACCTATACCAAGGTCGTGCTGTCGGGCGGCGACGGCGCCTATGACGACGCCAACAAGCCGTATCTCGATTATTACAAGGACGTGATCGGCGGCACTGCGCGGGCGGGCGCCTTTATCGCCAGCGACCATTTCTTCATGAACAATATCCGCGGTAGGGGCACGCCGACACCGCCGCCCACCAATCTCGGCCATTTCCATGTCGATTATGCCGAGTTCTGGTTCGTGATGGAAGGCAATGTCGATTATCAGATCGAGGGCGTTCCCTTCTTCACCGCCGCCCCGGGCGACATCGTCACGGCCGCGATGGGTCGCTGGCATCGTGCGAGCTTCGGCGGACCGGTCGGGCAAATGGATACGCGGGTGGCAATCAACCCGTTCCCGCGCGGGCTGCATGACTTCGCCGAGGATTCGGGCGGCCGCCAGTAAACGGACGGCCTGAAAGGAAAACCCCGCCTGCTGGAAGCGGGCGGGGTTTTTGTGAGTCCAGCCGCCCCTGAAAAGCCTATTTCGCCAGGCTGGCGAGTGCTGCCGGGTCCACCGTCGCCACTGCCTGTTTCAGCGTGTCGATGCTTGGGGCATTGCCGTTGGCGGAAACAGCGAAACGGCTCGCGACCATGGTTTCGTAGCTCCCCGAATGGTCCTGCGTGTTCCATTTCTCGCTGACCATCGAGCCGCCGACCATCTCGGTTTTCTCATAGCCGGTCGCAGTCTGCTTGCTCGATTGGGCGTTGACGGCGCCGCCCAGCGTCGCGATCGCCCCCATCGCGCCCATGTCCGCTATGGACAGGCTGAAGCTCTGGTCTCCCAGCGTATAGCGGCCCTCGGCGCGGCTGCCGCCGAGCCCTGCCGCGGCACCGCTGGCGCTCTCGACATCGCCGCGGGTGAAGCCCGCGATCGTTGCGGGCAGCATCGCCTGGAGCGTGCTGGCGGGGATCGCGCTTGTCGTGCCGCTCTTCGCGTCGGCCTGCATCCGGTCCGTCGCCGCCTTCATCTTGGCGACGGCCTCATTGGCCTTGCCGAGATCAAGCGATCCCACGCCCGGCACGGTCACCGTGCCGCTGACGGAGCCGGAATCCGCCAGGAGGGGCGGCCGGATAAAGGTCCCGCTGATCGATACGGCGGCATAGTTTACTACCGCCATGGCAACGCAACAGACGAGAATCGAAACGATGACATAGGCCGGCGCCTTGTCGGCGGGCGCTTTCATCAGCATGGGCAGCCCGATCCAGAGAAGATAGAGGCTATAGAGCCCAACCAGTCCGAGCCAGCCGAGATTGGGGATGATCTGGAAGATGCCGGCGATCCAGGCGGCCGTCATTGAGAAGGCGACGACCTTCATCGCGGAAACAGGATTTTTGGTCGCGCCAAAATTGGGGGCGAGCCAATCGATGACCAGCGCCATGACGAACGTGCCGATCAGTGCGAGAACATACATGGTGACAGCGCCGCCAAGTGCCACGCCGATCGAGGGCCGGTAGCTGATGCCTAAAAAGCCGATGCCGAACACCAGCATGCCAATGAGATGCGCGATGGGCCCGATGGCCGCGAGCGGGATGACCCAGGTCATGAAGATGCCCTTGACCGTCATCGGCTCGGCATCGATCCGCGGCCATTCCTGGGCGGGTGCGGTCAGTAAGCGCTTGATTCGGTCGATCATGCCGGCGGTCTGATCGCCGGGAAATTGCGTGGCCATGGCGTCGCTCCCTCTTGTTCGCTCTCCCGGCGCGCGACCCTAGCCCCGGCTCATCCGAAGGATAGGATCAAGGCGACATCGCGCCGTTTCGTCCCCAGGACATCGCCCCCCAGGGATTCGCCCGGTGCGGGCCTATCACAATTCGCGATTGCTGGCAGCATTCTCGAACCGAAAGCGGTTACCGCAGGGGCTTCCCCGAATCCTTCCACCGGTCGAGGATCTGGGATTCGCCATCATCATTCGCAGTCGCGACCGCAGGCTTGAGCGTCCCGCTCTGGGCATAGGCCGGCTGGATCATCGCAGCCGCCGTGCGCGGCGCCGGGGTAGGAGTATTGGCTGAAGCCATGGTGACAGGGGGCAGCGACGGCCGGGCGTGCGGGCCGGGGAATGGCTCGTGCCCGACATAGCGCTGACTGAATGCGGCCGGCGTTCCCCACCAGCCCTGCCAGCGATGGAAGAAATGGGCGCCGATCGCTGCAGTCATCACCAGGCTCCTGTTCCAGGACGGCGTGACCGCATAGGTGTGATAATGCGTCGCCAGCCCAACGGGCGCGAACACCTGCCCGTTCAACGCCGCGGCGGCGACCTTCATCGCGCGAATCCAATAGGCGCGCGAGGGAACCCGTCCCATCGACCCGTCGCAGGCGAAGCTGAACTGACATCCGGTGGTGCGCTCCGAGCCCTGATAGACGACTCCGCACACCGTTGCGGGAAAAGCGGGATGGCGAACCCGGTTGAGGATCACCTGTGCGACCGCGCGCTGCCCGGCATCGGGTTCGGTCGCCGCCTCATAATAGATCGCGGCGGTCAGGCATTGCAGCGCGCGCGCCCTGTCGTCCGTGCTCGCGGCGCTGGTCGAGAAGGGCAGGGCCGGGCGGATCGAGGCATCGGCGGTGAGCGCGGCGGCTCCGGCCGGCACCGGCAGATCGGGCAGGGCGGTCGTCCCCGTCGCGCCCGCGCCGGGTGCCGCGCTTTCCTCGGCGACATAGAAATAGGCGGCGCCCGGGAAATGGTCCTCGGCCTCATAGCCGACCGGCTTGGGCGCGGCGCGCGCTGCCTTGGCGTTCTGGTCGACGATCGCGCGGATCGCCGCCTGGGCGGAGACACCGGCGCAGATCAGCCCGATGATTCCGACGATGCCAAGCTTGCCGAGCCGCCGCATCCGGAACCAGGTTTTGATCGCGCCCCATGTCATGGCTTTGCCATAGCCACATTCGGCCATGCGCGCCGCCCCCGATTTTCGGGTGTCTCGCAGCGAAACAGTTGAAGGTTAACGTAATCTTGCCGTGCGGGGTTTACTTCAAAGCCTCGCTATCCAGGTTCAGCGCGCTTGCCGGGATCAGCTCCAGCTTGGGATAGGCCTTGCGCAGCGCATCGATGAACTGCTTCGCGTCGCCCACCACCACGATGCTCGCCTGGGACGGGTCGAGCAGCTTCGCCGCGGTGGCCTGGACCGCCGCCGGATCGACCGCGGAAACCGAGCTGGTAAAGGCCTTGAGTTGCCCGAGCGGCACTTTCTCGACCGCATAGGCGCCGAGCACATCAGCGATGCCGCCCGTCGTCTCGATGCCCCGGCCGAAATCGCCGATCAGTGTGGCCTTGCGCGGCTCGAGCTCGCTCGCGGGCACCGGTTCGGCACCCAGCCGCTTCATCTCCGCGATCATGATCGCGACTGTCTCGGGCGCGGTCGGGTTCTTGGTCTGGGTGCTTGCCACGATCGCGCCCGGCGCGCGCCGCGCCACCAGCGAACTGCCCGCGCCATAAGCGAGCCCGCGCTTGATCCGGATTTCCTGGTTGAGCCTCGACGAATAGCCGCCGCCAAGCACAGTGTTGGCGACGCTGGCGGGATAAAAAGCCGGGTCGTTGCGTGCGATTCCCGGCCGCGCGACGATCACGCCGGCCTGGCCCGCGTCCGGCATGTCGACGACGATCACGCGGGGCTGTTCCCGACCCATGGACGGAACCGTTGTCACGAACGGCGGCGCGCCAACCGGTGCTCCCCAGGTGCCGAAATTCTTCTCGGCAAGCGCGCGTGCGGCGGCCGGGCTGATGTCGCCGACCAGAATCAGGCTTGCCTGTTTGGGGCGCCAGGTGCCGGCATAAGCGGCACGAACGTCCGCCTGGGTGATCGCCTTGAGCGAAGTCGGTGTGCCCGCCAGGGGATGGCCATAAGCGCCACCCGCGAACACGGCCCGGGCCGCGACCAGCCCGGCAAGCTGCGCCGGGTCCTTGATCGTAAGCGCAACGGCGTCGATCGCCTGGGCGCGGGCACGCTCGAGCTCGTCGGGGGCGAAGGCCGGGTTGCGCGCGACATCGGCGAGGATCGCGAGCGCGGGCACCAGCTGATCCGACTTGACCGTCACCGATGCCGAGGCGCCATCCCATTGCGCGCTGCTGTCAATCGAGCCGCCGAGCGACTCGATCTCGGCGGCGATCTGCGTTGCGGAGCGCGTTTTTGTGCCTTTGGTCAGCAGGTCGGCCGTCAGGCTGCCAAGCCCAGCGCGAAGCGGCGGATCGGTGGCGGCGCCGCCGCTTGCGACCAGGTTCGCGGTCACCAGCGGCAGATCATGCTTCTCGACGACGATCACGCGCAGTCCGTTGGGGAGCGTGAGCTCCTGCGGCGATGGGATTGCTGCGACCACCGCCGGCCCGGCTGGGGGCGGCTGCAGGCGCTCGGCGTCGGGCGCTGGCGTCACGACCGCGACATTCGCGGGCGCCACCAACGGCGAAACCGCGACGGTGGGTGCGACCGTAATGCTGTCCCCCTTCACGCCTGCGGGAGCGCTCTCGACGGGAAGATACTGGAGCGAGGCCGAGCGCTCGTCGCGCAGATATTTCCGTGCCACCCGTTGCACATCAGCCGCTGTCACCTGCGCGATAGCCGCGAGCTGGCGGTCGCTGGTACGCGGATCACCATCGATGATCACCGACGCGGCTAGCGTCTGGGCCTTGCCCTCCGCCGTCTCCCGGCCCTTCAACGCCGAGGTCAAAATCCCGTTCTTCGCTTCGAGCAGTTCGGTGGCGCTGACCGGCGTATCCCGCAGCCGCGCGACCTCGTGGCGCAGCGCCGCCTCGCCGGCATCGGCGCTCTTGCCCCCGGCCATGATCGCGAAGACCGCAAGATTGCCGGGGCCCTGCTTGGTATCAAGATAGCTCTCGGCGCTCTGGGCGAGCTGGTCGCGATAGACCAGCGTCTCGTACAGGCGCGAACTCTCGCCTTGCGACATGACCGCGTTGAGCACGGCGATCGCCGGGTTGTCGGGGTCATTGTCGGCGGGCACCGGATAGCTGATCATCACGGCGGGCAGAGGCGTGTTGGGTTCATAGACCTTGTAATGCGTCGCCTGGGTGCGTTCGGGCTCGGTCGCGGTCACGCGGGGGATCGGCCGGTCCGGCTTCGTTATCCCGGCGAAATACTGGTCGACCCAGGCATCGAGCTGTTTCGGATCGAAATTGCCCGACACGACCAGGATCGCGTTGTCGGGCCGGTAATAGGTCGCGTGAAAGGCGCGGACATCGTCGACCGAGGCGCTTTCGAGATTGTCGATGCTGCCGATCGTCGAACGCGCATAGGGGTGGCGGCTGTAGGAAATCGCCGGGAAATAGACCGAAAACAGCTTGCCATAGGGCTGCGCCAGCGTGCGCTGCCGCAGTTCTTCCTCGACCACCGCGCGCTCCGAGGCGAAGCCCTTGGGCTCGACCACCAGGCTCGCCATCCGATCGGCCTCGGCGAACAGCAACCGCTGCAGGTGGTTGGCCGGGACCACTTCGAAATAATTGGTGTAGTCGTCGTTGGTCGAGGCGTTGTTGTAGCCGCCGACATCCTCGGTCAGCCGGTCCATCTGCTCCGGAACAAGGTTCCGGGTCCCCTTGAACATCAGATGCTCGAACATGTGCGCGAAGCCCGAATGTCCGGCAGGATCGTCCTTTGATCCGACATTGTACCAGACCTGCACCGAGACGTTCGACGTGCCGGTGTCGCGGATCGCATAGACCCTCAGGCCATTGGCGAGCGTGCGCTCGGTGAAGTCGATCGGCTTTACCGCGGCGGATGCCGGCACATCCTTTGCCTGTACGGCGAGAGGGCTTGCGAGAGGGACCAGGGCGGCGCTCAGCAGCAGCGCGGCACGATAAAAGCGCATGGATTACTCCGGTCGGGCGGGAGGCCGATCAGCCCGAGATGTCGCGCCGGGGGAGACCAGTGTCAATTGGACGATCGCATGCGGCGCCCCTTCAACGCAGCGCGGCCTGCATCAGCGCCCGCCCTTTCCCCGTGAGGCTCACATGCGACCGGCGCCGGTCGAGCGGGTCGTGCGTCCGTGCGACCAGGCCGCGTTCCTCGAGGATCGCGATCATCCGCAAACCCGTTGTGGCCGGTACGCTCGAGGCGAGCGAAGCGCTGGTCACCGAAATCCGGCGGCCGTGCGCATCGGCGTCGAGCAGATCGAGCAGGATGTCCCATGCGGGTTCACCGAACAGATCGGCATCCTCCCCGAACGCGGCATCGCGCCGGCGTCTCGAACGATAAATCTCGACCGCGCGCGCCACGCCCGCATCGCGGACCTCGGAAAGATATGGCCGGATCTGCCGGTCGGCGCCTGCCGCGACGGGCGCCTCCTGGGCGATCTGCTGCAGCTCGGCATGGACATTGCCCAGGGCCCGGCTGAGATCCTGAAAGCCCCTGCGTGACGAATTGGGATGCGTGTTGGACATTAGATCAATCTCCTGCCGCGAAGGCTCGCATGGCCGGTTGCGCCGATAATCAGATGATCATGGACCGTGATGCCGAGCGGTGATGCCGCCCGGACCAGGGCCCGGGTTGCCGCGATATCCGCGGCACTCGGGGTCGGGTCACCCGAAGGATGGTTGTGGACGAGGATGAGTCCTGTCGCTTGAAGTTCGAGCGCCCGGTAGACGATATCGCGTGGTGCGATCAGCGCCTCGGACTGGCTGCCGGTCGATAGCCGCTCGTCGCGCAGCAGCTGATTGGCGGCGCCGAGAAACAGGCAGTGCACCGTTTCGACCCGCTCATGCGCCATGGTGAACCACAGATAATCGTGCAGCTCCCGGTCGCTGGCGATGACTGGCCCTGCCTCGAGCCGGTCGCGAAGGGCGAACCGCATCGCGCGCCGGTTGGCCTCGATACAGGCTGCGGCGACCGCCGACTCGTCGAGCAGCCGCATCAGTCGCCTCCGGGGCGCGGAGAGCACCGCCGCCAGCGTCCCGAACTCGGCGATCAGCCGCTCGGCCCAGAGTGCGGCCGCGCCCGAGTCTATCGGTGCGAGGAGGTCCGCCAGGAGGGATCGGCCCCGGTCCTCTTCAGGCGAACCCGGTGCCGCCATGTCCCGAGCACGAGGAGCAGCAATTGCGGGTATATCCATAGCGCCAGCATCACGAGATAGGCGGTGCGGATAAGGCGGGGGTCGCCGAGCTTCAGCAAATGGCCGAGCACCGACATGCCGTGAAAGACCACCATGCCCATCGGCCAGAAGCGATTCGCTCTGAGCGCGATCGCCATAAAGGCCAGCAGGATCAAAAGATCGAGCGCGAACAGCCCCGCCTCGATGCCATAGAAGCGGATTGAAACCGGATTCAGCACGGCTGGTGTGAGCGCGACACCGAGGATCATCACGGCCGCTACCAGCCTCTCCGGCGCGCCACCACGAATGAGCGCGTAGAGAG
>Ga0068858_100000771_pt1 | contig 33416 bp, 38 predicted proteins | sample KBSSwiS12_FD_66589 | JGI IMG/M metagenome (GOLD analysis project Ga0068858, IMG submission 66589) | Switchgrass rhizosphere microbial communities from Kellogg Biological Station, Michigan, USA - KBS Switchgrass S1-2 | ecosystem: Host-associated > Plants > Roots > Rhizosphere > Soil ... | reverse complement strand
ACGAGCTGGCTCGTCATCCCGGCGAAAGCCGGGATCTCGTCCCACAGGCGCGCCGGCCGATAAATCGTCACCCCGGACTTGTTCCGGGGTCCACCGTTCCGCACATGGTGCGCACGCGGTGCTTGCGGCCTGGTGGATGCCGGAACAAGTCCGGCATGACGGAGTAGCGATATGGACACCCGCACCGAAACCGATTCGATCGGCGCGATCGACGTCCCGGCCAGCGCCTATTGGGGCGCGCAGACACAGCGCTCGATCGAGAATTTCCCCTTTCCCGCCACCGAGCGCATGCCGATCGCCATCGTCCATGCCCTGGCGCTGGTGAAGCAGGCTGCGGCGCGCGTGAATCGCGCGCATGGTCTCGACGCAAAGATCGCCGACGCAATCGAATCGGCGGCGGCGGAGGTGGTGGCGGGCAAGCTCGACGACCAGTTCCCTTTGGTCATCTGGCAGACCGGCAGCGGTACCCAGTCGAACATGAACGTCAATGAGGTGATCGCCGGCCGCGCCAATGAGGTGCTGACCGGCAAGCGCGGCGGCAAGGCGCCGGTCCATCCCAATGATCATGTCAATATGAGCCAGTCGTCGAACGACAGCTTTCCCACCGCATTGCACATCGCTGCGGCGCTCGCCGCGACGCATCGGCTGCTGCCGGCGATGACGCGGCTCGAACAGGCGCTGTTCGCCAAGGCGGCGGCATGGGACGACATCGTCAAGATCGGCCGCACCCATCTGCAGGATGCGACGCCGCTCACGCTGGGGCAGGAATTTTCCGGCTATGGCGCGCAGCTGCGGCTGGCGCGGGTGCGCACCGAGCCGTTCGTCACCCACGCGCTGTCGCGACTGGCGCAGGGCGGGACGGCGGTCGGCACCGGGCTCAATGCGCCGGCTGGCTTTGGCGAGGCGTTCGCCAAGGAGGTGAGCACGATTACCGGCTTCGCGTTCGAGAGCGCACCGAACAAGTTCGAGGCGCTGGCGTCGAACGACACGCTGGTCGATTTCTCGGGCCGGCTCAACAGCCTGGCCGTGGCGCTGACCAAGATCGCCAACGATATCCGCCTGCTTGGGTCTGGGCCGCGCTCGGGGCTGGGCGAGCTCGATCTGCCGGCCAACGAGCCGGGCAGCTCGATCATGCCGGGCAAGGTCAACCCGACGCAGTGCGAGATGCTGACGATGGTCGCGGGCCAGGTGATCGGCAACCACATGGCGGTGACGGTCGGCGGGATGCAGGGGCATCTCGAGCTCAACGTGTTCAAGCCGCTGATCGGCGCCAATGTGCTGCGTTCTATCGACCTGCTCGCGGTGGCGATGGACAGTTTCGCGACACGCTGCGTCGAGGGGATCGAGCCGAACCGTGCGCGAATCGAGGAACTGGTCGAACGCTCGCTGATGCTGGTGACCGCGCTGGCGCCTGAAATCGGCTATGACAATGCTGCGAAGATCGCCAAGCATGCCCATGCCGAGGGGCTGACATTGCGTGAGGCCGGGTTGGCGCTCGGGCTGGTCGATGCCGCGACCTTCGACCGGCTGGTGCGGCCCGAAACGATGGTCGGCAAATAGTTACCTGCTTGTACTCCTGCGAAAGCAGGAGCCCAGGGTTGTCAGGCGATACGCTTGTGGCTCTGGGCTCCTGCTTTCGCAGGAGCACTGGTTTTCAACCACCCGCCTGCCACGCCCTGATCGCGTCGCTCGGCGCGACCAGCATCAGTATGTTGAGCGTAAGGTTGTCGCGAATCATCACCAGTGTGAACAGCTCGAAGCTCACCGCCAGCGCGACCGTTGCCCAGACTGGCAGGCGGCGGGCAATGGCGAAGCCGAGGATCATGCAGCACACGTCGCTCAGCGAATTGAGCACCGAATCGCCACTGTAGCCGACCGCGATCGTCGCGGCGCGGTAGCGGTCGATGATGATCGGCGAATTTTCCAGCATCTCCCAGCTCGCCTCGATGATCGTCGCGGCCAGCAGGCGCATCCCGACCGGCTTGTTGCGCAGCACCAGCCAGCCTGCGGCGTAGAACAGGAAGCCGTGGATGATGTGGCTGAAACTGTACCAGTCGCTCAATTGCTGGCTGTTTTCGGGCGACAGGACTTTGCCGGCCCATAGGGAGACATGGCCGCACGGGCAGATCGGCGAGCGGCCCATGCTCAGCTCGAAAGCGCCGGCGATCAGCACCACCGCGCCGATCGCCCACCACCAGCTTTTCACCCGTTCCATCGCTGCCATACTTGACGCCCCGCCATGTCACACGCCACTAGCGCGCATGGCCGACAGCATCACCGCCGATCCCCATGGTTTCAAGCGCCGTGGCGTGCTTTTCGTGCTGTCGTCGCCGTCCGGGGCCGGCAAATCGACCATCGCACGCAAGCTGCTCGCCGATGAGGCCGAGCTCGGCATGTCGGTGTCCTATACCACGCGGCCGATCCGGCCCGGCGAGGTGGACGGGGTCGATTATCATTTCGTCGACCTGGAAACCTTTCGCACGATGGTGGCGAATCACGAGTTCCTCGAATGGGCGCATGTGTTCGGGCACCGTTACGGCACGCCCAAGGCCGATGTGTTCCACACCCTTGGCGAGGGGCGCGACATATTGTTCGACATCGACTGGCAGGGCGCGCAGCAGCTCCACCAGCTGGCCGGCGGCGATGTGGTCCGGGTCTTCATCCTGCCGCCGTCGATGGAGGAGCTGCGCATCCGGCTCGAGCGTCGCGCGACCGACAGCCAGGACGTGATCGATGCGCGCATGTCGCGCGCGGCGAACGAGGTCAGCCACTGGGACGGCTATGACTATGTGCTGGTCAACGACGATGTCGAGCACTGCTTCCAGTGCGTGAAGACGATCCTCGCCGCGGAGCGGCTCAAGCGCTCGCGCCAGACCGGGATCATCGGCTTCATCCGCAAGCTGCTGCGTTAAAGCAGCGCCAGGAACCGCACGGCGGCGTTGTAATCGCGTCGCCGTTCTTCGTAGGCGGCGAGCGCGAGCGGGTCGCGGCCCCATAGTTCCGCCTGCCAGTCCTCGTCGACATGCGCCGCCGTCCACAGGGTGGCGGCATCGACGGCGCCCTCGATCAGCGCCAGCGCGCCCACCAGCGTGCCGGTGATCGTGACGATCGGCGACAGCGGCGCAAGCTCGAACGGCGACCTTGCCGCCACCGCTTCGGCGAGTCGGGTCAGCGTGGCCGGGGGCTGAGGCTGATGCATGATGCCGGCAGTCACCGCGAAATGCACGTCGTAGCGCGCGCGCGCCCAGTCGAGCAGCGGGTCCCAGGCGGCGGCCTGGCGCGCGACCAGCGGCTCGGGCGATTCGGTGCGGTAGCAGAGCATGTCGCTCTCGCCCCATGTCGCGAGGCCGGCGGCGAAGGTGGCGGGGTCGGGCGCGACGCGTTCGATCGCGGTGTTGGCGAGGCCGGTCAGCGGCATCGCGCGTGGGTCGATCTCGCCCTCGACCGCGCGCCATTCCGCGGCAACCGCATCGGCCAGCACGGGGCTGGGCAGGATCAGCGCGAGCCGGCCCGGCGTGCGCACCGGGCGGCCGTCGAGCGCGATGCCGCGCTCGGCGGTGATCGTCACGTCTTTCCAGAAGCGCTTCACTTGACGGGTGGCGTCCGCCAGCGGTGCGCGAGCGCGGCGGGAACGGTCGCCATCATGTAGAACGCGGCCAGCACGATCGCGATGCCGAGCCCCTTGGTCGGCCAGTCATGCGCGCGGGCGAGCAGGATGATGCCGAGCACCGCCCCGGCGGCCCCGGCGAGGCGCGCGCAAACGATCAGCAGCCAGCGATTGCGGGCGGAGGGATCCGGGCCGATCATAACATCTCCAGGTGACGGGGCAGCTCGGCGACGGTCGCGGCAATGGCGTGCGCCCCGGCGGCGGTCAGTTCATCGGCAGGATGATAGCCCCAGGCGACGCCGAGCGCGGCGGTGCCGGCGGCGCGCGCCATCAGCATGTCGTAGCTGGTGTCGCCGATCATCACCGTGGTTTCCGGCGTCGCGCCGGCTTCGGCCATCGCCGCGATGATCATCGCCGGATCGGGTTTGGAGGGATGGCGGTCGGCGGTCTGCAGCGTGACGAAGCGCGCGGCGATGCCGTGATGTGCCAGCACATGGGCGAGGCCGCGATCGGACTTGCCGGTGGCGACGCCGAACACCCAGCCGGCCGCGGCCAGCGCGTCGAGCGCGGGGATCATGCCTTCGAACAACGGCTCGTCGACCATCGCGCCCGATCCGCGCAGGCGAAAAAAGGCCGCCTTGTAGTTCCCGGCCATGTGACGGTGGAACGCGTCATCGGCGTCCGGCAGCAGTGCGCGCATCACCTCGACCAGGCTCAGCCCGACGACGCGGCGGACCGCCTCGCGGGTCGGGGCGGGGAGAGCGACGGCGGCGAAAGTCTCTTCCATCGCGACGCAGATATTGGCCTGGCTGTCGACCAGCGTGCCGTCGCAATCGAACAAAGCGAGCCGGTTCACCGCGTCGCCTCGGTCGCGGCGGCGAGGTCGGGGTTGCCGGTGGCGCGCAGCCCGGCGATCACGCCGGCCGCCTCGGCATCATTCTTGTTCTGGCTGAGTTTGATTGTGCCGAGGATCGCCTCGATCACTACCTCGAAACCGGTGATCGCGCCGAGCATCGCGCGGAAACGATCCCCGGGCATTTTGTCACGTGTCCATGGGGTGTCGGGGCTGACTCGGGGCTCGTGGCGTGAGGCAAGTATATCCAGTTGATCTATAAGGTTATCTTCGTCGAGAATTCGGGCGGTGCCGGTGATTTCGGCACTGACATAATTCCAGGTCGGCACGCTGCCCGCCGGTTCGACATACCAGTTGGGCGTGATGTAGCCATCCGGCCCGGCAATGCTCAGCAGCACCCGCGCGCCATCGAGATGCGGCGTCATGCGGTTGCTCCGCGACACGTGGAAGCGCACCGCGCCTGCACCGACCGCGACGATCGGCGCGTGCACCACCATCATGCCCTCAGACGTGTCGGCGAAGATATGCGCGAAGCCGCGCGCGACCGCCCAATCGAGGATCGCGGCATCGCTGTCGAACCGGAAGGCGCGATTGGGATGCATCGCGAGCTACCGCTTGGGTTTCGGCGCGTCTTCGCGCTCGCCGCGGCCGCGCCGCTCGCCGCGTCGCGCCTTGCGCACGCCCTTGGCGTGTTGCCTGGCCTGCTGCTTCTTGACCTCGCGGCTTGGTGGCGGCGGCTTGTCGAGTGGCATGTTGTTGCCGAGCATCTCCTCGAAGCCGAGCTGCCTGAGGCTGTCGGCGAAATGCGTCGGCAGCTCGGCCGTGACGTCGATCGGCGCGTCATCGGGGTGATCGATGCGCAGCCGCCGCGCATGGAGATGCATCTTGCGGCTGATCCCGCCGGTCAGGAACGCCGCCTGGCCGCCATATTTGCCGTCGCCGACGATCGGGTGGCCGATCGCCGCCATGTGCACGCGCAGCTGGTGGGTGCGGCCGGTGAACGGGCGCAGTTCGACCCAGGCGGTCTGGTTGCCGGCGCGCTCAATCACGCGGTAGCGGGTGCGCGCGGTCTGCCCTTCCTTTTCGTCGACATGCATCTTCTCGCCGCCGCTGCCGGGCTGCTTGGCGATCGGTAGCTCGACCATGCCATCCTCGATCGACGGCACGCCGACGATCAGCGCCCAATAGACCTTCTCGGCGCTGCGCGAGGAAAAGGCCTTGGCGAAATAGCCCGCCGCGCGCGCGGTGCGCGCGACAAGCAGCACGCCTGACGTGTCCTTGTCGAGGCGGTGGACGAGCTTGGGCCGGCTCTCGCCATCGAAGGTGAGGCCGTCGAGCAGGCCATCGACATGCTCGGTGGTCTTGGTGCCACCCTGCGTCGCGAGGCCGGGCGGCTTGTTGATGACGATCGCCTGCTTGTCCTTGTGGATGACGAGGTCGCGGATGAACTCGGTCTGCTCGGGGCTGAGCGGCGGGTGCTCGCGCTTCTTCGGGCCGGTGGGGGCACCGGTCACGGCGTCGACGCGCACCGGCTCGGCCGGGGGCACGCGGATGATCTGCCCCGCGGCGATACGGTCGCCCGGCGTGGCGCGCGCGCCATCGACGCGCAACTGGCCGGTGCGCGCCCATTTGGCGACGGTGGTAAAGCTGGTCTCGGGCAGATGCCGCTTGAACCAGCGGTCGAGTCGGATGCCCTCATCGTCATAGCCGACGTTGAACTGGCGCACGTCGCTCTCGCTCATCTTGCCGCTCATGCCGTCACCCGCACCAATAGGAGGCCGGCGAACAACGCGGCGATCGATCCGATGACCGAGATCAGGACATAGCCCAGCGCCAGGCCGAGATCGCCGCGCTGGAGCATGTTGGCCGCGTCGAGCGAGAAGCTGGAAAAGGTCGTGTAACCGCCCAGCACACCGACCGCGAGCAGCAGACGCCAGTTTTCGCCGGGCACCGACAGCCGGGCGAGTATGCCGACCAGTAGCCCCATCGCCAGACCGCCGACCAGATTCACGGTCAGCGTGCCAACGGGATAGTGCGGGCCGAACAGCCGAAGCATCGCGACACCGGTCAGGTATCGCGCGCCGGAGCCGAAGGCACCGCCGAGCATGACGAGAAACAGGGAGAACATGGCCCCCGTTAGCGCGGAAGCCCTCTCCCGTCACCCCATGGCACATTCCCTTCCCCGGATGACCGCCGGGGAAGGGGAAGGCTGTCGCCGATTACGCCGCCTGTTGCAGGCCCGTGGCGTTGTCGAGGGCGGCGCCGCGCACCGCCGCCGGGCGGGCCGTGCAGCGGGCGACATAGGCGTCGAGCGCGGCACTTTCCGGGAAGGCGGTCCGCGCGAAACCAAGCGCGCTGGCGACCAGCAGATCGACCGCCGAGAATGTCTCGCCCATCATGTAGGGCGCGCGGGCAAGGGCGCTTTCGATGCGGCGCACGACGGCGTCATAGCCGCGCTGCTTGAGCGGCGAGGCGGCCAGTTCGCCGAGCATCGCGGCAAACATCATCGGCTCCATGCTTGCAGCGTACCAGCTGACCCAGGTGAGATAGTCGCCCCGGCCGGCTTCACCGACCGTCGGACCGAGACCCGCCTCGGGGAAGGCATCGACCAGATACAGCACGATGCCGACGGATTCCGCGACGAGCTCGTCGCCGTGGACGATGGCGGGCACCTGCTTGTCGGGGTGCGGATTCGAAGGGTCGGGGGCGCCGGTGCCGGTCATCGGGCGGAAGATCGATACCTGCTCGATCCGGTAGGGCGCGCCGACTTCTTCCAGCAGCCAGATGATCCGCGAGGAACGCGACTGGGGAGCGTGATACAATGTGATCATCGGTAAATCTCCTGCAACAGTGCGCGTACCCGGACGGTGCCGCGCGACGTGATTGCTTGTAATGGGGGCATGCTGACAGCATCATGTCAGCAGCGAGGACATGATGCGCCGGGCCGACCGACTCTTTCAGATCATCCAGATTCTGCGGCGCTCGGCGCGGCCGATCACGGCGGACGCGGTGGCGCAGGAACTCGAGGTTTCGAAGCGCACGGTCTATCGCGATATCGCCGACCTGATCGGCCAGCGCGTGCCGATCCGCGGCGAAGCGGGGCTGGGCTATGTGCTCGACGGCCATTTCGACATGCCGCCGCTGATGCTGACCGCCGACGAGATCGAGGCGGCGGTGCTCGGCGCGCAATGGGTCGCGGGCCGCGGCGATGCGGTGCTCGCCAGCGCGGCGCGCGACCTCATCGCCAAGATCACCACGGTGGTGCCCGAGCATCTCCGCCAGTTCTTCGCCCAGCCGGCGATCGGCACCCGGCCCGGCAGGATCGCGGCCGACGGCATCGACATCGCCAGGACGCGGGCGTGGATCCACAGCGGCCGCAAGATCCGCATCAGCTATCGCAACGAGCAGGGCGAGGCGAGCGAGCGCATCATCTGGCCGGTGATGGTCGGCTATTTCGACGCCGTGCGGATGCTCGCGGCATGGTGCGAGCTACGCCAGGATTTTCGCCACTTCCGCACCGACCGTGTGGCGGCGGCAGAGTTTCTCGATGAGCGACATGGCAGTCGACCGGGCGAGTTGCGCGGGCGGTGGGTCGCTCAACTGGCGATCAAGCATGGTCGCGGGCATGGAACGACCGAGACGAGCGCCTCACCGCCATCCCCAGACACATCCTCAGACTGACAGCTTCGCATCTCCTTCGAGCACCCGCTGCTCCAGCCTTGGCGGCGTGCCCGGCTGCCACAGGCGTGCCTGGTGCGACACGCGGTAGCGCAGCGGGCCGCCGTCGGGGGTGGTGGCGCGCGCGATCGGGCGGACGATGCAGACGAATTCAGTGTCGATCGAGTCGGCGCCGGCGCTGACCACGGCATAGCCGTGCCCGGCCATATCGACGAATTCCAGGTGCGGCGCGACGTCGGGATTGGTCAGCGCCCGCGCCTTTTCGATGTCGCCGCTCGCCGCATATTCGAGCGCGCTGCGTACCCCGCGCTTGATCGTCAGATTGATCGTGTGCTCGGGCGCCGCGCCCGCCGGCTTGCGCACGAACAGCGGCAGTGTCGGAGAGTCCTTAAAAAACTCGGCAGCTTCCCCCAGGCCTGGCGCGGAGATCGAGCCAGTGATGAAGCTGATGCCGACCGGCGCGAACCCGGCGGGCGGCAAGGCCGGCGCGGCATAGCCGGCCCAGAAGCTGTGACGGTCGCCCGACACGGTTACGAACCCCGACACCTTATGGTCGCGCACCGTGTCATAGATTTCCGCGCGCTCGGCGTACGCGCTGCTGAAGTCGGGGTTGGCGAACGTGCCGAAGCCCTTGCCGGGCCATGGCGCCTTGATCATGCCGGCGGGCAGGTTCTGCGGGTCGGTCCGCATGTCGAGCGTGCCGTTGGTCGCGCCCCAGATTTTCCAGGTCGCGGTCGACCGGGTCAGCCTGTCCTTGAGCCACGCCTTCTGCTCGCGGCCGAGCACGGTATAGGCCGGCTCGTCCTTGCGATAATTGGGGATGGACTTGTCGCCGATCGCGATCGTCGCGGGGGGCTTGCCGCCGGCATAGTCCCTGCCGCCATCGACGATCTCCATCCACTCCTGCGGGAGGACCGGATACTCTCCCGAGTCGAGCGCCGTCGCCTCGGGCCGGTCGGTCGGGTCAGCCATCTTGTAACTGTGGAAGTCGGTCAGGATCAGCTCGACATGCCGGCCGTAACGCAGCGCGCGATATGCCGTCATGCTGGCGACGGCCGCCCGGTTGTTGGCCTCGGTGCCGAAGCCATGATCGTCGAAAGCGTCGATCGGCGCCTTCTCCACCACGGGCGGCACGAACTGGTCGAGCCCGGCGCCCGATGCCTTGCGGACGCGCGACGGGATATATTCCCACCACGCCTGGTTGGCGGCGACGCGCAGCGGCTGCGCCGGTTCGACCTTGCCGCCATATTTGATGAAACTCTGCCAGCCCTGCCACGAGAATTCGTGATTGTCGCCGATGCACACGAACGGGAAGTGCGCCCGCGCGTCCTGGATGTCGGGATCGTCGATATGGGCGCGATAGACGTGGCGATAGCCGGCCAGGTTGGTCGGCACGTGGAAATTGCTGACCTTGCGTGCGTCAGGCACCCGGCCGAGATTATAGACGGTGCGCGAATAGCGGTGCGGCACCTCGTCGGGATATTCGACGACCTCGTAGATGAAGTCGCCCAGATGGAGCACGAAGCCCAGCTTGCGGTCGGCGGGCGCGCGCTCGTCCTCCCAGATCATCCGGCGATAGGCGTTCTGGGCTCCTTCGTTGACGCTGTTGCAGGAGACGAAAGCAAAGCGGATCGACCGCGGATCGCTGGCGCGCGGAGCGGTGATCGTGCGCCCGACCCGACTACCGGCGCCGCTTTCGTCGGTAAAGCGGTACCAGTAGATCGTCGCGGGGGAGAGGCCGCCAACGAGCGCGCGACAGGTCCAGTCGGCCGCGGCCATCACCGGCGCATGCGCCGTGGCGACGACGCGGCGGAAGTCCACATCGAGCGCCACTTCGACCGTCAGCCTGTGTCGCTCGCCCTGATCGAACGGCCGCCGGGTCCACAGGACCACGCTATGCTCATCCGGATCGCCCGAAGCGACGCCCTGCGGATAGAGCGCGCGATCCTCGCGCCACGCGATTCGCGACGGCGCGGCGGCCGACCGCGTCGCCCAGACGCCAACGACTCCGAGCGCCGCAGCGCTTGCCAAAAACTGCCGTCGATCCATGTCACGCTCCGGACTTGTGCGGGGCGACAGTTTCGTGGTGGCGACCCCAGGTCAAGCTGGCCCGCCCCGGCCGGCGGCATTCCAGGGCAATGAGCGTCCGTCACCCGACCGTGGCCGCCTTCCATCACTCCCCGTCGGCATCAAGCGGACGAGTTTTGACCGCCAGGTTCGATTCAGCTTCCAGCAACAGACTCTAGCGCCCGTTATTGGCGATCAGATCGACATCGGTGCCGCCGTCGCCACGGCTGGTCAGGAACAGCGCGAAGGCGCCGCCATCCTGCTCGCGCGTGCCGCCCAGGACATGTTCGCCGCCATCGGCCTGCTGCTCGGCCGAGTAGCCCGCATTGGTGGCGCGGGTATAATACCAGTCCATCACCTGCTGCAGCGAGGCGGCCGTCGAGAAACTGACCGCGCGAACGGCGCAGGCGTCGTTCTGCGACCCGGCAGCCTCCGAGACGCGTGCGTCGGGATAGAGTGGCAGATCCGGCGGCAGGCGATCGGCCCAGCGCGCGGAATAACGCATCGCGCCGGCGCATGAGGCGGTGCGGCGGTCGCGCTGGCGCGAGGCGAGCGCGCCCAGGGTCAGCGACGCCTTGGCAGCGTCGCATTGCGGGCAACCGGCGCCGCTCGGTGCCGGGGTCGATTTGAGGGCCTGGCTGGTCGCCTGGCCGGTCGTCGCGGCGGCACCGCCGGGCGCGGCGGCGACGCCGTCGGGCGGGATGGCGCCCGACAAGGGCTGCGCGGGCGGGCGCACCGCGTCGTTATTGGCTTTGCGCGCGAGCGAGGGGTCGACCATGATCTGGTCCTGCAGCGCGCTCATCATCGCCGGATCATGGCTGTTGGCGTTGCCCGCCTCGATCAGCTCATTGTCGAGCGAATCGAGGTTGCGATCGTCCTTGTCGCGCGCGCCGCAGGCGGCCAGCGCCAGGGGCAAGGCGAGGGCAAAAAGACCCGGGAACCGCGTGCGAACCATCCAAAACGCTCCAGATACGTGAGCGCGTCATGCACCGAAGGCGGTTAAGGAAGCGTTGGGTGTGTGTTATTCGTACAAAACACCTTGCGCAAAGCCACCAGTCACGCCATCTTGTCGGATATGAACATCATCTCGATCATCGTCGGCGTCATCGTCCTGCTGTTCGCGCTCATCGGGTTCATCCCGTTGCTCGGCGCGCTCAACTGGCTGCTCATCCCGATGGCACTGGTCGGCGCGGCGATCGGCGCGTTGTCGTCACACAAATCGGGCCGCAACCTCAACCTCCTGCTGGTCGCGTTCTGCACGATCCGGCTGATCATCGGCCACGGCCTGATCTGATTTTCGCGCGCCCGCTCAGCCGTTGAGGCGGTGGGCCAGCGTGATTTCCGCCTTGAGCAGTTTCGATACCGGGCAATTCGCCTTGGCGTCCGCCGCGATGCGCGCGAATTCGTCCGGGTCGATGCCGTCAATGGTGGCGGTGAGATCGAGATCCGAGCGGGTGATGGTGAAGCCTTCGCCATCCTTGTCGAGCGTGACCCTGGCGGTCGTTTCGAGCGTGCCGTCGCTGAAACCGGCTCTGGCGAGCGCGAAGCTCAGCGCCATGGTGAAGCAGCTGGCATGCGCCGCCGCGATCAGTTCTTCCGGGTTGGTGCCGGGGCCGTCCTCGAAACGGCTGCCAAAGCCATAGCGCTGGTTGGCCAGCACGCCCGACTGGGTCGAAACCTGGCCCTGGCCGTCCTTGCCGAAGCCGTCATAACGCGCCGATCCGCTGCGTGTCGTCATTTCGCCTGGTCCTCATAGCGAAAAGGCGCGGGGTAAGCCGCGCCCTTTCCTGTCGTTGGGGCTACCGTTCTAGCGGTAATAGCAACGCCGCTTCGCGGTCATCGTGCGATCGATCGCGCGACCGGCAAAGGCGCCGCCGACACCGCCGGCGATCGTGCCGAGCGCACCATGGCCGAGGATCGAATTGCCGACCAGCGCGCCACCGACGCCACCGGCGACCAGACCGGCGGTGCCGCTCGAGTGACGGCAGACCTTGGTGCGGTGATAGCTGCGGCCGCTGTAATAATGCTTGCGGGCTTCGGCGCTGGTCGGGATGGCGACCGCAGGGATGAGCAGCGAAACGGCGCTGAGCGCCATGATGTATTTGCGCATGTGGATACTCCCTTGTCCTTGAACTGGTGAATGCAGAACGCCGCAGGTCTAAAGTTCGTTGCATGAACGGCAAAAAACGTTTCGTTCATGTCACGTATTGCTGCGCCGGCGCTGCGCCGCAACGCACAATTCGCTCCACGATATCCACGTTATCCACAGGGCGCGGACGCGCTTTGGCGATTGGCACGACTCGGATTCGATGACACCTTCATGACTGTAAGCGGACGACGACGAAGCGGGAAACCGCAGAGAGATCAGAAGCTTATGCCGAGGAAGAGACGAGGATCGCGAGATTCGGCGCGCTTTTGAGGCAGGCCCGCAAGGTTGCTGATGGCCGAAACGTGCGGACGCGCAAGCGTCGGCGTGACGGACGCAGCAAACGGTGGACCGAAACGTCCCTCCACGTCCCCGCGATCGAGGAAGGGCGTTGGCCGCGATGGCCGGATGCGCGACGCTCATCACCGGGCGGAAGGCGGTTCGACAAGTAGGGGCCAAGGCGAAGCGGAAAGGACTTCGGTCCGGAACGCCGAGCTGGCCGCCGAGGCTGTGGCGCTGAGGCCCGCAAGGGTATCGTGCCCGGCCCCGGTGACCGAAACGCAAAGCCTTAGCGCCGCTCGCGGCGCGAGGTGGAGCGGGCCGCCGAAACCAGACGGCGCGGTTCGTTTTCTTCGGGAGACGGATGAGCGGGTCGAAGTCCGGCGACAGGGGGTCGGCAGCAATGCCGGCCCCCATTTGCGTTTGGGGCTTTTTGCGCCGGCCGAGTTGTTGTGTTCCTGCGCAAGCAGGAGAACGCATTCATCCAGGTCTACGCCGCGGCGAGAATCTGGCGCGCGCGCGCGCAGTCGGCCTCGATCTGTGCCGTCAGCGCCTCCAGCGTGTCGAACTTGGCCTCGGCGCGGAGATAGTCGATCAGCTCCACCTCGATGCGCTGGCCGTACAGGTCGCCCGAGAAATCGAAGAGATAGGGCTCGAGCAACTCCTTCGGCGGATCGAAGCTCGGCCTGATGCCGAGATTCGCGGCGCCATCGATCAGCCGGCCGTCGGGCAGGCGCCCGCGCACGGCATAGATGCCATAGGCCGGGCGCAGATAATTGCCGAGCTCGATATTGGCGGTGGGATAGCCGATCGAACGACCGAGCTTGGCGCCGTGCGTCACCACGCCCTCGATCGCCCAGGGACGGGTGAGCAACCGGGCCGCCTCGCGCGGCTTTCCGGCGACGAGCATGTCGCGGATGCGGCTGGAGGAGACGGTGCGGCCATCGAGCGAGACCGGGCCGACCGTTTCGACAGAGAAGCCATGGCGGCGGCCCAGCTCGGCGAGGATCGCGACATTGCCGCCCTTGTCCTTGCCGAAGGTGAAGTCCTCTCCCGTTACCACGCCGCCCGCCCGCGCCATCGCGACCAGACGCTGGTCGACGAACTGCTCGGCGGTCAGCGCGGCGAGCGCGGCGTCGAAGTGGAGCACCAGCATCGCATCCGCCCCGGCCGCGGCGAACAGGCGCTCGCGCTGGTCGAGCGTGGTGAGACGAAAGGGCGGTGCGTCGGGGCGGAACAGGCGCACGGGGTGCGGATCGAACGTCGCGACGATCGCCGGCCGGCCGGTGGCGCGCGCCGTGGCGAGAGCACGGCCGATCACGGCCTGGTGCCCGAGGTGAAATCCGTCGAAATTCCCCAGCGCGACGATGCCGCCGGCGAGGTGCGGGGGCAGCGTCGAGCCGCCGTCAAGCCGCTCCATGGGCGCGGGCTATAGGGGGGTGGGAAGAGGCCGCAAAGGGGTTATCAACGCGGATCGTGGCGCCGCTTCCCCTTTGCGCCGGGGAACACAGAAGGAAAGGTGTCAGGCGGCCAGATCGTAGGGCTTGATGTCGCCGCTGAGATACAGGTTGCGGGCCTTGGCGCGGCTGAGTTTGCCCGAGCTGGTGCGCGGCAAAGTGCGCGGTGGGATCAGTTCGACGACGCAATTCATGCCGGTGACCGAGCGGACGCGCTCGCGAATCTCGTCGCGCAGCCGCAGGCGTTCGGCCTCGTCCGAGCTGCGGCACTGCACCAGCACCGCCGGCGTCTCCTCGCCGCCCGGGGTGGTGATGGCGAAGGCGGCGATGTCGCCGGCCTTGAAGCCGGGCAACTGCTCGACCGCCCATTCGATGTCCTGCGGCCAGTGATTGCGGCCGTTGATGATGATCATGTCCTTGGCGCGGCCGACGATGTAGACATAGCCGTCGCTGAGATAGCCCATGTCGCCGGTGTCGAGCCAGCCGTCAGACATGCACGCGGCGGTCGCCTCGGGATCGCGGAAATAGCCCACCATCAGCGACGGGCCGGTGCACCAGATCTTGCCGATCGCGCGCTCGGGCAGCGGTGTGCCGTCCTCCTCGCGCACTTCGATGCGCATGTCGCGGGCGGGCTTGCCGCAATTGACGATGGCGCGGAATCGTTGCGGCCGGTCCTGGCCGTGATTCACGCCCGACAGCTGGGTTTCCTCGACCAGTTCGACCCGGATGCCCTCGCCCGGCGGCATGATCGACACTGCCAGCGTCGCCTCGGCGAGGCCGTAGCTGGGCAGGAAGGCCGACGCCTTGAAGCCGGCATCGGCGAACGCATCGACAAAGGCCTGCATCACGTCGGGGCGGATCATGTCGGCGCCATTGCCGGCGATGCGCCAGCGCGACAGGTCGAAACGATCGGCGACATGGCTCAGCGTGCCGATGCGGCGCGAGCAGATGTCATAGCCGAAGGTCGGCGAGTAGGACAGGGTGGTGCCCTTGTTGCGGCTGATCAGGTCGAGCCAGGCGAGCGGGCGGCGCGCGAAATCCTCGGTCTTGAGATAATCGGCCGATACCTGGTTGGCGACCGGTGACAGGAAGCAGCCGACCAGGCCCATGTCATGGTACCAGGGCAGCCATGATACGCAGCGATCGCTGTCTTCCAGCATCATGTTGTGGCTGTGCGCGGCGAGATTGTTGAGCAGCGCGTGATGGGTGATCGCGACGCCGTGCGGGAAGCGTGTCGAGCCGCTGGAATATTGCAGATAGGCGATGGCCGAGCCGTCGGCTTGCGGCAGCGGCGCCTCGGGGGCGGGGCGGTCGGCGAATTCGGCCCAGTCGATGCCCTCGGCACCGACCAGCCGCGCGGCCTCGCCGGCCATCTGGGTCAGCTCGGGCGGGAAGATCAGCATCGTCGGGTCGCAGCTGGTGAGCTGGACGCGGAGCTGTTCGATATAGGAATCGCGCCCGCCGAACGAGGTCGGCAACGGCAGCGGCACCGGCCAGCCCCCGGCATAGATGACGCCGAAGAACAGCGCCGCGAAATCCGGGCTGGTCTCCGCGATCAAGGCGATGCGGTCCTCGGGCTTGACGCCGGCCGCGATCAGGCGGTGCGCCATGGCCAGCGCGTCGTCGCGCAGTTCCGAATAGGGATAAGGCCGCGTCAGCGTGCCGCGCGCGTCGTGGAAGTTGAGCCCGCGCGTCCCTTGCGCGGCATAATCCAGCGCCTCGCCGAGCGTCGCGAAGTCGGCCAGGCGGCGCGGCAACGCATCTTCGGTCGGCGTCGGGAGAAGCACGGGCTTTTCGGCCAGCATCTCTCCGGAATCCGCAACGTCGATCGCCATAATATTCTTGCGCCCTTGCCTGCGGCTCCTCGCAAGGGCCGCTTGTTGTGAAGCGTGCACCCCTGCCGCCGCCAAGCGTTCAAAATCGGTTCCGACTGTGGCACAATGATGGCGTCATGTCGCTGGATGCCGTGCGATCCCGTCGCGCTGAACGCGCCCGGCGGCCGATGCCGCCGCTGGATGCGGCTGCACTGGAGCGGCTGGCGCTGCGTTATGTCGAGCGTTTTTCCACCACCCGGGCGAAATTGGCCGACTATCTGCGGCGCAAGATCCGCGAGCGCGGCTGGGACGGACCGGTCGCGGATCCGGCGGCGATCGCCGCGCATCTCGCCGAGCTCGGCTATGTCGACGATCGCGCGTTCGGCGAGGCGCGGGCACGCGCCATGGGCCGGCGCGGCCTCGGCAAGCGCCGTGTCGACGGCGCTTTGCGTCAGGCCGGAATCGAGCAGGGCGACGCGGAGGCGCTGGCGCCGGCGATCGCCGGGCAGGCCGTGACGGCGGCGCTGACCTTCGCGCGCCGGAAACGCATCGGTCCTTTCGCCCTCGAGACAGCCGATCGGCCGGCGCGCGAGAAGCAGCTGGGGGCGATGGTTCGTGCCGGCCATGACTTCGCGCTGGCCCGCCGGATCGTCGCAATGGCGCCGGACGAGGATGTTTCGGTGCTGGACGATCAGGATGCCGCCGCCTGGTGACAACAGCGGCTTTCGTCGCGTCCATTTTCCGTGTTACACGGCGGTTCGGGGGCTTGTCGTATGCGTAACGAACCGCGGATCGCGCCGGTGGCGGGACGGGAGTGGAGTGAGGTCGATAACGACGCTCCGGCCACTGAGGCGGGGCTGTTGTTGTCGGGCACGCTCAAATGGTTCGACGTCACGCGCGGCTTCGGCTTCCTCGTCGCGGACCAGGCCGGGATCGGCGATATCCTCATCCATTTCTCGGTCTTGCAGGAACATGGCCGACGCAGCCTGCCCGAGGGCGCCTATGTCGAATGCCGCGCGGTGCGACGCGATCGCGGCCTGCAGGCGAGCGAGATTCTGTCGATCGATCTCGGCAATGTCGTCGAACCGCCCGAACGCAGTCGCAATGGCGACCGGATCGATCCGGCGAGCCTGATCGAGTCGGCGGGGCCGTTCGAGTCGGTGACGGTGAAATGGTTCAACCGGCTGAAGGGCTATGGCTTTCTGGTCCGCGATACGGACTCGGCGGACATCTTCGTGCACATGGAGACGTTGCGTCGCGGCGGGCTGGGTGAGGTCGAGCCGGACCAGCCGTTGCGCGCGCGGATCGTCGAGGGGCGCAAGGGCCCGCTGGCGGTGGTGGTCGAGCCTTGCGCGTGACCGGCTTCGTCGGGCAAGCGGGTTTCCAGCAGCGATAACGAGGTGAAAGCCGAGGGTTCGCGCGCGTTTTTCACTGTCTATCGTCCGAGAATCCGGACCGGGGCGCCGTCGAGGGAATGTCGGGAATGAAGCGACTTGTCGGGGCGATGGTGGTGATCGCGCTGATCGCGGTGGCGGCGTGGCTGTGGTGGAAGCCGGCCAGCGATGGCCGCCTGCCCGTATACGGCGTGACGGTCGCGGCAACCTATCCGCACGACCAGGCCGCCTTTACGGAAGGGTTGTTCTTCCAGGACGGATCGCTCTACGAAAGCACCGGCGAGGTCGGCGAATCCGGCTTCCGGCAGAGCGACGTCGCCACCGGCCGCGTCATCAAAAGCTATGATCTGCCGGCACCCTATTTCGGCGAGGGCATCGTCCCCTGGAAGGACCGGCTCTATCAGCTGACGTGGAAGGATCAGAAGGGCTTCATCTACGATCTGAAGGACTTCGCCTCGGTCGGCGATTTCTCCTATACCGGGGAAGGGTGGGGGGCGACCCACAATGACCGGGCGATCATCGTGAGCGACGGCACGTCCACCCTGCGCTTCCTCGATCCCGATACGCTCCAGATGACATCGACGCTGAACGTCACCGCGGGCGGTTGCCCGGTGGCGAAGCTCAACGAACTCGAATGGGTCGACGGGCAGATCTATGCCAATATCTGGCAGACCAACCTGATCGCCCGGATCGACCCGAAGACCGGCGCCGTCACCAGCTTTCTCGACATCAGCGCGCTGGGGCCCAAGGATCGCGGGCCCGATGATGTCGCCAACGGCATCGCCTATGACGCCGGGCAGAAGCGGCTGTTTGTCACCGGCAAGCGCTGGCCGCAGCTTTACCAGGTTCGTGCCGGCGAGACACGTGTGGCCTCGGAGGAGGCGAATGCGCTGTCGGTCTGTGCCACCAGACAATGATCGTTGTTGAAGCACCGCAAGCGGCAAGCTAAGCGCGCTTCATGGGTATCAATCTCAATCCGTTCACCTGGTGGAACGGCGCCAGCCTCGGAACCATGATCGGCCTGTTCGGCAAGAGCCGGGTCGGCGAGGACGCGCTGGGCAACGTCTATTATCAGGGCGGGCGCGACACCAACGGCAATCCGCGCCGCTGGGTGATCTATAACGGAGCCAACGACGCGAGCCGCGTCGCGCCCGAATGGTTCAGCTGGCTGCACCATCAGGTCGACGATGTGCCCGATCGCGCGCTGCCGGCGCGGCGCCCGTGGCAGAAGCCCGCCTTGCCCAACCTGACCGGCACCAACCTAGCCTATCGTCCGCCCGGCGCGCTGGAAAAGGGCGGCCGCCGCGCCGCCGCGACCGGCGATTATGAAGCGTGGACGCCCGACGCGTGAGCGATCCGCGCCGCTGGATGCTGGCGGCGGCGGCGCTCGCGTTGCTTGCCACCACGGGGTGCAAGAAGACGCCAACCGCCGATCCCAATGCCAGGGCGACGCCGCATACCGCGCTCGACGACGATAGCGGGCCGGCCGACGTGACGACGGTCGACCTGCCGCAAGGTGCCGACCCCTCCTATGGCGCGACGCCGATGGCCAAACGCGTCGCGGTGCTCGGGCTGCTCAACAAGCGCAACGGCGTCGCCCGTGAGGTGACGCTCAAGCCTGGCGAGGCGACGCGCATCGGCGACGTGATCATCCGCCTCAGCGCCTGCGAGCAGACCGCGCCATGGGAGCCGGAACATTATACCGGCGCCTTCGTCCAGCTCGACGTTCAGCAGCTCGACAAGAGTTGGCACCGCGTCTTCTCGGGCTGGCTGTACAAGGAGCGCCCCGCGCTGAATGTCGTGCAGCACCCGATCTACGATGTGTGGACCAAGAGCTGCGCGATGACCTTCCCCGAGGGCGGGCCGGGCTCGGTCAGCGCCGGCGGACTGTCCGATTCGGGCGGAAGCGCGCCGCGATCCAGCGCGCGGAAATCGCCGGCACCCGCGCCATCCGACGTGACGCCCGTGGCGGCACCGCCGACGCCCGCGAGCGCGCCGGACAGCAACCCGAGATAGGCGGCGCGCGGTATCTCGATCGCGCCGAGCGAGGCGAGGTGCCCGGTCATGAACTGGCAATCGAGCAGCGTGAATCCGCCGACCCGAAGGCGGGCGACGAGCCAGGCGATCGCCACCTTCGACGCGTCGCGCGCGCGGCTGACCATGCTCTCGCCGAAAAACGCCCGGCCGAGCGCCAGGCCGTAAAGGCCGCCGACCAGCCGGTCACCGTCCCATATCTCGACCGAATGCGCGAAGCCGCGCCGGTGGAGCGTGGCGAAGACCCGCTCGATTTGCGGGTTGATCCAGGTATCGGGCCGTCCCTCGGCCGGTTCGGCGCAGAGCGCGACGATGCGCTCGAACGCGGTGTCGGCGGTGACGCGGAAACGATCGGCGGCGAGCGTCTTGCGCAGCGAGTGCGACAGGTGAAAGCCGTCGAGCGGCAGGATCGCGCGCGTCTTGGGCTCGACCCAATAGACGCTGTCGGCATCACGCCCATCGGCCATCGGGAAGACCCCGACGGCATAGGCGCCGAGCACCAGTTGCGGGTCCAGCGGCGCGAAGACCGGGCGCTGCGGCATGCCGGCATTCATCGCGCCAGACGTTTCTCGATCACCTGCCACAGTTGGGCGAAGGCCTGGCCGCCGGCCGATTTGCCGGCAAAGGCGCCGACCGGCGCGCGCCGCGCCGCCATCGTCTCGACCACGCTGGCCATCGGGATAACTGGCCAGTCCGGGTGGCGCGCCAGCGCCTCGGCGTGCAGCTTGCGGCGACGATCGACCATCGAATGGACTGGCAGCAACTGCTTCTTGCCGAGATGCTTCGCCACTTCGGCAAAGGCGCGCTCGCTCAAGGGGGAGGGGATCACCGGCACCACGACGAGGTCGGCGGCGCGCATCACCTGGTCGCTGGTTTCGGTCAGGCCGGGCGGACAATCGAGCAGCACGCGGTCATAGCTCTTGTGGATCGTCTCGATCAGCTTCTGCAGGCGCTTTTTCTTGTCGAGTTCGTGGAACAGCAGGTCGAGCCCGCGCAGCGACATGTCGGCGCCGATCAGGTCGAGCCGTTCGATGCCGGTGGCGCGAATCAGCCTGGTCGGCTCGACATCCTTCGAGAAGATCGCCTGGGCCGGCTCGCGCGCTCGGCCGTCCGACAACAGGAAGGTGCTCGCCGCCTGCGGGTCGAGATCCCACAACAGGGTGCGCCGTGCCGACAGCGTGGCGGATGCCCAGGCGAGGTTGACGGCGAGGGTTGTCTTACCGACGCCGCCCTTCAGGCTGTAGATCGCGATGGTCGACAAGACGCGGCTCCGTGATCGAGGGCCAAGACCCCTGGCTCCGGCATCGTGCCGAAGCGACCGGGGGGAGGCAAGCGCGCCATGAAAAAAGGCCGGCGGATCGCTCCGCCGGCCGGGTTGGGGATGGTTGCCGACGCCGCCGACGGTGTCGGCCGCGAAGCTCAGGCCTTGCAGGCCTGCTCCGGCTTGCCGGGCGAGGTCAGCGTGATGCCGGCGGGCGTTCCGCTCAGCACATAGCCTTCGGCCTTATAGGGGTCGCCCGCCTTCTCGGCGGTCAGCTTGACCGGCATGATGGCGTCGCCGATCTTGACCGTGACCTGCTTGTCGTTGGCGTAGAAATCGACCGTCGCCAGGCTCTGGTCCTTGCAACGGAAGGTCTTGGTCGCGGTGATCGCCGGCGGCAGTTCGACCGGCGCGCGATTGGCCAGCGCGGCGGCCTGCGGATCGGGGGCCGTGGCGGTGACCGTTTCGGTTTTCTGTTGGCAAGCCGAGAGCGCGAACAGCGCGACGGCGGCGGCGGGGAGGAGGCGGTTAATCATAGCGCGATTCGCTTTGCGCACGCAGCACGACCAGTCAATAGCTGGCGTGCGACGGGGCCGCATCGCGCGTTGCGTTGCAACAAATCCGTCATGGCGCCGTCATCATTCATGGAACTCGTCGAGCTCCGGAATTCGTCCGAACGCGATCTTGCTGCCGATGCGGTCGATCCGCCCGCCATGCAGCGGGCCGAGGCTGACGGCATGGCGCCCGAAACGCCGGTTGATGCGGTCCATCGCCCGGCTCAGCGCGAGCGTGCGCGTTTCGCGGGCCAGCGGATCATCAGGGTCGAGCAGCGCGAACAGCGAATCCTGCTCGCCCGCGACCGGCTCGATCTCGCCCAGCGTCACGCCGATCATGCGGATCTGGAAATCGCCCGGCCGCGCGCGGCCCGCCGCGATGAGACGCGGGAAAAGCTTGTCCAGCGCCGCCAGCACGACGAAACTGTCCTGCGTCGATGGCAATCGCATCGACGCGCGCCAGTTCGATTTGTCGTCCTCGAAGCGGGCGTGGAGGATCAGCAGGCGGCAGCGATAGGCCTTGCGGCGCAGCCGGCTTGCCGCCTTCAGCGCCAGCCGCCGCGCGGTCAGCCGCACCGGCTCGACCCCGCGCTTGCCCGGCGAGAGCACATGGCTGTGGCCGATGGTGCGGCTCTGGGTCGGCTTTTCCGGCAGGTCGACGCCGTGCAGCAAATACCATAGTCGGTCACCATTGGTGCCGCCCCAGGCCGTGCCCGCATCGCGCGGCCGGCGCTCGCACAGCTGGCGGATGTCGTTGACTCCCTCGCGCGCCAGGCGCCGTTCCATTTTGGCACCGATTCCGGCGATGTCGCGCAATTTGAGGTCGAACAGGCGCTCGGGCAGTTGCTCGGCATGGAGCACGACCAGACCGTCGGGCTTCTGCATGTCGGAGGCGAGCTTGGCGAGCAGCCGGTTGGGCGCGATGCCGACCGACGAGGTCAGGCACTCGCCCACGCCCGCGCGGATGCCGGCCTTGATCCGCCGCGCGAGCGCCGTTGCGGCGTCGAGGCTGTTCTCATTGTCGAGCAGGCGGCAGGCGACCTCGTCGATCGAACACACCCTCGTCACGGGAATGTGCCGCCAGATCTCGGCGACGATCGCGTCGTGAAATTCGACATATTTCTCATGCCGCGCCGGCGTCACGATCAACTCGCGGCACAGCCGCTTCGCCTCCCACACCGGCGTGCCGGTGCCGATGCCGTAGCGCTTCGCCTCGACCGAGGCGGCGATGGCGACCGTGGTGTCGCTGCCGACCGGTGCGACGATCACGGGCTTGCCGCGCAGGGCCGGGTCGAGCTGCTGCTCCACGCTGGCGAAATAGCTGTTCAGGTCGAGAAACAGCCAGCGCAGCGGACGCGGCGGGAAGAGCGGCGAGTCGGCCATCGTTGGAACATAACAGGAACTATTACTCGGTCTATACGGTTGACGCGCGGTTGCCTTCCGTCCGACAAGGGCGCGTGGCCACGCTTGCTTCACCGGCGCCCTTGTCCTCGCTCGCGCATGTGCGCGGCATCGAGAATTATTGGCTGCGGCGTACCGGCCGCGCCGCGCAACAGGGCGGAAAGGACATGGCCGACCGGATATTGCTCGATGCGCTGGGTCTGGGAATCGAACAGACGCTGCTTCCCCTGATGCGCGAGCGGCCGGACTTTGCGACCTTCGAGGCGTGGGTGTTCGAGACGGTCGGGGTGCCCGATGCGGATCGGATCGACCGCTACAATGCCTGGTTCGACCGCCTGCCGGCACCCGCGGCGACGCGCCATCGCCTCGCCGCGATCGACGCGATGCCTGCGGTGCTCGATGCGGACGAGCTGCGTCACTGGGACGAGCATGGCTATGTCGTGCTGCGCGCGGCGATCAGCCGCGACGAAGCGGCTGATCTCGAAGCCTTGCTGTGGCGGCTGATCGATGCCCGGCCGGACCAGCCGGCCACCTGGTACGGTCCGCGCACCAACGGCATCATGATCCAGCATTTCCAGCATCCCGCACAGGAAGCGGTGCGCCGGTCGGCCCGTATCCACAAGGCGTTCGCGCAGCTATGGGGAACGAGTGACCTGTGGTCGAGCACCGACCGGATGAGCTTCAACCCGCCGGAAACCGCGTCCAGGCACTTCCCCGGACCCCATCTCCACTGGGACGTCAGCATCGCCCAGCCGATCGCGTTCGGTACGCAGGGCATCCTCTATATGACCGACACCGCGGCCGACCAGGGCGCGCTGCAACTGGTTCCGGGTTTCCACCATCGCATCGCTGCCTGGCTCGACGCGCTGGGCGGCGCCAATCCACGCCAGGTCGATCTCAGCGGCGAGGCGATCACCATAGCGGCGGGTGCCGGCGACCTGGTGATCTGGCGCTATGACCTGCCCCATGGCGCCAGCGCCAACCGCAGTGACCGCCCGCGCATGGCGCAATATGCCAATATGTACTCGCCGGCCTGGGTCGATAATCCGCTATGGCTGTGAAGCTATCGGATGTTTCTTTTGTGGCTTATCGGGTGGCTCGGGCCGCGCCCGCGCGCCGCCAGACTGCGCGAATCAGGGGGAGAATGACATGAAGCGTTTATGGCTCGGCATCGGCATCGCGCTCGCAATGACGGCCTGTTCCAATCAGCAGACGGCGAGCGAGAACAGCGCCGAATCGATTCGCACCACGGCGATCGCGAACATCGTTGCGGCCATTCCGACCCCGACACCCACCGCAACGCCCGAGCCCGGCAACCTCGCGACGCCGCAATCGAGCAGCGACCTGTCCAACATGGCGTCCAATCTGCAATCCCAGGAGTGATGTGCGTGGCAATGGCGGCTTGGGGTGCGCGCAGTAGCGGTTGCTTGCTCCCTCGCGCGGGGCGGGCCATGGAAAGCCAATGACGACGATTCCCGATACGCTGGCGTTGATCGGCAACACCCCGCTGGTTCGGCTCAAGGGGCCGAGCGAGGCGGCCGGTGCCGAGATTTTCGGCAAGTGCGAGTTCGCCAACCCGGGCGCCTCGGTCAAGGATCGGGCCGCGCTGTTCATCATCGAGGATGCCGAGGCGAGGGGCCAGCTGGAGCCGGGCGGGACGATCGTCGAGGGCACGGCCGGCAATACCGGTATCGGCCTCGCGCTGGTCGGCAATGCCAAGGGTTACAAGACAATCATCGTCATGCCCGAGACGCAGAGTCGCGAGAAGATGGATACGCTGCGCGCGCTCGGTGCCGAACTCGTGCTCGTGCCGGCGGCGCCTTATTCGAACCCGGCACATTTCGTCCACACCTCGCGCCGCATCGCCGAGGAGACGCCCGGCGCGATCTGGGCCAACCAGTTCGACAATATCGCCAATCGGCGCGCTCATATCGTCGGCACGGCTGAAGAGATCTGGGCGCAGATGGACGGCCGGATCGACGGCTTCACCTGCGCGGTCGGCACTGGCGGTACGCTGGCCGGAGTTGGCCTCGGCCTGAAGGCCAGGGACGAGGAGATCACCATCGCGCTGAGCGATCCGCATGGCGCGGCGCTTTACGAATATTATGCCTGTGGCGAGCTCAAGGCTGAGGGAAATTCCGTCGCCGAGGGTATCGGGCAGGGACGCATCACCGCCAATCTCGAGGGTGCGCCGGTCGACGCGCAGTTCCGCATCTCCGACGAGGAGGGGCTGTTGTGGGTCCGCCGGCTGCTCGCCGAGGAGGGGTTGTGCCTCGGCCTGTCGTCGGGCATCAACGTCGCCGGCGCGATCCTGCTGGCACGCCAGCTCGGCCCCGGCGCGCGTGTCGTGACGATCCTGTGCGACACCGGTTTTCGCTACCTGTCGACACTCTACGATCGCGACTGGCTCACGCAGAAAGGGCTCACCGTCCCGCCCTGGCTCATGCGGGATTAGAGTTTGTTCCAGCTTCGCTGAAGTGCCGTGCCAGCCCCTGTTTCAGCCGTGCTGAAACAGACTCCACGCGTCGTTAAGGCGTGCCATCGACAAGACGGTTGGCATACGTTACATTTCTGCCACAGTGACGATGATGATCAGACAGGATCAAGGACAGACGTCGCAGCGTGTGCGGGTCGGCATGATTGGCCTCGCGGCGGTTCTGTTGCTGGTTGGCTTTGCCGCTGCGATGCTCAGCTTCGCGAGCCGTGAGCGCCCGATAGCCGCTGTCGGCGGCGTGCGCCCGGACGTCGTGGCCAATCTCGTTTCGGGCAATCAAAGCGCTCCCGGCGCCAGCGCGACGAGCGAACCGCTCGCCGATCTCGGGATCACCCCCAGCGCGGTAAACGATCCGGCGACGAACGGCAGCGCGACGAAGCCGGCACACGCGCCTCATTGACCGCTGCCGGGCCGCGAATTCGGCCGCGGGGATTTTCGGGGAAATCAGGGGCTATGACCGAGTCGTTCGGGATTCCCCGGGGATTCGGGCCGGACAGTATCGAACAGACTGGGAACAGACTGAAATGTTGACGAAAAAAAGCGACGAAAAACGAAGCAAATAGACTTCTGTCCCCGAAAATCCCGGTTAATCCCCTTGTAACCCCGATCCTCCCGCGCTACGCCCGGAGATATTGAGGGGCAGACTCAATGCGCCTGCATCAAAGCAGCGCCCGAAGGTGGTGATGGCCGCTTTTCGGGGCGGGCGACGTCTGTCCTGGCACCGGCGGGGTAGGCGTAGTGACGAGGGGCATATACAAGGGAGCGGCGTTGCAGCTTGTCGATGACAAGCTCCGCGTCGCCATCCCTGCCTCGCTCCGCAACACCATCATCGCCAATTCGCCCGAGGGCGACATGCGCGTCACCATCGCGGTGCACCCGCAGGGCGATTGCCTGGTCGGCTATGATCTCCCCTGGGGCCTGACGCTCAACGAGCGGGCCAATGCGCGCGATGCCCTGCACGCCGACGCCAATGGCGAGATCGATTACGATTATAAGCGCCGCGTCGCCAATGGGGAGGATCTGCCGTTCGACCCCAGCGGCCGCTTCATCATGCACGGCTTCCACAAGAAGAAGGCGAAGATCGGCAAACTCGCCTTCTTCTACGGCCAGTGGGACCATTTCGAGATCTGGGACCCCGCGACCCTGCTCGCGAAGCAGGCGTCGGGCACGATGCGCGACAACCTCGAATATCTGCTCGAGGAAAAGGGGATCGTGCTGTGAACGATCCCGTCACTTCCCCTCACATCCCCGTGTTGCTCGACGAAGTCGTCGACGCGCTCGCTGCCTGCCCTGGCGAGCGTCACGTCGATGCGACCTTCGGGGCCGGGGGCTACACGCGGGCGCTGCTCTCCCTTGGCGCCCGCGTATTCGCGTTTGATCGCGACCCTGACGCGATCTTGGGCGGGAAGGCGCTGGCAGAAGCGAGCGGCGGCAAGCTGACGCTCGTGCCAGCGCCTTTCTCTGCAATGGAGAGCGAACTCGCCGCGCGCGACGCGCTGCCGGTCGAGGGTGTGACGATGGACATCGGCGTGTCGTCGATGCAGCTCGACCAGGCCGAGCGCGGTTTCTCGTTCCAGTCGGATGGCCCGCTCGACATGCGCATGAGCCAGGAAGGGGAGAGCGCGGCCGACTTCGTCAATCACGCCGATGAGGAAGTGATCGCCGACATACTCTACGAATATGGTGAGGAGCATCGCTCGCGGCGCGTGGCCCGCGCGATCGTCGCGGCGCGCCCGATTACCCGCACCGGCGAACTGGCGCACATCGTGCGCAAGGCGCTGGGCCACAAGCCGCACGACAAGAAGGACCCGGCGACGCGGGTTTTCCAGGCGATCCGCATTCATGTGAATCGTGAACTGGGCGAACTGGCCGATGGCCTGGCGGCGGCCGAGCGCGTGCTCGCGCCGGGTGGTCGCCTCGCGGTTGTCACCTTTCATTCGCTGGAGGACCGGCTGGTCAAGCGCTTCCTGCGCGAGCGCAGTGGCGGGACGCCGTCGGGTTCGCGGCACCTGCCCGAAGTCGCGGCTGTTGCCGCGCCGAGTTTCGAACAGGTCGGCAAGGCGGTGCGTGCCGGAGACGCCGAGGTCGCGCGCAACCCGCGCGCGCGCTCGGCGACGTTGCGGGTGGCCCGGCGCACGGCAGCGCCGGCCTGGGCCTTTGAGGGAGCGATGTGATGCTTGCTTATGCGTGGAAGAGTCTCGGCTGGTTCACCGCGATCGTCGCGGTGGCACTTGGTTTCCTGTTGGTGCCGCTGCAGGTCGCGGCCGAGCGCAAGAAACTCGACAAGACCACGGCGCAGATCGCGGCGGCGCGGCGCGATATCCGCTCGCTGGAGACCGAATTCGACACCCGGGCCAATCTCGCCCAACTCGAGCAATGGAACGGCGACACGCTGCGCCTGACCGCGCCGGTGGCCGGGCAATATGTCACCGACGAGGCGGCACTGGCCAGTATCGACCTGCGCCACGGCCCGTCGGGCGAGGCCGGCGCGCAGATGGCCTCGCTGGTCGTGCCGTCGCGGCCGACCGGGCTCGCCACCGTCCAGGCGGTGACACCGGCCGTCCACATTGTGACGCCGACCGCCGCGCCGGAGCCGAGCCTGGCGGGCGCGGTTGCCGAGGTGCGCACCGCCGCGGTCGAACGTACGAAGACGCAGGCGGTCGCGCTGCTCGATCGCAAATTGCTCAGCGATTCGACCATCGGCGATCTGATGAGCAGCGCCCGTGCCGAGACCGGAGGCGCCGCCCGGTGACCGCGATCATCGCTCAGCCCCAGTCGCAACGCCGCCTGAACGGCCAGCGCCAGGCGCTGGTCGCGATCGCGCATGTCCGGCTGATGATGCTGATGCTGATGATCGGCGCGGGCTTCCTGCTGGTGATGGCGCGCATCGCGATGCTCGGCCTGCTCGGCTCGCCGGCCAATGCGGCGAACATGACCGGCGGCCTGATGCAGCGTGCCGACATCATCGACCGCAATGGCGCGCCGCTCGCGCGCACCATCGCCGCATGGACGATCGGGATTCACCCGCGCGAGGTGATCGGTGACCGCCACGACATCGCCCGCCAGCTGGCCGCCGCGATGCCGGAGCAGAGCGAGGCCTATTATTATACCCAGCTGACTCGCGACGTGCCCTTCACCTATCTCGATCGCCACGCCTCGCCGGCCATGGTCAACCGGGTGCATGTCATCGGCGAGCCCGCAATCGTCTTCGCGCAGGAGGCCGAGCGGCTCTATCCGCAGTCGACGCTGGCGGCGCACGTGCTTGGTTATGTGGCGCCGACCGACAGCGATCCCCATGTCGTCGGCCGTGCCGGCATGGAGCGCGCGTTCGAGGTGCAGCTGAGCAATCCGGCGCGCGGTGCGCCGCTGGCGCTGTCCGTCGACAGTCGCGTGCAGGCGGCGATGGAAAGCGAACTCGGCCGCGCAATGGTCGATTTCAAGGCCAAGGCCGCGACCGGCGTGGTACTCGACGTCGACACCGGAGAGGTCATCGCGATGGTCTCGCTGCCGGTCTACAATCCCAACAAGTTGAAGGGCACCAGCCCGGAGGCGTTGCGCAACAATGTCACCCAGTCGGTCTATGAGCTCGGCTCGACCTTCAAGCCGATCACCATGGCGGCGGCGATCAACGATGGCGTGGTGACTTCGATGTCGCGCCGCTTCGACGCCACGGTGCCGATCCAGGTCGGGCGCTTCACCATCCATGACGATCGCGGCGACGAGCAGCGGCGTTGGCTCAACATCCCGGAAACCCTGGTCTATTCGTCAAATATCGCGACCGCGCGGATTGCCGACGAACTGGGGCAGCAGCGCCTTTCGGCCATGTTCGCGGCGCTCGGTTTCAATACCCGGCCGGCGATCGAGCTGAAGGAGCGGGCACGACCGCTCTGGCCGGCTTATTGGGCGCGCACCACGGTGATGACCACCGCCTATGGCCATGGCATCGCGGTGACGCCGCTGCAGCTCGCCAATGCCTATGCGACGTTGGTCAATGGCGGCATCTGGCGCCCGACCACCTTGCTCAAGGTCGCCCCCGGCGCCGCGCCCGCCGGCCGCCGCGTGCTGACCGAGGCGACCAGCGCGCGGATGCGCCAGTTGCTGCGGCTCGTCGTGCTCAGGGGCACCGGGCGCAAGGCCGACGTCCCCGGCTACCGCGTCGGCGGCAAGACCGGCACGGCGGAAGTGGCGGGCGCGGGCGGCTATTCGAAAAAAGCCAATGTCTCGACCTTCGCCGGTGCTTTCCCGATGGATCATCCGCGCTACGTTGTCGTGGCGATGCTCGATTCGCCTGTCGGCAATGCCGAATCCTACGGCCTGACCACCGCGGCATGGACTGCCGCGCCGGTCGTCAACCGCGTGATCGCGCGGACCGGCGCGATGCTCGGCGTGCTGCCCGACGACAAGCACGACGTCGATGTGTCCGACCTGTTGCCGCTGCTGTGGTCGGCGCCGGCCGAAAAGAAACTGGCCAGCGTCGAATGAAGCTCTCCGCGTTGACCGGCGGGTCGGAGGGCGCGACCATCACCGGCTTCGCGATCGACCACCGCAAGGTTGCGCCGGGCACGGTGTTCGGCGCGTTCGAGGGCACGCGGGTGAACGGCGAGGATTTCATCCCGGCGGCGGTCGCGGCCGGTGCCATCGCCGTCGTGGCGCGACCCGAGGCGAAGGTCGAAGGCGCGGTGCATATCGCCGATCCGCATCCCCGCGAACGCTTCGCCCACGCCGCCGCCGCCTTCTTCGCGCCTTTCCCGGCGACCGCCGTTGCGGTCACCGGCACCAACGGCAAGACCTCGACGGTCGAGATGACGCGGCAATTGTGGCGCATGGCCGGCTTCCACGCCGCCTCGATCGGCACGCTCGGCGTGACCACCGGCGACGACCGCGTCACCACCGGCCTGACCACGCCCGACGTCGTGACCTTCCTGTCCAACGTCGCCGGGCTGGCGCGCGAGGGCGTCACCCATGTCGCGTTCGAGGCATCGAGCCACGGCCTGTCGCAATATCGCACCGAGGGCCTGCGTGTGTGCGCCGCCGCCTTCACCAATCTCAGCCGCGACCATCTCGATTATCATGGCGACATGGCGGCCTATTTCACCGCCAAGCTGCGCCTCTTCTCCGAGGTGCTGGCACCCGACGGCACGGCGGTGGTGTGGGCCGACGACCCCCAGGCGGCGCGGGTCATCGATCTGGCGCGCGAGCGCGGCAACAAGCTCATCACCGTCGGCGAGCATGGCGACACGCTGCGTCTCGTCTCGCGCGACCCGACCCTGCTCGGCCAGGGGCTGGTGATCGCGGCGGAGGGCGAGACGCACAAGGTCAACCTTCCGCTGATCGGCGCCTACCAGGCCGCCAATGCCCTGACCGCCGCCGGACTGGTCATCGCCAGCGGCGGCGATGTCAGCGCGACGATCGCCGCGCTGTCGCGGCTGCAACCGGTGCGCGGCCGGCTGGAACGCGCGGTGATCGCGAAGAGCGGGGCGCCGGTCTATGTCGACTATGCCCATACGCCGGACGCGCTCGAGGCGGCGATCGCCGCGCTCAAGCCACATGCCGGTGGCCGGCTGATCGTCGTGTTCGGCGCCGGCGGCGATCGCGACCAGGGCAAGCGCGAGGAGATGGGCCAGGTCGCCGCGGCGCTGGCCGATGTCGCGATCGTCACCGACGACAATCCGCGCGGCGAAGATTCGGCCGCGATCCGCGCCATGATCATGAAAGGCGCCCCGCGCGCGACCGAGATCGGCAGCCGTCGCGACGCGATCGGCGCCGCGATCGCCCAGGCCGGTGCGGCGGACATCGTGCTGATTGCGGGCAAGGGCCATGAGCAGGGCCAGATCGTCGGCGACCTGGTGCTGCCGTTCGATGACGTCTCCGTCGCGCGGGAGATGGCGGGGTGAGGGTCGATACTTCTTCACTCCCCTCCCGCTCGCGGGAGGGGTCGGGGGTGGGCGCCCGGCCTAAACTCGGCTTGCGCTACGGGGAGGGCGGGCGCCCACCCCCCAGCCCCCTCCCGCGAGCGGGAGGGGGAGCATGAGCGCCCTATGGACCTCTGACAAAATTGCCGAAGCGACCAACGGCGCCGCGTCCGGAGCCTTCACCGTCACCGGCGTCACCTTCGACTCCCGCGAAGTCGGCCCGGGCGACCTGTTCGTCGCGCTGAAAGGCGAGGCGACAGACGGCCACCGCTTCCTCGACGGTGCGTTCGATCGCGGCGCCGGCGGCGCGCTGGTCAGCAGCCCGACGCCGCATCCCCATGTGCTGGTCCCCGACACCATGGCCGCGCTGGAGGATCTCGCCCGCGCCGCCCGCGCGCGCACCGCCGCCAAAATCATCGGCGTTACCGGATCGGTCGGCAAGACCGGCACCAAGGAGGCACTGTTCGCCGCGCTCGACCGCAGCGCGCCCGACGCGACGCATCGCTCGGTCAAGAGCTACAACAACCATACCGGCGTGCCGTTGAGCCTTGCCCGCATGCCGGCGGCGAGCCGCTTCGGCATCTTCGAGATGGGCATGAACCATGCCGGCGAGCTCGCGCACCTCACCACGCTGGTGCGCCCGCACGTCGCGATCGTCACCGCGATCGCCCCGGCGCACACCGCCTTCTTCCGCGACGAGAGCGCGATCGCCGATGCCAAGGGTGAGATCTTCGCCGGGCTCGAACCGGGCGGCGTCGCAATCGTGCCGTTCGACAGCCCGCACCGCGATCGCCTGATCGCCGCCGCCACGCCGCATGCCGCGCGCATCGTCACCTTCGGCCTGGCGCCCGACGCCGATGTCCGCGCGATCGAGGCGATGCGCCAACCGTCCGGCGGCACCTTCGTCACCGCCCGGGTCGGCGCGCGCGAGCTGAGCTTCACGATCGGCCAGCCGGGCGCGCACTGGGTATCGAACGCTCTGGCGGTGCTTGCCGCGGTCGACGCGGTCGGCGGCGACCTGGCGCTTGCCGGCCTGGGCCTCGCCGAGCTTGGCGGCCTCACCGGTCGCGGCGCGCGCTTCGCCGTGCCGCTCGCCGGCGGCGCGGCGCTGGTCATCGACGAGAGCTACAACGCCAACCCCTCCTCGATGCGCGCGACCCTCGCCGTGCTCGGCGCCGAGACCGCGACCCGCAAGCTCGCCGTGCTCGGCGAGATGCGCGAGCTGGGCGAGGCGAGCCCGGCCTATCACGCCGCGCTGGCCGAGCCGATCCTCGCGGCGGGCGCCGAACGGGTCATTCTCGTCGGTGAAGCGATGAAACCGCTCGCCGCGGCGCTTGAGGGCGTCGTCGAATTCGTCCATGTGCCCGATGCCGCGAGTGCGCTCGCGTCGCTGCGTGCGACGCTCGCGCCAGGGGACGCGGTCCTCATCAAGGGTTCGAACGGAGTCGGGCTTGCGGCGGTCGTCGCGGGGCTGCAAGGCGGGAAGCCATAATGCTGTATTTCATCGCCCAGTGGCTCGGCTTTCACGGCCTGCTGAACCTGTTCCGCTATCAGTCGTTCCGCATTGGCGGGGCGATCGCGACGGCGCTGCTGATCGGGCTGATCATTGGCCCGCGCTTCATCGGCTGGCTGCGCATCCGCCAGGGCAAGGGCCAGCCGATCCGTGCCGACGGCCCGCAATCGCACCTCGCCAAGCGCGGCACGCCGACCATGGGCGGGCTGATGATCCTCACCAGCCTGGTCTTGTCGATCCTGTTGTGGATGAACCTGTCGAACCCGTTCGTCTGGGCGTGCATGTTCGTCACGCTGGGCTTCGGCGCGATCGGTTTCCTCGATGATTATGACAAGGTGCGCAAGGCCAGCACCAAGGGCGTGTCGGGCCGCACGCGGCTGGTCGGCGAGTTCCTCGTCGCCGGAATCGCGGCCTGGATCATCAGCAGCGAGAATGGCGCGCATCTCTACCTGCCGTTCGTCAGCGGCTATTATATCGACCTGAGCGGCTGGCATGGCGCGCTGTACATCGCCTTTGCCGCCTTCACGATCGTCGCCTTCGGCAACGCCGTGAACCTGACCGACGGGCTCGACGGCCTGGCGACGATGCCGGTGATTATCGCCTCGGTCGCGTTCATGATCATCGTCTATCTCGTCGGCAACGCCAAGTTCGCCATCTATCTCGGCATTCCGCATGTCCCCGGCGCGGGCGAGCTGGCAATCTTCTGTGGTGCGATGATCGGGGCGGGGCTGGCGTTCCTGTGGTTCAACGCCCCCCCTGCGGCGGTGTTCATGGGCGATACGGGCAGCCTCGCTCTGGGCGGCGCGCTCGGCGCGATCGCGGTCACCGCACACCATGAGATCGTGCTCGGCGTGATCGGCGGCCTGTTCGTGATCGAGGCCTTGTCGGTGATCATCCAGGTGTTCTTCTACAAGCGCACCGGCAAGCGCGTGTTCCGCATGGCGCCGATCCA
>Ga0068858_100000762_pt1 | contig 33735 bp, 33 predicted proteins | sample KBSSwiS12_FD_66589 | JGI IMG/M metagenome (GOLD analysis project Ga0068858, IMG submission 66589) | Switchgrass rhizosphere microbial communities from Kellogg Biological Station, Michigan, USA - KBS Switchgrass S1-2 | ecosystem: Host-associated > Plants > Roots > Rhizosphere > Soil ... | reverse complement strand
CCCGCCGAGCGCGGTCACCACCTCGTCGTAGCGGGTGCCCGGCCGCAGCTCGGCCACGACCGAGTAGCCGTACAGCATTTCCATCGGATGCTTCTCGAGCGCCCAGATGCCGTTGTTCCCGATCACCGAAACGACATGAACCCCGTGACGCACCAACGTATCCCACTCCATGCCGGAGAAACCGAAGGCGCCGTCACCCTGCAACAGCACCACCTGCCGCTCGGGCCTGGCCAGCTTGGCGGCCAGTGCGTAACCGGGCCCCGAGCCGAGGCAGCCGAACGGTCCGCTGTCCAGCCATGCGCCAGGCACGTAGCTGTCGATGACCCGTCCGGCGTACGAGCCGAAGTCGCCTGCGTCGATGACGACGATCGCATCGCGGTCAAGCAGTGGCCGGAGTTCGGCGTAGACCCGCATCGGGTGCAACGGGGTGCGGTCGTCGTCCAACTCCGCCTGCTCGGCCGCCCGCGCCGCGCTCTCGACCGCGCGCAGTTCGCCCAACCAGCCGTCGTGCTCACCGGCGCGGGCGCCCGCGAGTGCCGCCAGCGTGGTGCTCAGATCGCCGTAGAGCCCGGCCGCGACGTCGCGCGGATGCGGACGGTCGGGTTCGACGCGATCGGCGACGATCAGTTTGGTCTGCGCGCCGAATACTCCGCCGAAGCCGAGCCGGAAGTCCATCGGCACCCCGACCACAAGCGCAACATCGGCCTCCCCCAATGCTTTTGACCGCGCACGCGAGAACGCCAGGTCGTGATCGGCGGGCACCGTGCCGCGGGCCATGCCGTTCATCAGCACCGGGATGCGCAGGGATTCGGACAGCGCCCGCAATCCCTTCTCGGCGTGGCCCCACCACACGTTGGTGCCGGCCATGATCACCGGTCGCTGCGCTTCAGCGAGCAGACGCACAGCCGTGTCCAGCGCGTTCCCGTCCGCGCTGACCGGGGCGGCGGGCTCGGCGAGCGCGCCGGGGCCGCCGGGGTCGTGCGCCTCGCTGAACACGTGATCCATCGGGAAATCGACGAACGCAACGCCGGACGGGGCACCGACGGCGGCCCGGAGCGCATCGTCGATGAGCGGCCCGACCGCATCCGCCGATTGCGCGGTGGCGGCGAACCGCGTCAGCGGCGCGACGAACGGCACATGGTCGATCTCCTGCAACGACCCCTGCCCCCAGCGCAATGCGGGTGCCCGCCCGCCGAGCACGACCAGCGGCGACTGGTTCTGCTGCGCGGCCGCCATTGCGCTCATCCCGTTGGTGACGCCAGGACCTGCGGTGAGTGCGGCGACGCCGGGCACCCTTGTCACTTTCGACCAGCCCTCGGCAGCGAATGCGGCCGTCTGCTCGTGGCGGGTGTCTATCAGCCGGATGTTCTCAGCGCGGCAGCCGTCGTAAATGGAGAACAGGTGCCCGCCGGAGAGCGTGAAGATCGTGTCGATGCCGCTGGCGCGCAACCGCCGGGCGATCAGATGTCCGGCGTTGACCGTAACTGGAGCCTCAATGCTCATGCGCGCAGCATAATCGCGGCCATGACCGACACCTCAGAGACGCAGGTGCTGATCGCGGGCGGGGGCCCGATCGGCTTGACGACCGCGATCGAGCTCGCCCGTCGCGGCGTCGCGTGCCGCATCGTCGACCCGCTTCTCCAACCCTTGCACTATGCGAAAGCCGTTGGCGTGCAGCCAAGAACGCTCGAGGTGTTCGAGGGCATGGGAGTGCTGCGCCAGATCCTCGACGCGGCGATACGGATGCGCGGCCAGATCGTTTACGTCAACGGTGAGCGGGTGACGCAGCTCGACTTCACGTTGCCGAACGACATCCCGTTCGGCTTCATCGCGATTCCGCAGTACGCCACCGAGGCGATCCTGCGCGAGGAGCTCGCGATGCACGGCGTGCAGGTGCAGCGCGGCGTGCGCGTGACCGACTTTGAGCACGATGCCGACGGCGTGACCGCCACCCTGGCCGGCGGCGCAGGTGAGCAGACGGTTCGGGCGGCCTACCTCGTCGGCGCCGACGGAGCGCACAGCGCGGTGCGTAAGGGCCTCGGGTTGGCGTTCGAGGGCGCGGCGTTCGAGGAGCAGTACATGCTCGGGGATGTCGAGGTCGACTGGGCGATGCCGGCCGGCTACGGCGTCCGGTCGATGCACCAGACCGACGGCAGAACCGACGACCTACTCGTCTGCATCCCGCTGCCGGGCCGCGGGCGCTACCGGATGTCCATGCTCGTCCCCGACGAGCTGACCGCCGCAGACACGCCACAGCTGCACCACATCCAGGCCGGGATCGACCGGCTCTCCCCGGAGCCGACGACCGCGCGAAACCTCAGATGGTCATCGGTGTTCCGGATCAGCCATCGCATCGTCGACGCCTACGCAAAAGGCCGGGTGTTCGTCGCAGGCGACGCCGCGCACATCCACCCGCCAACGGGCGCGCAGGGTATGAACACCGGCATCCAGGACGCCCACAACCTGGCGTGGAATCTCGCGCTCGCCGTGTCCGGGCAGGCCGCACCCGGACTGTTGGAGAGCTATGACGCCGAGCGGCGGCCCGTCGGCGAAGAAGTGGTCGGGCGGACCGTGCGCAGCGCCAGGGAGGGCATCGGCGCCGACTCGGCCGACATCGGCTTACTCATCCGCCGTGAGGCCCAGCTGCTCGTCGACTACGCGGGCAGCCCGATCATCGCCGACGGAGCCGGTCGGCCGGCGACATCTGGGCTGCGCGCCGGCGCGCGCGCCCCGGACGCGACGGGGCTGACCCGCGACGCCGTCACCGGACCGGTGCGGTTGTTCTCGCTGTTGGGCAGGCGCGAGCACACGATGCTCTTGTATGCGCCGGACGGATCCGTCGACGTCGCGACGTGTGAACGGGCCGCCGCGGCAGCCGTCGCCGCCGCCCACGGCCGGTTGGACGTGTATCTGATCGCTTCCCGTGGCGCCGACGTCACCGCTACCGTGCTGCCGCTGATCCGCGACGCCGCAGGCGAGTTCGCAAGGGCCTACGCGCCCCCAGGCCCGTCGGCGTACGTCGTGCGGCCCGACGGCTACCTGAGTCTTGCCGGTGCCGGCGTCGACGCCGACGGCCTGGTGGCCCACCTTGGCGCGACGTTCGCGCCGCTCGAGGGAGGTGAAGCGGGATGACGTTCAGGCCGTCGATCGACTGGAGCGACGAATTCTTCAACTCGACCTTGTGGGTGCTGCAGGTGTGGGTGATCACCGCGGTGTCCCTGCTTGTGGTGCTCGTTCTGGTGGGCCGGATGACCGAGTGGGGACGGCAGTTCTGGCGGATCACCGGTGACTACTTCAAGGGCAGGCAGAGCGCGCCCGTGTGGGCCGTCGTCGGGCTGCTGCTGTTGTCGGCGATCCTTGTTGTCCGCATCAACGTGCTGCTCAGCTATTACGCCAACGACCTGTTCTCTGCCCTTCAAGTCACCTTCCAGCCTGATTCGGCGAGAAACACCGGCATACAAGGGTTTTGGGCGACGATCCTGGTCTTCGCGGTGCTGGCCGTGTGCTATGTGGCGCGCACGCTGGCCGACTTGTATCTGACGCAACGGTTCATCATGCGCTGGCGAATCTGGTTGAGCCGTCGCTTCATTGACGACTGGCTCGACGACTACGCCTACTTTCGCAGCCAGTTCTCACGTAGGCCGATCGACAACCCGGACCAGCGCATCCAGCAAGACATCGACATCTTCACCGCGGGCGTCGGCGGTGAACCGAACAACCCCTCGCACACCTCTGATCGTCTTCTGCTGTTCGGCGCCGTCCAGTCCGTTGTGGCGGTGTTTTCGTTCGGTGCGATTCTGTGGCGGCTCTCGGGGCCGTTGACGCTGGGTTCCGTCACTGTTCCCAGGGCCCTGTTCTGGGTAGTCATCTTCTACGTGCTCGCAGCCACCATCGTCGCGTTCGTGATCGGCAGGCCATTGATCCGGTTGAGCTTCATGAACGAACTTCTCAACGCCGGATTCCGTTACGCACTCGTCCGGTTGAGAGACGCGAGCGCCGCCGTTGGCCTGTATCGCGGCGAGAACGCAGAACGCAGGGTGCTCAAGGGTCGTCTGACCGCAGTGATGGACAACTACGGCAATTGGCGGAACCGGATGGTGTTGTTCACGGGCTGGAACCTGTCGTTGAGTCAGGCGATCGATCCTCTGCCGTTCATCGTGCAAGCGCCCCGGCTGTTCGCGCGGGAAATATCTCTCGGCGACATCTTCCAGTCGGCCACCGCATTTCACACGATCCACAACTCGCTGTCGTTCTTCCGGGACGCGTATGACTCGTTCGCAAGCTACCGCGCGGCGATCATCCGCCTTGACGGCTTGATCGACGAGAACACGCTCGCCCGCACATTCACCCAGGTGACGACGACTGCGTCGGGGGATGGCGCACTCGACGTCGACGGCGTCGGAGTTCGTACTCCCGACGGCGGACACCTCATCCGCGATCTCGACCTGCGTCTCGAGGCGGGTGACGCGCTCTTGATCAGTGGTCCGTCCGGCATCGGCAAGACGGTGCTGCTGCAGAGCCTGGCAGGCCTTTGGCCGTTCGTTTCCGGCAGCGTGCGGCTGCCCTCAAGCCGGCAGGACGCAATGTTCGTGCCCCAGCTGCCCTACATCCCCCTCGGTGATCTCCGCGCGGTCGTGTCGTACCCACACGAGGAGGGCGTCGTCGACGACCGCGAGATACAGCGGGCGCTGGTCAAGGTCGCCCTGTCGCACCTGGCCATCCGGCTCAACGACGTCAAGGACTGGGCGAAGGTGCTGTCGGTCGGTGAACAGCAGCGCATCGCGTTCGCCCGCGTCCTGCTGGCCAAGCCTCGAGCGGTGTTTCTCGACGAGTCGACCTCGGCGATGGACGAGGGCCTGGAGTTGATGCTCTACGAGCTGATCCACACCGAGTTCCCCGGCGCGATTCTGGTCAGCGTGAGCCATCGCAGCACGGTGGAGCAGTTCCACGGCCGTCACCTGGAGTTAATCGGCGACGGAGAATGGCGGCTCGACCCCCTCCCGACCAGGAGTTAGGCCCTCGGCGGAGCTCACGGCAGTTTATCGAGGTATTTTTCCGGAATGGACAACATGTTCACCCCGACGCTGGACTGGGGTAACGAACTGCTGACATCGCTGTGGTGGATCGCCAAAGCCTGGGTGATCGCGGCGGTGGCCACGTTGGTGATCCTGGTGCTGATCTATCGGTTCACCGTTTGGGGCAGACAGTTCTGGCGCGTCACCGGCGACTACTTCAGGGGTCCGGAGAGCGTCACGGTCTGGATCTGGCTGGGCGTGCTGTTGCTGTCGGTGGTCGCCGGCGTCCGCATTGACGTGCTGCTGTCCTTCCAGGGCAACGACATGATGACCAGCTTCCAGTCGATAGCCGCGGGGTTGGGCACCGGAGACGAGGCGGTGAAGACTTCAGGCAGGGACGGCTTCTGGCTGTCCATGTTCGTTTTCGCCATCCTGGCCACCATCCACGTCGCCCGCGTCATGCTGGACCTGTTCCTGATGCAGCGGTTCATGCTGCGGTGGCGCGCCTGGCTGACCCATCGGCTCACCGATGACTGGCTGGACGGGAAGGCGTACTACCGGGCCCGGTTCATCGACGACACGATCGACAACCCGGATCAGCGCATCCAGAGCGACATCGACATCTTCACCGCCGGGGTCGGACCACTGCCGAACACCCCCAACAACACTTCGGCAGCCACTCTGCTGTTCGGCGCGGTTTCGTCCATCACGTCGATGATCTCGTTCACCGCGATCCTGTGGAACCTGTCAGGCACGCTCACACTGCCGCTGATCGGACTCCAGCTGCCAAGGGCACTGTTCTGGATCGGGCTGATCTACGTCCTGTTCGCGAGCGTCATTGCGTTCTGGATCGGCCGGCCGATCATCTGGCTGTCCTTCAACAACGAGAAGTTCAACGCGGCGTTCCGCTACGCGCTGGTGCGATTGCGCGACGCGGCGGAGGCGGTCGCCTTCTACCGGGGCGAGCTGGCGGAACGCACGGGACTGCGGCGGCTCTTCGCTCCTGTCGTCGACAATTACAAGCGCTACGTGAACAGGATGATGGGCTTCTACGGCTGGAACCTGTCCATGAGCCAGATCATCGTGGTCGCGCCGTACCTGTTGCAGTTTCCCCGATTCCTGTCGGGTGAGATCAAGCTGGGCGCAATGACCCAGTCCGCGTCGGCGTTCGGCAGCATCCAGGACGGCCTGTCGTTCTTCCGTAACGCCTACGATCAGTTCGCCGGGTACCGGGCCGCGATCATTCGCCTGCACGGCCTCGTCGTCGCCAACGACGAAGGCAGGGCGCTGCCGGAGGTCACGACCATGCCCTGTGTTGACGGCGCCGTCGTGCTCGACGACGTCGAGGTCCGGACTCCCGACGGAAAGCAGCTCGTCAAGCCGATCGACATGCGCCTGGATGTCGGCGACACGCTGGTGATCACCGGGCCGTCCGGCAGCGGGAAGACCACCTTGCTACGCAGCCTCGCGGAGTTGTGGCCCTTCTGTTCGGGCACGCTGACGCGGCCATGCGGGCCCAACGAGACGATGTTCCTGTCGCAGATGCCCTATGTGCCGCTGGGTGACCTGCGCGCCGTGGTTACCTACCCGGGCAAGGAAGGCACCATCGACGATCGAACCCTGCAATACACGCTGCAGAAGGTGGCTCTCCCGCACCTCGTCGACCGGCTGGACGAGGTGCAGGACTGGGCGAAGGTGCTCTCCCCGGGCGAACAACAGCGGATCGCGTTCGCCCGCATCCTGCTGACCAAGCCCAAGGTGGTGTTCTGCGACGAGGCCACGTCCGCGCTCGACGAGGGCCTGGAGTTCATTTGCTACAACCTGGTGCGCTCGGAGCTGCCGGACACCATTCTGGTCAGCGTCAGCCACCGCAGAACTGTCGAGCAGCACCACACCCACGAACTCGAACTCCTGGGCGACGGCGAATGGCGGCTCGGCCGGGTGGAGGGCGAAACGGAACCGGCTCTGGTTTAACGTCGTGCCGGGTAACTTCCCGGCATGGAAACGTTCACGCCGTCCCTGAATTGGGGCGACGAGCTGATCACATCCCTGCTCTGGGTGGCGAAGGCTTGGGCGATCGCGGCGGTGTGCACCCTGGTGGTCTTGGCGCTGCTGGCGCGGTTCACCACCTGGGGCCGCCAGTTCTGGCGCATCACCGGCGACTACTTCACGGTCCGCCAAAGCATTCGGGTGTGGGCGCTCCTAGGCGTGCTGCTGCTATCGGTGATGATCGACGTGCGCCTCGGCGTGCTGTTCAGCTATCAGATCAACGACCAGTTCTCGGCACTGGAGGGGGCGTTCGACGACGAACGCGGGGCGAATCAGTCTGCGATCGAGGGCTTTTGGGCGGCAATGGTGGTCTACGTTGGGCTGGCCGTCACGGATATCATCCGCAACCTGCTCGACGTCTACCTGATGCAGCGCTTCATCATCCGGTGGCGCGTATGGCTGACGCAGCGGCTCACCCGGGACTGGCTCGACGGCGACGCCTACTACCGCGGACGCTTTGTCGAACACCCGATCGACAATCCCGATCAGCGCATCCAGCAGGACATCGACGCCTTCACCACCGGCACCGGCGAGGGAACCAACACACCGAGTGTCGGAACATCCCAAACGCTGGTGTTCGGCACGGTCTTCGCCATCGTCAACGTCGTCTCGTTCACGCCGATCCTGTGGGGGCTCGCAGGACCACTCACGGTCTTCGGTATCACGGTGCCCAAGGCGCTGTTCTGGATGGCGCTCGTCTACGTGTTCTTCACGACGATCGTCGCGTTCTGGATCGGCCACCCACTGATCCGGCTGTCCTTCCGCAATGAGCTGACCAACGCCGCGTTCCGCTACGCGCTGGTGCGACTGCGCGACGCGGCCGAGGCTGTCGGGTTGTATCGCGGCGAGACCGCCGAACGGGGTCAGCTGATGACGAGATTCGTGGCCATCATCGCCAACTACCGGGCCTTTGTCCGCAGAACTCTGCTGTTCCTCGGCTGGAACCGGTCGATGAACCAGATCGTCGACCCGCTCCCCACGGTCGTTCAGGCCCCGCGGTTGTTCGCTGGCGAGATTCAGCTGGGTGACATCACTCAATCGTCGACCGCGTTCCGCCAGGTGCACGACTCGCTGGCATTCTTCCGTGCCGTATACGACTCGTTCGCGAACTACCGGGCGGTGATCATTCGGCTCGACGGGTTGGTGAACGCCAATGAACAGGCAAGGGAGCTACCGACTTTGACGGCGCTGCCCAGCGGCGACGGCTCGCTCGAGCTTGACGACGTGGAGGTCCGTACCCCGCAGGGCGTGCGGCTCCTCGACCCGCTCGACGTCCGGCTGGATGCGGGTGAATCGTTGGTCATCACGGGGGGCTCCGGCTGCGGGAAGACCACCTTGTTGCGCAGCCTCGCGCAGCTCTGGCCATTCACGTCGGGCACGGTGCGAAGCCCGGCCGACGGCACCATGTTCCTGTCGCAGCTGCCGTACATGCCGCTGGGCGATCTGCGTACGGTGATCTCCTATCCGGCCGCCGCCGGCGAATTCGATGACGCGGCAATCCAATCCGCGCTCGACACGGTGGCGCTCGGCCATCTTTCGAGCCGCCTCGACGAGGTGGCGGACTGGGCCAAGGTGCTGTCCCCCGGTGAACAGCAGCGCATCGCATTCGCGCGGGTGCTGCTGGCCAGACCCAAGGTGGTGTTCCTCGACGAGTCGACCTCGGCGCTGGACGAGGGCCAGGAGTTCGCGCTGTACCGGGCGTTGCGCACGGCGCTGCCGGATTGCATCGTGGTCAGCGTCAGTCACCGCAGCACAGTCGAACAGCACCACGACCGACGCCTGGCACTGCTCGGCGGCGGCCAGTGGCGCCTCGAGCCGGTTTAGACCCTGGCCGCGTGCGTCCCCGCGCGGCGACCGAAGAACGAGCCTTCGCCCAGCTGCGTTCCGCTGGAGTAGCCCTTGCCGTCCTGTGCGATGTTCGACGCGCATGCACCTGCGGCGTACAGGCCCGGAATCGCCGAGCCGTCGTTGCGGAGCACTTCACCGTCGATGGACACGGCCAGGCCGCCCATGGTGAACCCGGAGTACATCGCCCGGCCCAGCGAGAGATCGAACGCGGCCCACGGCCCATTGTCTTGGGCCGCAACATATTCCGGCTGCTTGTGGAAGTCCGGGTCCTCGCCGCGTGCCGCGTTCTCGTTGTACCGGGACAGTGTCGCGACCAGCTTTCCCTCCGGAATGCCGAGCGCGGCTTCCATCTCCTCGACGGTCTCCCAGCCGTCGATGAACCGGATCAACGGCATCGCGGGCATTTCCGTGTGCGCCTCGTCGACAATCAGGTAGGCGACCTGGTCCGGCTGTTCCAGCACGAAGGCCGATGTGCGTGAATGATAGGAGTCCTCGGTTACGAAGCGCTGGCCCTGGCTGTTGACGATGATGCCCGTGAGCAGAATCTCCGGCGGGTACGCGGCGGCGGTGATGAACAGCTGGTCGAGGTTCCTGGCGACGCCGCCCGCCGAGACACCCAGTCGGATGCCAAGCCCGTCGTCGTTGGGGTTGCCCAGGATATAGGGCTCCACCTCGCCGTGGTGTTTGGTGCGCCGTCTCATGCCGAGCGCCGGGGTGTGCTCGGCGACCATCTCGGGGTTCATCGCGAAGCCGCCCGCTGCGATGATCACCGCCGTCGCCTTGATCGCACCGGATTCGGTGAAGTGCTTCCAGCTGACACCGACCACCGAACCGTCGTCGAGGATCAGGTTGGTCGCGCCCGTCTCGTAGCGGATCTCAATGCCGAGCTCGTCGGCTCGTTTGACGAGCAGGTCGATGACCATCGCGGCACCACCCAGCTCACCGGGCACCGGTACCGAGTGGCCACGCGGCGCGGGCTTCGCCTGCTCGAGGAACGGCCACACCTTTTCGTTTCCGGTGTACGACAGGCCCTCTGTCCCAGGCGGGACGACGATCTTGCCGGGGTAGAAGCTGCGTTCGAACTGAAAACCCAAGTCCTCCAACCAGTTGAAGTGCTCGACGCTGCCTTCGCAGTATGCGCGGATCTTGTCGTGCTCGGGTTCGCGCGACACCGCGACCAGGTACTTGTACATCTCCTCGGCGCTGTCCTGATGACCGGTCGCCTCCTGCACCGCGGTCCCACCACCGAGGTAGAAGTGGCCGCCTGCCATCGCGCTGGTGCCGCCTGCGGCGGCCGCCTTCTCCAACACCAGCACGCGTGCGCCCGCAGCGGCGGCGCTGACAGCCGCGCAGCCGCCGGCGATGCCGAAGCCGATCACCAGAACATCGACGTCGTCGGACCACGATGTCACGTCGGCGGCGTTGAGGGTTTCGGGCATCTCGGTCACTGCTGCTCCTGCTTCACGTGGTCGAAGAACGCACGGATCTCGGGCGAGATGTGTGCGATCTCGATGTAGGGCACGCCTGCCGCCTCGGCCGAGACGTACGCGAACTCGATACCGCCGGCCATCACCCCGCGCTGCACCACGTCGGCGCCGCGCTCGGCCAGCGCGCGATCGAGGTCGTCAGCCTCGATACAGATGTGGTGAAGTCCCGGTCCGACGCGGTCCAGAAAATCGGTGTAGATGCTGTCGCCGGTCACCGGTGCGATGAGCTCGAGCTGGGTGTCGCCCGCATAGGAAAACGAGATGTCGGCGACGAAATCCGCGGGCCGACCGCGATACGTGCACGTGTCGGGGCCGAAGGGCACGCCGGCTATGCGGATCCACTTCTTCGCACCCAACAGCGTGGTCAGCGCCTTTTCGGTGGCGTCGAGGTCACGCGTCACCCACGCGATCTGGACAGGTGTCTGGTCAGGCATCGCCTTGAGGATATCCCCGGCGGCCAGCCCTGGCTAGAACGTGTTCTAGTTTCGTTCCTCGCCGAGGTATGCCTTCAGGCATCGATCCGCCAGCGCACGCGCCGCCGCGCGATCCACCCCGAGCGCGACGTTCGCGGCGTACCACTGTTCGCCGGACAGCGCCAGGAAGCGACGGCCGTCTTCGGTGCCCAACCACTGTTGCCCGAACGACGGGTCGACGGATTCGCCGGTAGCCAGGTGAAGGGCCAGTCCGAGCAGCATCGAATCCCAGCCCATCCCGACACCGCCCGGGCCGAACTCGCGCCAGATCGCGTCGTCCACGTCCGTGATGTGTTCGAGGACCAGGCGCGCCCGGTCCGGGCCGTCGCTGCTGACGCTGACGTCGATCCAGCTCACATTGCCGCCGTACTCCCAAGTGGCGGTGAAGTTCTTCGGCGGATCGCACGTCAGGATGGTTCCTCCTGCCTGGCCCTCCAACTGATAGGCGCCGCCGACCGTCAGATCGCCGGAAATCGGCAGGAACCACCGCGGAATGCGCTCGATATTGGTGACCGCATCCCAGAGGTCGTCCTGGTCGGTGTCGTAGGACTGACTGATGGTGATGACGTGGGCCTCCCCGGTGTCGATCGTGCGGGTTCCGAGGGTGCGCTTCACCGCGTTGATCTGATGGTCGACGTCAATCTCAGTCATGTTGCCTTCCTTCGTCGTTGCCGTTTTCCCCGTGCGATTTCGGTGGCCAGCGCGTCAAGATGCGGCGTCCAGAAGCGGCGGAACCCGGCCAACCACTCGTCGACATCGCGCAATCCGGCACCGTCCACCGCGTACATCCGGCGCTGACCATCCGGCCGCACCGACGCAAAACCGTTGTCGCGCAGCACCTTCAAATGCTGCGACACCGCGGGCTGAGTGATCGCGAACTCGTCCTGGATGGTTGCGCCGATCGCGCCCGCCGTCATCTCGCCGTCGGCGAGCAGTTCCAGGATGCGGCGCCGCACCGGATCGCCCAGGACGTCGAATGCGTGCACTCGATCAATCTAGAAGTCTGTGCTTATATAAGTCAATACTGTTACTATTGCTGCCACCGTGGCGGTGCCGCTCCCCTGCCGAAGCCCCAGGTCGCCTGGCCCAACCGAGGCTTCGGCTGGGCACTCACCGGCCGCAGGCGAAAGCGCGTCGCAAGTTGCGGCTCCGGATCGGCTCCTGCGAACAACGCCAGGCACGGCGCGGCGAACTCACATGCCGAACAGTGCGCCGCGGGATTCGGATAGATCGCGGGTTCGCGGATCATGTCGAGCGCTTCGGCAGCCAGTTGCGTTCCGACAGCGGCGATCTCGCTGCGGGTGCGACGGATGTGGGTACGTCGCAGCAGACCCGCGGTCTGCTGGTCGAACCGGCTCTTGGCGCCGACCCGTGACGCCCTCGCCGACTCTCGCTGATGCTGCGGAATCGATCGGCCGCCACCACTGCCCTCGTGCTGGGCAACCGGTTCACGGATCCTGGCGGGTGTCGGAGCGGGCCCGTCGAGCGGCCCGTCGACGCGCACCTCGTTGTGGATCGTGCCGACGATCTGCATGCCCATGTAGTCCTGCTCCCACGCCCAGCACGAGGCGATCGCCTCCTCGTCGCGCAACAGGGCGTCCGGATCCTGCCAGTCGTTGACGATCTGGTGCCGCACCACCCAGTACTCGTCGGCGGCGTCCACCGCCAGCAGGTCCACCCTGCATCCGTAGACCACTCCGGAACCGTTGGGCGCCAACAACCCTCGGTCGGGTTCCCCGGGCTGGGCAATCATGCCGGCCACGTCGTGCTCGATCTTGACCGGGGCGAAGTCGTCGATGGTGCCCGCCCACGCGTCGTAGCAGTCCAGCAGCGCCGTGGCGATCTCGACCAGATCAGCCGCCCCTGCGTCGGTCAGCGACCGCTCGACGGCCTTGTGCACCAGAGATTGCTTGAGGTCATGCTGCCAGTCCCAGGTGCCCGGGTAGTAGTACACCGCGAGCGCATCCTTGAGCGCGGTGGGCAGAGCGGGTCCGCCGCTGTCGACGGGTTCGAGGCCGCGGCGATGGGGTGACGCGAAATCCCATTGCCTGCGACATCGTTTGAACCTCGCACGCTGTTCAGGGTCGATGCGGAAATCCACGATGCCTTTCAGTGCGAATGCGGCCAGGGATCGTTCAGTGGCCATCGACAGCGGTCGACGTGGTCGGCCATCGATTCGAGTTCGGCCAGCAGATCGTCGAAGAACGCCCGCGTCCGCGTCGGATCCTCGGGCCAGTGCGCGGAGAAGCACATCCAGACGTCCGGCTCATCGGACGGCGTTTCGGTGATGACGGCAACCACGGTGTCCGGAGATGCGATGCGCCAGCTATAGGCATCCCCGCGGCGCTCGAGGTACACCGTGTCCCCACGATCGGGGCGTGCGGCCGCGATCGAGGCGAAGAGTTCTTCGCGATTCATCGATGCCTCGACAATCAGGATAGTTCCGTCGCGCCGAGCGCCGCTATGCGGTCAGCACGTCGATCAGCAGCCGGACCTGGGTGTCGAAAACGGCCGCCGGTTCTGTCAGCGTGTCGGCGCCGTATTGACCGAACACCTCGAGGCTGATCGCTCCCACCAGGCCTGCCCACAGCACGAAGCACTTCGCCACCGCAGAGTCGTCCCCTGCGAATTGAAACTCCTCGCGCAGCCGGTCGAAGTCCGACGACAACGGTTGTGCCGCAGCGGCATTGGCTTGCGGGATATCGCCTGCCGCAATGCCCGCCCCTATCGTGTCGAACAGCGCGCCGACGACCCGGGTGCCCGGCCCGACCGTGCGCTCGCGCGGCGCGTGATAGCCGGGCACCGGGCTGCCGTACAACAGCGCCCAGCGCGCGGGTTGATCGACCGCCCACGCGCGTACCGCGTTTGCCATTGCCAGGAGTTGGTCGCGCCATGGGCCGCCGGCAGCGGCGGCGCGGTCGACAGCATCGGCCAGCTCGGAATACGCGTCGACGAGCAGCAGCGTCAGCAGATCGTCGCGGCTGGCCACATAGCGGTACACCGCGGACGACACCATGCCCAGGTCGCGGGCGATGGCCCGCAGCGACAGCCCGGCCGCGCCCTCGATCACGAGATGGCGTCGCCCGAATTCGACGATCTGGGCCTCGACCTTCTCGCGCGACTCCTGCCGCTTGCCCATGCGGCCAGTGTGACACAAAACGAGATCACTGCTCTTGATTTCTCGCAGTGGACCTGCCAACCTTATTGAGAGCACCGCTCTCGAATTAGTGAAAGGGACCCGGATGACCGCCCGCTACGACGAACCGAACCTGGCCGCCCGCTCCGGCAACGAGGTGATCCGCTGGCTGGCTGAAGCCGGCATCAGCATCGCCGGGACGCGTGCGCTACGCGTCCGCGGCCGCAAATCAGGCAAGCGCCGCGGTGTCGTGATCAACCTGCTGACCGTCGACGGACGCGATTACGTCGTGTCCCCACGGGGCAACACCCAGTGGGCGCGAAACGCGCGCGCGGCAGGGGCCGTCGAAATGGGGCCACGGTGGCGCAGTAGGGATGTGCGCATCGCCGAAGTCGCCGGCGACGCCAAGCCACCAGTGTTGAGGAGCTATCTCGACCGGTGGTACTGGGAGGTGAAGGGCCACGTCGGCGGTTTGACCCCGGACTCGACCGACGACGAAATACGCGCTGCCGCACCGGCTATCCCGGTGTTCGAGCTACTCCGCTAGGGCGCGGGCGGTGGGGCGTTGACGCTGCCCGCGGCGGAGGAGATGACGTCTTCGCGGGCCTGTTGGCTGGCGACCTGCCACGACACCGCCGCCGGGTACTGACCCCAGGTGCTGTTGAACATCCCCACGATCGCCGCCCTGCCGTCCGGGGTCAGGTTGTACACCGGTCCTCCGGAGTCCCCCCTCTGGCTGACCACGCCGTTGGCCATCGTGAACCATCCGTTGTTGACCGCCTGGATGGTTCCGCAGCTCTCCCCTGTGATCACACCGAAGTGACACACCGGCAGACCGACGACGGGCACGATGGCCGGGTCGGAGATCAGCTGCCGTCCGCTCGGCAGGATGTTGTTGACCGCGACGTCGGGCGCAAGGCTGATCGCCTCCCAGTCGGCGATCTGATAGTTGGTGTCGACGGTGGCGCCGTCCGGGGTGTTGTCACGGAACGCCGCCTGAGTGCCGACCGGGTTGCCGTCCCTGTCGTTGACCGCTCCGCTGCCCCTGCAATGGCCCGCGGTGAACGCGACCCGCGGTTGGGGGTCGACGAAGCCGAGCGTGCAGACGTTCGTGCCCTGACGAACCTCCATGCCGGGGTACACGAGCACCCCCGGAGTGGCTTGTGCCGGCGCGCAAGGCAGCGCGAACGCGATGATCGGGGCGGCCGCCGTAGCGACCATGCACAACAATCGTCGGCGCACGATGGCTCCGATCTGTGAGAGTCAAGGCTGTCAAGCGTACCGGTGAGCCAAATGGCTCATCGAACGAGGACGCACCGACGTTACACACTCCCCTTCTTGCCGGAATTTGTTGCCGGACGAGGCTAAGACCGTGATGGCCCGGACCGTTCGGCCCGGGCCACCATCGTGTCTGCGCTACGGGATCGTCAGCACCTGACCCGGGTGAATGAGGTCGGGGTTGGAGACGCCGCTGGCGTCGGCGATCACCTGGTACTTGCTGCCGTCGCCGTAGAAGCGCTCCGAGATCGCCCACAGGGTGTCGCCGGAAACCACCGTGTACGTCCGCGGAGCGGGCGGTGGCGGCGGTGGCGGCGGGGCCGGCTCGGCGACCGGCGCCGGGGCGACTTCCTCTACCGCTGCGGGAGCGACTTCCGGTGCCGCGGCCTCAGGCGCCTCGGCCTCCGGGGCAGGTGGAGGCGGCTCGGTGGTGTCGGTCTTCGCCGACCAGGCCACACCGTCCTTGGCGTACAACACCAGGTTGCGGTCGTCCTGGAGCACGAGCTTGACGTCCTTCTTGCCCTTGGTGTCGGTGTGCCAGATCGGCTTGTCCGGCGTGTAGAGCACGCAGTTGCCGTCCGTCTGCACCTCGAGGCGTTCGGCGTTCTGGCCGTTGGTGCCAGTCGCCCACACCGCCTGGCCGCGCGCGGCCAGCACCAGGTTGCCGTCGTCCTGCAACGTCAGCGTGTATGCGCCGTTGTTGGACGTCAGCGAACCACCCTTTTCCAGCTTCTGACCTTCGGTAAGTGTGTCTGCCATGTCCTTGACCCTACTGAGCAAAGGGGCGTCCGTATACAGTTCCGCTCGCCGTATTTCAAACGTTTGGCGAACGGCCGGTGACCCAATCACGTTCGGGCCCAAGGAACTCCTCGCTCAGTCACGGGATGGTCAGCACCTGACCCGGGTAGATCAGGTCAGGATTGGAAATGCCGCTGGCATCGGCGATCACCTGGTATTTGCTGCCGTCGCCGTAGAAGCGCTCCGAAATGGCCCACTGCGTATCCCCAGACACCACGGTGTACGTCCGCGGAGCCGTCGGCGGCGGGGGGCGGGCGCCGGTTCGGGCTCCGCTGCCGGAGCGGGTTCCTGGACCGCGGCCGGAACCACCTCCGGCGCCGGGGCCTGCGCGGCGGGCGGCGGCGGCGCCACGGGCACTTCGTCAGTCTGTGATTCGACGCCCACGCCGGCCCGTCGAATCCGTACAGCACAAGGTTGCGGTCGTCCTGCAGCAGCAGGCGAACATCCTTGGCGCCCTTGGTATCCGTGTGCCAGATCGGCTTGTCCGGCGTGTAGAGCACGCAGTTGCCGTCCTTTTACACCTCGAGGCGTTCGGCGTTCTGCCCGTTGGTGCCCGTCGCCCACACGGCCTCGCCGCCCGCGCACAACACGAGGTTGCCGTCGTCCTGCAACGTCAGCGTGTACGCCCCATTGCGGGACGTCAGCGACTGCCCGCGTTCGAGTTTCTCGCCGTTCATCAGTCTGTCGCTCATGCCGGCTGAGCCTACTGATCTTGGCTGCGGCCGAGGGCCTTTCAGCTACCAAGAATCAGGAATCGAAGCCGAGCCCCAACGCATCGAGCGTGCGCAGCACGACGTTGCGCCGACCCTCGGAATGGTCGGCGCGATCCAGCGACCACCGCGTCGCTTGGATGCCGATGCTGGCAAGCGGCTCCGGCGGGAACGGGATCGGCCGCCTGCGCACCATCTCCAATTCGGTGCGGGCCGTCGGGGTGCCGTCGAGGAGATCGAGACACACGTCGGCGGCAAACCGCGTCGCGGCGACGCCGAGTCCGGTGTAGCCGTTGACATACGCCACCCGCCCGTCGCGGGCGAGTCCCCAGTGCGCGCAGAATCGCGTGTTGGTGTCAATGGCGCCCGCCCACCGGTGGGTGAATCGGACGTCGTCGAGCGCAGGGAAGGTGATGAAGAAGTGCGCCGCCAACCGGCGGTAGGTGGAAGCACGGTCTTCGTAGCGGTCGTCGACCTTGCGTCCGAAGTGGTAGACGGCGTCGTAGCCGCCCCACACGATCCGGTTGTCCATCGTCAGCCGGTAGTAGTGAAATTGGTTGGCGCAATCGCCGATTCCCTGCCTGCGCCGCCAACCGATGCGGTAGAGCTGCGCGTCGGTGAGCGGCTCGGTGGCCAGCACATAGTCGTACACCGGGACCGTGTGCAACCGATTGCGCCGCAGCAGGCTTGGAAAGACGTTCGTCGCCAGCACCGCGTTGCGGCAGGTGAAGCTCGCGTCGGCCGCCTGGATGCGCAGCGCCACGCCTGCGGAGTCCAGATGCTGCGCGTTGGTGTGCTCGTAGATACGGACACCGGCTTCCTGGCAGGCACGCGCCAGCTCGAACGCGAGCTTGGCCGGATGCACGATCGCACAGGTGTCGGGGTTGTACAGGCCCGCGAGATAGGTGGGCGAATGAACCTCGTCGCGGACTTCGCGGAGGCCCAGCTGCTGCCCCTCTCCTTCTGCGGCGGCGTCGGCGAGCCAGTCGACCTGATGCGGTTCGGTTGCCACCAACAGCATGCCGGTGCGTTGCCATTCCGCGTCGAGCCCGAGCGACTCGATATCGGCCTGCATCCCGTCGAGGTTCTCCCGGCCCATCGCCTCGAGTGCGTCAATCTCGTTGGGCCAGCGGGTCTTTCCGTTCTCCCGGCCGTGCGTGAGGCTGGCGTCGACGAAGCCGCCGTTGCGACCCGAGGCCGCCCAGCCGATCCGGTTGGCATCGATGAGGACGATGCGGCGATCCGGATTTCGCTGGGCGGCATGCAATGCGGTCCACAGCCCGGTGTAGCCACCGCCGACCACCAGCAGGTCGCAGATGATCGATCCGGTGGCCCGCGGGTAGTCGGGTCGCGGGATTTCCAGCCACATCGAGTTGAAGGTGCTTGCCGCAAGGGCGCGTTCGATCAGGCCGGGATCGACGTGGGCATCAAACACCGTCTCCACATCGCGGACACTACGGGCTCAACGCGGATCGCGGCGCAAATCGGTTGCGGTCGCCACGAACATGAGGACGCGGTCGTGCTGCGCTGCAATGGGTTCGGCACGCGCTCAGCGGGCGGACGCCGGTCTTCCGCCGGTGAATCGGGCCACCATGGGCCCGACCATGGCAAGTAGGAACACGTAGGGCGTGGCCACCGCTTCGACGGCCTCGAACGCCGTGCCGACCAGCCCGATGATGACCAACGAGAATTCACCGCGGGCGATCAGTGCGGTGCCCGCGCGCAGCTGACCGGGGCGTGCCACTCCCTCACGCCGGGCGGCGAATTGACCGGTCAAGACCTTGGTCACACCGGTCACCACCGCAAGCGCCGCGGCCGCGGGCAGCATCGGGATCAGGTCGGCCGGATCCACCGAAACCCCGATGGCGAGGAAGAAGATCGCCGCGAACAAGTCGCGAAGCGGGCTGAGCACAGTTCGCGCGCGATGCGCCGACTCACCGGTCAGGGTGAGGCCGACCAGGAAGGCCCCGACCGCCGCGGATGCGTGGACGAATTCGGCCAGCGCGGCGACGATCAAGGTCAAACCGAGGATGCGCAGCAGCATCTGCTCGTTGTCAGGGTGCGCGACGATCCGGCCGACGTGGTGGCCCCAGCGGTAGGACGCGAAGAACGCCACGCTGAGCGCCGCGATGGCGATCGCCATGCCGAACAGGGCCTCCAGCCAGGTGCCCCCCGCGGCCAGGACGGCCAGCAGCGGCAGGTAGGCGGCCATCGCGAAGTCCTCGAGCACGAGGATAGACAGCACGGCCGGGGTCTCTCTGTTGCCGAGGCGCCGCAGGTCGGACAAGAGCCGCGCGATCACACCGGACGACGAGATGTACGTGACGCCCGCCAGGGCCAGGATGCCCACGCCGTTCAGGCCGAGCAGCCAGCCCGCGATCGCACCCGGCACCGCGTTGAGCAGGACATCCACCCATGCCGAGGGCAGGTGGCGGCGCAGGCTGCTGGCGAACTCTCCGATGGAGAACTCCAGCCCGAGGGTGAGCAGCAGCAGCACCACGCCGATCGATGCGCCGGTGCTGACGAACTGCGTCGCGGCCGGGATCGGCGCGATGCCTCCTTCCCCGAGGGCGAGCCCGGCCGCCAGGTAGAGCGGAATCGGCGACAGCGCGAATCGGCGCGCCGCGGTGCCCAAGACGGTGAGCACCGTGAGGATGACGCCGAGCTCGAGCAGCAGCGTCGCCGATACCTGCATGGGTTCAGCCTTCGGCGGGCGGGCCGGCCAGATCACCCCGGGCGACTATGGCTTCGACGCCACCGATGCCTTCCTCGGTGCCGATCACCACCAGCACGTCGTTCGCTCGCAGCAGTTCCGCGGGGCCCGGTGAGGCGAGGACCTCCTCGTCGCGGACGATCGCCACGATGGATGCGCCGGTGCGGGTGCGCGCCCTTGTGTCGCCGAGGGGCCGATCGACAAACGGGCTGCCGGGTCGGATCGCCACCTGTCCCGCGTTGAGCCCGGGCACCTCGCGTGTCAGGTCGGCGAAGCGTTCGGCGATCCGCGGTGCGCCAAGGATCTGCGCGAGCGCGTCGGCCTCCTCGTCAGTGAGCCGGAACACCTCCTGCGCTTGGTCTGGATCGTGCTTGGGATAGACGACGACTTCGAAGTCACCGGTGCGCCTGGCGACAACGCCGATACGGTCGCCGTCGCGATTCTCGAACTCGAATCGCAGACCCACGCCGGGCAGCAGAACCTCTTTGACATCCATGGGTTTCATACTTCCCGGTCGGGCATGGACCTATGTGTGGACTTTCGCCGATTCGTCCACATCCACGCGCCCACCGGCGGGCACCCATCCCGGCGGCCCGAAGATGTAGCCGAGCCGGTCGCGCCACCGCGTCGCGCGACGCACATCCTGGGCGATCGCCACGTACTCGAACGTCTGCAGCCTAAAGATGTTGTAGGTGTCCACCTGTTTGGTGAGGCCGTAGTGCGGTCGCGTGGTCTCTGCCTGGAAGCTGCCGAACATCCGATCCCACAGGATGAAGATGCCGCCGTAGTTCCTGTCCAGGTATTGCTGATCCATGCCGTGGTGCACCCGGTGATGCGACGGTGTGTTGAAGATGAATTCGATTGGCCGCCAAAGCCTGTCGATGCGTTCGGTGTGAATCCAGAACTGGTAGATCAGGTTGATCGAGAAGGATAGGAACACCAGCCACGGCGGAACGCCGAAGAGCGGCAACAGCGCCCGCAGGAACACGTCGCCGCTGATGTTCCACTTCTGCCGTAGCGCGGTGGCGAAGTTGAAGTACTGGCTCGAGTGATGCGCCTGGTGGGTGGCCCAGAAGATGCGCACACGGTGTGCCATCCGGTGGTAGAGGTAGTAGAGCAGGTCGACGCCGACGATGGCGATCACCCACGTGTACCACTCCGAAGCGGGCAGGTGCCACGGTGCGACGTAGACGTAGAGCGCCGCGTAGCCAACCAGCGCGATCCCGTTCAGCAGCCCGCTGGTCCCAACGGACACCAGGCCCATCCAGACGCTGGCCCACGCATCGGGCTTCAGATACGCACCCGAGGGTGGGCGCTCGCCCTCGTCGTGGGCGAGCTTGCGCGCCGCGGCCCACTCGATGATCAGGAGCAGGAGGAAGAAAGGCACCGCGAACATCACGGGATCGTGCATCAGCGGCGGAAGCACATCCGAGAATGCCTTTGCCAAGTTCACGACGACACCTCCGCCGCGATTTTAGCTGGCCCGCCGCTACCGGAACGTGAGCACGTCACTTCCCCAGGCCGACCGGATGTGCAGGTCGACGTCGTTGACGACGGAATCTTCGCGATCGATCACCAGGCACGCCCGATCGGCCTCCTGGTACGGCAGCCATTCGGGCTGACCGTCCAGCCCGAGCGGCTTGCCCTGGGTGGCGAAGTTTCGCCAGCGGGCCTGAATTCGCGCCGACACCACCTTGCCGGTCTTCAACCCGCCGAGCCTGAACGTCGGGTCTTTCGGACCGGCCACCAGGTTGCCCCACACGAACGGCAGTTCGGTGGCGTGCGCCCCTCCGAGCCGCAGTAGCCTCAACATCGGTGTGGCCCAGTCGAATCGGTACAGATAGACCGGCGCGACGGCGCTGTGCCCCTCTGCCAGCCATACCGAGGGCATCCGGAAGCCGACGTCGCGCGCCACTCCCATGCCGCGGGCCTTTCCCCGCAGTCCTGGATACGCCGTGCCGAGCTGATCGTCGGTAGGCAACACGAGATTCGGCTGTTCGGCCGCGATCTGGCTGAACATCGCGTTGATCGCCTCAGGTGTGATGGGCATCAGCGGCGACTTCATGAACCGGAACAACGCGGCCTCGTGTTTGTTCGTGCCGATGATCAGCGGCACGGGATGCGACCGGCCCTCGCGCGCCATCTTGACCGGGTTGTCGGGCACCAGGTCTCCGTCGACGATCGGCACGAAGGCCAGCGTGCCCGGGTTCTGCAGCGGCACATCGTTGAACAACGCCCGCGACGCGGCGATCAGCGCGCCGACCGGCGCATCCTGCAACCTGTCTATTTCGTTGTGCGCCAGACCAAGCTTGGTGAGGAACTGCTCGGCCAGCCGACGGGCCCGGGCGGCGTCGTACACCGAGGTGGCCGGCGAGCTCTGCGCGACTGCGCCGGCGAACAGTCCGTCGGCTGCCGGGCTGCTCAACAAGGTGGTGACGATGCCTGCGCCTGCCGACTCGCCGAACAGCGTGACGCGGTCGGGGTCGCCACCGAAGGCGGCGATGTTGTCGCGGATCCAATGCAGGGCGTGCAGCATGTCGCGCAGCCCCAAGTTGCTGTCGAACCGGCGCCCTGGGGTGCTGAATGACGACAGATCCAGGAATCCGAAGGCGCCGAGGCGGTAGTTCACGGTGACGACGACGACGTCGCCTCCGTCGGCCAGCACCCGCCCGTCGTACAGCGGCTGGTTCGCCGAACCGAGGACGTAGGCGCCGCCGTGAATCCACACCATCACCGGCTTGCGGTCACCGCCGGCGATAGCCGATGACGCCCAGATGTTGAGCGTCAGGCAGTCGTCGCCCTGCGGCGCCCCGAGGTCGATGGGGATCCTCGGCTCGACCGGCTGCGGACAGACCGGCCCGAAGGCGCCGGCGTCGGCGACCTCGCTCCATTTTTTGGGCGGCTCCGGCGCGCGCCACCGCAGGTCGTCGACCGGCGGGGCGGCGTAGCGCACCCCTTTCCACGAGGTGACCACGCCGTCGTCGACGCCACGGACCGGGCCGTCGGCGGTTTCCACGACGGTGCTCATCCCAAGAGGCTACCCAGGGGTAGCTAAGGCAGCCGGGAGATTCGCGTCACGTGTCCTGGTAGACTTGGTATGGTGTTTGTAACATTTCTCTCGTAGGAGCTCCGATGGACCTACGCCGGCGAATCGTCGCCGAGTTCGAGAAGGGCGCCGGACGTCACGACGATCCGGCGGTCTACGGAGGCACGCCGGGTGACCCGGGGCTGATCGGGCCTGACAGCGTGTCGTGGGAGGTCAACGCCGACCTGGCTTCGGTGTCCCAGGCCGGCCTTCCCGCGATCGTGCTCGAGATCCTGCATCCGTCCGTCGTCGCTGGCGTGCAGGATCTGTCCAATTACCGTGAGGATCCGTTCCAGCGCGCCCGCGCCACCCTGGGCTATGTGCTGACCACGACGTTCGGCAACACCGAGGCGGCGACCCGGCTCATCGAGCGCGTCAAGGGCGTGCATGCCTGCGTCGAGGGGACGCGCCCCGATGGCGTGCCGTATCGCGCGCTGGACCCCGAGTTGATCGCCTGGGTGCACACGTGCATTCCGTGGATGATCATGCGTGCCTACGAACACACGAAACGGCCACTGTCACAACAGGAACGGGACCGCTACCTGGCCGAGCAGGCGGTGATCGGCCGGATGGGCGGCGCCGAGTGGGTGCCGACGACCATCGCCGAACTCGACGAGTACGTCGAAAACATGCGGGCACGACTGAGCGTGAACGCACAGACGCGGGAGTTCGTCGACTTCCTGATGACATCTCCGTTCTTCCCCAACCTTCCCGGCCCGGTCGACCGCCGGCTGCACCGCTTCGCGATCTACGCGGGCATGAGCCGCGCCCCGCGGTGGGCGCGCGAGCTGATCGGCTTCGACCAGCCTTCTGCGCTGACCCGCACGCTGATCGAGCCGGCACTGCAAATGGACGCGCGCAGGTTGCGCTGGGCGTTCGGCACACCGCGCTACGTCCAACTGGCACGTGCACGCGTAGCGGGCGCCGCGCTGCCGAAGGCCGCCGCGCGATGATCGACGGCCAGCTGATCGACGTGGTCGGCGGCGCCACCGCGGGTGGCCGAGTGGATGAGTCGGCCGACCGAACCAGCCAACGCATACTCGACGCTGCCTTGCAGGAGGCCGCGGCCGTTGGGCTGCAACGGATTACGGTCGAGGATGTGGTCCGCCGCGCCGGCGTGTCCCGGATGACGGCCTACCGCCGTTACCCGCGCCGCGACAACTTGGTCGAAGCACTGGTGCGGCGCGAGACCCAGCGCTTCCTCGCCGCGGTCGCCGACGCGATCGACGCGGTCGGCGATCCGCATGAGGGCGTGGCGGAGGCCTTCATCGCGGCGGTCACGTTCGCCAGGGAACACCCGATGCTGCGCCGCGCCGGACAGCTCGAACCGGCCCCCGTCGCCGACTCAGCCGCACTGCTGGCGATGGGATCGGCGTTCATTGCCAACTACATCCACGGCGACGGGCCGGGCGCCCCGTCGCAGCAGGTGCGTTGGGTGGCCGACGTATTCGCCCGGTTGTTCCTCACCTACATCTCGATGCCGCCCGCGGATCCCAACTTCGGTGACGACGCCGAGCTGCGGCGGTTCGCGCATGAGGTGCTGACACCGATGGTGGGGCGGGCCGGCCAGAAGGGCATGGCCTAGGTTGATCGCGTGCGGAAGTGGGTGCTGCTGATCGCGGCGATCGCCGTCGAGGTCGCGGCAACGCTGTCTTTGCGGGCCTCGCAAGACCATTCGGCGTGGCTGGTGGTGGTCGTTGCCGGCTACCTCGCTTCGTTCATCCTGCTGACGCTGGTGCTGCGAACCGGTATGCCGGTCGGCGTCGCATACGGCATCTGGGGCGCTTGCGGCACCGCGGCGACGGCGGTGCTCGCCGCGGCGATCTACGGCGACCCGTTCACCTGGCCGATCGCGGCGGGGATCGGGCTGATCATCGCCGGCGTGCTGCTTGTCGAGTTCGGCTCTCAGCGAGCCGCGGCGGACGAATCGTGATGTGGCTGGCGCTGGCGGGCGCGATCATCGTCGAGGTCTTCGCGACGCTTTCGCTGCGCGCCTCGGACGGATTCCACAAGAAGGCGTGGATCGTGCCCGTGGTCGCGGGGTATCTCGCGTGCTTCTATCTGCTGTGGCTGACGCTGTCGCTGGGCATGCCGGTCGGCATCGCCTACGGCGTGTGGACGGCGTGCGGCGTCGCGCTGGTCGCCGTGATTGCGCGATACCTGTTCGCCGAACCGCTCACCTGGGTGATGGTGCTGGGCATCGGCTTCATCGTGGCGGGTGTGCTCACGATCGAGATGGCAGGCGCCGTCCATTGAGCGCCCCCGCCAGGGCCATCACCACCACACCGGAAAGCGGAACGAAAAGCAGGCCGACGCGCAGGCTGGCCGCGTCGGCGACGACGCCGACAAGCAGCGGCGCACCGAAGAAGCCCACCCGCATCAACCACGTCACCACCGTCAGCCCTGTGCCAGGGCGCATGCCCGGCAGCTGGTCGGCGCCGTGCATGGCCGCGGGTATCAGAGTGGCGACGCCAAGACCCGCGGCCGCGAACCCCGCGATCGTGCCGGGCACGCTGGGAAAAGCCAGCGCCCCGGCCATCCCCGCGGCGGTGACGAACCCGCCTGCGCGCACCACGATGCGCTCGCCGAACCGGTCCACCAACCGATCGCCGATCAGCCTCCCGAGGAACATGAACCCGACAAGCGCGACGTAGCCGAACACCGCAATCGCTCCCGGCGCGCCCAGACTGTCGCGCAAATACAGTGTGGCCCAGGAACTTCCGGCATCTTCAACCGTCGCGCCCGCGATCGCCATCACCACAAGGGCCGCCAGCGTCGTGTACACCGCGATCCCCGCGGATGGCGCGCCTGCCGCCCGCGCTGACGGATGATCGTCGTGATCGGGGCCGCGGAGCAGGTACGGGTATGCGATGACGACAACGGCGCTGAACAGCGCCGCCGCGATCAACAGATGTGTCGTCCTCGGCAGGTGGATGGCGATCGCGCCCGCACCCATCAAGCCGCCGAGGATCGCGCCGACCGCCCACACCGCGTGGAACGAATTGATGATCGACCGGCCGTAACTGCGTTGTACACGCAGGCCGTGCGCGTTTTGTGCCACGTCGGTGATCGCATCCGAGGCGCCGGCGATGAACAGCGCGGCGGCGAGCACAAGCGGCGACCTGGCGAATCCCGCGACGACCACGAACGTCGCGATGCCGATCGTGCCGATCACCGCGACCCGGGACGAGTAGAAGCGCCGGATCAGCGCCGCCGCGGCCAACCCGGCGACCAGGGCGCCGCCGGAGAACGCTGCGATCGCGGCGCCGTAGACCGCGTTGGACAGGTGCAGGTCCGCCTTGATCTCCGGATAGCGCGGCAGCAGGTTGGCGAAGATCGCCCCGTTGGTCAGGAACAGCGCCGCGACCGCGACCCGGGCCCGCCGGTCCTGCGCCATTGACCCGACATTACCGAAATGCGCTGTGTCACTTCGCGGCGTGGGTCAGCAGCCGTTCGCTGGTCTCCCAGAGGTCGAGCGCCTTGTCGCGATCGTAGGACTCGGCCGACGACTTGATCGGTCGCAACCCGTCGAAGTACTGACCGCTGACGCCTTCGAACCGGGCGTCGTTCACCAGCTGGGCCAGATACCGGCCCGAGGTCCGGGTGCTGCGTACTCCTGGCAACACTCTCAACGCCGGGAGCAGGTAGCGCCATGCGAGCCGCTGCAGCGGCGGATAGTCGCGGGCCAGCCCCGAGCCCGGCATCAGACCTGGGTCGAAAGCGTTGACGGTCACGCCCTCGCCCACCCTGCGGTCGAGTTCGTAGGCGAACAGGACATTGCACAGCTTCGAGGTCGTGTAGCGGCGACGGCCGTCGTCCGCCGCCTGCTCGACGCGTGGATGCGCGAGCTCGGCGGCCGAGGTGTAGCGCGGGTCGGGCATCCCGGTGTGCTTGGCCGGATCGTGGGTGCCGCTGCTGACGACCACAATGCGTGTCGGGCGTGCGAGCGCGCCGAGAAGACCCTGCGCGAGCGCGAAATGGCCGAGATGGTTGACGCCGAAGGTCAACTCGACACCGTCGTTCGTCCACTCTGTGCCCGACACCACTTGGACGCCCGCGTTGCACACGATGGCGTGCAGCGGTGGAAGCGCGGCCGCGCGAACGTCTTCGACGAAGCTGTGCACCGACTTCAGCGATGCCAGGTCCATCGACATCACCGCGCAGCGCTGCGGTTCACCCAATTGCTCGACCGCCTCCGTGCCGCGACCGATGTCACGGACGGCCAGCACGATGTGCCACGACGGGTCGCCGGCCAGCAGTGCCCGTGCGCACTCCAGCCCGAGCCCCGAGCTGGCACCGGTGATGATCGTTGTCTTCGTGTTCACTTCTCCTCCAACAGAATCGGAACGAGCGCCGTCACCGCCTGGAACAGCCTGCGGTACATCCGTTCGACGTCGGTGCCGCCGGGTTCAAGATGCTCGGCGAAGAACACCCCGTCCGACAGCGCGACGGCCAAGGCGGCGAGTTCGGCGACGACGCGTTCGGCCTTCGCCGGCGCGGAGTCGGCAGGCAGCAGTTGGGTGATGGCGTCGCGGAACCGGGCGATCGCGGTGTCGCGGACACGGCGGATCACCGCGGCGACCGCGGGATCGTTGTTGCGTTCCAGCGACAGCATGTAGAACAGCCGCAGAAAATCTGGGTGCTGCGACTGCAGGCTCGACAACACGGCCAGCTGTCCCTCGACCTCCGCTGACGTCGGGATCGCCGCGAAGAACCGGTCGGCGCCGCGCTGCATCACCGCCGCGAGCACACCCTCCTTGGAACCGAAATGCCAATAGATCGAGCTGGGCGGCAGCCCGCAGGCCTTGCGGATGTCATTGATCGCGGTCGCGGCATATCCGCGGGTGGCCATCAGCCGCTCGGTGGCGTCGAGGATCAGCTCGCGCGACTGCTCGCCCTGCTGCTGTTTCTTCGTCGGTCGCTCATCTGTAGGGATCATTACAGACAGACTACCCGGCGAAAGTGAGGCCACTGCGAATTTCGCGGACTTTCTGCACAGTGAGTCCACGCTCGCCGTGCTGGTGGGACGCTGAGGCAGTGACAGTCCATACCGATGTGACCACCGACGAGTTGCTCGGCCTCTTCCCGCCGGGAACCGGCCTCGACAGCGACGGCACCCTGACCGTCGGGGGGTGCCGCCTCGATGAGGCGGCCCAGAAGTTCGGCACCCCGGCCATCCTCGTGTCCGAAGACGCCCTGCGTCAGCGCGCCCGCGACTATCTCGCCGCGTTCCGCGGCAGATGGCCGCGCTGCGATGTGGCGTTCGCGTCAAAGTCGTTCCCGTGCACCGCCGTTCAGCGGGTGATGGTTGAAGAGGGCCTGCACCTCGACGTCGCGGGCGGTGGCGAGATCCTCACCGCTCTGAAGGCAGGTGCGGATCCGGCCAAGCTCGTCCTGCACGGCAACGCCAAGAGCGACGAGGAACTCGAGCTGGCGGTGAAGAACGGCGTCGGACTGGTGGTGGTGGACAACTTCGACGACATCGACCGGCTCGAGCGCATCGTGCCAGCGGGGCATCAGCAACCGTGCCTTGTCCGGGTCATCCCCGGCGTCGAGGCGGCGACCCACGCGTCTCAAGCCACCGGCCACGCCGGCTCGAAGTTCGGCCTCCTGCCTGACGATGCCCGTGACGCGATCGGCAGGATCGAACGCAGTGGCAAGATGCGGCTCGACGGGGTGCACACCCATGTCGGATCGCAGCTGCTCAACGTCGAACAGCTGGCACAGGCGGTCGAACCGATCGCGAAGCTCGGCACCTTCGACGTCTACGATCTCGGAGGCGGGCTGGGGGTCCGCTACACCTACGACGAACACCCGCCAAGCCTCGACGAATACGCCGACGCGATGGTGACGCAGGCCAAGGCGCTACTACCGGCCGGTGCCCGCATCATCGTCGAGCCGGGCCGCAGCATGGTCGCCAACAGTGCGTGCACGGTCTACCGCGTCACGACGATCAAGCGCGGGGTGGTCACCCACGTGGCGGTGGACGGCGGGATGGGCGACAACCTGGAGGTGTCGCTGACAGGACAACGGTTCGAGGCGACGATCGTCAACCGTGTCGGCGGCGGCGAGATGGTCAGCGTGGTCGGCAGGCACTGCGAATCCGGCGACCAACTCGTTGACGGCGTCCCGCTGCAACGACCAGCGATCGGCGATCTGCTTGCCGTTCCTGTCACCGGCGCCTACTGCTACACGATGTCCAACCAGTACAACGGCGCCCGCCGGGTCCCGGTTGTCTTCGCCCGCAACGGGAATGCGCGGCTCGTCGTCCGGCGGGATACCTGGGATGACTTGTTGATCCGCGATATCGACTGACACCGGGTTAGATAGGCGGCATGACTGAGCTGCCCGCCTCACTCGTCGAGTTGGCCCGCCGTTACGGTGTGGCAACCGAATACGAGGACTGGACCGGCAGGCACACGACCGTCGCCGATACGACGTTGATCGCCGTGCTCGATGCCCTCGGTGTGTCCGCTTCGACCGAGGGCGAGCGAACCGCCGCGCTTCGCGCACACGACCGCGACCACTGGGCCCGGTCGCTGCCGCCGGCCATCGTCGGCCGGTCCGGCGTCGCGTCGTCGTTCTGGGTGCACGTCACCCACGGCGATCCCGCGGGCCTGTGGCTCCGGCTGGAGGACGGGTCGGTCCGCACCGGCCTGCGGCAGCTCGAAAACAACAGGGCCCCTTATGATCTCGATGGCCGACTGGTCGGCGAGGCGACCTTCGAACTGCCCGCCGACCTGCCGCTCGGATATCACCAGCTGCATCTTCAGGTCGGCGCGTCCGACGTCAGCACGCTGGTGATCGTCTCCCCCGCGTCACTGGGCCTGCCCGCCAGGCTGGGCCCGAGCCGGGCATGGGGCCTGGCCACCCAGCTCTACAGCGTGCGTTCGAAACGTTCTTGGGGCATCGGCGATTTGACTGATCTCGCCGACCTGGCGGTGTGGTCGGCCTCGCAGCACGGCGCGGGTTTTATTCTCGTCAACCCGCTGCACGCGGCGGCTCCCACCCCACCGATGGAGCCGTCGCCGTACCTGCCGACATCGCGCAGGTTCATCAATCCGCTGTATCTGCGCGTCGAGGCGATCGACGAGTTCGCATACGTCCGGCAGCGCGGCGGCATCCGCAAGGCGCGTGTCGAGGCGCAGGCGTCGGCGAAGAAGGCCAAGCGGATCGATCGCGACGCCGCGTGGAACGCGAAACGTGCCGCGCTGGAAAGCGTGTACGGCGTGAAACGGTCGGCGGGGCGGGAACTGGCGTATGCCGCGTATCGCCAGCGGGAGGGCCGCAGCCTCGACGACTTCGCCACGTGGTGTGCGCTCGCCGAGAAGTACGGCAACGACTGGCACCAGTGGCCGGAGGAACTGCAACATCCGGCCGGTCCAGCGGTCGCGTCCTTCGCCGCCGGGCACGCCAAGGCCGTCGACTTTCACCGCTGGCTGCAGTGGCAGCTCGACGACCAGCTCACCGCCGCGCAGGCCACCGCCGTCCAGGCGGGCATGCACCTCGGCGTCATGCACGATCTCGCGGTCGGCGTCGATCCCAACGGCGCCGACGCGTGGGCCCTGCAGGATGTGCTTGCGCTCGGCGTCACGGCAGGCGCACCGCCCGATGAGTTCAACCAGCTCGGCCAGGACTGGTCGCAGCCGCCGTGGCGGCCCGATCGATTGGTCCAGCACACGTACGAGCCGTTCCGCGCCCTCGTCAACGCGGTGCTGCGGCACGCGGGCGGCGTTCGGATCGACCACATCATCGGGCTGTTCCGGCTGTGGTGGATCCCGAAGGGTGCCCTGCCGACCGACGGCACTTACGTGCGCTACGACCACGAAGCGATGATCGGGATCGTCGCGCTCGAAGCGCACCGCGCCGGCGCCGTCGTGGTCGGCGAGGATCTCGGCACCGTGGAGCCCTGGGTGCGCGACTACCTGCGCGAACGCGGCCTGTTCGGCACATCGATCCTGTGGTTCGAGGCCGACCGCGACGGCGGACCGCTACCCGCCGAGAAGTGGCGAGAGCACTGCCTGTCGTCGGTGACGACGCACGACCTGCCGCCGACGGCGGGGTACCTCGCGGGCGAGCACGTGCGGCTTCGCGAAAAACTCGGCCTGCTGACTCGTCCCGTCGCCGAGGAACTGGCCGCCGACCAGGCCCACCAGGCGGCCTGGCTGGCCGAGCTGCGCCGGGTGGGGCTGCTCGGCGCCGCGCCGAGCGTCGAGGAGGTCGTCCTCGCGCTCTACCGGTACCTGGGCCGCACACCCTGCAAGCTGCTGGCGCTGTCACTCGCCGACGCGGTCGGCGATGTGTGCACCCAGAACCAGCCCGGCACCACGGACGAATACCCGAACTGGCGGGTCCCGCTGAGGGGCCCCGACGGGCGAAGACTGCTGCTGGAGGACGTGTTCACCGACCCGATGGCGGACGCCCTCGCCGAGGCGATGAACCAGATCGTGCACCCGCCGGTGTAACGCTGCGCCGCCTGTCACCGGTTTCACATTTGTCACCGCTGCGATATGTTCGCACCGCACCGACTTAGGGAGAGATGACGTGAAGAAGCTCGTTGTGCTCAGCGGTGGCCTCGTCGTCGCCGGCTCGGCCGCGCTGATCGGCGCTGGTGTGGCCCTCTCGCAGCCAGGACCGGACATGAGCTCCTACAACGTGGTCGGCGAGCCGTACCAGAAGGCGTTGCAGATCCTGAAGAGCCAGAACGTCAAGGCGTACTTCGGCGGCTCGTTCGGCAGTGTGCTGCCGCAGGCGCAATGCCTGGTCGACCAGCAGAAGGTCACCGCGGCGGGCCGGATGCTGCTGATGCTTGACTGCAGCCAGAAGGCCGCGGACGAGCTCGCGGCGATGGGCCCCTCCGGCGGGCCGACTGTCGGCTCCAACGGGATCACGACGGTCACCCCGACCCCGGTGGTGCCGATCGGGGGTGCGCCAGGTGCGGGGACTCCTCCGATGCCGGCCGGCTAGGGGTTCGACCATCTGTTGCAGGTTCTTCGGCGTCTCTGACATGTTGCGGCCGACCTGACGCGCGGCCACGCGATCGGCGATCAGGCCGAGCAGGTTCCCCGCCGATTCGTAGGCCAGCCCGAAGATGACCTTGGTCTGACCGTCCGTCCGCCGAAGTCGACCTTGTGCCGCTCTCACCGGGCCCACAGGCCACCGGTACGGAGAGGCGACGGCGTCTCCGAGAACACGGCGGAAGTGTAAGCCGAGGAGCGGGTCGAGCGGAGCGTGTCGGCAGCGTTTGCGCTGCTCATGAGGGGTCCGCTTGAGTATGCTTCAACGCAGTCGTTGTCACGATGGCCGGAACACCTCGTAGTCCCCGCCGGGATATACCAACAGCGCTGCACCGGACTCCAGCGCCATAAGCGCGTTCTCGTGGTTGGCGGCGACGGTGCCGAACTTGCGCAGCCAGCCCAGCGGCGGCGCGGAGGCGACGAGGTTGTGGGCGAAAAGCGACGCCAGCAACCACGTGCCGGGTAGCTGCTGACGAATGTAGTCGTGAAGCGACCTGCTGCCTGGCCCAATCGAGCACGTCACCGAACCCAACCACCCAAGTCATATCGACACAGCGAAAGAACCTGAAACCCGCGTTCCCACCTACTTCGTTAAACTTCCGAGGCATGCTGCGACCGCGCCGATTCGACACGGAAATCGATCCGGGCCCGGTACAGATCCAGGCCCGCAAAGTGCACTTCGATCTGTCCGACATCCCATTGGAGTGGATTCCTGGCCACCCTGTGGCATCGACGATGATCAACCTCTTCAACGTCGTGCTGCCCCCGGCCGAGCATTGGTTCGTCAAGACGTTCAACGAGGCTCTGCCGCTGGTGAAGGATCCCAGGCTCGCCGACGAGATGCGCGGTTTCATCGGCCAGGAAGCTACCCATGCGGCCGCCCACGACGAGGTGATCCGCGAATTCCTCGTCGGCAACGGTGTCGACCCCGCACCGATGCTCGAAATGGTCGGGTACATGTTCGAAAAGGTCTTGGCGCCAACGACTTCAACGGACCCGAAACGGCAGCTGAACAACCTCTGCGAACGGCTCTGGCTAATCGCGGCTGTCGAGCATTACACCGCGGTGTTGGGCGATTTCGCGCTCAACTCCACCTGGGACGAGTACAGCGCCGACCCCACCATGGTCGACCTGTTCCGCTGGCACGGCAGCGAGGAAGTCGAGCACCGAAGCGTCGCCCACAACGTAGCCGTCTACTTCCACAAGAGCTACCCCGACCGCATCAGGGCCATGACCGTGGCGGCGACGGCGATGTTCGTCTTCTTCCAACGCGGGACGTGGTACCTGCTCAAGTCCGACCCGGCGAATGACATCGGATGGTGGGAGATGCAGCGATTGCGCATGCGCGACTCCCAACTCGGCTTGCTGCCCGAATTTCGCACGCTGTTCGGTGCTAACACCCTCACCTACTTCCGGCGCGGGTACACGCCCGAAGAGATGGGATCCACCGCGCAGGCCGTCGCCTACCTGGCCACCTCGCCCGCGGCCCGTGCAGCACACCTTTGATGGGACTGCGAGAGCGTTACCGGCAGCTGCCGCCGAACCCGCTGCGGCCCAAGCGCGGTGACGTGTTCATTGGTGTGGCGGGAGCGCTGATCTCAGGGATGGGAGCGGTCGCGGACGCCACCAAGCGGGTGAGGATGCCCGGCGAGGTGGACCGCATGATCGGCCTGACGGTGGCGGATCGTCGCGTGGTCGCCCATGACCAGGATGTCATCGCGCTGACACTGGTCGGCGAGCAGCTGCCGCGCTGGCATCCGGGCGCGCACATCGACGTTCACCTGCCCAGCGGGCTGGTGCGGCAGTACTCGCTGTGCGGAGATCCCGCAATACCGGACACCTACCGCATCGCGGTACGCCGGATAGCGCAAGGTGGCGGCGGTTCCATCGAGATGCACGACCTGAGGGTCGGTGCGACGGTGACGACGAACGGCCCGCGCAACGCCTTCCCACTCACCGTGCCCGGGTACGGATCACCTGCGCGCCGGTTCCGCTTCATCGCGGGCGGCATCGGGATCACGCCGATCCTGCCGATGCTCGGTCTGGCGCAGCGCCTCGGCGTCGACTGGTCGATGGTGTACGTCGGCCGCAGCCGCGACAGTCTGCCGTTCGTCGACGAGGTGGCG
>Ga0068858_100000761_pt1 | contig 33790 bp, 35 predicted proteins | sample KBSSwiS12_FD_66589 | JGI IMG/M metagenome (GOLD analysis project Ga0068858, IMG submission 66589) | Switchgrass rhizosphere microbial communities from Kellogg Biological Station, Michigan, USA - KBS Switchgrass S1-2 | ecosystem: Host-associated > Plants > Roots > Rhizosphere > Soil ... | reverse complement strand
GCCGAGTGGCCGATCGCGCTCCAGCTCGACGGCACGTACCACAATCTGGCCACCTTCTTCGATCGCGTCGGCAGGTTCACCCGCATCATCAACATTCGCGCGGTGGACATCAAAGGAAAAGAGAAGGCGGATCCCAACTCGACGATCACCGCCACCTGCGTCGCGACCACCTTTGTGTTGCTCGACAAGGAGGCGTTGGCCAAGACGGCGACCAAATCGACCGGAACCAAACCGGCCGCAGCCAAGCCGGCCGTGCCGGCAAAGAAGGCCGCATGATGACGCACGCCATGGTGATTCTCGTGCTCGCGGCGTCGTTGCTGCCGGCGACGCTCAGCGCCCAGGGTGCCGCGCCGGCGGCCGCGCGCGGGGCGACGTCTCGGGACGCCTACACGTACGACTCGGGGGCCCGCCGCGATCCGTTCACGAACATGATTGGGACCGGTACCGAGCCGCGCCTGACCTCCGTCAAGGGCGCCACCGGACCGGCCGGCCTGACCGTCAACGATATTTCGGTCCGCGGCGTCGTGCAGAGCCGCGGCGCGCTCGTCGCGATGGTGCAGGGCCCCGACCACAAGACGTATCTGATTCACCAGGGAGACAAGTTCATGGACGGCACCGTCAAGGCCATCACCGCAGATGGGCTGGTGATCGTGCAGGAAGTGAACGACCCATTGTCGTTAGTCAAGCAGCGCGAGATTCGCAAACTGCTGCGGTCCGCCGAGGGCGTCAAGCCGTGATCATTTCAAGACCATCCCAGCTCGCGGCGCGCCGACTCGCCCGGAGACTGACCACGATGTGCGGTTCGCGACAGATGCCCGGCCGCGCCGGCGATTCCCGCTGGCGGGTGGCGAAGGGCCTTGGTTTGTTTCTGACCGTCGTCCTTGCCGGCGACATGGCGGGTGCCGCGGGCCCGGCCGGCGGGGGCAACTCCGTCGTCAAGCTTCGAGCCATCACCGAGCGTGTCAGCGGGACGGGCGCCTCGATTCTGATTGAGGCGAGCGAGCCCGCGGGCTACGTCACCACGCAGCCGGACCCGTTGACGGTGTATGTCGACTTGCGCAACGTCGACAGCGCGAGCGTGAAGAACCGCTTCGCGGCGGATGCGAAGAGCCCGATCACCGGCGTCGCCGTCGAGGCGTCCGAGTCGCTCGGAACGCCCTTGTCCCGCGTGCGGATCAGCCTGGCGCAGCCCGTTGCCCACCGCGTGCGGGCCGATCGAAACACTATCGTCATCGACTTCGACAAGCCGGCCGGCAACGCAGCCTACGTGCTCCCGCCTGCGTCGCGCGGTCGTCCGGACGCAATGGCGGCGCTCGAGCGCAACGAGCCGTCGCTGTCGGATCCAATCGCCGTTCTCGGGCTGTCGCCGTCGGCGACGCCGCCGACGGCGGCTCGCGCGACCAGTCCGATGGAGCTTCTGCGGAGCCTGACTGATGCGATTGGGGCCGAGGGACGGCCCGCGTCGGCAGTCGCGGCCGCGCAAGCCCCGGCGGCAGGCCAAGCCGTGGTGCCGGCAGGAAACGCTTCCGCAGGTCCGCTCAACGCACCGTCGGCCGGACGTCGATTCACCGGCAGCCCGGTGAGCCTCGACTTCCAGGGCGCCGACCTGCGCGCGGTGCTGCGCACATTCTCTGAAGTGAGCGGCCTCAACATGGTGATCGATCCCGCGATCCAGGGGACGGTCGACGTGGCGTTGCGCGACGTGCCGTGGGACCAGGCGCTCGACATCATCCTCCGCGCGAACAAGCTCGGCTACATGGTCGACGGCACCATCGTGCGGATCGCGCCGCTGACGGTACTGGCCGAAGAACAATCGCAGCACCGGAAGCTCTCTGACGAGCAGGCGCTCGCGGGCGAGCTGCAAGTCGTCACCCGGACGCTCAGCTACGCGAAGGCGGAAGATCTGCAGGCGCTGCTCACCAAGAGCGCGCTGTCGTCGCGGGGAACGGTGCAGGTCGATCCCCGTACGAACACGCTGATCATGACCGACCTCAGCGCACGCCTCCAGGTCGCGTCCGACCTGATTACCACGCTCGATCGCGCGCAGCCGCAGGTCGAGATCGAAGCGCGGATCGTGCAGACCAACAAGGACTACGCACGCGCGCTCGGCGTGCAGTGGGGGATGACGGGCCGCGTCGATCCAGCGCTCGGCAATACGACGAACCTGGCGTTCCCCAACCAGGGAAGCTTGACGGGGCGGTCGACTGCCGGCTCGGACAACGTCGTCAACCTTGGAGTGAAGGGTGCGTCAAGCGCGATCGGGCTGGCGCTCGGGTCGATCAACGGGGCGTTCAACCTGGACGTCGCGTTGTCGGCGGCCGAAAGCTCGGGGCAGGCGAGGCTGCTGTCGACGCCCAGAGTCTCCACACAGAACAACGTCGAGGCTGAGATCGCTCAGGGTGTCCAGATTCCCTATCAAACCGTCTCGAACCAGACCACGACGGTCAGCTTCAAGGACGCCGCACTCACGCTGAGGGTCACTCCGCAAATCACTGCCGCCGGCACCGTCATCATGAAGATCGCCGTGGATAACGGCTCCCGAGGTCCTGACGTCGGCAATCCCCCGATACCGTCCATCAATACCCAGCGCGCCAACACGACCGTGCTCGTGAGCGATGGGCAGACGACCGTCATCGGGGGAATCTACTCGAGCCAGGAGAACACGACCAACGCCGGAACGCCGGGCCTGAGCCGGATTCCGCTCCTCAAATGGCTGTTCAAGCGCGACACGCTTTCAGATACCAACTCCGAGCTGCTCATTTTCATCACCCCCCGCATCATCAAAGGCTGAAGGCGCGATGAGGCTTCATACACGCATGATTCGTCGGCTTTTCACTGCGGTCGCGCTTGCGGCTGTCACCTCCGCCTGTGGCGACGCCGTCCGGAGCGGCCGATCCCCGGTGGTCCTGGTCGTCGATGCCCTCACCGCGTCGGCGGGCGGCGTCAGCGCCGGTACGCCCTCCGGCACGCTCCGATCCGACGTCCTCACGAACGTAACATCGCCGGCGCCGTGCACGATAGCGGCGCCCTGTCCGACGATCTTCAACGATACGGGACAGGTCGTTCTGCATCTGGCGCCGAAGGACGTGGCTATCGAGCCGACGTCGAACAACCAGGTCACGATCACCCGGTATCACGTGACGTATCGCCGCGCGGACGCACGCAACACGCCGGGCGTCGACGTGCCGTTCGGATTCGACGGCGCCGTCACCGGCACCGTTCCTCCAAGCGGCCCTGTCACGCTGAGGTTCGAGCTCGTTCGGCACGTGGCGAAAGAGGAGTCTCCGCTCGCGCAACTCGTCGTCAGTCCGAACATCATCAACACGATCGCGGACGTGACCTTCTACGGCACCGACCTGGTCGGCAACGCCGTGAGCACGACCGGGTCGATTTCCATTGAATTTGGCAATTTCGGGGATCAGTAGGCCATGACCAAGGTGTTCGCAGCAACGGCGGCGTGTCTCGTGCTCCTGACGGGGGCGGCGTGTACCGTTCATCAGGCAGCTTCAGCGCCACCGCTGACCGGGCCGTCCGGGCTCGCGCAGTCGGTGACCATCTCCGCTACACCTGACAGCATCACGCGTGACGGACAGTCGCAGTCCGCAATCGTCGTCCGCGTGATTGACGCGAATGGACAGCCGGCGGGCGGCGTGGCCCTGCGCATGGACATGCTGGTCGGCGGCACGCTGGTCGACTTCGGAACGCTCGATACGCGCACCATTGTGACGGGAACCGACGGCCGCGCCACGACCGTCTACACCGCACCGCCCGCGCTTCCGACGTCCTCGACGTTCTCGAACACGTCCCGCGTCACGATCTCCGCCACGCCCATCGGCGGCAACGCCCAACTCTCGCTGCCGTTCACCACAGATATTCGACTGATGCCGCAAGGAGTGATCCTGCCGCCGGCGGGCACGCCCACGGCCAGCTTCCTGACCTCGCCCAGCACTCTCCTGGCGGGGGTGGCCGGGAACTTCGATGCGTCGGCCAGTGTGCCGGGCACGGGTGCGAACACGATCGTTCTCTACGCGTGGTCGTTCGGCGATGGGACCGGCGGCACGGGCCAGACCACGACACACACGTTCGCGAGCGGCAATACTTTCAACGTGACGTTGACGGTCACCAACGATCGCGGTGTGTCGGCGTCGCTGACGCAGGCGGTCACCGTCGCCACGTCGGCACTGCCGACGCCGGCCTTCAACACTTCGCCGGTGGCGCCGGGGGTCGGGGAAACGGTCTTCTTCAACGCGTCAGCGTCGACGGCCGCCCCGGGCCGCACGATTACGTCGTATCGCTGGGCATTCGGCGACGGCGGATCGGCTAACGGCAACGCGGTTTCGCACGCCTACCTGGCGGCCGCGACGTATGTCGTGACATTGAGCGTGACCGACGACCTCGGTCAGAGCTCCGCAACAAGTCAGAGCGTCAAGGTCGGCACTCCGGCGGGGCCGTAAAGTACGCTTCAGCCGCCGGCCGGTCGGTCGTCATACAATGAACGCCGATGGCCGACGAGGCACGCATTGAAGATCTTCGACGCCGGGTCCGTGAGGATCCGGCGTCGATTGCCTTCGCCCAACTCGCCGAAGAGCTCCGACGCGCCGGCCGGCCGCAGGAAGCGGTCGCGGTGTGCCACACCGGCCTCGCGAGCTACCCCGCCTACATTTCCGCACGCGTGACGTTGGGCCGCTCGCTGATCGCGCTCGACCAGCTCGACGAGGCGGAGCGCGAGCTCGAACACGTCAGGAGCTCTGCGCCCGAGAACCTCGCTGCCATTCGAGCGCTGGCCGAGCTCCGTGCACGGCGGCGCGGGCCCTCCGCGCAGGAGACAGAGTCCGCGGTGGTGAGCGTCTCCCCACCGGCCGCCGCGACGGTACTTGAAAGAACATCCACCGTCGACGCGTTCCAGTACATCCGGATCGTCCGCACGCTGGCCGCGCTCGAGTCGTGGCTGGCCGCCATCCATGCCTCACGCGCCAAGCGACGCGCTTAGCCTCCGCCATCAGGCCATCAGGCGGTCCCTGGCGTCGCTGTCGCTGGACGCACTGGTGGTCACGTCGCTGCCCAACATCACCTACCTGACGAACTTCACCGGCAGCTCCGCGATCGTCGTGCTGACGGCCAATCGGATCCACTTCATCACCGACTTTCGTTACATCACGGTGGTCGGCGACGCTCAGGCTACGCCGTCTGCGTGTCCTGGCCTCGAGCTCGTCACGGTCGACGGGTCGTACGACGGGTCGCTGGCCACGCTGCTCCAGTCGATGCCGGCCGCGCGCGTCGGGTTCGAGGCCGCACATCTGACCGTCGCGCGGCTTGACTGGCTGAACAGGACTCTGAATGTCGGGAACGCGGCCCCCGCCTTGGTAGCGACGGAAGGCATGGTCGAAGGCGCCCGCGTCCGGAAGGACGCCTACGAGCTGAACACACTTAGAGCGGCGGCGACCATCTTGACCTCAGTAATTCCCGGCGCGATCGCGGAAGTCCGGCGCGGCCGCACCGAGCGGGACATCGCGCTGGCCATCGATACGCGTCTCCGTCAAGCGGGCTTCGAGAAGACCGCGTTCGACACAATTGTGGCGGGCGGTCCCAACGGCGCGCTGCCGCACGCGCATCCAGGCGAGCGAACAATAAGCGAAAACGATCTGGTGGTGCTGGACTTCGGCGGCGTCTACGACTCATACTGCGTCGACCTGACCCGGACTGTTTCGGTCGGCCGCGCCGACGATCGGGCTCGCGAGGTCTACGCCGCCGTGCGGGCGGCTCACGATCTGGCGATCAAGTCCGTCCGCCCGGGGCAGTCGCGGTTCGACGTCGACGCAGCGGCGCGGGACGAGTTGACGCGCCGCGGTTTTGGCGAGGCGTTTGGCCATGGCACGGGGCACGGTCTGGGGATCGAGGTTCACGAGGCCCCACGCGTGGTCCGGCGCAGGCCGGAGGTCGACGGCGGCGACGAATCGCTCGTCGCCGGGATGGTCTTCACGATAGAGCCCGGGGTGTACCTGCCCGGCTGGGGCGGCGTTCGTATCGAAGACGACGTCGCGGTAACCGAGCGCGGCGTCGAGCTGCTGACGAAGGCCACGACTGAGCTCGTTGAGATTTGAGAGTCTTAGATTCACGCTAACAATGGACCTGGACCAGCTGAAGCAGATTCTCGACCTCGTCCGTGAGCACGACCTCTCCGACTTCGAACTCGAAGGCGAGGGGTTGCGGCTGAAGATCCGGAAGAGCGGCGGCGTCGCCGCTGAAGTGCCGCCCGCGCCGGCGGCCGCCGGGGCCGCCCCCGTAGCCTCACCGCCTCAGGCGTCGCCCGCGCCCGCCCCAGTATCAGCCGCCTTGGCGGTCACCGGCCCCGTCGATTCCGTACCGCAGGATGTCGAGCTGGCCATCGTCAAGTCGCCGATTGTCGGCACGTTCTATCGGTCGTCGGAACCCGAAGCCCCGTCGTTCGTGGAAGTCGGCGCGATGGTGAAAAAAGGGCAGGTGCTGTGCATCATCGAAGCGATGAAGCTGATGAACGAGATCGACTCCGAATATGACGGAGAAGTCGTCGACGTCTACGTCGAGAACGGGCAGCCGGTGCAGTACGGCGAGCGGCTGTTCGCGATCCGGACCACCTAGGATTAGCGATTCGTGTTCAAGAAAATCCTGATTGCAAACCGCGGCGAAGTGGCGATGCGGATCATCTACGCGTGCCGCGAGCTGGGCATCAAGACGGTCGCCGTGTTTTCCGAGGCCGACGAGGATTCCCTGCACGTGCGGTTTGCCGACGAGGAGATGCGGATCGGACCCGCGCGAAGCGCTGACAGCTACCTCAACGTGCCGGCGGTCATCACCGCGGCCGAACTGACCGGCGCCGACGCCATTCATCCCGGGTACGGGTTTTTGTCCGAGAGCGCGTACCTCGCGGAAGTCTGCGAGGCCTGCCACATCAAGTTCATCGGCCCGACCCCACAGGTGATCCGCTTGATGGGCGACAAAGCGCGCGCCCGGCGGGTGATGAGAAAGGCAGGCGTGCCGATTCTGCCCGGCAGCGACGGCCCCGTCGAGGGCGAAGAGAAGGCGCTCAAGATCGCGAAAGACATCGGCTATCCGGTGATCGTCAAGGCCACCGCGGGCGGCGGCGGTCGCGGCATGCGCGTGGTGCGCGCCCCCGGGGAACTGTCCCAGGCGGTGAAAACCGCGCAGCGCGAGGCCGAGGCGGCCTTCGGCGTCGGCGACGTGTATCTCGAGAAATACGTCGAGTCTCCGCGGCACGTCGAGTTCCAGATCCTCGGGGACCATCACGGCGGCATGATCCATCTCGGCGAGCGCGAATGCTCGATTCAGCGGCGGCATCAAAAACTGCTCGAGGAATCGCCCTCGCCGGCCCTCAGCGAGAAGATGCGCCGCAAGATGGGAAGCATCGTCATCGACGCGGCCAAAGCGGTGCAGTACACCAACGCCGGCACTTTCGAGTTCCTGATGGATCCGGACGGCCGGTTCTACTTCATGGAAGTGAACACACGTCTTCAGGTGGAGCATCCGGTCACCGAGATGGTGACCGGTGTCGACATCGTGAAGGAGCAGATCAGGATCGCGGCGGGGGAGCGCCTCTACCTCAAGCAGAGCGAGGTGACGTTCACGGGCCATTCACTCGAATGCCGGGTCAACGCCGAGGATCCCGAGACGTTCGTGCCGTCGCCGGGCCTGATTCGCGTTTTCAGCGTGCCGGGTGGCCCGGGCGTGCGCCTCGAAACCTACGCGCATTCGGAATGCACGATCTCGCCGTACTACGATTCGATGATCGCGAAGATCATCACGCACGGCCGCGACCGCCCCGAGGCGATCGCCCGGATGAAGCGCACGCTCGAGATGACCGTGATCGAGGGGATCAAGACCACGATTCCCCTGCACCTTCGCATTCTCGCCGATCCCGATTTCATCGCCGGGAAGGTGAGCACCGCCTTCATGGATCGATTCCTCGCCCGCCCGTCCGGGAGCCGCCTCGCCGAAGCGGTCTGAGGATTACCCGATTACCAGATTCTCCCGGCTGAACGCCATCGTCGACGTCGACGTCGCCGGGCGGTGCGGCTGGGCTCCCGTGGATCTCGCCGAGGCCTGCGTCAACGCGGGGGCGCGGTTCCTGCAGATCCGCGCCAAAGCGCTGTCCGGCGCGGCGTTCCTCGACCTTTCGACGCGGGTCTGTGAGATCGCGCATCGCGCCGGCGCAGTCGTGGTCGTCAACGATCGCGCGGATGTGGCCCGCCTGTCAGGCGCTGACGGTGTACACGTCGGCCAGGACGATCTCGACCCTGCGGCCGCGCGCGCCGTGATGGCCGCCGGCGCCATCGTCGGACGGTCGACGCACACCGCCGCGCAAGTCGAAGCGGCGCTCAAGGCGCCTGTCACCTACATCGCCGTCGGTCCTGTGTTCGATACGGTGACGAAGGCCACCGGCTACGCGGCTCTTGGCCTCGACGGGGTTCGCGACCTGGCGGCGAGAGTCCGGATGGGCTCTCCGCCTGGAGTCGCGATCGGTCTCGTCGCGATCGGTGGGATCACGCTCGACAACGCCGCCGACGTGATTGAGGCCGGCGCGACTTCGGTCGCCATCATTACCGATCTCGTCGCGACGGGCGATCCCGGGGCGCGGGTGCGCGCCTATCTCGCCAGGTTGGGTGAAAGAGGCAATGTATAATCCGCGGGGTTCGACGAGGACGTCAGTCACATGAGCACACAGCTATTTGCTACCAAGTCGCTGCACCAGTTGCTGGAGGAAATGGCGGGGGAGAACCGCCTGCGGCGCGTGCTCGGCCCCGTTCAGCTCACCAGCCTCGGTGTCGGCGCGATCATCGGCGCGGGCATCTTCGTCGCGACCGGCGAAGCGGCCCGCAACGTGGCGGGACCGGCGCTGATGATCTCGTACGTCGTGGCGGGGGTCACGTGCATCTTCGCCGCCCTCTGTTACGCAGAGTTCGCGTCGATGGTGCCGGTGGCCGGCTCAGCGTACACCTACGCCTACGCGACGTTGGGCGAGTTGTTCGCCTGGATGATCGGCTGGGATCTCATCCTCGAGTACGCGGTGGGATCGGCGACGGTGGCAAACGGTTGGTCGGGTTACTTCCAGAGCGTGCTGGCGAAGTTCGGCTTTCAGTTGCCGGAGGCCCTGGCCGGCCCGCCCATCGTCTACGACGGCGCCGGTCATTTCGTCCGGACCGGAGGGGTGGTGAACCTGCCCGCGATTCTCATCGTCGCCCTGGTGACGTTCGTTCTCGTGAAGGGGATTTCCGAGAGTGCAACCTTCAACGCGACCATGGTGTTTCTGAAGGTCACCGCCGTCTTGTTCGTCATCCTCGTCGGCGCTTTTTACGTCAACCCGGAGAACTGGCACCCGTTCGCGCCGTACGGGATGAGCGGGCTGACGTTCTTCGGTCACACGATCCTCGGCGAGACGGCGCCGGGTGGAAAACCGGTCGGCATGCTGGCCGGCGCGGCGATTATCTTCTTCGCATACATCGGCTTCGATTCGGTCTCCACGCACGCGGAGGAAGCGAAGAATCCACGGCGCGACGTGCCGATCGGGATTATTGCCTCGCTGCTGATTTGCACCGTGCTCTATATCGCCGTGGTGGCGGTGCTGACCGGGATGGTGAAGTACGACAAGCTGAGCGTCGACGCCGGCGTCTCCGACGCGTTCAAGCAGGCCGGCCTTCCCTGGGCAGAGTTCATCATCGCGGCCGCCGGCGTTGCCGGTATCACGTCGGTGCTGCTCGTGCTGATGCTGTCTGCGCCGCGTGTCTTCCTCGCGATGGCGCGGGACGGCATGGTGCCGCAGAGTTTCTTCGGCGCGGTCCATCCCCGGTTCCGTACGCCGTGGAAGTCGACGATCCTGATTGGTATGTTCGTGGCCACCTTGACCGGCTTTCTGCCGATCGGCGCGCTGCTCAACATGGCCAACATCGGGACCCTGTTCGCTTTCCTGATCGTCTGCGCGGCGGTGTTCATCATGCGCCGGACCAATCCGGACGCGGAGCGGCCGTTCCGCGCGCCGCTGTATCCGTTCATCCCGATCCTGGGCATCCTCTCGTGTCTGATGCTGATGTTCTCGCTCCCCGTCGAGAACTGGTACCGGCTGATCATCTGGATGCTGATCGGCTTCGTAATGTACTTTACGTACGGTCACAAGCACAGCGAGCTGCGGCAGCGGACCGAAGCGCGTGCCTCGTCGGCTGGCGGGCGGCGGCGGTAGGCGCGCTTGAACGGGCCGGGAAACGGCTGGTTTCGCGCGCAGGGTCCGGGGTTCGCGGTAGTTCTGCTCCTGACGATGATCGTCGGCGGCACGGTCGGTTACATGCTGCTGGAAGGGTGGGACGCGTGGGACGCGTTCTACATGACGGTCATCACCGTGACGACTGTCGGCTACAAGGAAGTTCACGATCTCTCTCGCGTCGGCCAGGCCTTCACCGTCGTGCTGCTCTTCGGCGGTGTGGGCGCGGCGCTCTACACGTTCACACTCCTGGCGACCCTCGTGGTCGAAGGGGGGCTTCCGAAGCGGATCCAGCGGAGGCGCCAGTTACGCATGCTCGATACCATCAAGGATCACTTCATCATCTGCGGCTACGGCCGCATCGGCAGCATTGTTGCGAAGCAGTTGCATCGTCAGCACGTGCCGCTCGTGGTGATCGAGCGCGACCCTGAGCGCATGCATGCCGCGATAGAAGACGGCGCGCTGGCGGTCGAAGCGGACGCGAGCGCGGAGGACGTGCTGCGGCGCGTCGGCATCGCGCGCGCGCGCGGACTGATTGCGGTGGTCGGCACCGACGCCGAAAATGTCTATGCCGTGCTGAGCGCCCGCGTCCTGCGTCCCGACCTCTTCATCATCGGACGCGCGGAAACCGACGATGCGACGATCAAGCTGAAGCGGGCGGGCGCCGACCGTGTGATCTCGCCGTATCAGATCGGCGCGCTGCAGATCGCGCAGACCGCACTGCGTCCGGCGGTGGTGGATTTCGTCGCGCTCGCCACGGGGACTGATAATCTGGAGCTGGCGATGGAAGAGATCCCGATCGCCCCGGGCTCCTCACTGGCGGATCGCTCGCTGATCGACGCCAATCTCGGTCAGCGGTTCAGCGTCATCGTCGTGGGCATTCAGCGGGCGGATCTGCGCATCGAATTCAACCCTCGGTCCGACAGCCCGATTCGCGCCGGCGACAAACTGGTCGTACTCGGGCGGGCGGACTCGCTCAAACAGCTCGAATCGGAGGCGTCTGTTTCATGAGTGCGCGCGTACTCGACGGCACGGCCGTCGCACAGCAGATTCGCGATGAGCTCCGGCCGGCGGTGGCGGCCTTCACCGCGCGTGCGGGACGGCCGCCCGGGCTCGGCATCATCCTGGTCGGCGACGATCCGGCGTCTCACGTCTACGTGACCGGTAAGCTGAAATCAGGGACCGAGACAGGCCTTCGTGCCGATCTCGAACGGTTGCCGGCCACCGCGTCTCTCTCGGAGCTGCTGCAGGCCGTCGATCGGCTCAACCGCAGCGAGGTCCACGACGGCATCCTCGTCCAGTCGCCGCTGCCCGACGCGATGGGCCCCGACGCCGAGCGTCGAGTGTTCGATGCCGTGCGCCCGGACAAGGACGTGGACGGCTTTCATCCCGCCAACGTCGGGGCGCTGGTGCAGAATCGCGCAACCCTGGTCGCGTGTACCCCGACGGGAGTCATCGAGCTGCTCGAGCGGTCGAATGTGAAGATCGCGGGATCCCGTGCGGTCGTCATCGGCCGCAGCGACATTGTCGGCAAACCGATGGCGATGCTGCTGCTGCATCGGAATGCGACGGTCACGATCTGTCACTCGCGCACGGCGAACCTGCCGCAGGTTGCCTCCGAAGGCGACATTCTCGTCTCGGCGATCGGTCGTCCCGGTTTCGTGACCGCCGACTTCGTGAAGCCTGGTGCGGCCGTCGTTGACGTCGGTACGACGCCGGTTAGCGACCGCGCTGTCGTCGAGCGGCTGTTCCCGCCTGGCTCCAGGCGGCACGATGCGTTCCTCAAGCGCGGCCAACTGGTGATCGGCGACGTTCATCCCGGCGTGAGCGAGGTGGCGGGTGCGCTCTCGCCGGTGCCGGGCGGCGCCGGTCCCCTGACGATCGTGATGCTGCTGAGGAACACGCTTCGCGCGGCGGAGGAACGGCTCAAACAGGGCGGGTAGGTGACCCGACCTATGCTGAAAGTCGCGCTGACCGGCGGAATTGCCACTGGCAAAAGCCACGTGCTCGATCGATTTCGACGACTGGGTGTTCCCGTTCTTGATGCCGACGTCCTCGCCCACGGGGTGATGGCGCCGGGCACTCAGGCGACGGCCGCTATCGCAGCACGGTTCGGTCCCGAGGTGTTAGCTGCGGATGGCTCGGTCGACCGCCAGAGACTCGGGCCGATCGTCTTCGCCGACGAGCACGCCCGTCGCGACCTCGAGGCGCTCGTTCACCCCGCCGTGTACCGCGCGATCGCTGCCGGGCTCCGCGCTTTCGAGCTCCTGGGTGGCTCGTCCTTTGCCGTCGTCGACGTTCCGCTGCTGTTTGAAACCGGTCATGCCGCCGAATTCGATCGCGTCATCGTGACGGCGGCTTCCATCGACCTCCAGCTCCAACGCCTGATCAACCGGGGCCTCAGCGAAACCGAGGCGGGTCAGCGGATCGCCGCGCAGACCCCGACCGAGGAGAAGACAGCGCGGGCTGATTTCGTGATTCGAACCGACGGCAGCTTCGAAGACACCGATCGGCAGATCGACGAGATAGTTGGAAAGTTAAAAGGCAAAAGGTAAAAGGCAAAAGTAAAAGGTAAAAGGCTGTCAGGCCTCCACCTCCGCCGGGTCCTGAGCGGGCGCGATTCTCTCCTCGACGAACGTATTCCAGTCGTGACAATGCGGACATTGCCACAGCAACTCGGTGCTGCGGTAGCGACAGCGCATGCACACGTGCGGATCGAGATAGAAGACGGCATGGCGCGTCAGCTCGCTGTAGCGGTCCACCAGCGCCGGCTCGTGGCGCAACTGGCCGAGGGCCCGCCAGATGGCCTGATGGATGCTCAGCGCATGCGGGTTCTGGACGAGCGCGGCGAACTGGAGGTCGAGCGCTTCCCGGGGCCGGCCGCTGGCCGCGAGGTGACGCGACAGCGCGAGCCGCGCGCGCCAGTCCTGCGGGTTGTCGTCAATCAGCCGGCGGCACACGCGCGTGAACCGATCCGGTGATGCCGTCCGGACCGCCAGCGTCTCGAGCCGGTCGAAGGCGAGGTAGGCGCGGTCCGGCGCCACGTCGATCAGCTTCTCCCAGATAGCGGCGGCGTCGCGATCGTTGCCCTGCAGCACGCGCACGTCTCCCAGATTCAGATACGCGGGCACCGCGCGAGCATCGAGATCGATCGCGCCCTGAAACCGCCGGATGGCTTCCGGATATTGCTTCCGCCTGATCGCCTCGAGCCCGATCTCGTTTTCGAGAAAGGCCAGAATGGCGGCGTTCTGCGGCCTCGAGTCCGTGTCGGTGAGCTTGGCGAGCCGCTGGCGCGTGTCGAACGCTTCGGACCACTGGTGCTGCTCCTCGTGCAGCTTCTGCAGGTTGACCAGCGCGTACTCGTTCTTCGGATCGAGGTGCAGGACCTCATTGAACGCTTCCAGAGCGCGATCGACGAAGCCGCCGCGCTTGTAGTCGAGGCCGAGACAGAGCAGCACGTACGCGTGCTCGAGCCGCGTGAGCTTCGGTCGCTGCAGCAAGCTCTGATGCACGGTGATCGCTTTGCCGACCTGCCCCTTCTCGCGGTACAGGTTGCCGAGAATCATGTGCACTTCGAGCGCGTCGGCGTTCAGGCTGGCCGCCTTGGTCAGCTCCTCGATCGCCAGATCGACCTGATTGGCGACGAGGAAATTGAGTCCCAGGAGATAGTGAGGAGACTCGCGGGCGCGGCGGCGATCGAACCACTTGCCTTCGTGCAGCTTGTACCGTTCCCACGCCTTGCCCACCGCCAGGCCCACGAGGAGCGCGACGAGGCCCGCGAGGAGCGTCGCGTAGTTACTCATGATCGAACAGCGGCTCCCATCGTCCCTGGGCTTTCAGCACGAGCTCCACCAGTTCGCGCGCGGCACCGTCGCCGCCGCCCGCCCGGCTCACGAAGTCGACGCGCCTGCGCACCTCCTCCACGGCGTCCGAGGGTGAGGCCGACAGGCCGGCGCGCACGATCACCGGCAGGTCGAGGACATCGTCTCCCATGTAGGCGACATCGGCGTCGGTCAGGTCATGCTGGCGCAGAATGTCATCGTACGCCAGGGATTTGCTCGCGACGCCCTGATGCACGATGGCAATGCCCAGTTGCGCCGCGCGTTGGGTGGTGGCCGCCGCCGACCGCGCCGAGAGCAGCCCCACCTTCAATCCGGCGCGCTGCGCCCACACCAGCCCGGTGCCATCCTTGATATCGAACTGCTTGCTTTCGGTGCCGTCGGGGTGCAACAGGATCTTGCCGTCGGTCAGGACGCCATCGACGTCGAAGAGGAGCAGCTTGATTATGGACGCTTTCGCTTGAATGGACATGGCCTCCTATATCATTCCCGTCCGCAACAGGTCGTGCAGGTGCACGACGCCAGCGATCCGTTGCAACGCGCCGTCGACGACGACGAGCGACGTGATCTTGCGTTGTTCCATGAGGTTCAACGCTTCGAAGGCCACTATCGTCGGGGCAATCGCGACGGGGCCCCGCGTCATCACGTCGGCAGCGGTCAGTTCGCGGATGTCCGGCGCCGTCTCCATGTGTCTCCGCAAGTCCCCGTCGGTGATGATTCCGACGAGCGTGTCGTTGCCGTCCACCACGCAGGTCATGCCGAGCGCCTTGCTGCTCATCTCGTAAATCACGTCGCGCATGCCGGTGTCGATCCGAACGATGGGGCACTGCTTCCCGGCGTGCATCAGAGTTCCGACCCTCGTCAACCGCTTGCCCAGCTTCCCGCCTGGATGCAGGCTCGCGAAGTCCTCCTGCCGGAACCCCTTTTCGGCGAGCAGCGTCATGGCCAGCGCGTCGCCGATCGCCAGCGCCGCGGTGGTGCTGGCCGTTGGCACGAGGTTCAGCGGGCAGGCCTCTTCGGTCACGCTGCAGTCGAGGGTGACGTCGGCGGCCTGTGCGAGAACGGACCCCGGCACGCCGCAGATCGCGACCAGCTTGACGCCGAGCCGCCGGATCGCCTCCAGGAGCCGCACGATCTCGTCGGTCTCGCCGCTGTAAGACAACGCCACCACCACGTCGTCGGGCCGGACGACGCCGATATCGCCGTGGATGGCTTCGGCCGGATGGAGAAAAAAGGCTGGCGTCCCGGTGCTGGCCAGCGTCGCCGCGATCTTCTGACAGATGATGCCCGACTTGCCCATCCCGGTCAGGATCACACGCCCGCGGCAGCAGCGCAGCAGATCCACGGCGAGTTCGAACTTGCCGTCGAGGCGCCCGATCAAGGCAAGAATCGCCGCGGCCTCGGTCTCGAACACCTTGCGAGCGAGCGCGAGATCAGCCACGCGACACACCTTCAACCGGGCGGGACACACCGATCACAGCAGATGGCACGCCGGCCGCGTGTGATGCGTCGAGCGTCATAAGGCGCGGGTTACGTACGTGGACCGCGTGTCGCTCGACGGCTCAGACGTTTTCACGATCCGATCGATCGCGAGCAGCCGGCGGAGAAGCGGTTCGACACGGTCGAGACGCAGGGCGTTCTGCGCGTCGCTCTTCGCGCGCGAGGGGTCTTCGTGCACTTCGAGAAAGACGCCGTCCACTCCGGCGGCCACTCCGGCCGAGGCAAGCGGCTCGATGTACTGGGCGAGCCCTGCAGTGACGCCGTCGCCCGCGCCAGGCAGTTGCAGGCTGTGCGTGACGTCGAACACGACCGGCACGCCGTGCGCGCGCATCATCGGAAACGCGCGCATGTCCACGATCAGATTGTGATATCCGAAGCTCGTGCCCCGCTCGGTGACCATTACTCGGGGGTTGCCGGCGTCGGCAACCTTCGCCACCGCGTGGTTCACGTCATCGGGCGCGAGGAACTGCCCCTTCTTGATATTGACCACGCATCCGGTCTTCGCGGCGGCCACGAGCAGATCGGTTTGCCGGCAGAGAAACGCAGGAATCTGCAGGACGTCGGCCACGTCGGCGGCGGCAGCCGCGTGCGACGGCTCGTGGATGTCCGTGAGCACGAGCACTCCGGCGCGCGCTTTGATCGATGCGAGGATGCGCAGTCCCTCGGCAAGTCCGGGTCCCCGGAACGAGTGTCCCGACGTCCGGTTGGCCTTGTCGTACGAGGCCTTGAAGATGAAAGGCATCTCGAGCCGCGTGGCGATTGCCGCGAGCTCGAGCGCCAGGTCGGTTGCGTGACCCTCACTCTCGATGACACAGGGACCCCCGATGAAGACGAACGGGCGTCGGTCGCCGATGGGGATCTCGCCGATCTGAAACGAAGACACAGGCGGCATTATATCGGTCGGGTAGGTCAGGTAGGACCCCCCGACCGTTTACGCCACGGTCTCCGTGGCAGCGCGAGCGCCGACTCCCGATCTCTTGTGACGAAACGCCGCTTCGACGAAGCTCGCAAACAGCGGGTGAGGATGGAGCGGCTTCGATCGGAACTCGGGATGGAATTGCACGGCGAGATACCAGGGGTGGCCCGGCAACTCCGCGATCTCGACGAACTTGCCGTCCGGTGATCGTCCGGAGATGCGCAGGCCGTGCTCGGTCAGGGTGCGCTCGTAGAGGCAGTTGAACTCGTAGCGATGACGATGACGCTCGTGGACGATGTCGCTGCCGTAGACGCGGCGCGCCAACGACCCGGGCACGAGCTCGCACGCGTAGCTCCCCAGGCGCATGGTGCCGCCGAGATCGTCGACGCCGAGCAGATCGCGCAGCTTGTAAATCAATTTTGTCGGCGTCTCGGGAGTGCACTCGGTCGAGTCGGCGTCGGCGAGTCCCGCGACGTTCCGCGCGTACTCGACCGTTGCCCACTGGAAGCCGTAGCAGATCCCGAAATAGGGGATGCCGCGCTCGCGCGCGATTTCGGCCGCCTTCATCATTCCGCGGGTGCCGCGATTCCCGAAGCCGCCGGGGACGAGAATACCGTCGGCATCGTCGAGTTGCGCCTCACCGCCCGGCAGTTCCAGCGCCTCGGCCTCGACCCACTTGATGTGCACTTTGACGCGGTTCGCGAACCCGCCGTGATACAGCGCTTCGTTGAGGCTCTTGTACGAATCCTCGTAGCCGACATACTTGCCGACAACGTGGATCGTCAGCTCGTCGATCGGATTCTTGATTCGCTTCACCAGCTCTTCCCAGGCCGCCATCCGGCGCTCGGTCTGCGGCAGGTGCAGGTGTTTGAGGACGATGCGATCGAGTCCTTCGGTGGCGAGGACGAGCGGCACTTCGTAGATCGTCGAGACGTCCTTCGCGGTGATCACGGCCTCTTCGTCCACGTCGCAGAACAACGCGATCTTGCGTTTGATGTCCGAATCGAGGAACCGGTCGGTCCGGCAGAGCAGAATGTCCGGCTGGATCCCGATCGACCGCAAATCGCGAACGCTGTGCTGGGTCGGCTTGGTCTTCAGCTCGCCGGCCGTGCCGATGAACGGGACCAGCGTCAGGTGGATGTAGAGCGAGTTGTCGCGGCCCACATCCTGTCGAAGCTGGCGGATCGCCTCGAGGAAGGGCAGGCTCTCGATGTCGCCGACCGTTCCGCCAATCTCGACGAGCACGACGTCGACGCCGTCGCCTCCGGAGCGAATGGCGTCTTTGATCTCGTTGGTGATGTGCGGGATGACCTGAACGGTCCGCCCGAGGTAGTCGCCCCGGCGCTCCTTCTGGATCACGCTCTGGTAGATCTTTCCCGTCGTCCAGTTCGAATTGCGCGACGTCGTCGCGTTGGTGAATCGCTCGTAGTGGCCGAGATCGAGGTCGGTTTCGGCCCCGTCATCGGTCACATACACCTCGCCGTGCTGGTACGGGCTCATCGTGCCCGGGTCGACGTTGATGTACGGGTCGAACTTCTGGAGCCTGACGGTGTACCCGTGGCCTTCGAGCAGACAGCCGATGGAAGCGGCGGCGAGTCCCTTGCCCAGCGACGAGACCACGCCGCCGGTCACGAAAATGTATTTGGTGGTCCGTCCGTCGGTCATCGAGTCTCCCCGGTCCGGCTCAGGCCGGCGTGGGCGGGGCGGGCCTCGTCAGGCCCGCCCCACGTTCAACTTGACGTCGGTGCGCCCAGCAGGCGGCGCACGTGTTCGAGATCTTCCGGCGTGTCGACTTCGACCGATTCGTACCGGGTTTCGACCGCCTTGATGCGGATGCCGTGTTCGAGCGCCCGCAGTTGTTCCAGACCCTCAGCGCGTTCGAGCGGCGTCGGTTCGAGCGCCGCGACGACCATCAGCGCACTGCGGCGATAGGCGTACAGCCCGATGTGGCGATAGAGCGGCGGCCAGCCGCCGCGCGGATCGCGGATGTACGGGATGGGCGCGCGCGAGAAATACAGCGCGAAGCCGCCGCGATCGATCGCGACTTTGACGATGTTGGGATTCCGGAGGTCGTCGGCATCGGTGATCCGACGGTACAGCGTGCTGATGAGCACGTCGGGATTGTCGACAAATGGAGCGACCGCTTCGTCGATGGCGGCGGGATCGACCAGAGGCAGATCGCCCTGCACGTTGACGACGATATCGCAGTCGAGATGTGCGGCGACTTCCGCCAGCCGGTCGGTGCCGCTGGGATGATCGCCGCGCGTCAGCTTCACCTCACCTCCGAACGCGATCACCGCTGTGGCGATGCGCAGGTCGTCGGTTGCGACGATGACACGGGAAACCGTTCGCGCAAGCTTCGCGCGGCCGTAGACGTGCTGGATCATCGGCCGGCCATCGATCTCGGCGAGCGGCTTGCCGGGGAAGCGGGTCGAGGCGAATCGAGCGGGGATGACGGCGACAGTGTGAAGAGGAGCGGTATCGACCGAAGTGCCAGTCGATGCAGGGTGCACGGCGAATAATAGCATAGTAACGAAGCTTCGCTTCGTCACTGGCTGTGAAAGAACTACTGCGCGCAGTCGCCGCAGACTGCGATTCTCAGTTGCGCGCGGAGTCTTCCGCTTTTTTGGCGGTAGTTCTTTCAGGTCGCAGCGCCGCCGCCCCATGCTACGATCTGGCTCGACACTCATGAATCTCAAGCGGACGGTGACGATCGTCGTCGTCGGCGCCGCGCTGGCCGCCTGGTTGGCAGCGGCGGCGACATCCGGCAGCCGCGACACGATTGATCCGATCCTCGTGAAGTCGTCGCCAATCGATGCGCGCGGTGAGACGCTCGCCAGTGAAATCGCCCGGCTGCACGAACACCTGCGTCCAGCCGCGGTGCCTCGTCAGCCCGGCCGCAATCTGTTTTCCTTTGCCGCACGTCAGCCTCGGCCGGTGCCGGCACCACCGCCCGTGGCGCCGCCGCCGGTGGCCGAAGCGCCGGCGCCACGCCCGGCCCCGCCGATGATGAAGCTGTCGGGCATCGCCGAAGACGCGACGACGGATGGCGTCGTGCGCACGGCGATCATTTCCGCGGCCGGTCAACTGTTTCTTGCGAAGGAAGGTCAGAACGTGACCCCGAGGTTTCGCGTCGCGAAGATCTCCGCTGACGTCGTCGAGCTCTCGGACCTCATCGACGGCACCACTCTCCGCCTTGCACTAAAGTAGGCCGACCTCAGCCGGTCCGGCGATCCGGACGCAGCCGGCGGATCCCAGGGTCCCGCCCGACCGACGCACGAACATGTCCATCGCCGTCATCATCAACCCTGTCTCGGGCCGCGCGCGTCACGAGGCGGTGTCGGCGCGTGCACGCCTCGCCGCCGCCACTGTGGAACGGCTCGGTGAGCACGCGGAAGTGTTCATCACCGAGCGGGCGGGGCATGCGCGTGAACTTGCGGCGTCGGCGGCGGCTGGCGGTGCACGCCTCGTGATCGCGTGGGGTGGCGACGGCACCATCAATGAAGTGGCGTCGGCGCTGGCCTTTGGCGAGGTGCCCCTCGGCATGATACCGGCCGGATCCGGCAATGGGCTGGCGCGGGAACTTGGCGTCGACCCGAACCCTGAGCGGGCGCTGCAGCACGCGATCAACGCGAGCCCGTCAGCTATCGATCTGGGCGAGCTCGGCGGTCGGCTGTTTGTCAACGTGGCGGGGATCGGAATCGACGCACATATCGCGGCGACGTTCAACGCGGCGGGCAACCTCCGGCGCGGATTCGCGGTGTATCTTCTCGCCGGCGCGCGCGCGCTGGTCTCTTATGTGCCCGCCGTCTACAACATTACGGCCGGCGACCAACGCCTGACGGTACGCGCGGTGCTCGTGGTCGTGGCGAATTCGGTCCAGTACGGGAACGGCGCGCGCATTGCTCCTGGCGCCCGCGTCGACGACGGTGAACTGGATCTCGTGATCGTGGAGGAACGATCCCGCCTTGCGACGCTGTGCAGAACGCCCCATCTTTTTCGAGGCACGCTGGCCGGCGCGACAGGCTGTTCGATTCGGCGCATCCGCCACGCCACGATCGAATCCGCAGAACCGATGATTTTTCACGTCGACGGAGAGCCCGGCGAGGAGTCGTCGACACAACTGACGGCCCGCGTGCATCCGGCGGCGCTCAGGATTTGTGTCAAGTGACGCGTGAATCCGAGGTCTGATGTCTGAAGTCGGCTGTCGCCTGAAGACTGACGACTGAGAACTACGTCAGTCTTATGACGTACGCTTCGCGGATGGCGGGGACCCGCCGAAGCTCGTCGACTGCGGCATCGAGAACGTTCGCCGCCGTCGGATCTTCGTCGACGTTCACCACACCGACGGCGCCTGCCTCGCTCCGGCCCAGCGCAAAGCTCGCGATGTTCACGCCATGGCGGCCGAGGATGGTACCCACTTCTCCGATGACGCCAGGCTGGTCGTCGTTCGCGATGAGCACCATCGTGCCCGCCAGCGGCGCCTCGACGCTGACCCCGCGAATCGAGACGAGCCGCAGCGAAGCGGGCTCGAACACCGTCCCTTCGACCCATCGGTCGCCCGCGCTCGTTTGCAGCTTGACCGAGAGCAAACTCAGGTAGTCGCGGCGGCGCGCGCTCCGCGATTGCGCGACGTCGATACCGCGCTCGCGGGCGGCGGCGCGTGCGTTGACGATCGACACGCCGTTCGAGAGGATCGGCTTGAGAACCCCGGTCGTGACGCTGGCGGCCAGGATGTCGACCGTCGGAGTTTCCGCGAGGGCTCCGTAGTATCGAACGCCGATCGAATCGACACCGGCGCGTCCCATCTGCGCCGCAATCGCGCCGAGATATTCGGCAAGCCGGACCCATGGCTGCAGGCGCTGCAGCTCGTCAGCGGGCATCGACGGAAAGTTGACGGCGTTGCGGACGGTGCCCGCGCGGAGAAAATCGCGAACCGTGATGGCCGTCTCGAGACCGACCAGCTCCTGCGCCTCTTCCGTCGACGCGGCGATGTGCGGCGTGCCGATGACCTGTGAAAGTCTGGCAAGTGACCAATCGTTGGGCGGTTCGTGTTCGAACACGTCCAGTCCCGCGCCAGCGACGATTCCCGCTTCGATCGCTTGATACAGCGCCGCTTCATCGATGAGCTCGCCGCGAGCGGTGTTGATGATGCGGATGCCTGGTTTGCATTTCCCGAGGCGCGCTGCGTTCAACAGGTGTTTCGTCTCCGCGGTCGCCGGAACATGCAGCGTCAGGTAATCCGACGCCCCGCAAACATCGTCCAGCGAGAGCAGCGGCACGCTGAGGCCCTTCGCGATCTCAACGGAGATAAAAGGATCGTGTGCGATCGCTTTCATGCCGAATGCGCGCGCCCGGTGGACGACCTCCTGACCGATCCGTCCCAGTCCGACTACACCAAGAGTCTTGCCGCGAAGCTCGCTGCCCAGGAAGCGCCGCTTTTCCCAGTGCGCCTCTTTCATTGCCCGATCGGCGGCCGGCACCGACCGGGCAAGCGACAGCATCAGGGCCCAGGTGTGCTCGGCGACGCTGATGCTGTTGGCCCCGGGCGAGTTCACGACAAGGACGCCGCGCGCGCTCGCGGTGACCACGTCGACGTTATCGACGCCGGTGCCGGCGCGGGCGACTACCCGAAGCCGCGGCGCCGCCGCGAGCAGTTCAGCATCGACCCGTGTCGCGCTGCGGACCATCAGCGCGTCGGCATCGGAGAGATCGGCGGCGAGTTCAGCGCGAGAGCGTCCGGCCCTGGCGTCGACCGTCCACCCCACTTCGCTGCGGAGGACATCCAGCGAGGAGGCCGGAAGCGCGTCTGCGACGACAATTTTCATCGGTTGTCTCTACAGTATAATTCGGCGATATTTCACGTCGCGCATGCGGTGCCGGGTTGGCCCGCCCTGTGTTGGTGCAATTCGCTAAAACATTCCGCATGCGGCATCACAGCGTGGTAACGCGCTGGCTTTTCCACAGACTTTTCCACAGAAACTGTGTGAATCGTTTCATGCGACCGGGGGACGTGACCTAAAACCAGCGGGCTTCTGATCTTCGTGACTTCGTGATGCGTAGACGTGCGAAGGAGTCGAGATGAACCGAAAAGTGACAGTGGTTGGCGGTGCGGGAAACGTCGGGGCGACAGTGGCGCGCGGCGTGGCGGACAAACAGTTGGCCGACGTCGTCGTCATCGACATCGCCGACCAGAAAGCGGCCGGTGTCGCGCTGGACATGCTGCAGGCCTGTCCGATCTGGGGATCGGATGCGCGCATCCTGGGAAGCGGTGATTACGCGGAGAGCGCCAACTCCGACATCGTGGTCATCACGTCGGGGATGCCGCGCAAGCCGGGCATGAGCCGCGACGACCTCCTGAACGTCAACTACAAGATCATGCAGGCGGTCACCGAACAGGTGGTGAAGTATTCGCCCGACTGCATCATCATTCCGGTGGCGAACCCGCTCGATGCGATGGCCCAGGCCATCTACAAGCTGAGCAAATTCCCGCGCGAACGCGTCATCGGCATGGCGGGCGTCCTCGACTCGGCCCGCATGCGTACGTTCATCGCGAAAGAGCTGAACGTGTCAGTGGAGAACGTCCACGCGTTCGTGCTCGGCGGCCACGGAGACACGATGGTGCCCTTGCCCCGGTACTCGACCGTCGCGGGCATCCCGATCACCGATCTATTGGACAAGGCGACGATCGAGGCGATCGTCGCACGGACGGCCAACGGCGGCGCCGAGATCACGAAGCTCGTCGGGACGAGCGCGTGGTATGCCCCGGGTGCGTCGGTCGTCGAAATGGTCGAAGCGATCCTGCGGGACAAGAAGAAGATCCTCCCGTGTTCGGTGTACCTGCAGGGCGAATACGGCGTTCGCGACCTCTTCGTCGGCGTGCCGTGCAAGCTGGGCGCGCGAGGCCTGGAGAAGATCATCGAGATTACGCTGACCGCCGAGGAGGACGCCGCTTTCAAGAAGTCGGCTGCGGCCGTCAAGGAGCTTGTGGATGTGATTAACGTCTAGGTCCACGCCGTTTGCGAGCGCGCGGTTCCTTGCGCGAAAGAAGAACAGACACGATAAGATTCCGGTGGCCAGGGCTTGTGCCGCTCGTGATCGGAACGTCGCCCGGCTGAAGCGAGCTGGAGAGGATCAATGATGCGACAGATTCCATCGGGTCCAGCGTTGCGCCACGCCCTGGGCACGGCATCGTGCGCCTGTGCGCTCGCAGGAGCGCTCTCACTGACCGGGCACGCCGGGCAGTCGCGATCGCTCACGGACGGGGTATACGCGGCCGGGCAGGCAGCCCGCGGCCAGCAGATCTACCAGACCCAGTGCGCGGAGTGCCACGGTAATACGATGGAAGGCGCCAGTGGACCGCCACTGGTCGGCGAGAGTTTCCTCTCGAACTGGAGCGCGCGTCAGCTGGCGAATCTCGTCGACAAGGTCCAGAAGACGATGCCCTTCAGCCTGCCGGGGAGCCTTTCGCGCCAGCAATCAACCGACCTCGTGGCCTACATGCTCCAGGCGGGCAAGTTTCCCGCCGGATCGGTCGAATTGAGCGACGCTCAACTGGCGCAGATCACGTTTCCCACAGCGCGAACGTCTCCCACACCGGCGGCCGCGACGCGGGCCGGGTCTCTGCCTCCGCCAGAAGGCAGCCTTGCCGAGCTGATGAGAGCCATAGCGTTTCCGAATTCGAACATCATCTTCAACCTGCAGCTCAAGGATCCCGGTGCCCAGCCGAAGAAAGCGCCGGCCTCCGCGCCTTTTGACTATGTCGAGTGGGGATCGACTGTGTATGGGGGCTGGCTGGCTGTCGACCAGGCCGCGGTGGCTCTTACCGAGTCGGCAGCCCTGCTCCTGACACCGGGGCGCCGATGTCAGAACGGCAGGCCGGTTCCCGTGGATCGCGCCGACTGGCAGCAGTACGTGGCGGCGCTCGTGGACGCAGGAAAGCTCGCGCATCGGGCCTCACAGGCCAGAAATTACGAGGCCTTCGCCGACATCAGCGTGACGCTGAACGATGCGTGTGCGAACTGTCACAAGGTTTATCGCGACAAGGGCGGAACGGAAGGGAGTGGGACCACCAGGTGTCAGTAAAACAGAAGGAGCTGTGCACGCCTTCTTTTTTCTGGCAGTATGGCGGCGAAGTCGGGACCTTTACTGCGCGGAGGGCAAGTCATGCGCCGAATTTCAGTCATGACGGCGGCGTTGAGCCTGTTCATCTCGGGGTCTTCCTTCGGCCAGGAGTGGATCCAGTACGCCAGCAAGGCGGACCTGTTCGGCGTCAATTTCCCGAGCGAACCCAAGGTGGAGGACATCGCCTACGCCACTGAGTTTGGCATCACCTTGCCGGGCCACGTGTACCGCGCCGACAGCGGGCCGAGCCATTACTCGGTCACGGTGGTCGACTACAACGACGCCGAAAAAATTCACACGGCGCGAGCCGACCAGTGCAAGAAGAATGGGGGCGAGAGCGACGCCTGCCAAAACGAGTGGCGAGGCGATGTGCAGGGCTCAATCGTCCACGCGGCGTGGAAGTTCATCCAGCGAAATGCCAAAGTGACCTACTACGCGTGGGCCGTCACGGATAACGTCGAAGGGCAGCGGCTTCAGCTCACCAACCCGGACGGATCCCGGACCTTCGCCGCGATCTACAGGCATGGAACCCGTCTCTATGTCCTCGAAGGGACCGTGCCCCGGGGTGCGCCTGCGCCGGGACTGTTTCAGCAGTCGTTGATGTGGCTTGACGAAGAGGGGAAGCCGGTTCGCTATCGAACGCTTTACACCACTGGATACTCGGATGCCTGGAAGTTCCCGGCGCCGCCGCCGCCGCGCACCGGGCCGCCACCGCGGGTCCAGTAGCCGATACGCACGGACTGCACCGGCAGAGCACGTGGCCTCGACGATTCGCGGCGGAACTGGTTCCTCGATTCGAGCGCCTCTGTGGTTTCGGCCGGGCCCGCCATGGATCATCGGGTCACGTGCTTTCGGGTTTCGCTGTTTCGTCGCGGACCGTTTTGACGTGATGTGAGGAGGGGACGATGCTCGTCAGATCTATGAGCCTTGCGGTCGCCTGTGCGCTGTTCGCTGTCTTGCCGGTCCGGGCGCACCATTCTCACGGCAACTACGACGTCGCCAAGTGGACGACGATGGACGGAACGGTCAAGGAGCTCCATTTGCTCGTTCCGCATTCGTGGATCTACCTCGACGTCAAGGATCCGAAAGGGGAGGTGACGACCTGGGCGCTCGAAGCTACCGGTCCTGGCGGCCTCACCAAAGTGGGCATCAAGCGCGAAGACGTCAGACCTGGCGATGCCATCAAAGTCCGGTGCCACCTGCTCCGCGACGGTTCCAACGGCTGCTTGCTCGGGTTTGTGACGCCGATGCATGGTGATCTGGCACGGGGCCACGGGGTCGAGAAGGATTGGGACGGCGACGGCGGCGCGGGCTATTCCGCGACCGCTCCCGTTGCGACTCCCAGGTGACGGGACCGCCGGTTTCGAGAACGCTTTATTTCCCAACCATGTGTGGCACGTCCCGTTCGTTTTCGTTGCAGATGTAATCGAGCAGGTCCGTGTCGAGCGCGAGGAACTGATTGAGCCTCACGGTCCACGGAGCGCTGTACGCCTTCAAATCGTTGATCGTGACATCGATTTCCAGTTTCCCGTAGTTGACCCGGCGGAACCGCTCGGTCACGCGTGCCCCGTCGGTCAGCGGACTGCCGTTGGCGTCCAGCCACAGCCCGTCGCGGAACCCGGTGGTTTGCACGACCAACGTGTCGCCTTCCCATGTTCCGGACGAGTACCCGACCCACGACGGATTCGGATCGACCGGCAAGGGCCGCCCGTCGGTGAATATCTGCCTGTAGGTGGCGTTGTGCTCGTTGAGAATGACCAGGAGCCCTGGCACCTGAATGATCTTCTTGAGCAACGCCATCGTGTGCAGTCGCACGATCCCGATCGGGAGACAGAACGTTGTGGGATCCTCCAGCCTGAGATCTTCGGTGCGCTTTTTCGTAATGGCCGCCGCCCACGGAAGATAAGGCAGTCCGCCCTTGAGGCTCCAGCCGATGTTGATGAATTCCTGTCCCACCGGCATGTCGGGGCAACCCTCGGGAGGACATCGTCGGTTGTGCTCGACGTCCCAGATCCCTGAGAAATCCGGTTTGCCGTCGGCCGTTCGAGGTGCGGGCGCGTCGAGATTCGGCGTGCCTGCCGGCGTTCTGGGTACGCCCTTCGTTGGATAGTTCAGCCACTGTGCGCCGAGTGACGCCGATCGAACCGACACGACGGCCGACACCGCCACCGCGCACAGGACCGCCGAAACGACAAGGCGTTCGGTCTTCGCTCGCACGTCCACCTCCTGGTCACGAAGATTCGCGTCGCGCCCGCTGGTTGGTCAGTCGGCGGGGAGGCGAAGCTTCGTTCCCCTTTGCGACGCGATTGTATCGTCCTTTGAGACGCAGACGCATAGATCCCTGCCGACGCCGCGTTGCTGAACGTCCCGGCGGAGGACGCGGCTTCCCGCACCGCCATGCTCAACTGGAACGCGCGACTACTCGCCTTTGGGGAGAGTCAGCAGGAAGGGTTCATCGCGCAGGTCGCGGCTCAGCTGCGCGTAACGTTGTCGCCAGGGCTCGAAGCGCCGCGCGATGGTGTTGAGCAAACGCGCTTTGGGGAGCGACGGTTCCTGAGAGGCCGCCCGGCTGAAAAAACCGGCTCCCAGCCTGGCATACCAGCCGATGTTGTGCCGGCGGCGCATTTGATCCTCGAAGAACCCGGCCAGCACCAGGCACTGCGCGCCAGCGGTTTCCATCATCAGGCGGTCGCCGAGCAGGCTCGAGTCGAATACGAAATGATCGAAGACCGCGCTGAGATTGGCAGGAGCCGAGAGATCCATGTCCGCCTGGGTGGAAATGAGCGAGAAGTGCGCCAGCACGCTGGCGTTGTACAGCAGTTCCTCCCGATCGACCCCAGGTCCGGAGATGTCCTGAAGGCGCACGAAGAAGAACTCCAGCGCCCGCCGCTCGTCGGTTGCGAGCAAATCTCCGAGTGGACCCATTTGGCCTCCGCCGCTACGTCCCGACGCCTGCCGCGATACCCCTTCGACTGCGGCTCTTATAAGTGTATCGACTCCTCCTCGAGTGCAGTCCAGGTGTCCTCGAGCGCAGCGATGCTCAGATCATCCCACTTCTTCGCCGAGGAGCTCGATGTCGGGCAGGTCCCTGGGCCGTCCGCTCGCGCGCTTGTTGGCAATGAGGTCCGCCCGGCCGTTCACTGGAACTTCGATTCCTTCGATGTCGAGCACAATGCGACGCAGCCACGCGTCGGCGAATCGCACTCCGGAAATACGCGACAGGATATCCACGCGGCTCGGAACAACGCCTATCTGAATGGATCTCCTCGGCCTTTCGAATCCGGCTATTAGGGTAGGGGCCTGCCGGTCTCGGCGGCGGCCGTGTTCTTTCATCTGCCGGTGGTGCGGCTGTCGTAGAGCTGGATGGAACCCACTTTTGCGAGGGGGAGGTCTCCCTGGGTCGAAACCACCTGCAGCTTGACGAAGCGCGCTTGAACCGGCGCGAAATGGAGCTCGTGAAATGGCTTCTGCATGTTGCGATGGTTGGGCACGGTGACTTGTGCAGCCTTGACGAACGGACCTTCGGGGGAAGTCGAGCTGACGTGGATGGCCAACTCCTTGGGGTTGAAAATGTCTGTCGCCGCCACATAAATGGCGAGGGTGTCGAACGTCACCGCCTTGTCGCCGCGCAGGGCGAGTACCGCGAAGCCGTTGAGGCTGAGAACCGCGGAAGTCGGGATTCCGCTGAAGAGTGACTTCCAGCCTTCCTGGTTAGCGGCTAGCAACTGCGCTCCGGAATCGGTATCTACTAGATTTACTGGCTCAACTGCGGACACGTCGGGCGCCGGGGGCACACGCGTTTGTTTCAAATCGTCGAACTTCACCTCGGGCTTTCCGGTCGGAGCCTTGGCCGGCGACGATTGGAGTGGCATCTCGACTGTGTTGTCCCGGGGTTGCACTCGAGGGCCGATGACGCCCACCTGCTTGAGTGTGAGCAGCAGCACGGACAGGCCAAGCAGGAGTCCGCCGGCGCCGAGCGCCCGCCCTGGCCACGTCTCCCACCACTGCCGTGCGGGCCGATCGCCGAGCGTGGCGGGTTGTGATGCATGGCTCTGGCCAACGATGGCCAACAAGCCCTTGTGGAGCCCTCTGAACTGCGGATCGGCCGAGTCGCCCTTCCAGCCTGAAAGATCTGCCGCCTGTAGATGACGAAACTCGAGCGGCGGCGTCACCGGATCGAGCAGCACCGGCACCAAACGATCGCGCTGTCGCGCATCGGACGCCTCGTTCAATACCCATTCGGATTGGACCGATTCGTTGGTCCATACGACGATCACGGCGGGCGCTGCGGTCAGGGCCTGCTGAATCACCTTGTGAAAGCTCTGACCGTAGTCGACGTCGCGGTCCCACCACAGTTGCAGTCCCTCTGCTTCGAGAGCATGCACGAGCGGTGCGACGCGCGCACGATCTGCACTGGCGTAGCTGAGAAAGATTTCGCTCAAGGCTTCCGGGGCACGGCGAACAGTCCACGCGGATTATGGCCGTGCCAGAACAGATGTTCAAGGACGAAAGGGTGAACCGATTCCTATCCTCCGGCCGTCCACACCGCCTTGACGTATTCGCGGGTCATGCGTGCGATGTTGGAGATCGGAATCTCCTTGGGGCAGACGGCCTCGCATTCGCCTTCGTTGGAGCAGCTGCCAAAGCCCTCGGCATCCGCCTGCTGAATCATCGAGATGACGCGACCATTCCGCTCGACCGCTCCCTGGGGCAGCAGGGCGAGGTGCGAAATCTTCGCGCTCATGAACAGATGCGCCGACGCGTTCTTGCACGCCGCGACGCAGGCGCCGCATCCGATGCAGGCGGCGGAATCCATCGCCATCTCGGACACTTCCTTGGGAATCAGGATTGCGTTGCCGTCGGGCGCACCGCCGCAGTTGACCGACACGTAGCCGCCCGCCGCGATGATCCGGTCGAAGGCGCTGCGGTCGACGACCAGATCCTTGACGACAGGGAAGGCCTTCGCGCGCCACGGTTCGACGGTGACCGTGTCGCCGTCCTTGAACCGGCGCATGTGCAGCTGGCAGACCGTGGTGCCGCGATCCGGCCCGTGCGGAATCCCGTTGATGACGAGGCTGCACGTGCCGCAGATGCCCTCGCGGCAATCCGAATCGAAGGCGATCGCATCCTTGCCCTGCCTGACCAGTGCTTCGTTCACCACGTCGAGCATCTCGAGAAACGACATGTCCGGCGAAACATCGTGCGCCGCGTAGTCATCGAGTCGACCCGGCGCGGTCGGCCCCGCCTGTCGCCATATCTTGAGGTTCAGTTTCACTTTGGATCCTTGTCAGGCTCCAGGCTCCGGTCTCCAGGCTCCAGCCACAGGACTTCGGGCCGAGCGTCGGACGGCGTCCAGCTGGATTTTGCGAGCGTTCGTGCCGTACCCGAAGCCCGGAGTCTGCAGCCTGTAGCCGATCTCATTTGTAGCTCCGCTGAGTCGGGTGGACTTCGTGGAACTCGAGCGGTTCCTTGTGCAATTCGGGCTCGACGCCGACGCCCTTGAATTCCCACGCCGCCACGTAGGTGTAGTGTTCATCGTCCCGCAGCGCTTCGCCGTCGGGAGTCTGGCTCTCCTCGCGAAAATGCCCGCCGCACGACTCACGCCGGGACAGCGCGTCGAACGCCAGAAGCTCGGCGAATTCGAGATAGTCCGCCACCCGGCCCGCGTACTCGAGACTCTGATTGAGATTGTCCGGGGTGCCAGGGACCGAGACGTCGTGCCAGAACGCTTCGCGCAGCTTCGGGATCTCGACGAGCGCGCGCTTGAGGCTCTGTTCCGTCCGCGCCATCCCGACGTCGTCCCACATGATCTTCCCGAGCGAGCGATGGATCTCGCGGATGCCCCGATTGCCCTTCACCGTGAGCAACCGATTGATGTGCTTCTGCACACCGTCGGTCGCTTCCTTGAAGGCGTCGTGATCGGTTGTGACTTTCGCCAGCGTCGTGCTCGCCAGGTAGTGACCGATGGTATACGGGATGACGAAGTACCCGTCAGCGAGCCCCTGCATCAGCGCGCTCGCGCCGAGGCGGTTCGCGCCGTGATCCGAGAAGTTTGCCTCGCCAAGCACGTGCAACCCGGAAATCGTGCTCATCAGGTTGTAGTCCACCCACAAGCCGCCCATCGTGTAGTGGATGGCGGGGTAGATTCGCATCGGCACCTTGTACGGATCCTCGTCGGTGATCTTCTGGTACATCTGGAAGAGGTTGCCGTACTTCTCCTTGATGGTCTCCAGTCCGATCCGCTGAACCGCATCCTTGAAGTCCAGATAGACGGCGAGTCCGCTGTCGCCGACCCCCTGCCCGGCGTCGCAGGCCTGCTTCGCATTGCGGGACGCCACGTCGCGCGGGACGAGGTTCCCGAAGCTCGGATACTTCCGTTCGAGGTAGTAGTCACGCTCCTCTTCAGGAATCTGCTCGGGCGGCCGCCTGTCGCCCTGTTTCTTCGGTACCCAGACGCGACCGTCGTTGCGAAGGCTCTCGCTCATCAACGTCAGCTTCGATTGGTGTTCGCCGCTGACCGGGATGCATGTCGGGTGGATCTGCGTGAAACACGGATTGGCAAAGAGCGCGCCCCGCTTGTGCGCGCGCCACGCGGCGGTGACGTTCGAGTTCACTGCGTTGGTGGAGAGGTAATAGACCGTGCCATAGCCGCCGGTCGCGAGGATGACGGCGTCGCCCGCATATCGCTCGATCTCGCCCGTCGTCAGGTTGCGCATGATCACGCCGCGCGCCTTGCCGTCGATGACGACGACGTCGAGCATCTCGCGACGCGCAAAGAGTCGGACCCGTTTCTTGTGGACCTGGCGCATCAGCGACTGGTAGGCGCCGATCAGCAACTGCTGGCCGGTCTGACCGCGGGCATAGAACGTGCGCGAGACCTGCGCGCCGCCGAACGATCGGTTGTCGAGCAGCCCGCCGTACTCGCGTGCGAACGGGACGCCCTGAGCGACGCACTGGTCGATGATGTTGACGCTCAGCTGCGCGAGGCGGTACACGTTCGATTCACGTGAACGGTAGTCGCCGCCTTTGACCGTGTCGTAGAACAGCCGATAGACGCTGTCCCCGTCGTTCTGGTAATTCTTGGCCGCGTTGATGCCCCCCTGCGCCGCGATGCTGTGGGCACGGCGGGGACTGTCCTGGATGCAGAAGCTCAGGACGTTGTAGCCGAGCTCGCCAAGCGACGCCGCGGCCGATCCCCCCGCCAGTCCCGTCCCGACCACGATGATGGTGAACTTCCGCTTGTTCGCCGGGTTGACCAGCTTCATCTCGAACTTATGCCGGTCCCATTTCTCGGCGATCGGGCCGGACGGCTCCCTGGCATCCAGCTTCATGACCGCGCTCCCGCGAAGTGCGCCCAGAGGGCAATGACGATGAAACCGCCCGCAAGCAGGACAGCCATGACTTTACCGGCGACAAGCACGCGCGGTGTCCATCGCGGATGGTCTCCGCCAAGGGATTGCACGGCGCTCGACACTCCATGCCAGAGATGCGATCCGACGACGAGCATGCTGAGGACGTAGAAGGCGACGATCAGCGGGTTGGAAAGGGCGACCATCTCCTGGCGGTACAGATCGCGTCCGCCGGCGGGCCAGGGATACTCGGTTCCCCAACCCTCCTTGAAGGTTTTGGCATGGATGCTGATGAAGACCAGCAGCCACAAGCCCGAGAAAATCATCGTCGACGAGGCGAAGGTCTTCCGGCTGGTCGCTCCGGCGGACTTCTTCTTCGCGTAAGGCACCGGCCGCGCCTGCTGGTTACCGAGAAACATCCTGATCGTCTTGTATACGTGAATCACGAAGACGAGCAGCAGTCCGATCTCGATGACCGGGAGGAGCGGGTTGGCTTCCATCACGTACGCGTACCTGTTGAAGACGTCGGGACCGAAGAACACCAACAGGTTGCCGGCGATGTGAATCAGGAGATAGAGGAAAAGTGCAAGACCGGTGAAGCCGATGAGAAGTTTCGTCCCGACGGACGAACTGAAGACGCGCAAGCGTGGGGTCATCAGTGAATAGTTTATTCGATACGCGCGACCATCAAAACAACCACCGGGATCACCGAGTTCACCGAAGGAAAAAAAGATTCCAGGAAACCGTCTCGGTGTGTTCGGTGACCTCGGTGGTCAAGCGACGCGCATTGCGCTACTCACCGCGTCCACGCTATTCGAGCAGCAACGGTTCGCCGCGTTCTTCGGTGACAGGGACCAGATGCCGATCGCGCATGATCAACCGCGCGCAGGCATTCCATCGAAGGATGGCATCGTCATTGGTAGGCGGGCGAATCGCTTCGGCCTTTTCGTACCAGCTCATCGCCTCCCGCAGCCACTCGTAGGTGCGCGGACCGCATCCGGGCGTGCCCTGGGCCCGCTGCGCCTTTGCCCGGCGCTCGTAGAGGATGCCGGTGTAATAGGCGCGTTCGTACTCGTCGCGCAATCGCTGGACCGTCTTCCACGCGTCGGCGACAGTGGTCGAGCCCTCGTTGCCGAACTGGTCGGTCAGCGCGAGCAGCAGCATCGCGAGCGCTTCCTGGTTGTCGGGCTCGATCTCGAGGGCATCCAGGCAGATGCTCTCGGCCTCGCCGGGTTCGTTGAGGAGACGGTAGCGTTCCGCCTTGGCCAGCGCCCTGGGCACGGCTTCCGGCGAGAGAGTCTTGAGCTCGAATTCCATGAGGCGCCTCAGTTCGGTTGCTGGAAAAGACAGCAACCTGAAGTGCGAAGTAAGACGTGCGACCTAAGAAGTACGAAGCGTCGTATCACCTGTCGGTCCGGAACATCCTCAACAACTTCGCCACGGGATCGTAGAGCCGATCGACCACCCGCTCCTTCAAGGGAATGATCGCGTTGTCGGTGATGGTGATGCTTTCCGGACAGACCTTCGTGCAGCATTTCGTGATGTTGCAGTATCCGATGCCGTGTTGCTTCTTCAGATCGAGCGTGCGGTCTTCCGTGTCGAGCGGGTTCATTTCGAGCGCCGCCGCGTAGACCAGGTGGCGCGGGCCGATGAAGCCGCCGAACATCTGGTGATCGCGCAGCACGTGACAGACATCCTGGCAGAGGAAGCACTCGATACACTTCCGGAATTCCTGCGCGCGCTCGACGTCGACCTGCTGCATACGCCACGTGCCGTCGCTGGCATCGGGCGGCCTCGGCTTGAACTTCTTGATGCT
>Ga0068858_100000755_pt1 | contig 33931 bp, 32 predicted proteins | sample KBSSwiS12_FD_66589 | JGI IMG/M metagenome (GOLD analysis project Ga0068858, IMG submission 66589) | Switchgrass rhizosphere microbial communities from Kellogg Biological Station, Michigan, USA - KBS Switchgrass S1-2 | ecosystem: Host-associated > Plants > Roots > Rhizosphere > Soil ... | reverse complement strand
TGGAAAGCATTGCCGCCGGATTTCGTCACCACGCTGATCTGGCCCGCGGTGCCGGTCCCGAACTCCGCCGGATAGTTGCTCGAATCCACACGGAACTCGGCGATCGTTTCGAGACTCGATTGCAGGCGGAAGCCCGTCGACGTTTCACCGCTCAGATTGCCCGGAGACGCGTCGATAATGGAGCTGGCTTCGACCCCATCGAAACGCACCGCATTCTGCTGGTTGGCCCGTCCGCTGAAGCGGATGTTGTCGAACGATCCACCCCCTGCCGTCTGTGCACCCGGCGTCAGCAGGTACAGTTGCGATAGCTGCCGGCCATTCAGCGGCAGTTGCCCTACCTCGCGCGAGTTCACGTTGGCGCCGATCGCCGCTGAAGAAGTCTCGACCTCGGTCAATTCCCCGGAGACGACATTGACTTGAGTAACCACGCTGCCAGGCTGCAGCGACAGGTTCAAAGTGCGCTCTTGTCCGGCGCTGAGCATGTAATCCTGCACTTCCGCCGGCGAGAAATTCTCCGCCGTTGCAGTCACCGTGTAACTTGAAGGAGCTAAATTGGTGATGATGTAGTAACCTTTTTCGTCCGGGTGCGCCTCCCGTTTGGCCCCGGTCTTGGTTTCGGTTACGGTCACGGTCGACTTCAGGAGGGCCGCTCCCGAAGAGTCGGTTACCGTCCCCACAATCCGTGCTTGTCCGGATTGTGCGATGGCGTAAGTGGTGAGGGCGAGCAAGATGAGCAGGTGTTTCATGGTGTTTCACGATAACAATCGAACCATTACGGATCGATGACAGTTGCGTCAATCTTGGACGAAAAGATACAGGCCCGACTGTAGGAATTGCTAGGCTGTTAGTGCTGGACTAAATTCATGAGCAGTTCCCTGTTTCGACGGCTAGTGGCTGCCGCCATTGCGCTGGTTGTAGTGACGCTCGCGTCCCTTAACTACGCGCTCGCTCCCGTCGACTCTGCTATTCGCGCTCAAGCGCTTGAAATCACGATGGTCGCCGCACTCGTAGCCGCAGCGGTGGCTCTGTTGGTTTCGCGCACCTTAACCGCCCGCGTCAGACGCTTGAAGCGCGCGGCCGAGGGTCTGCTGGGACCAGAAGCGCAACCCGGCGTGCTCACCGATCCCGGCGACGATCTCGGATCTCTCGAACGCTCCCTGGTCGGCGTCGGCCAGGAACTGCGCGGCCTGGTCAGCAACCTCCGCTTCGAATCCGCCCGCCGCGAAGCAATTCTCGCCGGCATGGACGAAGGAGTCCTGGCCGTCGACCCGGATTTGAAAGTGACCTTCTGCAACCAAGCCTTGCTCACTGCTACCGGTTTCCGCGGGCGCTACGAAGGCGTCGGCCTGCTGCAAGTCGTCCGGGACCCGGCTCTATATGAGTTAATTCGTTCCGTGCGCGCGTCGGGCGAGGCCGGCAAACTCCGCTTTCACTTGTTCGCCAACATCCCCCGTACCTTCGAAGCGCAAGCCACTCCGCTCGCCATGCCCTCCGGCCTCGGCGTGATCGCCATCTTCCACGACATCACCGACCTCGAACGTCTGGAACAAGTGCGCAAAGACTTCGTCGCCAACGTGTCTCACGAATTACGCACCCCCCTAGCCGGCATCATCGGCTATTCCGACACGCTTCTCGATGGCGCCCTGGACGACACCGAGAACCGCCGGAAGTTCGTAGAAATCATCCGCGCCAACGCCGTGCGCCTAGGCAGCATCGCAGCCGACCTGCTGGTGCTCTCCGAACTGGAATCCGGAGCCGATCAAGAAACAGAAACCGTCTCCGTCCGCGGCGTATTAGAAGACGGTCTGCTCACCGTAGAAGCCGAAGCCCGCGAGCGCGGCGTCCGCCTGATCCGCGAAGAAATGCAGGATCTCCAAGTAGCGGGCAGCCGCCTGCGCCTAGAGCAAGCCTTCCTGAATTTGCTAGCCAACGCCATCAAGTTCAACCGCCCCGAAGGCGAAGTGCGCGTGCGCATCACCCTCACCGACGCCCACGTAGCCGTAATGATAGCCGACACCGGCGTAGGCATACCCTCCCAGGATCTCCCCCGCATTTTCGAGCGCTTCTACCGCGTAGACAAAGCCCGCTCCCGCCAGGTCGGCGGCACCGGCCTAGGCCTCTCCATCGTGCGCCACGTAATCGAGCGCATGAACGGCACAGTCACGGTCGAGAGCCAAGTAGGCAAAGGCACCACCTTCCAAGTCCTCCTGCCCGCAGCCAACGTCCACGTTCGCCCATCAGTAACCCATTCGTAACCAAATATTCATGACAACCTAACCCGCCACTTGCTAGAGTCATAACTTGTGACACCATCCACCCCCACCTTCAAAGTCGAAACTTCCGACAGCCCCGCCGGCGCCAGAATCCTAAAACTCTCCGGCCCTCTCACCATCCAAACCCTCTTCGATTTCCAGCAAATCGTGCGCGGAGAAACCACTAAGCCCATCATTCTGGACGTCTCCGGCGTTGCCTACATGGACTCCGCCGGCCTAGGCTGTGTAGTCAGCGCCTACACCTCCTGCCAGCGAAACGGCCGCGCCTTCGGCATCACCGGTTTGGGCGAACGCATCAAAACGCTCTTCGCCGTCACCCGCGTTGACGGCTTGCTCCCCTCCTTCGACACTCTCGAAGCCGCCCAAACATCCGTCAAGCCCTGAGTCGCCGTCACACAGTTGTAACCTTCTATTAATTACAAAATCATCATTCCTCGATAACCTGAGGCCTCAAAGTCATTTTTTTTGAAGACTGTGCGATCCGCGGAGGACCGGCCCGCTCAGTTGTGTGCAATTTCATACAACAGGAGCAAAATGGATGAGACGAATTAATGAGCGAACCGGACAGGTGCTTTTAGCCTGTCTCTTGAGCTCGATCATGCCGCTATCGGCGGCTGACAACCCTGCACCCCAGCCCTCAGAGATCGAACAGCTCAAACAAATGCTGGCAGATCAGCAAAGACAGATTAACGAGCTTCGGCAGGCGTTGGCCCAGCAGCAAGGAAGTGTTTCCGCGAAAACAGCCTCTCCCGTGATACCCGCAGCCGATCCAATCCCCCTTAGCACCTTCCGCAACCTGGGCCAAGTGGCCAGCACCGCTGCGGTACTGCCGCGTCCGGCGGCACTTCCCGCATTGCCCGCGCCGCAAGCCACTCCCGCTAAGCCGCTACCCGAGTCTTCACCACTCCAGCTCAAGATCGGCGATGCCTATATTACTCCGGTTGGGTTCATGGATATGACCTTAGTCTCGCGTTCCACGAATGCCGGAAACGCACTCGCGACGAACTTTGGAAGCATCCCATTTGCGAACACCACCAAAGGCGCCCTCAGCGAGACCCGTCTGACCGCTCAGAACTCGCGCATCGGCCTGCGAGTCGACGCGCTGGTGAAAGGCGTCAAAGTGCTGGGATACCTGGAATCGGACTTCGTCGGATTTACCCCCACGAATGTCTCGGTGAGCACCAATTCCGACAGCCTGCGCTTGCGCCAGTACTTTATCCAACTCAACAAGGGCAAATTCGAATTCCTGGCAGGTCAAGCCTGGGGTATGGAGACGCCTAATCGCGTTGGTATTTCTCCTTTACCGGCCAATGTGTTTATCACCCAGGATGTGGACGTGAATTACCAGGCTGGCTTGGTATTCACGCGGCAGTCGGGTTTCCGTGCGCTCTATCACCCCAGCGACAAAGTGGTCTTCGGAGTCGCGCTCGAAGATCCTGAACAGTACATGGGCGGCTCGGGTGGCGGCGGCCTTACTGTGCTTCCGGCAGCGTTCACTTCCCTGCAGGCCAATCAGTTGAACGACGGCACCGCGAATTACAACGTGCCGAACCTGCATCCCGACATCGTCGGCAAGATCGCATTCGATCCCAGTCCCAAGTTCCACTTGGAGGTGGTCGGTATCGAACGCACTTTCAAGATTGCCAACCCCACCACGCTCGCGACCAGCACCAAGGCCTCTGGCTCCGGCGCCGTCAACTTGGGTGTCCAGGTGGCGACCGGCCTCCGTCTCCTCACTAACAATTTCTGGGGCGATGGCGGCGGCCGCTACATCTTCGGCTTGGCCCCAGATTTGATCCTTCGCGCCGACGGCAGCATTTCCCCCATCCATTCCGGTTCCACCTTGTCTGGGTTTGAATACACCCACAAGAACAGCGTGATCTACGCCCTTTATGGTGGCGTCTATATCCAACGGAATACAGCGCTCGACACCAACGGCAAGCCAGTCGGATACGGCTTCACCGGATCAAGCAACGGCCAGAACCGGGCGATTCAGGAAGCGACCTTCGGCCTCAATCAGACCCTCATGAGAGATACCAAATGGGGAGCCCTGAATCTAATGTTCCAATACTCCTATCTACAAAGAAATCCATGGTTTGTCGCTCAAGGCCAACCAGCGGATGCCAACGTGCACATGGGGTTTGTGAATTTCCGCTATACACTGCCAGGGTCCGCCCCGACGCTGGGGCGGTAAGCGGCCCTGTAATGGGTTTGTAACACACGATTGATTAAATAGGAGTAGCAAATGATGAAGCGAATGGTGACTCTGGCGGCCCTGTTAGCCGCCCTGACGACCGGGGTGGTGTCAGCACAGCAGATCCTGATCAACGCGGCGGGTGCCACGTTCCCTTATCCGATGTACTCGAAGTGGTTTGACGAGTATCACAAGAAGTTTCCGAAACTTCAGTTCAACTACCAGTCCATCGGTTCCGGCGGTGGCATCAAGCAAGTGACCGAAGGCACCGTCGAATTCGGAGCCTCCGACGGCCCCATGAATGACAAGCAGCTTCAGGAATTTCGCGATAAGCACGGCTACGGAATATTGCACTTCCCGACCGTGATGGGCGCCGACGTTCCGGTCTATAACGTCGCTGGTGTCAGCACCGATCTCAACTTCACGCCAGAGGCGCTGGCAGGAATTTTCCTAGGCAAGATCACCAAATGGAACGATCCGGAACTAGTGAAAGCGAACCCCGGTGCCAAGCTGCCCCCGGCCGATATCATTGTTGTGCACCGTTCCGATGGCAGTGGCACCACCTACATCTGGACCGACTATCTTTCCAAAGTCAGCAAAGAATGGGAAATGAAGGTCGGCCGCGGAACTTCCGTTAACTGGCCCGTCGGTCTCGGCGGCAAGGGTAACGAGGGAGTCTCGGGCCAGGTCCAACAGACCCCCAACTCCATCGGCTACGTCGAACTAATCTACGCCGTGCAGAACAAGATGAAGACCGGTAAGGTGAAGAACCTCGCAGGAAACTGGGTGCAGGCCAGCTTGGCGGGTGTAACCGCCGCGGCCGCGAGCTCCAAAGAAATGCCGGATGATTTCCGCGTGTCCATCACCAACGCCCCCGGCAAAGACGCCTATCCCATCTCCAGCTTCACCTGGCTTCTCATTCCCGAAAAAATCGCCGACCCCACCAAGAAGAAAGCCATCAAGGAATTCCTCACGTGGATGCTGGCCGACGGTCAGAACATGACCGAAGCACTCGCCTACGCCCGTCTTCCCAAAGCGGTCGTCGCGAAAGAATCCAAAGCAATCGCCAAGGTTCAATAACCGCCATTCCGCATGGCAGCCTCCTCCACTACCGTTTCGAGCGCCGGTCCTTCGCGGCCGGCGCCGAACTTCTTGGAGCGCTTGCGCGGTGGCGATGAGGCGGCCTACCTAATCACCTTCATAGCCGCGGCCAGTATCCTGCTGATTACCGGGATGCTGGTATATGAGCTGTTCGTCAACTCCGCCGATGCCCGCGCGAAATTTGGCTGGGCATTTCTGTTTACCCAGACCTGGGACCCCGTCAACGACGAGTTCGGCGCGCTGCCCTTCATCTACGGAACGCTGGTGACTTCATTCCTGGCGCTGCTCATGGGAATCCCGCTCGGCGTAGGCGCCGCCATCTTTCTAGCGGAACTAGCCCCGCCGAAAATCTCCGACGCCCTCACGTTTTTGATCGAACTGCTGGCCGCCGTCCCCAGTGTAATTTACGGACTGCTCGGAATCTTCGTTCTGGTCCCTATTCTGCGTCTGGTCGAGCCGTCCCTGCGCTCTGTGCTCGGTTGGACCCCGTTCTTCAGCGGCCCCTTCTATGGCGTCAGCTTGTTTTCAGCCGGCGTGGTACTCGCCGTGATGATTATCCCGTTCATCATCTCCATCTCCCGCGAAGTAATCCTTGCGGTCCCCGGTGACCAGCGCGAAGCCGCCCTGGCCCTCGGCGCCACCCGCTGGGAAACCACCTGGGATGTCGTCGTCCCCTTCGCCAAGAAAGGCATCATGGGTTCCATCTTCCTGGCGCTCGCGCGTGCGCTGGGCGAGACTATGGCCGTAACCATGGTCGTCGGCAACGATCCCAAAATCAAAGCCTCTCTGTTCGCGCCCGGATACTCCATCGCCGCCGTAATCGCTAACGAGTTCACCGAAGCTACCGGTAAGCTTTACACCAGCGCCCTCATCGAATTGGGCTTAGTCCTCTTCGCCCTCACCATCGTCATCAACGGCGTCGCGCGCCTTCTCGTCATGGGAGCCGACAAGTACAAGACCTGATATGCGCGACCTGCACACACTCCGCCGCAAAACAGTCAACGTGGTGATGCTGACCATCACGGGTTTGTGTACACTGTTTGCCGCCGGAACCCTGGTCTTCATCCTGGGCTATCTATTCGTCCACGGCGGCAGCAGCCTCACGCTCGACTTCTTCACCAAACTCCCCACGCCCGTCGGCGAACCCGGAGGCGGCATGGCCAATGCCATCGTTGGCAGCGCCAAGCTGCTCGCCCTGGCCATGGTAGTGGGCGTCCCCCTCGGTTTCCTGGGCGGCGTGTATCTGGCGGAATTCGGCGGCAGCACCTTCTCCTTCGTGATCCGCTATGTGACGGACTTGCTCAACGGCGTGCCCTCCATCGTTATAGGAATCTTCGCCTATACCCTGATCGTCCTGCCGCAAAAGCATTTCTCGACGCTCGCCGGCGGCCTAGCCCTGGGCGTGATGATGATCCCCATCGCCGTACGCAGCTCCGAGGAATTTCTCCGTACCATTCCCAATTCCCTCCGCGAAGGCGCCGTGGCGCTGGGCGCATCCAAGGCCAAGGCCATCCTGACCGTAGTGATTCCCGCCGCGAAAAATGGGATCATGACAGGGATAATGCTGAATCTGGCGCGAGTGGCGGGCGAAACCGCTCCGCTCCTCTTCACCAGTTTTGGCAACCGTTTCTGGAGCCCTGGATGGGAACAGCCCACGTCCGCCTTGCCGGTAATGATCTTTACCTACGCCATCTCGCCCTACGAAGATTGGCACCGGCAAGCCTGGTCAGCCGGCTTTGTGCTGCTGACTCTGGTGTTGGCCGTAAACATATTCGCGCGCGCCGTTCTTGCCAAAAAGAAACACGTAGCCAGGTGACCCCATGCAAGCTTCCACTCGACAACCCTATCCTGAGATGAATACTCCAACCGCGGGAACCAACACGCCGCCCATGGATGCCGCGAGACCGGTCCCCGACACGGCCCACAAGCTGAGCGTCACCGACCTCAATTTCTACTACGGCAACTTTCAAGCCCTGAAGAATATCTCGATGGAGATCTTCGCCAATCAGGTCACCGCCTTCATCGGACCCTCCGGCTGCGGCAAGTCCACCTTCCTGCGCACCCTGAACCGCATGAACGAGACGGTTCGCAACACCCGCGTCGAAGGCCGGATCCTGCTCGACGGCGTCAACATCCTGGAGCAAGAAGTAGCCTACGTCCGCCGCCGCGTCGGCATGGTGTTCCAGCGCTCCAACCCCTTTCCCAAATCGATTTTCGACAACATCGCCTACGGCCCGCGCATCAACGGCATGGTAGCGAACCGCGCCGCGCTGCATGACAAGGTGGAAGAGAGCCTCCGTCGCGCCGCCCTGTGGGACGAGGTTAAAGACAAGCTAAACCAATCCGCCTACGGCCTCTCCGGCGGCCAGCAGCAGCGCCTGTGCATCGCCCGGGCCTTGGCAGTCGACCCGGAGGTCCTCTTGCTGGACGAGCCCTGCTCGGCGCTCGATCCCATCGCCACCGCCAAGATCGAGGACCTGATCTTCCAACTTAAGAGCAGTTGCACCATCGTGATCGTCACTCACAACATGCAGCAGGCAGCGCGCGTCGCCGATCACACCGGCTTCTTCCTGCTGGGACGCCTGATCGAATTCGACAACACCGCCGTGATCTTCAAAAATCCGGCGAAACAAGAAACAGAAGATTACGTTACCGGCCGTTTCGGTTGATCATGCGCCACTTCATAGAAGAACTCGAACAACTCAAAACCAAGCTGCTCGAAATGAGCGCCATCGTCGAATCCTCGATTCAGCGCAGCATCACCGCGGTCACGCAAAAGGACCGCAACGCCGCCGAAGAAGTCTTCCGCACCGAAGCCCGCATCAACGCCATCGAAATCGAAATCGACGAATTCGCCATCAACTTACTAGCCCTCCAGCAGCCCATGGCCGCCGACCTCCGCCTGATCGTCGCCGCCCTCAAGATTAATACCGACCTGGAACGCATGGGCGACCTGGCCGTCAGCATCGCCGAGCGCGCACTCTCCTTAATGGAAGGCCCCATCATCACTCCCATGATCGACATCCCACACATCTCGGGATTAGTCCAGTCGATGGTGCGCAAAGCCCTAGACGCCTTCGTCCACCGCGATGCCGACCTAGCCCGCAGCGTCTTGGCGTCGGACGACGCCGTAGACAGCCTCCGCACCGCCTGCTACCACGAACTAACCAGCTTCATGGAAAAAGACCCGCATAACATCCAGCAAGCCCTGAACTTGATGGTAGTAATCCGCAACTTAGAACGCATAGCCGACCACTCCACCAACATCGCCGAAGACGTCCTATTCCTGGTCAAAGGCATCGACGTCCGCCACCACGCCGAAACCCGCCCCTCCGCCGTAGGGTAGGGCGGGTCTCCGGCCCGCAGCCAACGTCCACGTTGGCCCGCCGTAGCTTGAGCACCTCCGTGCCGCGCGATATAGTTTAAGTGCGAAATCTAAGGCCAATCCATGGATGCGGGCTCGACCAAGTTACGGCTCGATGCCACCGATCGCCTGCGCGTTGAAGTCGCAGTGGCTCAGGGTAGCGAGATCTTTTCCTGGACCCGCCCCGCCTCCTTTTCCTACAGCCTCGAACAAATCCTGCAATTCGGACCCACCGGAACCGGAGCCTTCGCCGCCCACCTGATCGACATCTTCAGCAATCCTTCCGTCCGCTTCCGGATCCTGGAAGAAGGCGGCGAAAATCTCGCATACGCCTTCCGCGTGCCCATCGAGGCCAGCCGCCTGCTCATCAAAGCCGGCGCGCAATGGCGCCCCTCCGGCTATAGCGGCTCCCTTACCATCGACTCGCGTTCCCTGGAAATGCGCCGCTTCACCATGCAGTCCGACGAACTGCCGCCTGAAACCTCACTGTGCGAAGTGAGCACCACCAACGAATATCAGGACGAGAAAACTCTGGGTCTCTTGCTGCCCTCCGTCAGCCGTTCCCACGACATCCTGCGCGACGCCACCGAGACCGAGCTTGTGACCACTTTTTCGGATTGCCGCGAAGCGCCGCCGCTTCCTTCCTTGCCCGACGCCGTCCAGTACCTAGCACTGCCCGAACAGACCTTCGAGCTTGCTCTGTCGACGCCCATCGACCCCGCCACAGCCGCCGCCGGCGATGTAATTTCGGCCCGCTTGACGGAACCGATTCTACGCTCGAAATCCTCCGAGGTCCTCGCGCCAGCGGGGTCCACCGTTACCGGCCGCATCGTCCAGATGAAACACCGCCTCTTCCCTAAAGACTATTTCGTCGTCTCGATGGCCTTCGACAGAGTGCAAGTCTATGGTAAGTTTTTCAAGCTCCGCATAGAATCGGACGGGAACATGAATTTCGCGCCGAAAAGCGCAAGGCCGGACCCGCAATGGCCCATGGGAACCTTCTCGTTTCCCGCCAGCAATTCGCGATACATGATCCCCGCGGGATTTAAATCGAAGTGGCGGACCATCGCTCGCGCATCCGCTAATTAGTCCGTATTGGGTCCTACTTCCCCGCAGCCGTAGCCACCGGAGCAGGCATCGCCGCGAGATTCACCGTAAAAGGCGCCGTCAACCGTGTCCCTGTACCCACCATCACCGGCACAGTAGGATTCGTCACTGTCGGGTCCGTCACTAACCCCGCCGGCATCACAAAATTGACGTAAGACAAATCCAGCGGCGTAACCGTAGAATTGGGATCTGCAGGCACCGCAATCACAGCCGTCACCGGATAAGCGTTCCCCGCGATGTTGACGTAGACCGCTCCCGCCCCCGGCAATACCCGACCCGGCCCCGACAGCCCATAAACCATCACCGTCACCAACCCGCCCGGCTGCACCGGCGTCGCCGGGCTCGTCAAAACCGGTACCACCGGCGCCGTCGGATCCGCCGGAGTGGGATAATCCACAGCCCACAGAATCACCGGAGGCAGCGGGTCCGTTTGCAGCATCACCCGCGGCACCACAGCTATTGGCGGATTCCCCGGCGCGGTCAATTGCACCGGTTGCGCCGCCACCGCCAGATCCGGCGGCAGGTTCACCGTCAAAACTCCGTTCGCGTCCGCCGTGAACGGCACGTTAAAAGGGCCCACCGTCAGCGTCCAGCCCGTGAGATCCGCCGGCAGCCCAGTAGTTCTAATCAACGCCGTCCCCCCCGCCGGAATCCCGGCCAGTCCCGTAACCGCATTCACGATCGGCACCCGCATGCTGATCTGATTCGGAGGCGCCGCCACAATCGTAAATAGATCCGGCAGCGTAATGATCTCGAGCCCCGTCGCGGCCGTAACGTAAGTGATCCCCGGTTGCGCCGCCGGATCCACGCTCAGGTTGAGGATTACCATAGTGGGGCTCACCACCCACGATGCCCGCACCGAAATATCGCTGGTTCCGAAGCCGACCACCGTCTGCCCTTCGGCAAAATGCGTGTTCACACCGACGATCACCATCAGCGTATCGGTCCCTGCCGTAACGATGTACGGTACGGGCACGATGCGCAGAGGTGCTAACAGCGAATACGTAAATTGGGGTCGCGCCGTCCCATCCGCCAGCGATTGCAGCGAACTCTGTCCGTCCGGATTAATCGCTTCCACTGTAGCCACGCTCCCGCTCAACCCCGGCGGCTCAGTCACCGCGAGAGAGCCGTCCGTATTCGCATAGAGCACCGTCGCCGGCGCCCCCTCGAACAGAATGCGTGAAGCCGTGCTCAAGTTGGTCCCCGCAATCGTCGTCACCACCTGCAACGCCGAGATCATCTGCGAAGTCGCCGACGAAACCGTGGGAGCCGGATTCGCCACCACCGTCAGCGCCGCCGGCAGCACGTACAAATCTCCATTGAGTCTCACCGCCAGCGCCACCGGAGTATTCGCCAAGACCTTAGCCGTATCCACCACCGCCAGCAGGAACCCCTGTTGGTAATAGCTCAGACTCCCCGGCTCGATGCTGGCCGCACTGCCGATCACGCTCACGCTCAGCCCCGGAGCCATCGCCGTCTGGTTATTGATGGTCGCCCCGTTCGCGTAAAACACCAGCGCATCACGCGTCTCCGTCACCAGCGGCGGCGCCGGAATCGCCACTCCATTCGGATAGCCGTAGGTCTGCATTCCGTAAACCGCCGGACCCGCGCTGGCCGCCACCGTGAAGTTCACGTTGGGAACGGTTTTGCCCGCCCCCACGCCGATCACCGTCGCCTGCGTCCAATCCTGCGTGCCTGGAAAAAACTGCGTGACGAACTGAGTATTGGCCGCGAAATTATCGTTCGCCGCATCTACCGGAGACAGAATATTAGCAGCCGTCCCCTCGCCAGTCGCGGCCGGTGGCAACGGATGCGCGTATACACGGTATTGCCCCGGCGGAACACCGTCGATCCGGTAAGTTCCGTCAGGATTGCTCATGCCGCTGATCGCCACGCCAGTCGCCGATAGCGCCACCACGCTCGCCAGATTCACCCCGGTCGCAGTCGTGCCTGTGCCCAGCACCACCTGACCGGTAATGCTTCCCGTCGAGGCTGCAAATCCGCCCGCCAGGCCGCTCGCCGGATACAGCAGCGAAATCGCCGTCACATCGTCCGCCGCCAGCGGAATGCCGCGCGTAGTCGCCCGCGTAATCGCCGTCGACATCACTGCCGACGTCAGCGTGTGCTGTAATCCCAGCGAGTGCCCGAACTCGTGCACCAGCGTAGTGAAGAACGCATCGCTATAACTGGCCTGCTGATAATTCGCCGCCGTCAGATTCTGGCGCAATTGCAGTTTCGCGCGTAGAATCGGCACGAAAGTGGTCCCCTTCGTTCCCAGGAAAGTCAGATCCGCAGGAAACGTGAGCTTGGTCTGCGCGACGATCCCCGGCGGCATGTTGTCGTCAAACACCACATCGATGCCCGGCACCGTCTGTGGAGTCGTCATGTTCCGGGTCCCGCCAAAGTGCAGGCGCAACGCCGAACTCCCCACGCCGCTCCACACCTCTGCCGCCTGCCGGATCTCGCTATAGATAGCCGTCAGGTTGTCACCCGGCATCACCGGCCCCGGCGGCACATCGGAGATGAAATATTGAACCGTATTGTCCTTGATCGCATTCAGATCGTAATGCGCCGCGAGTGGTGCATAAGGACCCGTGCCGCTCGCGAAGAATACGTAGTAGTAATACGCGGAGGCCATGGGCGAAACTACGCCTAGCGCCACTAGCAACAGTAGCGCGCGTTGCGTCCTCGCCGCCGCTCGCATCGCTTACTGGCTCCCCGCGGACAAGGTCTTCATCACCTTGCTCTTCAATTCCGCCCACGGCATCGACAACGTTTCGTCGCGAACCGCACGTCCCGCGCCGTCCAGAATCTGTTCGCCCGCCGCCGCCCGTGTCGCGATGACGTCACCTGCCGGCGTCCGTTCGACCGTAAACAACCCTTGCGACATGCCCATCAATTGCGTGAGTCCGGACCGGCTGGTCCACAGAAACAACACGTATTCCTGCCCCGCATGCAGCTCCGGAGCGCCCGCTACCACTTGCCGCAGCCCCTCCGCGACTCCTCCTGGCACTGCGACGTCCGTGGGCCGTATGCCATTCGGCGTCTTCACCGTTTCGAGCGTCTCAAGATGGTACACCGTGTACACATCAGTGCCACGGAGTACCTCGATTGAGCCCGTCACCTTGGCGCGCACAATCGCGGTCGCTTTCTGCGTCATCTCGCCCAAGCTCAACTGCTGAAGCGTGGTGGCTTCCGCCGGAACCCAGGCACCGGCACAGCACACCCAAACTCCGGCAAGGCACACATGGATGGCGAGCGCACGCATAAGCAGTTTGGCCAGCTCCCAAGGGAGCACGAGAAGATCCAATTTATAGGGTTGATAAATAAAGCTTTAGAGTCCAGGATACCACTTCGCCTGTAGACCTACGACACGCCCTGGGACACAACGAAACAGGGAGGAGCCCGCGGCCTTGGCAGTCACAAGCATTTTCAGCCTAAAAAACCCTCCCTTCGCCGGAATAAAGACGGCGATTGAACGTATTGAAACATAAGAGGATTACGCTAATCGAAGCCTCCCCGCCGCCAGCCGCCTCCGCCGCGTCCCATTTGGAGATGTCTAGGAGTGTGGTGCTAGGATTCAGGGCGTAAATATATGCAGGTTGACATGAGAATTTTTACCGGTTGCGAGGACCCATTTGGCGGTAGCGCAAAATCGGCGCTTGTAACATATTGGTTCTTAAAGTTTTCAAGAGAGGGCGGCGGGTTTGCACCCGGCTTGCTTCGAGATCCGCGGATTGGACTACGGAAGTAATGCTTTATGAGAGTGGAGCCGATATCTAAGGGTCGCGCACGTAAGGGGCGGATCAAGTACGCAGGCTCGCGGTGCAGCGGGCGCATTCAGGCGAAATTTGAAATGGTATTGTAATTGCTTGCAAGACGAATCAGTCATGTGCTACTCTACTTCAAAGATCCAAACGAGGTACCTGGGCCTAGCCGCACAGGGCACTTCCAGCCTGCACTTTCATGGCAGGCAATCCCCTAGAAGTGGATTGAGTTCAGTGAACCTTTTTGGTAATCTCTGCGTCTAATGCCATGAGACGGACGTAAGAGAAAAAGAGACGAGACGTAACGGACAAAAAGAGACGAGAGACAGGAGAGAAGAAAAATGACAAAGAGTGAACTAAAAAAATTTAGAGAAATACTGGAGGCGAGGCAGGCGGAGTTGGAATTGTTTGTGCGCAACCGTGAAGGCATCGCAATTGAAAAGAGCCCGGACGCTCTCGACGAAGTGCAGCACGCGGCTGAGCGTGAGCTGGCCATCCGCAATCTCGACCGTGAGTCGCAACTGCTACGCAACGTGAGAGGCGCGCTGCGCCGCTTGGATGAAGGGACCTTCGGAGTGTGTCTGCACTGCGAAGAAGACATCAGCCCTAAGCGCCTGGCAGCCGTGCCGTGGACCCCGTTTTGCATCCAGTGTCAGGAAATCGCCGATCGCAATCAGGCCGACGGTAGCGAAAGCTTCGACGAACTGATGCACGCTGCCTAAATCCTGATCATCTCTCGTTCTCTTTTGACGGGCGCGGAGTCGAAACCGGCTACCGCGCCCGCTGTGTTTTCCAACCGCCGGAACACAGAACCGCGCGCGAAGCAAGCGGACCGCGCGTCACTCCGCAATCCCAATATAAGAAACCATCCGCCCCGCCAGCTCCCTGTCCCGCCGGAAGGAATGAAACAGCTGCGCATCGCACAACGTGCATCCCCCCAATACCTGAATGCGCTGCGCAGCCACACCATTTTCCACCAGCAACCGGTGGTTTATTTCAGCCAAATCGATTTTCCCCGCGTGCTCCAAACCGAATTGCCGCGCGACCTCGATACCCACTTCGTAACAACACCCGCCGATCCCCGGCCCAATCGCCACCCGCAAATCGGCAGGCTCCGTACCGTAGCGCTCCAGCATCTGCTCAATGGTTCTAACGACGATCCGCCCTGCCGTCCCGCGCCACCCCGCATGCACCGCCGCCACCGCGCGATTTCGTGTGTCCACCAACAGAATCGGGTAGCAATCCGCCGTACGAACGGAAACCGGCACTCGATCCTGCGCAGTCACCAGCGCGTCGCCCTCACCCGCCACTCCCGCACAGTCCACAGCCAACACCACGGCGGAATGAATCTGCTTCAGACGAGCCATGGCATCTTGCGGCACGACATCCGTCCGCGTTCCAAACCCGTGATCGATCCACGTAAGTTCGGAGAGCAGGGAAGAGCGAAGCACTTGAATGGAGAGGTTAAATCACTTCGTCGAGCAACAGCGACAAATGGCGAGTCTTCTCATCCACTCGTCCTTTGAGAGAAGCCAGTTCGCGCTCGATGGTGCGCAGCCGGTCGGCCATGTGCAAACATGCCAGCACCGCGATGCGCTGCGCGTCCATGTTGCCGGCACGTTGCGCGATCGAAGTCATCAACTCGTCGACGGTGTGCCCCAGCGTTTCGACTTCACCGTCTTCGTCGGTGGCACCCAGGGTGTAGGTTTGGTTGAAGATGGTAACCCGCACCGTCTTCTTTTCCGAGTCCATTCCGGCGCCCTCCAAACGTTTATTGGCCGCTCAGTTGATCCATCTGCCCCAGCAGTTTTTCGATGCGCACGCGGACCTGCTTGCGCTCCGCCCGCAGTCCGTCAATCTCTTCCCTCAGCGTTTCTGACTCGGCCGCCGCCTTCTTGACCGAAGCCAGCTCCGCCAGCGCCGCGCGAGCTTCCTTGAGTTCGCCCAACGCCGCGTCCCGCTCGGCCCGCAGCGCCGACACCAGTTCGACAGCCCGGAGAATCCGTTCTTCCAGATTCGCCAGCGAATCCAATTCGGATGCAGGTTGCGGCATCGACATCAAGTTACCTCTTAAGCAGCAGCTTTTTCGAGCGCCGCCTTCGCCTGGTTCACCAACGCGCTAAACGCTGGCGGATCCGTCAGCGCCATATCCGCCAGCACTTTGCGATTCAGCTCCACACCGGCCTTCTTCAGCCCGTCCATGAATTTGCTGTAGGAAATTTCAGCCGCGCGGCAGGAAGCCCCGATGCGCACGATCCACAATGAGCGGAAATCGCGCTTCTTGAGCCGCCGCCCCTTGTAGCCATAGCGCAGCGATTTCTCAACGGCTTCTTGCGCCGATCGATAAAGCTTGCTCTTAGTGAGGAAAAATCCCTTGGCGAGGGTAAGCGTCTTCTTGCGGCTATTGCGCCGCTTGGTACCACGTTTGACTCTTGGCACGTTTCTTCTCCTTGGGTTTTACCCGTGTGATTAATGCAGGCGGATCAGGCACGTGCGGCGCACTGTCCACCAAAATCAGCCCCGAGGGGCTAGTACGGAATCATGCGGTGAATTTCAGGCGAGTTAGCCGGATCGGCTATCGACGACTGTCCCAACCGCCGCTTCCGCGTGCGCGACTTCGACGTCAGAATATGACGGGCAAATGCATGCCGGCGCTTAATCTTGCCGGTCCCCGTCTTCTTAAACCGTTTGGCCGCACCCTTATGGGTCTTCAACTTTGGCATATAAAAATTTCCTGGGTGTAAGGGCGCCCGCCACTTTTAGGGACGACCTTCTCGATCATAACACAGCCCCAGCCCCTAAAAACCATCCTCTAGTAGGGCAGGCCTCCAGGCCTGCCGACGCGATTAGTTCGGAGCCTGCACCGGAAACTTAGCATCCGGCCACTTTGCCGCAAACTGCTTAGCGTGCGTATCGCAAACCTGCTCCGGATTCGAACCCCGCGGCTGGTTCTCCCCAAAAAACTTGTAATCCGTCTCCCACAACGCCGGCTGCTTGCAATGGTCGCACTTGTTCAGCGGATTCGCGTGAATGGCCGTAATCCGATGGCCGTAAGATTCTGACATGAGGCTCCTTGAACTCGATTAGGGTTCCCGGGACCCCACTTGAGAGTAGCACGCCCGAATTCTAGGATGAAACATTTTGGACCCTGCAGGGTCTAATCGGCGGAGTCGTCCATGAACGCCACCGGCGAAGCAATTTTAACTCATCCCGATCCACACGGCCATTTCGTATATCCCTACACCAACGAATCCCAGTTCTCCGAAGCCGTCTGCCTCTTCGTCACCTGCGGCCTCCGCAAGGGTGGATCCGCCCTCCTGGTCCTGACGGATTTTCATCGCGAAGCCGTCTGCCGGCAACTCCAGGACGCCGGGCTCGATGTCGCTGAACTCGAGTCTCAAGGGCGGCTGCTCTGCCAAACTGCCGACGATCTTCTGAGTACCTTCATGTTCGATGGAATCATCGACGACCTTCGTTTCACAGCTACCGTCGGACACCTGATCGAAAAAGCCCGCGCCGCCAGTTCCAACGGCGAAGTCCGCGTATTCGGAGAGATGGTCGATCTAATCTGGATTCCCAACCCGAAAGCCACGCAGCGCTTGGAGGAGCTATGGAACCAGGTAATTAAGCTCCATTCCGTACCCTTGTTGTGCGCCTATTCCCTAGGCGGAACCCGCCCCGAAGTTCTTCCCGAGTCTCTGCTCGAGTGTCATTCAGAAGCCCTCGCCTGATAAGCGATATAGTCGTAGGGTCATGCGAAAATTTCGCTTTGCCCTAGCGGCTCTCGCGACCGTCGCCGCCCTTCTCCAAGCCGCCGATTACGACGTAAAACGCCTCCTCCCCGGTTCCCCCTTCCACGGCGTCCACGGCCTCCGCTTCGACAAGGATGACAACCTCTATGCGGCGAGTGTAATCGGCCAGTCCATCTATAAAATCGATCCCGCCACCAAAAAAGTAACCACCTTCATCCCGCCTCCTCAAGGCATGGCCGACGACTTAGCCTTCGCCCCCGACGGCACCCTCGCCTGGACCTCCATCGAAGATGGCATCCTCCACATCAAATCCCCCAACGGCCCCGTACGCAATCTCATGGAGCACCAGCGCGGCGTCAACGGCGTCTCCTTCTCACGCGACGGCAAGCGCCTCTTCGTCAGCTTGGTCTTCTACGGCGACGCCCTCTATGAAGTAGATCGCAACGGTGTCAAGCCCCCACGCCTGATCCTCAAGGATATGGGCGGACTCAACGGCTTCGAAGTCGCCGACGACGGCATGATCTACGGCCCCCTCTGGTTCAAGGGAAAAATAGTCCGCATCAATCCCGACACGTCGAAACTAGACGTGATCGCCGAAGGCTTCAAAACCCCCGCCGCCGTGAAGCTGGATTTCAAAGGCTACGCCTATACTCCCGACACCGGCACCCGCGAGCTAATCCGCGTAGATCTAAAAACCGGCCAAAAGAAAGTAATCGCCAAACTCCGCTCCGACTTGGACAACCTAGCCTTCAACTCCAAAGGCAAACTCTTCGTCTCACTGTCCCACCTAAATGCGATCGATGAAGTAGACGTCACCACCGGCCAAGTAACCCAATTCATCCCCGCCGGAAAACTAACCTCGACAGCCGGCATAGCCGTCGACACAGTGGACGGCCACGACACCCTCTACGTAGCCGACGTCTTCGGCGGAGTCCGCAAAGTAAACCCCGACACCGCCACGGTTACCGACACCCCCGTAGACATGTTCCAGCCCTCCCACATTTCCCTAAGCGCGAAACACATCACAGTGGTAGGCCAAGTCAACGGCTTCGTCCAACAATTCGACCGCCACACATTCAAGAAACTAGCCGAGTGGAACGGCTTCAAATCCCCCGGCGACGCCCTGGAGCTTCCCAACGGCGACATCGTAGTGGCCGAAACCGCAACCGGCAACCTAGTCCGCGCCACCGACCACAAAATCCTAGCCAGTGGCCTCTCCGCCCCCACCGCCCTAGCCCACGCCAGCAACAACGCCGTCTACGTAAGCGAAGCCCGTTCCGTAACCAAAGTCGATCTAAAAACCGGAGCCAAATCCTCAGTAGCCACAAACCTGCAATCCCCCGAAGGCCTAGCATTAGCCCCTGACGGCGCACTCCTAATAGTGGAAGTGTCCGCCAAGCGAGTAGCCCGCCTAGATCTAAAATCCGGCGCCCGCACAGTAATCGCCCAAAATCTCCCCATCGGCCTAAGCACCGGCCCCAGCCTCTACCGCGGCATCGCCATTAGCCCGTCCGCAATCTACATCAACTCCGACATAGAGAACTCCATCTACAAAATTAGCGTTCATTAGCGTTCATTCGCGGCCAATCTTTCGGTCCCAGAGCCGTTGTATACTTCCATATCTGGAGGCACGATGTCCATAACCCGCCGCACAGTTCTAGCCAGCGCCACCCTGATCCCCCTTGCCGCCATCAGCAAAGCGCAATCCACAGCCCCAACCCTGTCCCCAGACCAACGCCAAACCCTAGACGCCCTAATAGACCGCCTGATCCCCAAAGATGAACTAGGCCCCGGCGCCGTCGAAGCCGGAGTCGGCGACTATATCGACCGCTGCCTCGCGGACTACCTAGCCGCCGAAAAGCCCCTCTTCCTAGAAGGCCTCTCGAATTTAGACGTCTACTCCCTCCGCACCCAAAAAATCGCCTTCGCAACGCTCACTCCAGCTCAACGCGACGCCGTCCTAACCGACATCGACAACAACCAAGCCCCCAACCTCCGGGGCTTCTTCAACCGCGTCCGCCGCCTGACATTAGAAGGAATGTTCGGCGACCCCGCGTACGGCGGCAACAAAAACTTCGCTGGCTGGGACCTCATCCGCTACCCCGGAGCCAAACTAGCCGCCGGCCCCGAAGACCAAAGCATGAAGACCCCGCCCAAGCCCTACCGCAAAGAACTCTACGGCGCCGGAGAGAACCATGGCCACTAATCTCAAACCCACCGACGTAGTAGTAGTCGGCCTAGGAGCCGCCGGCGGCGTAGCCGTCCTGCCCCTAACGCGCGCGGGCCTAAAAGTGACCGCCCTAGAAGCCGGCAGTTGGATGCAGCCAAGCGATTTCAAAGCCGACGAAATCCACAACAACGTTCGCCGCCGCGTCACCACGGGAACGAAGGTCTGGGACGAAATCCCCACCTTCCGCACGTCCCCCGATCAGCAAGCCCGCCAAGGCGCCGCCCCCACCATGATGAACGCCGTAGGCGGCACCTCCATCCACTACTACGCCAACAGTTGGCGCTTCCACCCCTGGGATTTCAAAGTCCGCTCCGCAACCCTAAGCCGCTACGGCGCGAACGCCATCCCCAAAGGCTCCACAGTAGAAGACTGGCCTCTCTCCTACGACGACCTAGAACCCTACTACGACACTATCGAGTACGAAATCGGAGTCTCCGGCAAAGCCGGCAACATCAAGGGTCTTATAAATCCCAAAGGCAACATATTCGAAGGCCCCCGCACCCGCGAATATCCCATGCCCCCGCTGCGCGATACCGAATTCACCGACATGCTGCAAGTCTCCGCGCGAAAAGCCGGTTTCAATCCGCACCGCTCTCCAGCAGCGATTAACTCGCAGCCGAGAGACGGTCGTTCCCCCTGCGCCTATCACGGCTATTGCGACACCGGCGGCTGCCACGTCAAAGCCAAGAACTCGACAGCAGTAACCACCATCCCCGCCGCCCAAAAAACGAAGAACCTAACGATAGTCGAACGCGCCCACGTTACCCGCATCCTGACCGACGACAACGGCAAAACCACCGGAGCCCTCTATATCAAGGACGGCCAGGAATACTTCCAGCCCGCGAAAGTAGTCCTGCTAGCGTCCTACACTTACGAAAACGTGCGCATGCTGCTGCTCTCGAAATCCAAAGCCTTCCCCAACGGACTGGCCAACAATCACGGCCAGGTAGGAAAACACTACATCGGACACTGGGCCAACCGCGAAGTCACCGCACTCTTCCCCTTCGACCTCAACCTCTGGTACGGAGCTAACGCCCAAGGCGTAGTAGTCAACAATTGGGCCGACGACAGCTTCGATCACAAGGGTCTAGGCTTCATCGGCGGCGCCAGCCTAACGATAAACCACGAACTCCACCCCATAGCCGCGTCGTCGATGCCCACCTTCAATCGCGCCCCCCAATGGGGAGCGAAATGGAAAAAGTTCGTAGCCGAAAACGCCAACCGCTGGGTAGGAGCCTACGCCCAGTGCAACTCGCTCCCCTACGAAAACACCTGGCTAGATCTCGACCCCGAAGTCAAAGACAAGCTCGGCGACCCCGTCTGCCGCATCACTAGCGGCCCCAAAGAGAACGAGCCACGCGCCAGCGCCCACGCCGCCAAGAAGGCGGAAGAATGGTTCCGCGCCGCCGGAGCCATCGAAGTAGTCACCGTCCCCAACACCCAAGGCCCCAACCTCTCCACCCACGCCGTAGGCGGCACAAGAATGGGCGCAAAACCCGACTCCAACGTAGTCGACAAATGGGGCTTCGCCCACGAATCCCCGAACTTAGGAATTCTAGGCGGGTCAGTCCTAGGTACGCACGGCGCCCGCAACCCCACCCTAACCATCCAAGCCTTAGCCTGGCGCACCGCCGAACACCTAGTGAAGAACTGGAAAACCGTAGCCGGGTAGGGCGGGCCTCCGGCCCGCAGCCGACGTCCACGTCGGCGCGCCAGTCCGGTGCCGCAGTCACCGTTCCAATCGAATCCGTCGGTTCTCCGAGTCAAACGTGACCCTGAACCCGCGCAGCACCTGATAACCGATATTCCCGTTCGGCGCCGCCGGCCCCGGCGCCACATCACTGAAGCTAACCTCCGCCAAATCCAACCGGTATTGACCCAGTTCAATTACCCCATCCACCTTAGCTGAAGAGATCGAAAACTCCCCTGCCGGAGTGCGCGCCCGTCCCACTTCTTTAGCTTCCGAAGCCAGCACAACTTGTTTCAAGAATTTCATAGGCAGCGTCAACCCCATGGGCGCACCGGAGTCCAAATCCACCTGCGTTTCCACCCCCGCCACGCGAACCGGCACCATCGGCAATAGTTTGTTTGCCGCGTACTCAAAGGTAGTTCGACCATCCGCCGCCCCCAGCGCGCCTTTGCGGATCACAATGCGTTTGCCTGGATAATCCAGCACCACAAGGTATCCCGGAAAACTAGCCGCGCCCAACACTCCCCGCGGAGCCTCCCCGCCTGAAAACATCTCAGCGAGCGGCGCCGTGATCACCGCGATATCCCGCAGCGCCGCCGTTCCCAGCCGAATCTCCCGCGCGCGAACCACCACACTCGGCGCTTCGCCCTCCGGAACTTTGGCGCCGCGCACTTCCGGCAACGCTAACTCGCTTGCCAGCCCGCTGTCGACGGCTGTCACGTGCACCCCCGTGTCGACGATAAACCGGTAAGGCCCCTTGCCGTTGATCCGCACCTCGGCCACTGGCCTGCCCCCGATGTCGAGCATCGGTAAGCTCGTCTCGCCTCCCGCCAGCGCGAAGCTCTCCGGCCTCGCCTCCTGCGCCAGCATGCACGCGCCCATCGAGATTACCAACAACTTGCTGATCATCCCTTCGAAGCTCCCCATCTTTCGTTGGGAGCCGATCCGGAGTAACATTGACAAATGCGCCGAGTGCCTCTGTTCATTGCGTCCGCCGTCTTCATTTACGTAAGATTGAGCGCAGCCCAGCCGCTCCCCACCCCCGCCCCGCCCGGCGAGATCATTGGCGTGGGCAACTTCCTGCACGTAGTCGCCGACGTAGAGAAATCCGTCGACTTCTACCAGAATGTCCTGGGTATGGACCTGCAAGGCACCCCGCCGAGCGGTCCTCGCCCCTTCCTCGACACCCCCGCCATTGTGGATCTCTACGACGCCCCCGGAGCCCAATACCGCGTCGGCGTAGGGCTGGTCCAAGGATCCCCCATGCGCGCCGAGTTAGTCGAATGGAAAGGAGTCGACCGCACCCCCATCCATCCCCGCTATCAGGACCCCGGTGCCGCCACCCTCATCCTAACCGTGCGCGATCTCAACTCAATTCTGACTCGCGTAAAGAAATCCGCCTCGCCTATCGTGACCACCGGCGGCGAGCCCGTGCGCCTGAACGACAGCAGCGCGATCATGCTCCGTGACCCCGACGGCTTCTACGTAGAACTAATCCAGCCCGACTCCCCACCCGCGACTCCCGCTGGCAACATGCTCTCCGTCAGCTTCGCCATCACCGTCAGCGACACCGAACGCATGATGCGAGTATTCCGCGACGCCCTAGGTTTCCAACCCCAGTCCAGCGCATTCCAATACGACAAAGCCCGCTTAACTCTCATGGGCCTCCCCCGCGCCGAAATCCGCCGTACTACTGCTCAAGTCCCCGGAACCACTTTCCAGATCGAGTTCCTGGAATTCATGAACATAGACCGCAAGCCCGTCCACAGCCGCCCCCGCGACCCCGGCTCCCCGCTCCTCCGTCTGCTAGTCCGCGATCTCGACTCAGCTTTGAAAGCCATCACGTCAGCCGGCGTAACGGTAGCCTCCCACGAGGGAAAACCCGTGACGCTAGTAAATCCCAACGGCGGCCTCCGCGCCGCCATCACCTCCGCCCCCGACAATCTCTTCGTGCAGCTATTGCAGCAGCTGCCCAAGCCCTAATCCCCAGCCCGCGCGTCGCCCCGCGCTCCTCCCGCACATCGAACTGCCATGCGTAGCATGCGGCCCCAATAAAAAAGCCGGTGCCTCGCACCACCAGCGAGACCCCGGCTCAATTCCTCCAACAAGAAGGTTACTTCAGTTCCGTCATAAATCCCGGCACGCTCCACTGCTGCTGCAAACTATTCGGAGCCCACTTGTACTCCGTCTCCATGAACTTGGCGATCTCCGCCTGCCCCTTACCGCTGCGGATCTCCTTGGTCACCCTGTCGCGCATCATAGCGATGTTGTCGCGATAAGCCTGCAACCCAGCCTTGTTCGTAACCGGACCATGCCCCGGAATCACCGTGTCGAAATCCAGCTGCATGGCCGCGTCCAGCGTCTTGGTCCACTCGACCACGCTGCCGCCGCCGTTATAATCCACCAGCGGACTCGCCCCCGCCATCAAATCGCCCGTGTGAATCACCTTCAGCAGCGGGAAATAAATCACCGCATCGCCGTTGGTATGCCCGCGCCCATAGAAATGCGCGCGCACTTCCTTGCCGCCCAGGAACACGGAGGTCTCGTCCGTGAACACAATCCGCGCCGGCGCCACGCCCCCCGGAGGTGCATTGGACTGCTTCTTCTCCACAATATTCTTCCGCGAGTTCGCCGTCGAGATAATCTCCGCCCCGGCCTCATACATCTTGCCGTTCCCACTGCTATGGTCCGCGTGATAGTGCGTGTTGATGACGTACTTCAACGGTTGCGTAGTCACCTGCCGCACGATATCCATGATCGCGTCATGGTCCGGAGCAAACTTGTCATCGATCAGAATGACCCCATTCCCAGTCACGTAGACAGCGACATTGCCGCCGTCGCCCTCGATCTCATACAGGTTTTCTTTGACTTTGTTGAGAGTCAGCTTCGGAGGCTGGTTCTGATTCTGCGTGTAGGCCACGAAAGCCAGCAGCAGAAACAGCACCCCAGCCGAAACGCGCGCAATGATTTTCCGGTTCATGGGGATTTACTATATCAGAAAAATGGGGACACTCCGGGCTAGCTCCCCCACCCCTGTCCTTGTCAAAAGTGCAGGCGTGTCCCCATTTTTCTTCCCAGTTACGCCCTCAAACTCCCACCCACCCCGCCGATAAGCCCAGCAAGAGATGAGCGCGCAAACCCGAAATTCAATCCTCCTCGTGACCCTCTGTACCCTGGCTCTGCCCACGCTCGCCCTTCCCGACGACCCCAAGCCCGACCTAACCGACCTCACCCTGGAACAACTCCTCGACCTCCACGTGGAAGCCGCCGCCCTCCACCCACAAACCCTGGAGGACGCCCCCGCCAGCGTCACCGTCCTCACCGCCGAGGACCTCCGCAAGTACGGCTACCGCACACTCGCGGAAGCCCTAGCCTCGGTCCGCGGTTTCTACGGCACCTACGACCGTTCCTACCACAGCGTTGGCGTGCGCGGCTTCAACGTCCCCGGCGACTACGCCAGCCGCTTCCTGGTCATGGTCAACGGCCACAACATGGCCGACCATATCTTCGATTCCATGCTCTGGTTCGGCGTCGATTTCCCCATCGAAATGAGCCTGATCAAACAGATCGAAATCATCCGCGGCCCGTCTTCGGCGCTCTACGGCAGCAACGGCATCTTCGCCACCATCAACATCGTCACTAAATCGCCGGACGAAGCCGGCCCCCTCGCGCTCATCGCCGATGCCGGCAGCTACGGCGAAAAAAAGGCCCAGATCATGCTCGCCGAGCCCCTCGGGAAACACGCCAGCTTCCTGTTTTCCGGTTCGCTGTTCAACAACAGCGGCGCCAGTCCCTTGTATTTCCCCCAACTCAACACGCCCGCCACCAACAACGGCCAAGCGCTCAACATGGATTCCGAAAAGGGCTATCATTTCTTCGGCACCCTGCTCTGGCGCAACTGGACCTTCACCGGGGTGCTTTCAGACCGCAACAAGATCCAACCCATCTCCTGGGGGCCGACCATCTTCAACGACCGCGGAACCCAATTGATGGAAAGCGCCGGCTACGTCGAAGCCGCCTACGTGCGCGAGCTCTCCCGCGGCACTCTACAATGGCGAGCCTATTTCAACGCCGATCACCTCCGCGGCCGCTTCGACTATCCGCTCGATACGCCCACGGGCACCGTGGTCGAAGACAACCGCACCTTCTCTGAATCCGATTGGATCGGCACGCGCCTCAGCTTCCGCCTCAATGCCTCGCGGCTCGGTACCGTGACCGTCGGCGCCGAAGGCACCATCGACCTGCGCGCTTACCAGGGCTCCCAGGACGTCCAGCCCGCCCCCATGGTCTTCGTGAATATCGATAAGCGCGACCGGACTCTGGCGTTTTTTGTGCAAGACGAAAAACCCCTATCCGTGCATTGGAGCCTGAACCTGGGCGTGCGCTACGATCTTTCCCTTTACCGGACGAACTTCGTGTCTCCCCGTGCCGCCCTGATTTACCAGCCCACCGAAAAATGGTCCTACAAGTTCCTGTTCGGCCGCAGCTTCCGCAACCCCAGCAGCTTCCAGTTGTTCTATGGGGATGGGTTCTTCGCGGTCGCGAATCCCGCGTTGCGCCCGGAGAGCGCGGATACTTTCGAAGTCGATGTGGAGCGAAGACTGGGGCGGCACATGAACTTGGTCGCCGCGGTATACAGCTACCGGCTGAACAGTTTTCTGCAAGGCGCCTTGCTCCCGGACGGATTAGCGCAGGTGCAAAACCACGGTAAGGTTCACGCCAGCGGCGTCGAGATCGAGCTCAATGGCCGCCCGTTCTCGTGGCTTGAAGCCACGGCCAGCTATGCCTTCCAGAAGTCCAATGACTTTGACGTGGACAGTATCCTTGAAAATTCCCCCGACCACCTGGCCAAGCTGCGCTTCACCGTACCACTGGGGCGAAAGTTCGATGCCAGCAGCAGCATGCAATATTACAGCAGTCGCCGGACGTTAGCCGGCAATTCCGTCACACCGGTTTACCTGGCCGACTTCACCATCACGTCCAAGCACCTGTTCCCCAACTTCGACGTCCAATTCGGCATCCGCAACGCCTTCAACCGGAAATACTCCGATCCCATAGCCCTGACCCCACTGGTAGACGCTCTCGCCCAACCAGGCCGCACCATCTTCATCGAACTAACCACCCACGGCGCCCGCTAAACCTACCCGCAACAAACCATCCCCGCCAACTGATCCCGAGTCTCGCGATAAACCGTCTCTGCCGCCTCAGCCTGCGCCCGCGCTTCATCCATCTCCCCTTCACCAATCGTCCGTAGCCGCCCCACCCGAGCCGCCCACTCCCCAAACGCACTCTTATAATCCGCTTTCACCCGTCGAAGGTTCTCGTTTCGATCCATGTCCCTTTGGATGCCTTCCGCCTTCCAAACGATTCTTCTCTCTTGCGGTTATCTGTGTCCATCCGTGTCCATCTGTGAGCCGGTTTGCGCTCTGTCGTGCGCGCACACTAGTTCTCCCGCGCCCCCGGTACTGCAATGGAATCAAAGCCCCCCTAAGGCGTCTTCCTCGCTCTAGGGAGCGCAAAACTCTAGCGCTTCCCCGTCCCTCCCACCCGATAGTCAAGCATGCTAAGACGTGTGCTCTCTGCGTTGGTGGGTGGAATGATCGGAATGGCCGGGGCCTGGGGTTTTCAGGATTCGCTCGGCGCCTCGCCGGCCTTGGCCTACGGGGCCTGCACGCTCGGCGGCTTGGGAGTCGGCTACGTCGCCAGCATGTTGTTCGACGTCTTCGCCGGCACGCCCTCCGGACCCCCGCCGCAGTGATATCACGCGGCTTGATGCCCGCTCACCTCGGCCCCTGCCTCCCGCGGCAGCGTGAAGCAATCCAGCACCGCCAGAATTCCCAGCGCCCCCATCATCCAGAACGCCAGGTGGAAATCCATTAGCGATAACACCCCCGCCCGCTCCCCGCGCAGCCATCCCGCGCCGCGCAGCGCCACCGCCCCCACCGCCACGCCCAGCCCCATTCCCATCTGCTGCACCACGGCTGCGAAACTGGTGGCCGAACTCATCAGCGATTTGGGAATGTCGACGAACGCCAGCGTATTGAGCGCCGTGAACTGCATGGACCGCGACAACCCGTGCAAGAACAGCAGCGCTACCAGCGCCACCCGCGGAGTCGCCGGCGACAGCACCCCCAGCCCCGCGATCAACACCGCCGAAATCACGCCGTTCACGATCAGCACCGCGCGGAATCCCCACCGCCGCAGCACCGGCGTCGTCACCGATTTCATCGCCAGATTCCCCGCGAACATAGTCAACACCAGCATTCCCGATTGAAACGCGCTCAAGCCGAACGCTACCTGAAACATCAGCGGCAGCAAGAACGGCGACGCCATGATGCCGGTCCGAAACAACGATCCACCCCAAATCGAAACCGCAAACGTCGGCCGCTGCAAGCACGCAAAGTCGATCAACGGATGTTCCGTGCGCCGCATGTGCAGAGCCGCCAGCGCCCCCGCCAGCAAGCTATACCCCAGCAGCGCCCACACCGTGAGCCAGCGCGATGTCTGCTGCCCCATCAACTCCAGGCTGTACATAAACCCTACGCACGCCGACCCCGCCAGCGCAAACCCCAGCCAATCGAAAGTCCGCTTGGAATTTTCGCGCTGGTTGTCGGTCCACAAAAGCGCCAACACCGTTCCTGCCACGCCCAGCGGGACGTTCAGATAAAAGATCCATCTCCACGACGAATAGGTAGTGATGAATCCACCCAGCGGCGGCCCCAGCACCGGAGCCATCAATCCCGGCCAAGTAATATAAGAAATCGAGCGCATGAGATCTTTCTTCTCGGTAATGCGCAGCACCACTAGCCGCCCCACCGGAACCATCATGGCCCCACCCATCCCCTGCAATACCCGCGCCGCGGTAAATTGCGTGAGCGTGTTACTCACCCCGCAAATCATCGACGCCACAGTGAACAATCCGATGGCTGTCGAAAACACCGTACGCGGCCCCACCCGGTCCGCCACCCATCCACTCACCGGAATGAATACCGCGAGCGTCAGCATGTAGACCGTCATGCCCAAGTTGAGATCCACCGGATGCGCGCCGAACGACTGCGCCATCTGTGGCAGCGCCGTGGCGATCACGGTGCCGTCCAGATTCTCCATGAAGAACGCGCCCGCCACCAGCAGCGCCACTAATGTGGATCTGCGGCGCGCGTGTTGTGCTTCGACGGACGTCATCGCAACCGCTCCACCAAATCATGCGGAATTCGCAGATTCCCCCCGCGTCCCGTGCCCAGTTCCAGCCCCGGTTTCACCGCCCCATGAAAGTCCGACCCGCCCGTCACCAGCATTCCGTATCGCGCCGCCAGCGCCAGAAAGTTTTCCGTGTCTTCCGGCCCGTGATCGCTGTGATACGCCTCGATCGCATTCAGCCCCACTTCGCGCATCCCCGGAAGCAGAGCAGGGAAGTCGCCCTTTAGCCGCACCGGATGCGCCAGCGACGCAATCCCTCCGGCCTGCCGAATGCGCTCCACGCCCTCCGCGAATTGCGGCTCGCGCCGGTCCACATACCCCTTCGCCGATTCCCCCAGGAATTCATCGAAAGCCTGCTGCACCGTTTTCACGTACCCTTTCTCAACCAAAATCTGCGCGAAGTGCGGCCGCCCCGTTTCCCCGCGCCCGCGCGCCTGCGCCTCTTCGAGTGTGATATCGACTCCCAGTTCGCGCAGCCGCGCCACCAGACGAAGATTACGCTCGCGCCGCGACTTCTGCATTTCCAGTAGCCACCCGCGCAGCTCCGTCAAATCGCCGTCCCCCAAGAAATATCCCAGCAAGTGCGCTGTCTCTCCGTTCAACTTCGTCGACAGCTCGATCCCGCACACCAATTCCACTCCAGCCTCGCGCGCGTGTGCCCCAGCCTGATCGTAGCCCGCGAAAGTATCGTGATCCGTAATCGCCAGCGTATCTACGCCCACCCGGCGAGCCTCTGCGATCAGCTCCGCCGGCGAATAGGTGCCATCGGATTGATTAGTGTGCGAATGCAGATCGATCATTGGAAATCAAGCCCCGCTCCGTCAGCGCGTCCCAGATTTTCTGCACGCTCTCTTCCGGCGTTTCCCGGTCCGAGCGAAGATTTACTTCCGCGCTGTAAGGCGCTTCGTAAGGATCCGAAATCCCCGTGAAGTGCGCAATCTCCCCCGCCAGCGCCTTCCGGTACAAGCCCTTCGTATCCCGTTCGATCAGCACTTCAAGCGCACATTCCAAGTAGACTTCGATGAATTCCGGAATCCGCGCACGCGCCTCATCCCGCGCGTCCCGATAGGGCGAGATCACCGCCGCAATCACGATCACCCCGTTGCGCGAAAGCAGCTCGCACACGAAAGCGATGCGCCGGATGTTCTCGTCGCGGTCCTCCCGGCTAAAGCCCAGGCCTTTGGAAAGATGCGTCCGCACCACATCGCCATCCAACACTTCCACGCGTGCGTTGATCGCGCGCAGCCTTTGCTCCAGCAGACGCGAGACAGTGCTCTTACCGGACCCGGACATGCCGGTCAGCCAAACGGTGAATCCTTTATGGGGCGAGGTCACAAAATTCATCGTAAGGCAAATCGCAACCCAGCCGCTTTAGCTCGCCCATGAAGTATTGGTCCATATGCCGCTGCTGCTCCGCGCTCAGCAGCTCCGACGAACCGCCCTGCACGCCTTTGCGCATCATGGTTCCGTTCGAACTCCACGGTGTCATTTTCCACACCGAGAATTTGGAATCGATGCCTTTCATGTAGCCAAACCCGGCCTGCGCGCACACGCTTTCGAGTACCTCGTCCGCTATCCGCACATCCAGAAACTCCGCCACCCGCCGCACCGTTCCCGGCAAATCCCGCTTCATCGATTTGAACGACAGCACCAGCACATTGGGACGATGACGTTGCGCCCAATACCCGGCCGCGTTCACCGCCCACGAACCGCCCACCAGAAAACTCTCCGAAACAAACATCCGGTACCAGGTTTCAAGCCGGGGAATCGCCGGCCCGCCAATCGCTTTGGAGAAAAAATAGTTCGAGACAAACACATCCTTGGGATCGCGGATCACCGCGATGTAACGCGCACTCTCCGAATAAGGAATCAGCTCCCAATTCATATGCGTCTTGATCACGCGCTTCTTCTCCGGCGAAGCCATCCATACCGAAGAATCTTCCAGCGGGATCGAGTACTTGCCCAACGGCGGCGGCGAATCCGGCCACGGGACCACATCGTGGATGTGATTGAACTCGCCTTTGCCGTGAAACAAAAGTTGATGCGCGATCTGCATCATCCAGTTGGTGCCGCTCTTCGCGTACGTCGCGATAATCACGTCGTGCTCGCCGGGAACATAGCCTTTAAACGGATTCTTCTTCGCCAGCTGTTTCTGATGACCCGCGTTCGTGTTGCGTAGCACTCGCTCCGTGACACCGAGACTTTCGAAAACGTGGACCATGGGCGCCACCACGCCATGAATCCACGCGCCCATCAAACAACGCGCCGGGAGCGGCAGCGGCCGTCGCTGGAATGCCTTCGCCATTATCCGATCCTCTTCAAAGGGCGCACCAAAAGCGTCAGCACGAAGCCCACCGCCAGCAGCCCCGCCAGCACCGCCAGAGGCTGATCGTAAATGTGAATCCTGCTCGCCCCCGTCGCCAGCGCCGCCTTCGCTCGATTGGACAGTTCAGTGATGATCACCGGGCCCACCACCGCCGCCGCGCTCCACGCCGTCAACAGCACGCCGTGAATCGCCCCCACGAAGCGCGGCCCGAACAGATCCGCTAAAAACGCCGGAATCGTCGCGAACCCGCCCCCATACATCGTGAAGACAATCAGCAAACTGGTCTCGAACCATCCCCAGTTCTGCGCCGCCGCCAACCGCGGGATCAGCAGGAACAGCGCAAACTGCACCACGAAAAACAGTGTGTAAGTATTGCGCCGCCCGATGAAGTCCGAAAGCGACGCCCAAAAAAGCCGCCCTCCCGCGTTGAATAAACTGATCACCGAAACCACCGCCGCCGCTGCCACCGGCGTCTTGCGAAACAGATCCTGCATCATCGGCGAAGCCTGCGCCAGAATGCCGATGCCCGCCGTCACATTGATAAACAGAATGCCCCACAGCAAATAGAACTGCACCGTGCGCAGCGCTTCATTGCGCGTCAGACCCTGTTTTGCCGGATCTCCAATCACATCAGCCGGCGGCACCCAGCCTTCCGGTTCCCACCCTTCCGGCGGCTTGCGCAGGATGCTCGCGCCCACCAGCATAATCACGCAATACGCCACGCCCAGCGCGATCATGGTGCGCGCCACTCCCAGCTGCCCCATGAAATAAACATTCAAGTATCCAGCGAGAAAGGCCCCGCCGCCGAATCCCATGATGGCCAGTCCGGTAGCCATCCCGCGCCGATCCGGAAACCAGCGCACCAGCGTACTCACCGGTGCAATGTACCCCAGCCCGCAGCCGATCCCGCTGATCACTCCCATTCCCACAAACACCAGCACCGATTGTTTGGCCGCCAGCCCGATCCCGCCGATCACTAACCCGCTGCCGAAAAACAACGCCGCCGCCGTAGCCGCCACGCGCGGACCTTTGCGCTCCACCCACGGCCCCCCAAACGCCGCGCTCAGCCCCAGCAGCATCAACGCCATCGTAAAAGTAATGTACGGCGGACTGAACCACCACGGGTTCCCCGGAAAGATCGCCTGGATAGGCCGGTTGAAAGTGCTCCACGCGTACACCGATCCGATGCAGATGTGCACCGCCACGGCACCGACAGGAATCATCCAGCGATTCGGCGCAGCCTGGCTCACGCGACGTCGGCCCCTCGTGCGCCGCTCATGCGCGCAAAGTCCACCACTTGTTTGACCAGAATCGCAATCTGCCGCGCCGCCGTCTCTTCCACCACCGAACCTTTTTCATCGAACGTCTTGTTCAGTGTATTGATCGCCACCCCCATCGGCGTAGGCCACCCGCGCAGCGCATGCACGATCGACCGCAACGCCGACAGCGTGATCGCGGTAGATTGCCACCCCGACCCGCAAACGATCAACCCCACCGCGCGCCCATCGAAATAAGGCTGCGGATCCTGCGCCATGTCCTCCACGTAATCCAGCGCGTTCTTAAGCAGCCCCGAAGCCGACCCGTGATAGCACGGGGTGGAAATGATCACTCCATGGGCCCGCCGTAGAGCCTGAATCAATCTACGCACGTCCGCCGGCCTCTCCCCCGCCTCCGCCGTGTACATCGGCAAATGAATGCTGGGCCCGTCGAAGAGCTCCGTGTCCGCCCCCGCCGCCTCCGCCAGCGACAACGCATAGCGCAAAGCTTTTTCCGCCGACGATTGCAGCTTAGTAGCGCCGCCAATGCCGACAATGTAAGGACGAAAGCGCGAAGTCACTCCTGCTATCCTACATCGCTCTTCGATATCAATAGTGGGGCGAGTCTCCGACTCGCACGCGACCTCCAGGTCGCGTCAGTGCGCGTCATCCCGCATGTTACGATGAGTCGGATCGAAATTCATGAAGAGACTCTGCGGTGTTGTTTTAATTGTGATCGCCGCGGCCGGTCAGCAAGTTACCAAAAGCCCCGCCGTAGCGCGCGAGAAGCCGCTCGTGTTCACCGAAGCCATACCTCTCGAAAACGCCAAGGGCCGCTTCGATCACTTCGCCATGGGCGGAGGCCGCTTGTTCGTCGCCGCCCTGGGCAGTAAGGCGGTCGAGGCAATCAACATCGGTGGACGAATCCTGGACCACACCATCACCGGCGTGCCCGATCCCCAGGGCATCGCGTTCTCACCCGAGACGAACAAGCTGTTCGTCGCGAGCGGCCGTGGCAAGGTGTACATTTACGACGGCAAGTCTTACGAGCAGATCGCGACCGTCGATTTTCCGGGAGGCGCCGATAACCTTCGTTACGACGCGTCCACCAAGCGCGTCTATGTAGGCTGCGGCGATGACGAAAAGACCGGCGCCATAGCGATGATCGACGCCCTCACCAATCAGCGCCTCGCCGAAGACTACAAACTCGGCGGCGAGCCCGAGTCATTTCAATTGGAACAATCCGGACCCAACATCTACGTCAACGTGCCGGACTTGAAAAAGATCGTGGTCATCAACCGCTCCACCGGCAAGATCACGCACTGGCCGTTGCACGGCATGGAGGGCAACTTCCCGATGGCTCTCGATGAAGCCGATCACCGCTTGTTCGTGGGCGTCCACGTGCCTCCACGTGTAGCTGTGTTAGACACCACTTCGGGCCGCGCAGTCGCCTCTCTTCCCAGCCCGCAGGACAGCGATGATCTCTATTTCGACCCCGCTCGCAAGCGCATTTACGCACCAGGCGGCGAAGGTTACATTCAGGTGTTGCAGATGATCGATCCCGACCACTACAAAGCGCTCGACAAGATCCCCACTGCCATCGGCGCGAAAACGGCGGGGTATTACGGGAAACAAGGGAAGGGTTTCGACCGCTTTTACCTGGCGGTCCCGGCG
>Ga0068858_100000749_pt1 | contig 34025 bp, 23 predicted proteins | sample KBSSwiS12_FD_66589 | JGI IMG/M metagenome (GOLD analysis project Ga0068858, IMG submission 66589) | Switchgrass rhizosphere microbial communities from Kellogg Biological Station, Michigan, USA - KBS Switchgrass S1-2 | ecosystem: Host-associated > Plants > Roots > Rhizosphere > Soil ... | reverse complement strand
GACCCCAGCTTGAGCTGGTTGAACGACAACCCGGCCGGAAGCTCGAGCTTCACCCGGACGCCGCTGCGCGGCCGCTCCGGCAAGGGCAGGGTCGACAGGCCGAGATCGGCGGCGCCGAGGAAGTATTCGGCGCTCGTCACCTTGATCGGCGTGAGCACCACGTCCTGGGCGGTGCGGAACTCGCAGCGCGTCCGGCTGAGCGCGGTTTCGGCGCCGAGCAAGGCACTGCCGCGCGGCACCCGAAAACCATTGACGAGGTTGTCGTCGTTCGCGCACTGGATGCGCGCCACCAGCATCGACGGGATGGGCGCGGCCAGGTTCGGCGAGATCATCTCGATCAGGCGCTGCGCCAGCTCCGGGAACTCGGCATCCTGCTTGAGCTGGACGCGGGCGGCGAGAAAGGCGCAGCCTTCGATCAGGCGCTCGACGTAAGGATCGGAGACCTCCATCCCCTCCATGCCGAGACGGCCAGCGATCTTCGGGAACTCGCGGGCGAACTCGCCCCCCATCTCGCGCAGGTAGCGGAGCTCCTGGTTGTAGTAGCGAAGGAGACGCGGGTCCATCGGATCAGGTGCGCATGTCGCGAACGGCGGCCAGGCCGGTCTCGACGTCGACGTCGGCGGACAGCAGCAACTCGAGCGGAACGGGCTGGTTCCACATCTGGCCCTTGATGATCAGGCGCAGGCTGTTGTGCTGGAAGTTGAAGCCGGAACCGTGGTTGATCTGGACCGAAAGCGTGCGCGGGTCGATGCGCGGCTCGAACAGGAGGATCGCTTGCTTGAAGGAGAGCTCGAGCAGGGTGAACTGATGCCGCGACATCGAGATCCCGGAAAGCGCCGGAATGCCGTAATTCAGCACCGATGCGCGTGCCCAGGGCGCGTCTTTCCAGAACGCCACTTCCCGGGGATCGCCGCGCTCGGAATCCGGCTCGGCCCGCGTCGTGTTGAAGAGGAACGACAGGTCACGAAGCACGGCCGCGCGGAGCTGCTGCTTGTTCAGCACCTTGGCCTCGAGCGGTTCCTTGGTAATCGTCGCTTCGCGGTCGGTCAGCCGATCGAGGAGGGACGGCTGGAGTCGTTCCTGTGAGGTGAGCCCGGCCACTTATGCTGCCTCGGCGGCGACGGGCACGTCGTCGAGCTCGATGCTGCGCACCGCCATGAGGTCGTGCTCGCCCAAGTCGGTGACCAGAACGCGTTGGCCGAGACCGAACCAGCGGTCGTTGCCTCCGTCCTGCCACTCGGTCTTGCGCGCCAGGCAGATCGCGCCGTCGCTGCTCGACTCGGACCCGGGATAGCGGGTCGGCACCAGCGCCACGGTCTCGCCGCCGTTGGAGAACATCAGCTGCGCCGGCGTCCAGACGCAGTCGCGCAGGTCTTCCGGCGGATCGAAGGCGATGCTCGACAGGCGCGAGAACGGAACCCAGTAGTAGCGACCGTTGACGCAGGCCTCGATCACCGGACCGAGCCGCGAATCGGCGTCGGCGATCCAGCTGAAGGCCTGGCCATCGAGCTTGCCGGAGACTTCGGGCGCGGCATCGAAAGCCCGGGCCGCCAGGTCGTCGGCAAGGGCCTTGTTTCCTTGTCCCTGCTGCAACAGCGACTCGATCAGCAGCGCAAGCCACTCGTCGGGCTGGCCGAACACCATCGGCGTGCGCTGCCCGGCGAACACCTTGGCGCGCATCAGCTCGCAGCGGATGGCATGGCCCACGGTCTCGCGCATCGCGACCGTCTCGCTGTCCATGCCGGCAACGACGTTGAGCTGGGTGTGGGCGCGTTCCCACTGGCCGACGACGCAGAGCAGCTGCGCCAGGAAGATGCGCAGCTTGGCGTCGGCCGGCTTGGCCTTGACCGCCGCCGTCAGCTGCTTGAGCGCCGCCGCCGGGTCGCCGGCTTTCAGTGCGGCTTCGGCATCGGTTCGAGGGTCGGACATGGCTGCTGCTCTTCGTTGGAATGGCGGAGGACCGAACCGCGGCGTGGCCCTAGAAACTGTGCCCGCAATCGGTACAGAACCGCGCCTGGCGAGGCATCGTGGCGCTGCAGGACGGACAGCTCTTGTGCGTGCTCGCCATGTCGAAGCCGCACTCATGGCAGAAGCGCCCGCCCTGCGAGGGCGTCTGGCAATTCGGACAGACGGTCGACGAGGCGCTGGCCGACGTGCCGCTCTGCGAGCCGACGCCCTCTGCGCGATCGCACTTGAGGCAGCGCTGGGTCGCCTCGTCGTAGCAATTGGCGCAGACCATGGTGCGGCAGTTGATGCATCGCTCGTAGCGCTGCGCCCCCAGCGCCTGCGCCTCCTCCAGCGCCGCCGCCTTCGCCTTGGCGCCGGTGACCTCGATCGAGGTGCCGCCGGCGCGGCCGAGGCGATAGATGGATTCGCTGATTACGCTGATCTTCGCGAACTCGTTGAACAGATAGCCGAAGCGGCGGAACAGGCCGGTCGCCTGGCCGGCGCGATAGGGCTTGAACGGCGTCTTCCAGGTGTCGCCGCAGCTCTCGCAGAAGAACTCGAACTGGAAGCCCGCTCCGACGTCGCCGAGCGGGGTGCTGATGTCACGATAGTTGGTGAGCGCCATGATGTGCAGTCGCAGTGCGGCGAACCGCTCAGAACGGAAGCAACTTCTGCTTCATCGCGAAGACCCGCGCCGTGCCCTGGGTCACGAAGTTCGGGCCGCTCGCAGCCGGGCGGTTCCGGTATACCCAATCGATCGACTCGTAAGTCGCCTCCCACGTTTCCTTCACGTCGGACATGTAGTCCTCGGCCTCGCAGCTGATGTCGCACTTCGTGAAGCGAAGGTTGCTCAGCGTGATGGCCAGCGTCACCGGGGCGTTCTTGGAGCGATGGAACAGCGTCAGGATGGCCTTGGGAATCAGGTCACCCCTGGCCAGTGCGTAGAGAAGCGGAGTCGTCGCCAGGTCGGTGCCCTTCTCGAACGTCAGCTTCATCTTCATGTCGGCGTCGTCGTCCTTCCCGTCGTCGCCGGAAGCGGCATCCTCGGCGAAACCGAGCACCGCCTTCTTGATCAGCTCCTGAACCTTCTTGTCACGCAGGGGCTGCGCCATTCCCGCCTTGACCTGGAGTTCGGCGACCTGCCGGATCAGGGCGTCGGGCTTGAAGGGAGGCGACTTGTCCTTCGGCGTCGCCGTCGAATTCGAAGTCGGGCTGGCTCCCTTCCCTTCCGACTTCTCATCCAGCTTGCGCTTGTCCTCGGCCTTCTTGCGATCCACGGCCACGTCGTTCTTGATGTTCCACGACCAGGAGTCGAGCTCGATCTGGCCGGTGAACGGCACCGGGACGGCCTCGCCGAAGATCGGGACGTTCGACTCCCGAACGATCAGCAGATAGGCTTCCGCGACGGAGTTCGACATGGGGCCCTACCAGAGGGAACCGCCGCCCGGGTCCTTGGGCGAGGCGTAGACGAAGGGCGGCATCGGAATGTTGTCGACGCCGAGTCGCTTCGAATAGGTGACGACGATGTTCTTGAACTTGAGCTCCAAGGTCTCGGTGACCTCGACGCCCTTGTCGCCCTTGTCCATCTTGACATCGACCTTCTCGAAGCGTCCGTTGGTCGCCAGCAGCATGAAGCCAGGCTCGTGGATCGAGCGCGCGCCCTGCTTGATGTGCAGGACCGAGATCAGCGCCGACTGGATCGGAATGTCCAGGTCGGCGCAGCTCTGGATTCGCGCCGAGGCGATGTCGAAGCGCTTCTTCATCGTCAGCGTGCCGAGGTCGACCTTCTGGACGTCCTTGAAATCCTTGAGCGCCGAAGCCGTGGCCGCCGCAGCCGCGGCCACGGCCAAGCCCGCCTGACCGCCCACCGCTCCCGCGACGTTACCGGCGACCGCACCCGCGGCCATGCCCGCCGCTGCACCGAGCAGGCTTCCCGACTTTATCTTGTCCTTGTGCTCGACCTCGATGCTCCAGGAGAAGCTGAGGAGCTCGATCTGGGTCATCCAGGGCAGTTCGAGCCGACCCTCGCCGATGACAGGCAGTCCGATCTTCGGCGGCGTGTCGCCCGCCATCAGCTGAAGAAAGATGTTGGACCAACCACCACCAGCCATGTGTTCGAACCCGGCGAGTCAGACGAATAGCACGAGCGTCCGGCATCCGGCAGACGGCGGCGAGCAAATGCTCGCAGCAGTCCGCCAGCGGAAGCGCGAACGAGCCCGGCGGCTTTCGCCGCAGCGGCGAATCAGGCCGACGGCGACGCCGTGCCGGCCGGAATGTCCCAGTTGTAGGTCTTGGTCGCGAGCAGCGCGCCGGTCTTGTTGTCCTGCGGCTTGTACTCGATCTTGACGGTCTTGAAGACGAGCTCGACCTTCTGGACGACGTTGCCCTCTTCCGTGCCGCTGTTCGAGACCTTGGTGATGAAAGCGCCTTCCATCATCATCGTGAAGTAGGTCTCCGGGCTGCCCTTGCCCGTGGTCTTCATCATCTCGAGCTGCAGCTTCGGGAACGCCTTGCCGGTGCAGATGTAGCCCAGGATCACGGTCGAGGACGTATCGAAGTAGTGCTCGAAGTTGAGCTTGCCCGGGTTCGGCTTGCCGACGCTGGCGCCGCCGCCCTTGGTCCAGCTCGACTCGGCCTCCACTTCCCAGTCCCAGCCCTGAATCTCGATCCACTTCTCCTTGCCCTTCTGGATCGACTCGCCGTCGGCCTTGTCATAGAAGGTGACGAATGCGTTGACTGCCATGATTGACTCTCCTGTTTAGGACGCTGAGGGCTTAAGCCGTCTTTTCCGACGGTAGCTTGGAGACCAGGCGCAAAGACACCGTCAGGCCTTCGAGCTGGTAGTGCGGTTTCAGGTAGAACTTCGACTGGTAATACCCCGGCGCGCCTTCGACTTCTTCGACTTCGACCTGCGCCGCGGCGAGCGGCCGCTTGGCCTTGGTGTCCTCGCTCGAATTGGCAGGGTCGCCGTCGACGTAGTTCAGGATCCACTCGTTCAGCCAGTTCTGCATCGATTCGCGCGAGCGGAACGAGCCGACCTTGTCGCGCACGATGCACTTCAGGTAGTGCGCGAAACGGTTGCAGGCGAACAGGTACGGCAAGCGCGCGGCGAGGGCCGCGTTGGCGGTCGCGTCAGGATCGTCGTATTCCTGGGGCTTCTGCAGCGACTGGCCGCTGATGAACGCCGCGAAGTCCGAGTTCTTGCGATGGATCATCGACAGGAAGCCGTTCTTCGACAGCTCGGCCTCGCGCCGGTCGGAGATGGCGATCTCGGTCGGGCACTTCATGTCGACGCCGCCGTCATCGGACGGGAAGCTGTGCGTCGGCAGGTTCTCGACCGCGCCGCCGGACTCGATGCCGCGGATCCGCGAGCACCAGCCATACGTCTTGAACGACCGGTTGACGTTCACCGCCATTGCATAGGCGGCATTGGCCCAGCTGTAGTTGGCGTGGGTCGCGCCGGCGGTGTCTTCCTCGAAGTCGAACTCGTCGACCGGGCTGGTCTTGGCGCCGTAGGGCAGGCGCGCCAGGAAGCGCGGCATGCACATCGCCAGGTAGCGCGCGTCATCGGACTCGCGCAGCGAGCGCCAGGCGGCGTATTCCGGGGTGGTGAAGATCTTGGTCAGGTCGCGCGGGTTGGCGAGCTCCTGCCACGACTCCATCTGCATCACGCTCGGGCTGGCGCCGGTGATGAACGGTGCATGCGCCGAAGCGGCCAGCTTCGACAGCTCGCCGAGCAGCTCGACGTCGGGCGGCGTGTGGTCGAAGTGATAGTCGCCCACCAGCGCACCGTAGGGCTCGCCGCCGAACTGTCCGTACTCTTCCTCGTACAGCTTCTTGAACAGCGGCGACTGGTCCCAGGCCGTGCCCTTGTAGCGCTTGAGCGTCTTGCCAAGATCCTGCTTGGAGACGTTCATGACGCGGATCTTCAGCTGCTCGTCGGTCTCGGTGTTGTTGACGAGGTAGTGCAGGCCGCGCCACGCCGACTCCAGCTTCTGGAAGTCTTCGTGGTGGATGATCTTGTTGACCTGCTCGGTCAGCCGCTTGTCGAGGGCGGCGATCATCGCTTCGATCGTGCGGACCGCGTCGGTGCTGCGCAGCGCGGTGTTGGCCAGCGCCTGCTGGGCCAGCGTCTGCACCGCCTGCTCGACCGCGCTCTTCGCTTCGTCGGTCTTCGGCTTGAACTCCTTCTTCAGCAATGACGCGAAGTCGTTGCCTTCGAGCGTCACGCCGGCGAGCGCCGAGCCTTGTCTTTCCATTTCAGCCATCTGGGTAGCTCCGGTTCAGGGTCCTGGATCGATCACTCTTGCGGCTTGGCTTCCGCGGTCAGCGAGCTCAGCAGCGCGGGATCGGCGAGCACCTTGGCGATCAGTTCCTCGGCGCCGGTCTTGCCGTCCATGTAGGTGATGAGGTTGGCGAGCTGGGTGCGGGCCTCGAGCAGCTTGTTGAGGCCGTCCACCTTGCGCGCGACCGCCGCCGGCGAGAAGTCGTCCATGCTCTCGAAGGTGATGTCGACCGGAAGGCTGCCCTCGCCGGTGAGCGTGTTCTCCACCTGGAATGCGACCCGCGGCTTCATCGACTTCATCCGGGCGTCGAAATTGTCGACGTCGACTTCCAGGAACTTGCGATCGGCGACCGGCGGCAGCGGCTCCTCGGGCTTGCCCGACAGGTCCGACATGACGCCCATGACGAAGGGAAGCTGCACCTTCTTCTGCGCGCCGTAAAGCTCGACGTCGTATTCGATCTGGACGCGGGGAGCGCGGTTGCGCGCGATGAATTTCTGACTGCTTCCCATGGCGGACTCCTAGTGAAAATCCTTGGCTACCGGCGACTTGAGGAGGGCCGACAGCCGCTCATCTTGCCATCATTCCTGCCCCTGGAGAGCGGAAAGTTCCTCAGCGGAAATCCCCATGACCCGGGCCACCTCGTTCAGGGATTCGGGCGCCAGCTCGCGCACCAATTCGACGAAATTCTTGTTGACCAGCTTGCGGGCGCGGCGCAGCAGGAGCTGGGCCGGATTGGTCGGCTCGGTGCGCTCCAGGTACTCGCACACCATGTCGATCGCGCGCAACGCGTCGTTGCGGGATTCGATCGAGCCGGTCAGCGAACGACCGCCACCGCGCCGCGGCGCATCGCCCTCGGCGGAGCCGTCGGCGGCGCCCGCTTCCCCGCCTTGGGCGGACTCTTCGGCGCCCGGCATCACGTCGCGAATGCCGGTGAGCGTCGTGATCAGCGGCTGGAATTCGGGCGCGGCGGCGTAGCCGACCCGATCGCGCATCAGCTGCTGCAGCTCGGCCACCTTGGCCAGGGCCTGGGCCGGGAAGTCGCGCAGCTCCGGCTTGGACTGGGTGCCGTCGCGGAGCATCTGCTCGACGGTCGAGCGGCCGTAGGCGGTATCGCCCGAGCGCGGCTCCAGGAGGCCGAGCGCCACCTCCACGTCGCGGCCGCGCAACTCGCCGACCGAGCGGTCATCGAGCACCAGCGAGTCGCGGAGGTCGCCGAGCATGCCCGCCAGGCTCGACATCTCGTTGAGCGCATTGACCCGGGCATAGGCGTCGCCGTCGTCGGGCAGGGGATGAAGCTCGTCCCAGTACCGGGAGAGCAGACCTTCCATCAGGCGCAGACCCTCGGGCAGGGTGGCGACCCCATCGATCCGCATCCGCGCGCGGGTCCAGTAGGCGGCGACGCGCAGATCGCGCGTCCGCTCGAAAAGGCTCTGGGTGTGGCCGAGAACGGCACGCCAGTCGGGCGGCACGTCTTCGGGATCGAACTGGGTGGCGGGCCTCCCGGCGGCCGCCTTCTCCATCTCGCGAAACTGCTCGTCGTACTCGAGATTTTCGCCGCACGCGGCCCCGGGCAGGGGCTCGAGCCAACTGTCGACGATGGTCAACCGGGCGGCCGAACCTGCACCACCACTTTCGCCGCCCGTGCTTTCATCCATCGCGTGATTCTCTTGGTCGAGGTCGCATCGAGGCCACCCCGGCTCCGCTGTGGCCCGAGGTTGTATAGCGGGCACCAGGGGGCGTCAAGCGAGCGCGCTAAGTCTTAGTAGGGATGGGCAAAAAAGTCACGCCGGGGTAGGCTCCGCTCGCGCCGGCACAAGACCGGTCCACGTTGGCGAGGTGATCCTTGAGTCTTTCTTTGTGGCTGCGACGCGGGCTCGTCGCCGCAGCGTCGAGTGTCTGCGCGCTCGCGAGTCATGGGCAAGCTCCGGCACCTCCACCGGTCCTGCCGCCGTTGGCGCCGCCGCCGGGCGCCGTTCCCCAACCCGCCGAGCTGCAGAGACGCGCGCTCCCGGAAAGATCGACAGACGGTCAGGTCCCCACGCCGCCGGTGCCGCGCGAGCTCGGCAAGCCGGGCGAGGAGCTGACGCTCGATGTCACTGCCTTCAGCGTCGACGAGAGCGCGCCGGCAGCGCTGCGCGCTGCCCTGCCCGAGCTCACGCAGCGCTTCACCGGCCCGGGGCGCAGCTACGAGGACCTGGTCAATGCCGCCTCAGCGGTGACGCGCTATCTGCAGCGCGAGCTCGGCTACTACCTCGGCTACGCCTACCTGCCGGAACAGGTGCCCGCCAACGGCGTGATCCGGATCGCAGTGCTCGAAGGCCGCCTAGACGAAGTGATCCTCAACTGGCCGGAGAAGATGCCGGTCGACCGCGCCGTCGTCGAGGCCTACCTCGCACGCCTGAAGCCGGGCGAGATCCTGCGCGTCCGCGACGTCGAGCGGATCGTCTTCCTGGTCAATGACCTGCGCGGACTGAACGCGCGCTTCGAGGTCAAGGCCGGGCGCACGCCAGGCACCGCCTCCCTGGTCGTCACCGCGCAGGCCGAAGAGCGCGTGACCAGCCGGGTCGAGGTCGATTCGATGGGCTCGCGCTATTCGGGCGTGTACCGCGCCAACGTCCAGGCCACGGTCGCCAGCCTGGCCGGGCGGGGCGACGGCCTGGTGGTGAACCTCCTCTCGTCGTTCACCCGGGGCCTGGAATTCGTGCTCGCCGGCTACACGCTGCCGGTCGGCTCCGACGGCCTCAAGGTCGGCATTTCCGGTTCGTACACGAAATACAAGCTCGACGAGGACCTGCTCGACGTCAGTCTCAGCGGCGACGCCCAGACCGTGACCCTGTACACCCTGTACCCCGTCATCCGCTCGCGCAACCTCAACCTGTTCGGCCTGGCCTCTCTGGACAACAAGCATTTCGACGACAAGCTGTTCGGCACGAGCCAGAAGAAGTCGTCGAACGATCTGATTCTTTCGGTTTCTGGCGACGCGCGCGACGACCTGCTCACCGGCGGCGTCAACACTTTCGAGCTGATCGCGCTGCACGGCAAGCTCGATTACGCTCAAAAGAGCGCCAGCGCCAACCCGTCGAGCTTCACGATCGCCCGTCTGTACGGCTCGCGGCTGCAGAACGTGGTGAACAACCGGCTGCTGCTGCTCGCCAGCTTTAGGGGCCAGTACGCGTTCGAAAACCTCGACAGCACCGAGCAGTTCCAGCTCGGCGGCCCGGACCGGGTGCGCGCCTTCGCGCCTGGCGAAGGCACGGGTGACACCGGCCTCGTCGCCTCGCTCGAACTGCGCTACCTGCCGCCCGAGGAATGGTTCGGCCGGATCTCGCGCGAGCTCGTCTTTTCCGGCTTCTTCGACGTCGGCACGATCAAGTTCCGGCATAAGCCGACCGACCTCGACCTGCAGCAGGAGACCTTCTCCAACAAGTCGACCCTGACCGGCGCCGGCATCGGTGCCGTCTGGGACCGGCCGCACGACTTCTCCGCCCGTCTCTCTCTCGCCTGGCCGATCAGCGGCGAAGCGGTGAACGACGTGAAGAAGAGCCCGCGCATCTATTTCCTCGCCAACAAGACGTTCTAAAGCCGCGTCGCCGACACGTGCCAGGCACGTGGGCAACCAGACCGCAGCCGAGCCAGCAAACCGAGTGAGCGCCGAATGAAGAACCGCCCGACCTGGATCGCCCGGACCGCCGACCGTCGTCGCCGCTCCTTCGCGTTCCATCCGCTCAGCTTCGCGATCTGCCTCGGCTTTTCCGCCGCGGCGCTGGCGGGCCCGCAAGGCGGCACGGTCGTCGCCGGCCAGGCGACCATTACCCAGCCGACCCCGACCAGCCAGGTCATCAACCAGACCAGCGGCAAGGCGATCATCGACTGGAAGAGCTTCTCCATCGCCACGGGCGAGAAGGTCCGCTTCAACCAGCCTTCCACGACCTCGGTCACGCTCAACCGCGTCACCGGCTACGACCCGTCTTACATCCTCGGCGAGATGTCGTCGAACGGAAAGATCTTCCTCGTCAATCCCTACGGCGTCGTGTTCGGCGCCGGGGCCCGGGTCGACGTCGGCGGGCTGGTCGTATCGAGCCTGTCGCTCGCCAACAGCGACTTTCTCGCCGGCCACTACAGCCTCACCTCGGCCGAGCCGGGCGCGCCCGGCCAGCGCGGCGAGGTGCGCAACGAAGGCACGATCTCGGCGCCCGGCGGCACGGTGGTTCTCGCCGGGCCGACCGTCAGCAACACCGGCACGATCGTCGTCAACGGTGGGCGGGTCGGCATGGTCGCGGCGAACTCCGTCTCGGTCGACGTCGAGGGCGACGGCCTGCTGTTCTTCCAGACCAGTGCCACCGAGGCGAAGAACCGGCTGCAGCAGCTCGGCCGGATCCAGGCCGACGGCGGCTCGATCGAGATGCGGGCGGCGGCGCGCGGAGCCTTCGCCGACACCGTGCTCAACATGACCGGCATCGTCCAGGCGAAGACGATAGGCAACCGCGAGGGGCGAGTCGTCATCGACGGCGGCGGCGAAGGGATCACGTCGGTCTCGGGCCGGCTCGACGCGTCCGGGCTCGCCGCGGGCGAGCGTGGCGGCGACGTCACCGTGCAGGGGCAGAAGGTCCTGATCGATCGCGCTGCGCTGGTCGACGTCTCCGGTGGCGCGGGCGGAGGAAGCATCCGAGTCGGCGGCGACTTGCACGGCGCGAATCCGGAGGTGCGCAATGCCGAAGGGACCATTGTCATGCCCGGCGCAGTGTTGCGCGCGGATGCCCTGACGCAGGGCGACGGCGGCAAGGTCGTGGTCTGGGCGGACGGCTCGACCGCCTTCAACGGCAGCATCACGGCACGCGGCGGCGCGCTCGGCGGCGACGGCGGATCGGTCGAGACCTCGGGCAAGCACGGACTGTCGATCTCGGTCGGCGAGGTGAACGCATCGGCCGCCGCCGGCAGGCCGGGCACCTGGCTGCTCGATCCGGACAACATCACCGTCGCCGTCGGCGGCGTCGCCACGACGGCCGACGTAGCCGGGTTCCTGGTGAACTCCGGCACGACCCAGACGATCGCCCCGGCCACCCTGGTCAACGCGGGAACCAGCGTGACGCTGCAGGCACTGGTCGACATCACCTTCACCGACCCGGTTGCGCTGACGGCGGCGGGAGCGGGCCTCACCGCCCAGGCCGGCCGCAGCATCAAAGTCAACGCAGGGATCACCACCAACAACGGAGCCATCTCGCTGCGCGCGGTCGATCCGACGTCGGGCGCGGCCGACGTCACCGGCGTGCTCAACATCGCCGCGGCCCTGAACAGCGGCACGGCGCCCGTGACCCTGCGAACGGCCGGCACGGCCGGCATCGCCCTCGGGGCCGGCGTCACGGCAGGCCAATTGGCGTTGACGACCACCAATGCGCCGGTCGCGCAGTCCGCGGGCGTGCTGACGATCGCGGGCACGACGACCGTCAGCGCCGGCACCGGCGCCGTGACCCTCGGCACGGCGACGAACCAACTCGCCGGTGCGATCAGCTCTGCTGGCACCGGCGCAGTGACCCTGGCCAACGGCATCGCCACACAGCTCGGCACGATCGGTGCGTCCGGCAATGCGGCGGCGAGCCTGAGCGTGACCACCAGCAACGATGCCGTCAGCCAGACAGGCCCGGCGTTCGTCGCCGGAACGACCACGGTCGCCGCCGGCACCGGCGCCGTCACGCTCAATTCGGCCACCAACCAGCTGACCGGAGCCGTCAGCTCGAGCGGAACCGGCGCGGTGACCGTGGTCAACGACGTCGCCACCCAGCTCGGCGCCATCGGCGCCACCGGCGTCGGCAACGCCGCGGCCAGCCTGAGCGTCACCACCACCAATGACGCGGTCAGCCAGACCGCCGCGGCCTTCATCGCCGGAACAACCACGGTCGCGGCCGGCAGCGGCGCCGTGACGCTCGACGCGGCGACCAATCAGCTGGGCGGAGCCGTCGGCTCGGCCGGCACCGGTGCGGTGACGCTGGTCAACAGCATCGCCACGCAGCTCGGCGCGATCGGCGCGACCGGTGCGGGCAATGCCGCGGCCAGCCTGAGCGTCACCACGAGCAACGACGCGGTCACCCAGTCCGCCGCGGCATTCGTCGCCGGCACGACGACGATCGCGGCCGGCACCGCCGCCGTGACGCTGAACAACGTCGGCAACGAGCTGGCCGGAGCCATCAGCTCGAGCGGCACCGGCGCGGTAACGCTCGTCAACAGCATCGCCACGCAACTCGGCGCCATCGGCGCCACTGGCGCCGGCAACGCCGCAGCCAGCCTGAACGTCACCACCAGCAACGACTCGGTCACCCAGACCGCCGACGTCTTCGTCGCCGGCGCCACGGTCGTCAACGCCGGCACCGCCGACATCACCCTCGCCCGGGTCGGCAACGACTTCCAGGGGACGGTCTCGCTCACCGGCGGCGCCCTCAGCATCCACGACGCGAACGATCTCGACATCACCACCCTGGCCAGCGGCGCGAACAAGTCGATCACCGCCATTGCCGAGGGCACGCTGTCGCTGCCGAATGGCGCCATCGATGCCGGCACCGGCAACCTCGACCTGCGCAGCCTCGGCGGCGCGCTCGCCACTCCCGGGAATTTGACGGCTCAGGACATCACCCTCGTCGGCAGCGGTGGCCTGGACCTTTCCAAGAACGTGACGGCGACCGGCAACCTGTCGCTGGGGGCCACGAACAACGCCATCGCGCAGAGCGGCGGCGGCGTGCTGACGGTGACGGGGACGACGACGGCTGCCGCCGGCAGCGGGGCGGTGACCCTGGACAAGAACACCAACCAGCTGACCGGTGCCATCAGCTCGACCGGCACCGGCGCGGTGACCCTTGTCAACAGCGTCGCGACGCGGCTCGGCGCCATCGGCGCCACCGGCGCCGGCAACGCCGCAGCCAGCCTGGACGTCACCACCAGCAACGACGCGGTCACCCAGACCGCCGACGTCTTCGTCGCCGGCGCCACGGTCGTCAACGCCGGCACCGCCGACATCACGCTCGCCCGGGTCGGCAACGACTTCCAGGGGACGGTCTCGCTCACCGGCGGCGCCCTCAGCATCCACGACGCGAACGACCTCGACATCACCGCCTTCACCAACAGCGGCAACAAGTCCGTCACCGCCGTTGCCGAGGGCGCCCTGAGCGTTCCGGCCGGCGCCATCAACGCCAGCGCCGGCAACCTTGACTTGCGCAGCCTTGGCGGCGCGCTCACCACCCCCGGGAATTTGACCGCTCAGGACGTCACCCTCGTCGGCAGCGGTGGCCTGACACTGGCCAACAACGTGACGGCGACCGGCAACCTGTCGCTGGGAGCGACCGACAGCGCCATCGTACAGAGCGGCGCCAGCGTGCTGACGGTGACGGGGACAACCACGGCTGCCGCCGGCAGCGGCGCGGTGACGCTGAACAAGGCGGGCAACCAGCTGACCGGAGCCATCGGCTCGACCGGCACCGGTGCGGTGACGCTCGTCAACAGCATCGCCACGCAACTCGGCGCCATCGGCGCCACCGGCGCCGGCAACGCCGCAGCCAGCCTGAACGTCACCACCAGCAACGACGCGGTCACCCAGACCGCCGACGTCTTCGTCGCCGGCGCCACGGTCGTCAACGCCGGCACCGCCGACATCACGCTCGCGCGGGCCGGCAACGACTTCCAGGGGACGGTCTCGCTCACCGGCGGCGCCCTCAGCGTCCGCGACGCGAACGACCTCGACATCACCACCCTGGCCAGCGGCTCGAACAAGTCGATCTCGGCCATTGCCCAGGGCACGCTGACCGTGCCGGCCGGGGCCATCAATACCGGCACCGCCGACCTCGACCTGCAAAGCCGCGGCGGCGCCCTCACGACGCCGGGTCCGCTGAGTGCCGCCAACCTGACGCTCACCGGCGCGACCGGCCTGACGATCGCCAACAGCCTGACCGCGACCAACGTCTCGCTCAACGCGACGAACGCGGCGATCACCGAGACGGCCGGCGGAGTCATCAACGCCACCGGGGCGACGACCTTCAACGCCGGCTCCGGCGCCGTCACGCTCGGTCAGGCCAACCTCCTGAACAGCGTCGGCGGCACGGGCGGCACGGTCAGCATCAGCGAAGCGAGCGCCGGCGGCGTGGTGCTCGCAGCCACGAACGCCACCGACCTGACTGTCGCCACGACCCAGGCCGGGGCCTCCGTGACGCAGAACGCACCGCTCAACGTGAGCGGCGCAACGACGATCACCACCGCCGGCAGCGGCGCGGTGACGCTCGCCGACCTGGGCAACAACCTCGGCAGCTTCGGCGCGACCGCGGGCGGCGCGGTGCTCGTCAGCGCCGGCAGCGCGATCGTGCTCGATGCGATCAGCGCCCCCAGCCTCGTCGTCGACACCAGCGCCGGCAACGGCGCCGTGACCCAGGCCGCGGCGCTGAACATCACCGGCGCGACGACGATCAACGCCGGCAGCGGCGCGGTCACCCTCGGCGCGGCAAACGCCCTCGGTAGCTTCGGCGCGACCGGCGGTGCGGTCAGCCTGACCGAAAACAGTGCCGGCGGGATCGCCCTCGACAATGTCAATGCGGCCAGCCTCGCGGTCAATACGAGCGCGGCCAACGGCAATGTCACGCAGACGGCGCTGCGCACCCTGACCGTGAGCGGTGCGACCACCGTCAGCGCGGGCACCGGCGCGGTCACCCTCGTCAATACCGGCAACAACCTCGGCAGCTTCGGCGCGACCGGCGGCGCGGTCTCGGTCCGCGACAGCGACGCGCTCGCCCTCGATGCGATCAGCGCCAGTTCGCTGAACATAGACACCAGCGCCGGCAATGGTGCCCTGACCCAGAACGCCGCCGTCGTCGTCACCGGCGCAACGGTCGTCAACACCGGCACCGGTCCGATCGTCCTCAGCAACCCGGGCAACGATTTCAGCAACCTGCCGGGCAACAGCTTCAGCGGCGGCGCGATCAGCGTGCGCGACAGCAACGACCTGACGGTGACCACGCTCGCGGCCGGCCTGAACCAGTCGATCAGCGTCGTCGCCGGCCTCGGCCTGTCGCTGCCGGGCAGCGTCAACACCGGAAACGGCAACCTGACGCTCGCGAGTGGCGCCATCCTGACGACGCCGGGCACCCTGAACGGCAACAACGTCTCTCTCTCGGGCACGGGCGGCGTGAGCATCGGCAACAACGTCACCGCCGCCGGCAACCTCAACCTCACCGCGACGAACAATCCGGTCACGCAGACGGGCGGAACGATCGTCTCGGGCGGAACGACGACCGTCACCGCGGGCACCGGCACGGTGACCCTGGCGCAGGCGGGCAACGACTTCAACAGCATCAACGTGGCCTCGGGCGGCGGCGTCAGCATCCACGACAGCAATGCCCTGACCGCCGCGGCCAACGCCAGCGGCAACCTGACGATCACCAGCACCGGCGCGCTCAGCTCGGGGGGAACGCTGTCCGGCGCCAACATCGCGTTGACCGGCGCCGCCGGCATCAACCTCGGCAACAACGTCACCACGCCCGGCACGCTGCAGCTCACGACCACGAATGCGGCGATCACCCAGACCGCCGGCGCTGTCACCGTCGGCAACCTGATGACGGCCACCGCCGGCAGCGGCGACATCACCCTCAACCAGGCGGGCAACGACTTCAGCGATCTCGCCGGCATCAGCGTCAGCGGCGGCGCGGTTCGGCTGCGGGACGCCAACGCCCTGATCATCACCAGCCTGGTCAACGGCGCGAACAAGGACCTGAGCCTGACCGCCGGCACGACCATCACCGGCCTGGCCGGCAACATCGACACCGGCAGCGCCGACCTGGCGATCACGTCCGGCGCCGGCTTCACGAGCTTTGGAACGCTGCGCGGCACGAATGTCACGCTTGGCGGCGGCACCGGCGGCGTGTCGATCGGCGACAACGTCACCGCCCTTGGCAACCTGACGCTGAACGCGACCAACGCGCCGATCACCCAGACCGCCGGAACCATCACCGCGGCCGGCACGACGACGGCCTCAGCGGGCACCGGCAGCATCAGCCTGGCGTTGCCGGGCAACAACTTCGCCACCTTCGCCGCCACCGGCAGCACGGTCGCGGTGCGCGACGACAGCGGTCTCGTCCTCGGCCCGATCACCACCACCGCGCTGACGCTCGACACCAGCGCCGGCAACGGCCCGATCACGCAGACCGGTGCGGCGGTCGTCAGCGGCACGACGACGATCACTGCCGGCACCGGCGCGGTGACCCTGACCAACGCCGGCAACGACTTCGCGAGCATCGGCGTCTCGGGCGGCGCGGTGGCGGTCACCGACAGCAACGCGCTGGCGCTGAACGCGATCAACGCCTCCAGCCTCACGGTCGATACCAGCGCGGGCAACGGCAACGTCACCCAGAACGCGGCGGCGATCGTCAGCGGGGCCACGGCGGTCAACGCCGGCAGCGGCGCCGTCACCCTCAACATCGCCGGCAACAACTTCGGCAGCGTCGGCGCGACCGGCGGCGCCATCGTCGTCGGAGACATCAACGCCCTCGCCCTCGACGCCACCAATGCCAGCTCGCTGGTGGTCACCGCCGGCGGCCCGATCAGCCAGGTCGGCGCGGTCATGGTGAGCGGCGCGACCACGGTCAACGCCGGCGCGAGCGCGATCACCCTGAGCAATGCCGGCAACGACTTCGCCAGCATCAGCGCAAGCGGCGGCGCGGTCTCGATCAGCGACAGCAACGCGCTGGCGCTCGCTGCCATCAACGCGACTTCGCTGACGCTCAACACCGCCGCGGGCAACGGCAACATCACCCAGAGCGCGGCGGCGATCGTCAGCGGCGCCACCTCCGCCAACGCCGGCTCGGGTGCAGTAACCCTCAACAACGCCGGCAACAACTTCGGCAGCGTCGCCGCGGTCGGCGGCGCGGTGTCCGTCACCGACTTCAACGGCTTGACGCTGGGCGCGATCAGCGCCACCAGCCTGAACGTCAACACCGCCGCCGGCAGCGGCGCAGTGGCGCAGTCCGGCCCGGCCGTCGTGAGCGGCGCGAGCAACGTCAACGCCGGCGGCGGGGCGGTCACGCTCGACAACGCCGGCAACAACTTCGCGACCCTGGGCGTCACCGGCGGCGCGATCAGCATCGTCGACACGAATGCACTCGTGTTGAGTAGCCTGGTCAGCGCACCGAACCAGGCGGTCAGTGTCGTCGCCGGCGGCGCGCTGACCCTGCCGGCGACGGCGGTCGACACCGGCAGCGCAGCGCTGACGCTGACGAGCGGCGGCACCCTGACCTCCGTCGGCACGCTGCGCGGCACCGATGTCGCGCTCACCTCGACCGGTGCGATGACGCTGGCCAACGACCTCACCGCGCTCGGCACGCTCGCCCTGACGACGACGAACGCGCCGATCCTGCAGACCGGCGGCTCGATCGTCGCCGTCGGCACGGCGACGGTGAGCGCCGGCAGCGGCGACATCACGCTGGCCCAGACGACCAACGACTTCCAGAGCAGCCTGCTGCTCTCGGGCGGCGCGATCAGCATCCGCGACATCAACAACCTGGCGGTCACCAGCCTGGTCTCGGGCGTGAACAAGCCCGTGTCGCTGATCGCCGGCGGCTCGTTGTCGCTGCCGACGTCGGCCATCGACACCGGCACTGCCGACCTCACCTTGCAGGCGCTCGGCGGCACGCTCGTCATCAACGGCCCGCTGAGCGGCAGCAACGTCACCCTCACCGGCTCGGCCGGCCTGGCGCTCGGCGCCGACATCACCTCGAGCGGCGACCAGATCTACACCAGCACGGTGCAGCTCGCGAACAGCGTGACGCTCAACGCCGGCGGCAGCAAGATCGACCTGCAGGGCGGCGCCGACGGCAACGGCAACAGCCTGGCCCTGGTCAGCAGCAATGCCGCGGCCAACGCGATCCACACCGGGGCGGCGATCACCAACACGGCGCAGTTCGCGGTGACGGGCAACAGCACGCTGGGCGGCAACGTCACCACCACCGGCAACCAGAGCTACAGCGGCCCGGTCACGCTCGGCACCGACGTCGCCCTGGCCTCGGGGGCGGCCAAGATCGACCTGCAGAGCAGCGTCGATGCCGCCGGCCACAACCTGGCGCTGACCAGCAGCAATGCCGCGGCCGACGCGATCCGCGCCGCCGGCGTGATCTCGAACGCAGCGCAGCTCACGGTCACGGGCAAGAGCACCTTCTCCACCGGCGTCACCACGAGCGGCGCCCAGCTCTACTCCGACACCGTGACGCTCGGCAGCACCGCCAACTTCGTCGGCTCGAGCCTCGGCTTCGGCAACGGCATCGTCGCCGGCACGTTCGACCTCGGCCTGCGCTCCGATGCGCTGAACTTCGCCGGCACGGTGAGCGGCAGCGGCAACGCCAGCCTGTCGCCGCTGACCCAGGGCGCGACGATCGGCGTTGCCGGCGGCGCCGGCACCTACCAGCTCAGCCAGGCCACGCTCGACGCCTTCTCCAGCTTCGCCAGCATCACCGTCGGCCGGGCCGACGGCACCGGCGACCTGAGCTTCGGCAACCTGGTGCTGCCGACCAGCCTCACCGTGCTCAGCAACTCCGGCGACGTCGGCTTCACGGGCACCGTGGCGAGCGCGGCCGGCCAGGCGCGGAACCTCGGCGTCACGACCGGCGGCAATACGACCTTCGCCGGCGCGGTGGGCGGCGCCATTGGCGGAACGGCCGCGCTCGGCAACCTGAGCGTCGCCGGCGCCACGCAGCTCAACGCCAGCACCACCGCGAAGGGCACCGTGTCGCTCGCGGGGCCGGTGAAGGTCGGCGCCGACGCGACCGTTTCCGCGGCCGCCGTGTCGCTCGGCAGCACCCTCGACATCGGCACCCACGCGCTCGCCCTTCTCAGCGATTCCCTGACCGTCGCCGGGCCGGCGACCGGAAGCGGCGCCGGCAGCGTGCAAATCGCGCCGAAGGACGCCGCCGGCTCGATGGGCATCGGCGGCGGCGCCGGCACGCTGCAGGTGTCGCAAGGCCTGATCAACACCTTTGCCGGCGTGCCGACCCTGAGCCTGGGCCGCAACGACAGTACCGGCACGATCACCGCCGGCAGCCTGACGCTGCCGACCGACCTGGCCATCGCCAACGGCAGCGGCGCGGTCTTCTTCACCGGCAGCGTCGACAGCGCCTCCGGGCCGGCGCGTGACCTCGCCGTGACGACCACCGGCACGACCTCGTTCGCCGGCACGGTGGGCACGACGCGGGCACTCGACACCTTGAGCGTCAGCGGCAGCTCGCAGCTCGGCGCCAGCATCGTCACCACCGGCGCGCAGAGCTACGCCGGGCCGGCATCGCTGGTCGCCGACAGCACCCTCAGCGGTCCCTCGGTCAGCTTCGGCAGCACCCTCGACGGCGCGCACGCCCTCACCGTCGCCGCCGCGGCAACGAACTTTGCCGGTGCCATCGGCGCGACGACCGCGCTGACCAGCCTGACGACCGATACGGCCGGCACGACCCAGCTCGGCGGCAACGTCACGACCAGCGGCGGGCAGACCTACAGCGACGTCCTCCTCCTCAACGGCGACGCCGTCCTGACCGGCAGCACGCTCAACCTCGCCGGCAGCGTCAATGGCGCCCACACCCTGGCGGTCAATGGCAGCACCGGGGTCACGCTCGGCGGGCCGATCGGCGGCACCACGGCGCTCGCCGGCCTCAGCGTCGGCGGGCCGCTCCAGCTCAATGCCGGTGCCGTCACCACCACCGGTGCGCAAAGCTATGCCGGTGCTGCCACGCTCGGCGCCGCCACCACCTTGAGCGCACCCGCGATCGCCTTCGGCAGCACCCTCGACGGCGGCTTCGCCCTGACGACGCAAAGCGCCGGCCCGACCTCGTTCACCGGAGCGGTCGGCGCGACGACGCCGCTGGCCAGCCTCACTGCCGCCGGCGGCGGCACGGTGCAACTCTCCGGCCCGAGCGTCGACACCAGCGGCGCGCAGAGCTACTCCGGCGCGCTGCAGCTGACCGGCAGCTCGCGCCTCACCGGCTCGGCGCTCACGCTCACCGGCCCGGTGAGCGGCGCCACCGACCTGACGCTGCAGGCGAACGCGTTCACCGGCGGCAGCTCGATCAGCGGAACCGGCGTGCTGACGATCGCCCCGCTCGATCCGACCCTGTCCATCGGCGTCGCCGGCGGTGCCGGCGCCCTGCAGGTGTCGCAGGCGGCGCTCGATGGCGCGAGCGGCTTCTCCGGGCACGTCATCGGCCGCGCCGACGGCAGCGGTGCCGTCAGCGCCGGCAACCTGGTGCTGCGCGCCAACACCACGCTGCAAAGCGCGACCGGCGACCTCAACGTCGGCAGCGTCGACGGTGCGTTCGCCCTGGCACTCAACAGCGGCGGCACCACCCGCATCGCCGGCCCGGTCGGCGCCGTCACGCCGCTGACGAGCCTGACCACGGACAACAACGCGGCTGCGGCCGACTGGAACGGAACGACGGGCGAGCGCACGAGCTTCGACACCGCCGACGGCACCGGCGCCGCGCGGGTGATCACGAGCGGCGCCCAGACCTACAACGATCCGGTCACCGCGAGCGTGCCGGTCGCCTTCCGCGGCGGCGCGATCGCGGCGACGCAGGCGGCGAACCGCTTCGACGACGTCGTGTCGGCGAACGCGATCTCGCTCGATCTGCACAACTCGGCCGATCTGCGGCTCGGCACGCTCACCCTCGTCAACGGCGGCACGCTGGAGACCGACGGCGTGCTGCACGTCACCGGCGCCGTGCAGGTCAACGGCGGCGTGCTGACGCTCGCCTCGCACGCGACGCCGACGCCGGTCGACCTCACCGATCCGGAGTACGCCGGCAAGACCCTGTCGTTCGGCTTCGTGCCGATCAAGGAAGCCAGCCCGGGCATCGTCCAGGACGCCGGCGGCACGATCAGCACGGCCGCCGGAAGCATGCTCGTGCTGCGCGCACCCGCCGGCGGCTCCATCCTCCTCGAGCAACCGGGCAACACCTTGCTCGGCCAAGTGTCGGCGGTGACGGGCACGCTCGGCGACAACGATGCATCGCGCTTCAACAACGCCACCGGGGTGCTGACGCTCGGCTTCCTGCGCATCGTCTCGAGCGAGATCCATGTGGCCGGACGGCCGCCGAGCAACGGCGACCAGACCCTGCAGCAGGCCGGTCTCGAGGCCGACGTGATCAAGCTGACCGCCGACGTCCTCACCACCGGACCCGACGGGCTGATTCGGGCCCGCCTGCCGTTCAACAACATCCAGGGCTCGCAGAGCTCGATCCCCGGCCTGACCCTGGCGATGTCGCCGACCGCCCTGGCCGACGGCGGCGGCTTCGGCGGCCCGGAGCCGGACAAATTCATCCAGGTGCAGGTGGGCGGCGCCGAAGGCGGCTTCCTCACCGCCCGGCCGAAGGGCGTGAGCGGCGACACGGCCGTGATCTTCCTCGGCGGCGATTCCTCGGTGACGCCGTTCTACGACGGCTCCGGCAAGATCTCCGAGATCCGCATCTTCTACAACGGCAATGCGCCGCGCACGCCGCAGGAGACGGGCGCGCTGGCGGCCGTGCTCGCCCTGATCGAGGACGCGCGCCAAGCCCGGGTCGAGGAAGCCGTGCGGACGGAGAACGTCCGGTCGCGGCTGCGCTCGGGCGTCATCGCCGAGGTCGGCGCCGGCCGGCCGGCGACTGTCGGCCGTGAATCGATCCGCTTGCCCGATACTTGCGAGATCAAGCCCAAGACCCTCCTGTGCGAATAAGAACGAAGCGCCGCGTGGCACGAGTGGCGGTGCGCTCCCGGGCGACACGATCCGGGCCGGACCGGGCACGGCGGGCGCTGGTCGCAGCGCCGATCCTGGCCGGCTGGGCCGGCCAGGCCCTGGCGCAGCTCTCGCCCGGCACGGCGGCGGGCGAGACCGCGGGGGGATCGCGGCTGGCCCTTCTGATTGGCAACCGCGTCTATCCGGAGCCCTTCGACCTGCCGCCGACGCACAAGAACGTGCGCGACCTCGGCGGGGCGCTCGAGGGGCGCGGATTCAAGGTCACCTCGGCCTTCGACCAGGACCCGGGACAGCTGCGCAACACGATCCAGGCGTTCGCCAAGGTCGCCTCCGAATCGCCACCCGACGCGACCATCCTCTTCTACTTCACCGGCCACGGCATGCAGGTCGATGCCGAGAACCTGATGCTCGGCTCGGGCGTGCCGCCCGACGCGCGCGAGGACACGCTGCTGAAGAGCAGCCTGCACCTGCGCCGCGACGTGATCGACCTGCTGCCGCGCCGCCCCGGGGGCCTCTCGATCGCCGTGGTCGACGCCTGTCGCACCTCGCTGCGCGCGACGCTGGCGGCGACCGACGGCTTCAACCAGGTCGAAGCGCCGCTCGGCTGCTTGATCGTCTTCTCGACCGGCGCCGGAAAGCCGGCGATCGCGCCCGCGGTCGAGACGCTCAACACCTTCTACACCGGTTCGTTCGTCAAGCTGCTCGGCTCGGTCGCCGACGAGACCTCCTTTTCCGACTTCTTCCGCCTGGTCAAGCTCGATGTGACGCAGACGATGCAGAACCACCCGGTGCAGGCGATCCGGCAGTTCACCCAGGTCCCGTTCATCGCCGAGAACACGCAGGTGAAGTTCAGCCTCTCGCCGCGGCCGGCGAACCAGCCGGCGCCGCCGAAGTTCAGCGCCGAGGACGAAGCCGCGGCCTGGAAGGACCTGGAAGAAAGCCTGTGGCCGGCCGACATCGTCAAGTTCGCCGAGGCCTTTCTCCAGCGCTATCCGGCGAGCCGGCTCGCCGGCGGCGCGCAGGTGGCCCGGGAAGGCGCGGCCGACGCGGTCAAGGCCCTGCGCAGCAACGAGGTCAAGCTCTACCGGAGCGCGTTCCAGCCCAAGACCACGGTCGAGCGCTGGCTGGCCGAATGGCACAAGGCGGCACGCGGCGACAAGGACGCGGCGGCGCGGATCGCCCGCGCGCACCTGCGAGGCGACGGCGACATTGCCGCCGACCCGAACCGCTACGAGGGCTGGCTGCAGTACGCGGCCGCGCTCGGCAACGGGATCGCCTCCTACGAGCTGGCGGTGTACTACCGTCGCCAGGGCCAGCCGACGCCGGCGGCGCAGTACGAGACCCGGGCCCGCGACCTCGGCTACCGGCCCCCGACCTCGCTCGACAACCAGCGCAAATAGCGACGCTCAGCGCGCCAGCCAGTGGCTGGCGAAGTCGGGCAGATCGGGGTGGATTGAGCGTGCCAGCCGCTTCAGCTCCTCGCCGACGTTCGGGCTGCCGTTGGGAGCGCGCAGCACCAGCGCGGTGTGAACGTGGGAAGGCACGCCGCGCATGTAGGGCAGGTAGTCGTCGACGAACGCCTCCGGGTTCAGCTCGGTGATGGCGTCGGCCTTGGGACTGCGCTCGACCGCGTTGTTGCCGGTGGCGATGACCCGCTCGATCGGAAAACCGAGGTCGCGCAGGTTGCGCAGGCGCGCCGACTCGAACTCGGCCTCGAGCGCCGAGACGCAGACCAGGTCGAAGCCGGCGTCGTGCAGGCGGTGGCAGGCCTCGACCGCGCCCTCGATCGCCGGCACCGAGGTCCAGAAGTCATGGTCGAACTGCCTGCGGAAGTGAGCCCGGCGGACGTCGTCGAGCCGAGCCACTTCCCAGCGGTCCATCGGCCAGTAAGCATGCCGGTCCCGCTCCTTCGGCGCTTCGCCGAAGGCACGCCGCCAGGCGTCGGCATAGCCGAGGTGGAAGTCGAGCAGCACGCCGTCGGCGTCGAGGGCGATCAATCCTTTGCGCATCCGCGAACTGTAGCCAGCCGACGCGATGGCGGTTGTCCCGGGCATGACGCCACTCGGTCGCTCGCTAGCAAGGCCCCTTGAATCGGCGTCGAAGCTCCCTATAATGGTTCTGCTAGCACTCGCCAAGGTTGAGTGCTAACTCTACGGCGCGGGATTCTGATCCCGGGTTCATTCAATGTGAACAAGCGCCCACTTACCATCAATCGCAAGCTGGCTCGAATTCATCAAGGAGATGCCATGAAACTTCGTCCTCTCGCCGATCGCGTGATCGTCAAGCGCGTGGAGCAGGAAACCAAGACCGCGTCCGGGATCGTCATCCCCGATGCCGCCGCCGAGAAGCCGGACCAGGGCGAAGTCCTGTCGGTCGGCCCGGGCAAGCGCAACGACAAGGGCGACATCGTCGCCATGAACGTCAAGAAGGGCGACCGTGTCCTGTTCGGCAAGTACAGCGGCCAGACCGTCAAGGTCGACGGCGACGAGCTCCTGGTGATGCGCGAAGAGGACCTCTTCGCCGTGGTCGAGAAGTAAGAGGCAACGGAGAAATCAAATGGCAGCAAAAGACGTTTCATTCGGCGGCGACGCCCGCGCGCGCATGGTCGAGGGTGTGAACATCCTCGCCAACGCGGTCAAGGTCACGCTCGGCCCCAAGGGCCGCAACGTGGTGCTCGAGCGCTCGTTCGGCGGCCCGACGGTCACCAAGGACGGTGTCTCGGTCGCCAAGGAGATCGAGCTCAAGGACAAGCTCCAGAACATGGGCGCCCAGATGGTCAAGGAAGTCGCTTCCAAGACCTCGGACATCGCCGGTGACGGCACGACCACGGCCACGGTGCTGGCCCAGGCCATCGTCCGCGAAGGCATGAAGTACGTGGCCGCGGGCATGAACCCGATGGACCTGAAGCGTGGCATCGATAAGGCGGTCACCGCCTTGGTCGAGCAGCTCAAGAAGCAGTCCAAGCCCACCACCACCTCGAAGGAAATCGCCCAGGTCGGCACGATCTCGGCGAACAGCGACGAGGAAGTCGGCAAGATCATCGCCGACGCGATGGACAAGGTCGGCAAGGAAGGCGTCATCACCGTCGAAGACGGCAAGTCGCTCGCTTCCGAGCTCGAAGTCGTCGAGGGCATGCAGTTCGATCGCGGCTACCTCTCGCCCTACTTCATCAACAACCCCGACAAGCAGACCGCGGTTCTCGACAACCCGTTCGTGCTGCTGTTCGACAAGAAGATCAGCAACATCCGCGACCTCCTGCCGACGCTCGAGCAAGTGGCCAAGTCGGGCCGTCCGCTGCTGATCGTCGCCGAGGAAGTCGAAGGCGAAGCGCTTGCGACCCTGGTCGTGAACACGATCCGCGGCATCCTCAAGGTCGTCGCCGTCAAGGCGCCGGGCTTCGGTGACCGTCGCAAGGCCATGCTCGAGGACATCGCCATCCTGACCGGCGGCAAGGTCATCGCCGAGGAAGTCGGCCTGACGCTCGAGAAGGTGACGCTGGCCGACCTGGGCCAGGCCAAGCGGGTGGAAGTCGCTAAGGAGAACACCACGATCATCGACGGCGCCGGCGCAGCCAGCGACATCGAGGCGCGCGTCAAGCAGGTGCGCGTGCAGATCGAGGAGGCGACCTCCGACTACGACAAGGAAAAGCTCCAGGAGCGCGTGGCCAAGCTGGCCGGCGGCGTGGCGCTGATCAAGGTCGGCGCCGCCACCGAGGTCGAGATGAAGGAGAAGAAGGCCCGCGTCGAGGACGCGCTGCACGCGACCCGCGCGGCGGTGGAAGAAGGCATCGTCGCCGGCGGCGGCGTGGCCCTCCTTCGCGCCAAGCAGGCTGCGGGCACGATCAAGGGCGACAACCCCGACCAGGATGCCGGCATCAAGCTGATCCTGCGCGCGATCGAGGAGCCGCTGCGCATCATCGTCCAGAACTCGGGCGACGAGCCGAGCGTGGTCGTCAACGCCGTCCTCGGCGGCAAGGGCAACTACGGCTACAACGCGCAGAACGGCCAGTACGGCGACCTGATCGAGATGGGCATCCTGGACCCGACCAAGGTCACGCGCACTGCCCTGCAGAACGCGGCCTCGGTCGCTTCGCTGATGCTGACCACCGAAGCCATGATCTCCGAGGCGCCGAAGGAAGAGTCGGCGGGCGGCGGCGGCATGGGCGGCGGCATGGGCGGCATGGGCGGCATGGGCGGCATGGACATGTAAGTCCGGCGCACCGCCGACGCTTCATCGCGCAAGCGCTGCTTCGGCAGCGGGAAGAGGGGCTGCTTCGGCAGCCCTTTTTTCATGCCCGAAGACAGCAATGCGTTGAGGGAGAACGGCTCGGACCGGGATAATCGACCCGTCGCTCGCTCCTAGGCCCCTGTTGACCGCGCCCCTTTACCAACGCTTCGTCGAGGACGAGCTGGCCCTCGCGCCGGCCCTCGTCGCCCGGGTCCTCGCCGGCACCGTCCAGTTGCTCGGTCCCTCGAGGGACGGCGGCGCCAGCGCCGGCGAGCGCAGCCACCATTCGGAAATCGTCAAGGCGCTGCAACGCGACGCCAGCCTGTTCGAGAAGACCTTCGTCGAGTCGCTGGCCAAGCGGGTTCGGGAAGAGACCGACGGCCACCGCGAGGCCGGCCTCGGCGAAGCCCGTGGCGGCCTGGGCGGCCTCGAGCTCATGGACGAAGCCCGGGTCGAGGTCGACATCGAGATCTCACGGGCAATGCAGCTGGTCGACAGCACCGCCGAATGGGAGCTGCGCGAGCTGCAGACCTTCACCTCGACGCTGGTGGGGCAGCAGCACGTCAACGCCGAGTCGAACCCGTTCCGGCCGCTGGTCTATGTCTCGGCCCTGTGGGACGCCACCTGCGCCGTCGTCAGCTCGCAGATCCAGCGCGCGATCGTGCTGCGCACCGCCGCCGGCGTGATCGCCGGGCTGTTGAAGAACGCCTGGGCGGCGGCGTCGACCCGGCTCGAAAGCGCTGGCGTGCAGCCCGGCACCTATCGCACCGTGGTCCTGCCTTCCGGGGCGGCCTTCGGCCGCTTCGCCGCGCCCGAGCCGCCGCGCCCCGGCGCGCTCAGCGCGCTGCTGCCGAGCATGCCGGGCGCCGCCTACGGCACCGGCCGGGGTCGCGACGACGGAACCGTGCCGATCGGCGCGAGCGAAGGCGGCGCTCGCGCCGTGCGCAGCGATGGCACGCAGCGTCGAAACCCGGAGCTCGAGCAGGCCCTGCTCCGACTCGACGAGCTGCTGCGCCACCTGCCGTCGGAGGCGTCGCTGACCGGACGCAGCTCGCCAAGCGGCAACCGCCTGGAGCAGCACCGCGCCGCCCTGGTCGCCAGCGCCAGCGAGCCGATCGATCGGCAGGTGATCGAGCTCGCCACCCGGCTGTTCGAATCGCTGCTCGCCGACTCGCAGCTTCCCGGCGCTTTCAAGCCGCTGATCTCGCGCATGCAGATCGCCGTGCTGCGCGTGGTGCTCGCCGACAACGCGGTGCTCGATTCATACGACCATCCGGTCTGGCGCCTGCTCGACCGGATCGGCGAGGTCAGCCTGGGCTACTCGCGGATGGAAGATCCGCGCCTCGCGAGCTTCCTCTCATTCGCCAGTGCGGTCGCCGAAGAGATGGCCGGCGCCGCGACACCGGACACGACCCTCTTTCGCCGCGGCCTCAACCGTCTCGACGTGCATCTCTCGGAGCAGCTGCAGGGCCAGCTGCGCGCGGCCCAGGCCTCGGTCGATGCGCTGCAGCTCTCGGAGCGGCGCGAGATCCTGCAGCAGCACCTCGGACAGCGCCTCACCGACCAGATGGTGCAGGTGCGCACCACGCCCACGATCCGCCGCTTCGTCACCACCACCTGGGCCCAGGTGATCGCCGCCGACATGCTCACCAAGGGCGAGCAGTCGGAAGCGACCATGAGCGACCTGAAGACGGTCGACGACCTGCTCTGGAGCCTGAAGATTCCCGACCATCCGCAGAGCCGGCAGCGCCTGCTGCAGCTCCTCCCCGGCCTGCTGCATCGCCTGCGCGTCGGCATGGAACTGGTCGCCCTGGCGCTGCCGGAGCAGCAAGCCGTGCTCAACGAGCTGATGACGATCCACACCGAAGCGCTTCGCCCCGGGACCAAGGCCTCCGGCGCGCTCACCCCCGAGGAGATCGTGCAGAGCATGCGCGACGAGGTCCTGCCGGAAACGCCGGCGAGAAACTTCAGCGATTCGGTGATCGACCTGTCGTCGATGGAGACCGTGCCGGCCGAGCATCTGCCGAGCCGGGGCGATCACGCTGAGGACGACCCCAGCCTGCGGGTCGAGGCACTGCGCGCCGGCGACCGGCTGCGGATCTTCCTGCAAGGGCGCTGGAGCCGGGTGCAGCTGCTCTGGCGCAGCGATCGAAGCCTGTTCTTCCTGTTCGCCGGCGAGTCGCCGGCGCGCACCCACTCGATCACCCGGCGTGCGCTCGAGCGCCTCAGCTCGGCCGGGCTGATGCAGCCGCTCGAGGCTCGCTCGCTGGTGCTGCGCGCGGTCGACCGGATGATGCGCGACCTGGCACCGCGCCACTGATCAGCCGGCCAGCTCGCGCTCGATCTCGGCGGCGATCGTCGCCGGCTGCTCGTGGATCACCCAGTGCGATGCGTTGGGCAGGCGCACCAGCCGCATCTGCGGCACGAAGGCCTCCAGCCCGTCGAGCAGCGACGTCGGCAAGGCGATGTCGTCTTCGGCCCAGACGACGAGCGTCGGCACGCGCACGGTCACGGCTTCCGGCGCGAAGCGAATGGTCATGACGCTGCTGTCGCGGGCCGTCGGCGGCCGCAGCGGCGAGGCGCGGTAGTAGTTGCAGCCGCCGCGCAGGCCGGCACGCCACACTTCGCGGTACTGCTCGCGCACCGCCTCGGTCAGCCAGCCACCGCCGGCCCGCGCCGGATCGGCGGCACCCATGTTGGTGAAGAAGGGCCAGAGCCGGGCGAAGTCGTTCTCGGCCAGCAGCGCCTCGGCATCCGGTCGACAGAGGAAGTTCATGTAGGCGCTCGCGGCCTGCTGCTCGGGGTCGTGCTGCAGGCCGCGAAGGAAGGTCGCCGGATGCGGCGAGTTGACGATGACCAGACGGCGCAATCGCTCCGGCTGCTGAGCCGCGAGGTTCCAGGCCACCGCCCCGCCCCAGTCGTGGGCCACGATGGCTTCGACCTGACCGCCGAGCTGGTCGATCAATGCCGCGATGTCGCCCACGATGTGCTTGGCGCGGTAGGCCTCGACCTCGGCCGGCGCCGACGATTGCTCGAAGCCGCGCAGGTTCGGCGCGACGCAGCGAAAGCGTCCGGCGAAGTGCTCGAGCAGGGGGTCCCAGATGAACGCCGCCTCGGGGAATCCATGGAGGAAAAGAAGCACGGGCGCGGCCGGCGACCCGGACGCACGGCAGCTCAGACGGATGCCGCTCGGCAGTTCGATGACGTAGGATTCGACCAGGACAGTTCTCCTCAGGCGGGGCTGGCTCGTGTTTCTTCGCGACTCACTCCACCCCGGTCCCCGCCCATCGGGACGGTTTGACAATCATCGGCCCGATCGGCACGCTAACGGCTTTCGCTCCGACTTACCCTGCCCGCTCGGGCGCCAACACCACGAGGGATGATCCATGGCATCAGCGTTGAACGCGTTCATGAAGATCGGCAAGGCCAGGGGGGAGTCGAAGCAGGAGCCCTTCGTCGACTGGATCGAGCTGCAGTCATGGGACTGGGAGGTAGAGGCCGAGACCAGTTGGACCAAGGGCGGTGGCGCCAGCGTCGGCAAGCCGAGCCCCGGCAAGATGAACTGGGAGCATAGCTGGGACCGCTCGTCATCGGTCATCCTGGGCTACATCTGCACCGGCACCGCCTTCGAGAAGGTTCTCCTGACGATGTGCAAGTCCACCGGCAAGGAAGGCCGCGACCCGTTCTTCCAGATCGAGATGCGGGAGGCCTTCATCACCAAGGCCACGCAGAGCGCGACCGAGGAAGGCAACGTGACGCAGAAGGTCGAGATGGTCTTCAAGGCCATCTCGATCCAGTACTACCAGCAGGGCCTCGACAGCAAGAATCCAGGCGGCCTGCGGCCGGTCAACGAGTTCTCGTGGAACATCCCGGAGGGCAAGGCCCAGCCGGGACCGGGCGCACTGAAACCCGGGCCCACGTACAAGCCCTAGCGGCTGGCCCGCGGTCACGGCACCCACAACACACTACATCTTGACGGAGCGGTCCTATGGCAGCAGCGTTGAACGCGTTCATGCAGATCGGCGAGGCCGAAGGCGAGTCGAAGCAGGCCCCTTACGACAAGCCGAAGCCCTGGATCGAGCTGCAATCCTGGGACTGGGAAGTCGAAGCGGAAACCAGCTGGACCAAGGGCGGCGGTGCCGCGGTCGGCAAGCCCAGCCCCGGCAAGATGAACTGGGAGCACGTGTTCGACCGCTCGTCGAACACCATCCTGGCCTACATCTGCACCGGCAAGTCGTTTCCGCAAGTGATCCTGGAAATGTGCAAGTCGACCGGCCAGGGCAAAGGGCGCCAGCCCTTCTTCACGATCACGATGAACGAGGTGTTCATGACCAAGGTGACGCAGGCCGCCACCGAGGAAGGCAACGTCACGCAGAAGGTCGAGATGGTCTTCAAGAAGATCCAGATCGACTACTCCCAGCAAGGCGTCAGCGCCAGTTCGCCCGGCACCCTCTCGAACGCCGGGACGTTCAAGTGGGACATCCCGTCCGGCGATGCTTCGCCGTCCGACGGCGGCTAGGGAGCGGGGACCCCGGGCACGGCGATCGAACGACGCAGCCAGAGGGCGGCATCGTTCACGCCTTGACGGCTGAGCGCCGAGAACGGCGCCACGCCGACATCGGCTGACTCGCCGATCAGCGGCGCCAGGGTGTCCTGCGCGCTGGCCAATGCCTTGTCGAGTGCGCGCCGGCCGAGTTTGTCGGCCTTGGTGAGCAGAACCAGCATCTTCACCGAGCCGTTGCCGACCCGCACGCCGACGAATTCGAGCAGGTTCATGTCGAGCTCGGTGAACCCGAGCCGCGAATCGAGCAGCACGACGATCGCCGTGAGGTTGCGCCTGACCTCGAGGTATTCGGCCATCACCTCCTGCCAGCGCAGCTTCTTGCTGCGCTCGACCGCGGCGTAGCCGTAGCCGGGCAGGTCGGCAAAGAGGGCATCGGGTGCGAGCTTCGGACCGAGCTCGAACAGGTTGATGTGCTGGGTGCGGCCCGGCGTCTTCGACGCGAACGCGAGGCGCTTCTGCTGGGTCAGGACATTGATCGCCGTCGACTTGCCGGCGTTGGAGCGGCCGACAAAGGCGATTTCCGGAAGCTCGCTCACCGGCAATTCGGAGAGCTTGCTGGCCGTGGTGAGAAAGCGCGCCGTGTGCGTCCAGGCCATGGCCAGCTTCGCCGCCGCGTCTTCGTCGTCGCCCTTGGGCATGGCCGGCGGCGAGGGCGGCGATGGATCGGTCATGAGTGGCCCAAAATCGTCATTGTAAAATCAGCGGTTTTGCATGAGGACTTCCTCTTCCATGAAGCCTGCTGCTCGAGTGAGTGTCGGTCTCGCCCTGATCTTCCTGGCGGCGTGGGCATCCGCCGCCGAGCCTGCCGCGTCGGCCAAGCCCGACCCGGCGAAGGGAGCAGCGATCGCGACGGCCACCTGCGGTGCGTGCCATACCAGCGACGGCACGCGCGGAAGTGCCGCCAATCCGATCCTGCAGGGCCAGCACCCTGACTACATCGCCAAGCAGCTCGCCGACTTCAAGTCGGGCAAGCGCGCCAGCGCCATCATGAAGCCGATGGCGTCGGCGCTGAGCGAGGCCGACATGAAGAACGTCGCCGCCTTCTACGCCGGCAAGCAGGCCAAGCCCGGCTTCGCCAAGAACAAGGACCTCGCCAGCCTGGGCGAGAAGCTCTACCGCGGCGGTGCCACCGACCGCATGATCCCGGCCTGCTCCGGCTGCCACAGCCCGAACGGTGCCGGCATCCCGGCCCAATACCCGCGCCTGGCCGGCCAGCATGCCGACTACGCCGAGGCGCAACTTGTCGCCTTCCGCAGCGGTGCCCGCGGCAACAACCCGGTGATGAACGACGTCGCGGCCAAGCTGAACGACCGCGAGATCAAGGCCCTCTCCGACTACGTCGCCGGCCTGCGCTGATCGCCGGCGCCGGCGGTCGCCGCCGCCGGGGGACCTTCGGCCTTGAGCAGCAAGGCGTCGACGCCATAGAGCTTGGCGAGCGCCGCCAGCTTGGCCGGCGCCGAACGGATGGCGAATTCCCGGCCCCAGGCCTGCGCCAGGCGATCGATCTCCAGCAGCACCGCCAGCGCCGACGAATCGAAGCGTTGCAGCGGACCGGCGTCGACGACGACGGCTCCCTCGCCCCGCTCCTGCTCGAGCGTCTGCTTGAGCATGCGCAAGGTGTCGCGGGCTTCGCGCGCGCTCAGGGTGGCGGGAAGGAGGAGCACGCTTCAGCCCGCGAGCGGTCCGGGTGGCGGCTGCTCGTTCATCAGCCCTTGGCGGCGGCGGACTTATTGCGCTCGGCCAGCTTGCCGATCAGGCCATCGATGCCGTTGGCGCCGATTTCCTGGGCGAAGCTGTTGCGATAGTTTTCCACCAGCCAGACGCCCATCACGTTGACGTCGTAGATCTTCCACGAGTCGCCGGCCTTGGCCAGCCGGTAGTCGAGCTGGATCGGGTCGCCCTTGCCGCGGATCTCGGTGCGCACCACCACCTCGGTGTCGGCCGGCTGCGAACGCATCGGCTTGAGCTCGATCGACTGCTCCTGGCTCACCTGCGACAAGGCGCCGGAATAGGTGCGCACGAGGAGCAGCTTGAACTCGTCCTGCAGGCGCTTCTGCTGCTCCGGCGTCGCCTGACGCCAGTAGCGACCGACCGCCGAGGAGGTCATGCGCTGGAAGTCGACGTAGGGCATGACCTTCTGGTCGACCAGCACGATCACCTTCTTCAGGTCGCCGCTCTGGATCGACTTGTCGGCCTTCACCGACTCGAGCACGTCCGTGGAAACGGTCTTGACCAGGGCGTCGGGTGCCTGGGCGGCCTGCGCCTGGGCGCCGAAAGCGAAGAGCAGGGCGGCGGCGGCAAAGAGCCAGGTGAGGGTTCTTGTTCGGGCGATCATGGGAAGAGTCCTTGCTTGAGATTTCCGGCAGCGTGCATCAATTCGGGCCGCCTTGCTGCCGGGTGGGCACTCAGCGTGCCGGGGCCGATGCGGTGGTCGCCGGGGCGGAGGCAGGCGGTGCCGAAGCCGGCGGCGCCGCCGAGCCAGCAGCGCCGGCAGGCTCGGATGCAGCGGGCTCGGGCGGTTCTGGGGTTTCCGGCTCGTTGCCGTCGAAGACCAGGCTGCGCCGCCGCTGCAGGTAGGCGTCGCGAACGAACGTGTACTTGTCGAGGGCGATGTCGTCGAGGACGCGGGTGGCGCCGAGCAGGCCTGAACGGGTGTTGAGAACCTGCAGCAGCGTGAGCCCGACCTGCGTGCCGGTGCCGTCAAAGAACGCCGGCGGGGTGGCCAGGCGATCGACCGGAAGCGCGACCGCGTCGCGCACCGTCGACGGCCCGAGGATGGGCAGCACCACGTAGGCACCGGCGCCGACGCCGTAGCGGCCCATCGTCTGCCCGAAGTCCTCGTAATGACGGTCGAGGCCCATTTCCGAGGCGACGTCGAGCACGCCGAACAAGCCGAACAGGGTGTTGGTGCTGACCCGCGTCACGTCCTCGAAGCCGGCCTGGAGCTTGCCCTGGAAGATGTTGTTGATCGCCGACCAGGCGTCCGAGAAGTTGTTGTAGAAGTTGGCGACGCTGCGCCGCATGAACTGCGGCACGACGTCGGTATAGACCGTGGCGACGGGCTTGAGGATCAGGTTGTCGACGTCCTCGTTGAAGTTGAAGACCTTGCGGTTCCAGTTCTCCCACGGGTCGAGCCGCTGACCCGGACCGCCACGCGCCTGCTCGATCGTGGAGCAGCCGACGAGCGCGAGCGCCAGCAAGCCACCCGTCAACGCACCGGGCAGGCGCGGCGGCGCGAATCGACGAATCATTTCTTGGTTCCGCTCGC
>Ga0068858_100000748_pt1 | contig 34036 bp, 3 predicted proteins | sample KBSSwiS12_FD_66589 | JGI IMG/M metagenome (GOLD analysis project Ga0068858, IMG submission 66589) | Switchgrass rhizosphere microbial communities from Kellogg Biological Station, Michigan, USA - KBS Switchgrass S1-2 | ecosystem: Host-associated > Plants > Roots > Rhizosphere > Soil ... | reverse complement strand
CTGTCGATGATGCTCTGCGGAGGCGCGACGCCGAGCGGCACGATGCCGCCGACTTCGGAGAGACCGGTCTCTTCGCCGACGTCGACCTTCATCTCCACTCGCGGATCGAGCGCGGCGACGACCTTCATCGCCTTCTTCATCAACTCGCCGGCGTAGACCATGCCGGTGTCGCCGTCGACGACGGGCGGAAGGGTGCCGGTGACGATGCCTTTCTCCGACTTCCAGATGATGCGCGGGTCGTAGGCGCCGACGCCGCCGTCCTCGCCCGGCAGGGAGAGACTCTTCGCCACCGTCTGGAAGAGCGGCGTGCCGGGGATCGGCTCGCCCTTCTCGTCGAAACGCTCGTCGAGACGCGAGAGGTCGGCCAGCAGCACGCGGCCGGCGCGGTCGACGATGACCGCCAGATTCGTGCGCGGAATCGCGCGCACGGCGACCGCGCCGCCCGGCACCCAGATGATGTCGGCGACGTGCTCGTTCTTCAGCGGCCAGTACGCCGGATACGACGGCAGGTTGGGCGCGGGACTGCCGCCCACTTCGACGACGATCACGCCGAGGTCGCCGCCGGCGACGAGGACGTAATCGCGCGTCACCGCGGCGTTCTTGATCGAGCCGCGCAGCCCCTTCGCGTTGTCCTGCGCCTCACGCCGCCAGCTGTACGGAGCGACGGAGATGAAGTGGCTGAACGGCTCGCGGCCGGCCGCGGTCTGGAACGCTTCCATCAGCGCGGCGATGCGCGGATGGGTGGCGTCGGGATCGTTCGAGCGGAAGATCAGGCCGATCGGCGCGCGCTGCTCGCACGACTCGGGATGCACGGCCGCGTCGGGATTGGTGGAGAGCGCGCCGACGCCGAAGCGCATGTCGAGCAGGCCGCGGAGCGGATCGGGCGCGTAAACGAGGATCTTGTCCGGCGTCGAGGCGTCGGTGCGAATGGCCGCCTCGGCGCTGAGGTTCAGCTCCTGGATCGCCCAGTCGGGCGGCTTCGGAGTGGTGGTGTTCGGCTGGAAGCAGGCCTCGTCGTTCGTGCCGCGCGAAAGGACGATCTGCTCCGCGATGTGCTTGTAATCGGCCGGCGGATTCGCCACGTCGTTCGATTCGATGGCGTTGAGGTCGTAGACGCCGACGCCGTATCCCATGTGCGAGATGACGCCGTACGTCCGCTGGTTCTTCGAGACTTTGATGCGGTCGTTCGCCGTGGCGATGATGTTCGTGATGCTCGCCGGCGACGTCGGTGTGGCGTCGGCGGACCAGCGCATGTCGAGCGAGAGGTTTTCGACCGTGACGCGCTGCCGCAGGTACGGGTTGTTCGGATCGAGCGGAACGGAGAGCGTGTACTTCTTCACGCCGTTCGTGTAGCTGCCGCTCTCCGTCGCCCCTGCCTTTTCCTTGAACTCCTCGCGGCCGTCGTAGGTCTTGTCGTCGTCCTGCAGCAGGATCTGCAGCTTGCGCGGGATCGACTCCGGACGGTCGGAGAGGATGGTGTTGCTGCCGAAGCCGAGGCTGGAGCTGTAGCCGAGCGTCCAGTTCGTGACCGCGGCGCCTTTCTGCGGATAGCTCGTGGCGTTCGGCACGAGCAGGTCCTCGAGCCGGTAGCTGTGCAGCGAGCCGAGCATCGGGCCCTGTTCGGTGACGTAGACGCGGCCGTGCGGATCGCTGGCCACGGCCCAGTAACTGGAGTTGAACGTGGCCGGAACTTTCGCGATCGGCACCGGAGGCGTGCCGCCGTTCGCGGTGTTGAGCGACGCGGGATCGGCGACGTCGTACGCCATGAGCGAGGCGCCGGTGCCGTCGGACGCGGCGGCCGAGGTGACGAGGAGGACGTTGCCGTTGAGCGCGAGATCGCGCACCAATCCCGACGCGATGTCGAAGGTGGCGAGCTTCCCGCCCGGCTTGCGGACGTGGATCTCGAGCTGGACGTCGTTCCCGCCGCCGATGGCGACGAGCGTCCCGTCCTGCGACCGCGTTCCCTGGCCGAGCTTCATCCCGGCCGTGCCGCCTTCGCCGGAACGATCGGCGATGTCTTTCTTCAGCGTGAGGCGGTAGACCGCTTCGCGCTGCAGCGACGACGGCAGCTCGATCTTCAAGCGGCGCCCGCCGGAGTCGAGCGTGTAGCGCCCCTGCCTGGTGATCTCGACGAACGCCGGATTGCCGCCGCCCGCCGGCGGCTCGTCCGCCTTCTCCAGCTTCAACTGCGTCTGCAGGAAGGCGTCGATCTCATCCTCGGTCTTGCCGTTGACGAAGATCGGTTCGTTGAACGTGACGGTGAGCGCGGATGACGGATCGACGTCCCGCTCTTCGATCAGCAATACGAGCCGATGACCGAGCTTCGCGGAAAGCGTGATCGCCTGGCCCGCGGTGCCGGCGAGGAACGTGCCGCTCGAGACGTCGAGCAGCGTGACCTTCGTCTCCGGCGGCAGCGGATCGCTCCCCGGCTGCACGGTGACCTGCTCGTTCTCCAGCCTGATCTTGAAATTGCGGATCGCTTCGATGTCGACGTCGGCGGCACTGAGGTCGACGAGCTCGACGCGGAACGGGAGGGCGAAGACCGGGAACGGTCCGCCCGTGTTCTGCTGCGGCGACGGGATGGTGACGCCGACGTTCGGATCGCCGATGGGGATCGGATCGTAGACACGCGAGAAGGCCTGCAGGCCGGTGCTCGCATCGACGCCGACGACCGTGAACTGCTTGCCGGTGATCACCGGGACGACGACGCGGCCGTGATTTTCGAAGAGATAGAAGTGCGCGGCGTAGAACGAGGCGAGCGTGTCCCAGAAGAGGTCGTAGCCCTGCTGGAAGCCCTCCATCACGGCCCAGCCGACGCCGCTGCCGGTCGGCACGCGGATGTCGAGCGCCATGTAGACGCCGCTCCGCTGCACGCGCATGAGGTAGTTCTTGAGGTCCTTGCCGGTGAGCGTGGTCTGCGTGCCGGCGCGGAGGTTGTTGCCGAGCACCGCGGCGCGCAGGGCGGAGGCGTTCGGGTCGAGCGTGGTGCTGAACTTCCCGTCGACGACGCGCAGCGTGTCGACGGCCATGATGCGCGGACCGCGGATGGAGTCGCCGCGATAACCGAGGATGAAGTTCTTGCCGCTGGTGGCGAAGCCGGCCGGGACCGGGAGCTCGAGCTCCATCGGCTTGTGCGCCACGCCGTCGAAGTCGAGGCGGACGCTGGTGGCGTACTCGACTTCGTCGTCGAGCTTCGGCACGTCGGCGACGGCGGTTTTCGTCGTCGCCACTACATTAATGATGGTGGGCTGGTCGAAGGTGCCGGCGGAGACGGCGACGACGATGCCGTCGGCGCTGGTGAACCGCACGTCGCTGGTCACGGGCGCGACGAATCCGCGATGATCCTCGGTGACGAACGGCGTGAGCGGGATGATTGCCGCCAGCGCGCCGGCGTTGTTGACGGCGTAGAGGTCGATGGAGTCGGAGAGCTTGATGCGGTCGATGACGTCGGGACCGTTGCCGGCGGTGAAGGTGAAGCTGCCGTCGGCCGCGGCGGTGGCCTGGTAGCGCGTGATGAAGTCGATGGTGCGACGGACGACGACGGCCTGCCAGCCCGACGGCAGCGCCCCGGCGGTGCCGAAGACGCGCGAGAAGCCGTTCGCGTCGGGGATGGTGATGCCGATGCGGTCGGCGTGGACTTCGGTGCTGGTGATCGCGGCGACGGTGGTGAAACCGTACGTGACGCTCCGTCCGAGCGACGCGCCGTTCGTGCCGCGGATCGACGAGGCGATGGTGACGGAGTAACGGTTGTCGTTCTTCAGGCGCTGGCCCGCGGTGATCGTCCAGGTGACGCCGGTCGAATCGCCGGTTGCCTTGCCGCTGACCGTCGCGCCGGTCTGCGCGTCGATGACGATGATGGAGTTGTCGGCGATCGACGCCGGATCGATGGCCGGCGAGAACGAGGCGCGCACGGTGGTGTTGAGCGCGATGTTCGGGGTGGTGGTCGTTTCGGAGAGCGCGTGTTGCGACGCGTCGTTCGCGATGACGGTCACCGCGGTGAGCGACGGCGCCTGCGGCACGAGGTTGAGATCGACCTTGTTGATCGATTCCGCGGCGACGCCGGTGGCGTGCGTGTAGATCGCGCCGTCGCCGGTGGCGGTGTGGCGCGGCGTGAGGGTGAACGGTCCGGCGGGAACGGCCGCGACCGGGATGTTGTAGATGCCGTCGACGCGCGTGAGGTCGGCGACGCCGAGCGCGTTGGCGCTGACGCGTGCGTTCGCGAGGAGCGAACCGCCGATGCCGAGGTGCACGGAGCCGGTGGCATACGCGAGCGGCACTTCGGCCGCCAGCAGGAGATAACGTCCTTCGCGAATGACGCCGTCGAGCGGCAGGACGCCGCGGTCGATGGCGCGCGTGGTGTAGCGGGTCGCATCGATCGCGCTCATCTGCGCGGCGAGGCGGACCAGCTTTCCGTACGGCGTGTCGGCGAGGAGCTCGGCCAGAATCAGCTGCGAGCCCGGAGCCGGGAGTTTCGCCGGATCGACGGTGAAGGTGGCGCGCGCCGGTTTGAAGAGCTCGACCGGCGGCACGGCGTCGGGCTTGCCGTCGCCGTCGAAGTCCTGCGGCGCCGGTTCGGTGGCGCGCTGCAGGGAGATGTTGAAGCCGCCGACGATGCGGAAGCCGGGGATGGAGCCGACGGCGTCGAGATCGGATTGCGTAAGCGATGCCGCGGTGGCGCGCAGCGGCTCGGGCGTGGCGCCGGTCGGCAGCTCGATCGCCACTTTGTCGTCGGCGGGCACACGTCCGCCTTCCGATCCGACGAGCGTGCCTCGATCGAGGCGTCCCGGATACGGCACGACGCGGATGTGGTCGAAGCCGATCTCCAGGATCACCTGCGCGGCGCGCGGGCTCGGCGCGAGATGGAAGTCGGAGACGCCGGTCTCGCCGTTGAGCGCGCGGTAGAGCAGCAGGTCGGTGGCGAACGGCGGATCGAGGAGACTCGAGCCGTCGGCGAGCTTCAGCTCTTCATCGATGTACGCCTGTACCGCGGTACCGCTGGGGAAGGTCGCGGTGCCGAGGCCTTCGATGTTGAGCGTGGCGGCGGTGCGGCCGTTCGGCAGGACGACGGGCGGATCGAGATGGAGCGGGCCGCGGGTGACGAGCTCGGGCTCGGTGGCCGGCGCGGCGACGCCCTGCAGCGGCGCGCCGGCGGTGGCGAGCGCAGGCTGCGCGAGGCCGGGGGCCCTGTCGGGATAGACGAGCGCGTACGAGCCGGCACCGTCGATGGCGATCGAGGCGGTGCCGTCAGTCAAGATGTTGACCACCGGGACGAGCACCTGCCAGGTGTCGCGCAGTTCGTCGTAGCGGACCGCGCTGAGGTTCTGCGAGGCGGCGGCGATGTCGGCCGCGGGAACGGTGAACTTGAGCGTGGCGCCGTTCAACGGAACGTCGGCTCCGACGACTGCAGACGCGAGCGGCGACCAGCCGAGAGGCAACAGGCCGGTGAGCGCCTGGCCGCCGACGGCGGTCAGCGACGCGGAGGCCGCGGCGGGAAGCGTGAGCACGACCTTGCGCGTGACCGAGGTCTCGCCGCCGTGCGTCAGCGACGACGTGCCCGTCGGGCCGGTCTTCGTGAGCCGCACGTCGATCGGGATCACACCCGCGCCGGCGGTGACGATGATCTGCCGCCAGACGGTGGTGTAGCCGTTCATCGTGGCACGGATGGTGTGCGCGCCTTCGGGCAGACGCACGAGGTAACGGCCGCGGGAGTCGGAGGTGGTGGAGACGGAGAGAGTGGAGCTCTTGAGCGGTTGAGCGGTTGAGCTGTTGAGGGCGGTGCGGGCGAATGCCGTTGTGGGCACTTCTACGGTGATCGCCGCACCCGCCAATGGCCGCCCTGTCGTCGCGTCGTAGATCTCGCCGGTGATGAAGCCGGTGCCGTCGCCGGTCGTCGGCTGATCGCCGCCGATGGTGAAGCTCTGCGTGAACGGCGTGACGAGCTTGTTGCCGATGATGTCGTGCACCGCCGTGGTGACGTTCAGCGTGAAGCTGCGCGCCGAGAGGTCTTCGGCCGGCGTGACGACGGCATTCGAGCCGGTGACGCTCACAGTTCCGGTGACGAGACGTCCATCACTCAACGTCATGGAGATGGCGCCGTTGGTCGTCGCCGGATCAATCGCCTCGGAGAACACGATCGCGATTCGATTCGCACCGCCGCGGTCATACGTGGCGTTCAGGACTTGAGGACCGGCGCAATCGATGCGGAACGTGAGCTCCGCGGCAGGCGACAGACTGCCGTCCGAGCCGACGATGCGCACGCGCACGGTGGCGTAGCCCGACTGGCCGCTGAGCGGGAAGCTGATGGTGAAGTGGCCCTGCGCGTCGGCCATGCCGGGGATCGAGACCGTGCCGGAGTCGAGCTGCAGACGGGAGCCGGCGGGCGCGGTGCCGGTGATGGTGACGAGCTGACCGCAGAACGCGTTGGCGACCGGCGCGAGCGTCGGCGCGGTCGATGGCGCGGTCGTGCCGATGGTGAACGGCGCGGTGTATTCGGCCGCCAGCGCGCTGCCGGCGACGTCCTTCGCCGCGACGGTGACGCGGATGGTGTAACTGCCGCCGCGCGTGAGAAGCGCGGCCGGCGCGAAGGTGATGACGTCCTTGTCGAGATAGAGAGTGCCGCTGACGGGCGCGCCGCTCGCGTCCTCGAGGCGGAAGCCGCCGCCGGCGAGTGAAGCGCGGTCCATCGGAGCGGAGAAGAGGACGAGGAGCAGCGCGCCGGGATCGACTTCCACCGCGTTCGGCGCGGGGAACGACTCGATGACTTTCGGGGCGGCGGAGAGCTTCGTCACGACGACCGAGGCGATGGCGCTCGCGCCGGCCGGCTCGGTGACGCGGGCGATGACCGGCGTGATGCCGCCGGCGCCGGTGGCGAACGGGATGGTGGCGCTATAGCTCGAGCCGGTCAGGGTCGCGGCGGAGCCGTTGACGTCGACCGTCGAACCGGCCGCGCCCTGGAACGTGCCGCTGACGGCGAACGTGTCGCCGCCGGCGGGACCGAAGTAGGCGTGATCGAGAGGCTGGGCGATGGCGATGCTCGGCGTGCCGGCGATCAGCTTCACGGTGACGGTGGCGGTGGCCTCGCGATCGATGCGGTCGCGTCCCGTGACCTTCAGCGTCTGCTCGCCCGGGACGAGCGCGATGCCCGCCAGGTTGAACGTGCCGGTGGTGTCGCTCGCGGCGATGCCGGGACTCGGCGCGGCGACGCCGCTGGTGACGTTGGTGACGACGATGGTCGCCGGATCGAGGTTCGTCCAGGTGCCGCTGACCGCGATCGACGCGGCGCCGGTGGAGATGCCGGGGATCGGCGAGCTGATGGCGATCGCCGGCGCGTCCTTCAGCAGGAAGACGCGGCGCGAGGCGCTGGCGACGCGGCCCGCGCCGTTCTTTCCGTGCGCCACGAGGACGTTGAGTCCCGCCGCGAGACGGACGTTCGCGGCGCTGAACGGACGCGACACGCCGAGGTCGCTGCCGGTGATCGTCGTCGGGGCGCCGTTGACGTCGGCCAGCTCGACGCCGGGGCCGACGCTACCGGTCACGGTGATCGTCTCGCTGCCGGTGATGAATCCTTCCGCAGGGGTGTCGATGCTGATCGACGGAGCTCCGGTGATCCGGTTGAGGGTGATGGTGACCGGCGTGCCGGTGGCGTTGCCGGCGCCGTCGGTGCAGACGATGGTGACGAGGTTCGCCCCTTCGTTCGGGAGCTCGACGGTCGCGCGGAACGAGCCGTCGGCGACCGACGCCGCGACGCCGTTGACCTTGACGCCGAGGGCGCCGCCGGAGCGGCCGACGAGCGTGGTGGAGCTGGTGAGGACGACCGACTTGTCGGCGGGGTCGAAGTCGCTGAGCGCGCACTTGATCTCGCCGCCCGTCGCCGTGCCGATGAAGAACGTGCGGTCGGCGCGCGATTCGTTTCCTGCCGCGTCGCGCGCGGTGGCGGAGGCGGAGTGCCCGCCGTTGGTGGTGACGGTGATGGGAAGCGTGACGACCTTCGTGCCGTCGAGCGTGAGCTGCGACGTCACGCTGCCGCTGTTGTCGGATGCGGTGAGCGTCAGCACGGCCTGCGTGGCGAACCGCGCGTCGTCGGCCAGCGGCTGGCCTGATTCGTTGATCACGAGCGACGGAGGAGTGAAGTCGCCGGTGACATGCACGGTGGCGCTGTTGGTCGCGTTGCCCTGCGTCTTCACCGACGCGGTGATGGTGTTCTCCCCTTCGACCAGTACGTAGCCGCTGAGGCGGAACGCGCCGCTCGGGTCGACAGGCACGGACTGCGTGCCGATGGTGACGACGTGGTCGGGAGGCGGTGACAGCACGCGCCCGAGGACCTCGGTGGCCGGGCGGTTGGTGAGCGAGTGATCGGGCGGATAGGTGAGGATGATGCCGGGGCGCGCGTCGGCGAGCGTGACGTTGACCTGATCGCGGCCCGTGTTGCCGGCGCGATCGCGGCCCGTGGCCACGATCGGCGTGGTGCCGAAATCGAGCGGCAGCGACGGCAGGACGAACGTGCCGTCGGCGGCGAGGGTGACGGCGATGCCGTTGACGGTCGCACTGATGGCGTCGCCCGCGGTGCCGCGCACTTCGACGTGATCGCTGGTCACGACGCCGGTCGCCGGCGAGGTGATCTTCACGATCGGCGGCGTGCGGTCGATGACGAACGTCGTGTCGGCGTGACCGGAGTGATTCAGGGCGTCGGTCGCGGTCGCGCTGAGGGTGTAGTTGCCATCGGCGGTGACGGCGGTACCGCTGGTGAATGGCGCGCTGTTGAGCGTCGCGGCGATCGTCGCGGTCGCATCGCTCGAACGGATCTCCGGGGTAACGGAGCGGTTGAAGAGCGTCCCGGCGACGAGCGGCGAGCCGCTCTCGAGGATCGTCACCACCGGCGCGGCAGTCTTCACCGTCACCGCGTAGTCGAGGGTCGAGCTGTTGCCGGCCTTGTCGGTCGCCTGCAGCGTGAAGCGGTTCACGCCGTCGGCGAATGGCACGGCGGCGATGGTGAACGTGCCGTCGGCGTTCGGAATGGCGGAGCGGGCGGAGCCGACGACGTCGACGCGCGCGGCGTCGGTGTCGGTCGTACCGGCGATCGCGCTCGGCGTCGTGCCGACCGTCGCGCCGTTGGCGGGATTCAGGTTGCGAATCGCCGGCGGCGTGAGGTCGATGGTGAAGGCGTATGTCCTGTCGCTCTTGTGGCCGGCGCAGTCGGTGGCCGAGACGACGAGCGCGTGCGCCCCCTCCCCGATCGACGCGCCGTTCACGTACGCGGCGCCGTCGAGCTTCGCGGTGATGGCGACGTTCGCGTCGTCGTCGCTGACGCGGACCAGGAGCGAGATGGCGCGGTTGAGCAGCGTCGCAGTGAACGGCGCGCCTCCTTCGCGGACGTCGATCGCCGGCGCGGTGCGGTCGATGACCACGTTGCGCGTGACCGTGCTGCTGTGGCCGAGCGAGTCGGTGGCGATGACGGTGATGAGCTGGCGCCCTTCACTCACCGGGACCGAAGCGCTCCAGGTGCCGCGCGCCGCGTCGAGCGTCGCGGCGCTGCCGTTGACAGTGACGGTGGCAATGCGCGGATCGGTCGCCGAGCCGCTCACGGTGAGCGTCGTCGCGTCGAGGCAGGCGTCGGCCGCGGGCTGGGCGATGGCGATCTCCGGCGCGCGCGTGTCGAGGATCAGCGTGATCGACGCGCTGCCGTTGTTGCCCGCTTTGTCGATGCCGCGCGCGGTGATCGTGTTCGCCCCTTCGACCAGCGAGAGCGTCGCGCCGGAGAACGTCTTCGCGGCGGTGTCGACGATCGCCGGGACGTCGTTCACGAAGACCGACAGCGCGTCGTCCGAGCCGCCGGCGATGGTCACCTGCGGCGTAGCCAGCACGTCGTTGTCGTGATGCGACGTGAACGTGAGCTGCGGCGCGGTGGTGTCGATGGTGAAGCTCGCCGTGACCGCGTCGTTGCTGTTCCCCACTTCATCGGTGGCGATGGCGGAAACGGTGTGCGTGCCGTCGCCCGTGATCGGCGCGCTGACGCCGTCACTGCCAACGGCCAACGGCGCACCGTCGACGGTCGCCACGAGCGTGATGTGCGTGAGATCGACGACGGTGATCTTCACCGTCACCGGACGGTTGTAGAGCGGGTCGAGTGCGTCGATCGTCACCACCGGCTTCGTCTTGTCGACCAGGAAGTGGAACGGCCCGACGGTCGCCGTGTTGCCGCCGGTGTCCTTCGCCGAGGCGGAGATGGTGTGGTCGATCTGTTCTTCGCTGATCGGCGTGTCGAGCGGATACGGATTGCCGTCGACGAGGAGCGTGCGCTCCGGAGTGGCGGTGAGGTTGTCGGTCGCGGCGACGACCGGGTTCACGTCGCGCGCGAATTTCATCCCGTCGTGGAACGGCTCACCCGATTCGGTCAGCGTGACGACCGGCGGCGTGAGATCGACGGTGAACGGGAACGGACCGACGGTGGTCGAGAGTCCCGACGCGTTGGTCACGACCAGCTTGATGGAGTGGACGCCCTCGACGCCGTACGCGGTTTCGAGCGTGTAGGTCTGGTCGTCGATGGTCGGAGTCTTCGTCGTCGGCGTCGCGCTCTGGATCTGCGCGCTGAACGTGACCGGCGCCTTGAACGTCGTCCCCGCCACGAACGGCGCGCCGTTCGCGAGCAGATGCACTTCCGGCGCGCTCTTGTCGAGGGCGAAGCTCCGCGTCTCGGTCTTCGTGTGTGCGGCGCGATCGGTGGCGGTGACGACGAGCGTGTGCACGCCGTCGACGGAGACGACGCTCCCCGAGGTGAACGCGTTGCCGTCGAGGGTGGCGGTGACCTGATTCAGCGTCAGGTCGGTCGCCGTCCAGCTCAGCGTGACGTTGGCGATGAACGACTCGCCGCCGTTCAGCACCGCGCCGTTCGCCTTGATCTCGATCACCGGCGGCGTCTTGTCGACGATGAAGCTCGAGGTGGCGGAGCTTTCCCACCCCACCTGGTCGGTGGCGGTGACTTTGATCTGGTGCAGCTTCTCGTCCGCCACCAGCAGCGGGAGCGTGACGACGTTGCCGTCGAGCTCCGAGACCTTCGTCACCTGCGAGATGTCGGTGACGACGGCGGAGAGCGTGACGTCCTTGTCGAAAATCGCCCCGGCGTCGAACGGCGCGCCGTCGATCTGCAACGCGATGACCGGCGGGTGCTGATCGACGAGCAACTTCAATGTCGCGTCGGCCACGTTGCCGGTCGCGTCGACGGCGTGCACCTTGATCTCATGCTGGCCGTCGGCGGTGATCGGCGTGGCGGAGACGTACGTCGTGTTCGTGTCGAGCTTCGCGGTGTACGTCGGATTCGGTGAGTCGTCGGTGACGCGGATCTCGATGCGCGCCGGCGTCTTGAAGAGCGCGAGCAGCGCCGGATCGAGGACGCGCTGCGTGTCGGCGTCGGCGAAGGTGATGACCGGCGGCGTGTTGTCGCCGGAGCTCCGGGCGAAGAGGTCGTCGATGTAGGCGTCGCCGCGCACGGCGCCCCACATGCCGATGCGGCCGGTGATGAGGCGCGCGGCGGCGCTGTCGGTGGCGTCGATGGAGAACGTCGCCGGCTCGGTGGTGGCGTCGGGCCAGAAGCGGGCCTGGATGCGCGTGGCGGTGCCGGTGTCGTCGAGCTGGACGGAGAACTGGTACCACTTGTTGACGTCGAGCGAGACGTCGCTGTCGAGCGTGCCGGCGGGCGTGCCGGCGCCGAAGGCGAAGAGCTGCATGGTCAGGCGCGAGGCATTGCCCGGCTTCGACCAGAGTCCGATGAGGTAGTACTTGTCCTGTTCGGGATAGGACGAAAGGACCGTCAGTCCGATGCGCGCGTCGGCGGTGGTGCGGATCAGCCGTCCGCGCAGTTCGAAGTGCCCCTTCGCGGTGAAGGTTTTCGTCGTGAGCGTGGAAAACGTCCCGATGCGCGGGTTGTTGCCTTCCGGTTTTCCCGACGCCTGCTTCGTGCCGTAGACGATGTTCGGGCCGTGGTTCCCCTGCAGCGGATCGGACCAGGTCTTGTACAGACCGCTCGCCGTCGGCTTGGGAGTGCCGACCGAAGTGTCGACCCAGCCCGAAGGATTGGACGGCGTTCCGTATGACTGGAAGTCCTCCGAATATCCGACGGCGGTCTGGCCCTGGGCCAGGCTCATCATCGCGAGCGAGACGACGAGTCCCGCCAGACGCATTGCTTTTCCGAACATGGACGTCACCTTTTAGTTGGCAGGTGGCAGTTGGCAGTTGGCAGCAGCTACTGCCCACGGCCAACTGCCCACTGCTTTACGGTCGATTGATCACGTTGAAATACCGCTCCGAGGCCGTGTAGACCGACTTGCCGGTCACCGCGACTCCCGTTGAATTGCCTGGGACGGGTTGCGTGCCTTTGATGACCGGATTGCTCCGGTCGGTGGTGTCGACGAAGGTGATGCCGCCGGCGCCGTCGGCGACGGCGATCTCGTTGGTGCCGGAGAGCGCCACGCCGCGCGCGTTGCCGGGGGTGTTGACGATCGACTTCACGACCGGCGACGCCGGGTTGCTGATGTCGACGATCGCGATCCCCGTGTCGCCGCCGGCGACGTAGAGCGTGTTGCCGTCGGCGGCGACGTCGATGGCCCTGAAATTCGTGCCGTCGATGTCCTTCTCCCCGACCTTCACCAGCGACGACGGATTGCTGATGTCGAAGATCACGACGTCGTGTCCGATCGTGTTGCCGCTGGTCTGATCGGGCGTGACGGCGACGATCTGCGTCGCGCTGATCCGCGCCAGCTTCACGAACGAGACGCCGCTGATGGTCGCCTGCTGGCGGAAGAACACCGGCGCGGCGGGATTGCTGATGTCGTAGAGGCGGAGCATGCCGGTGGTGAAGTCGGGCGAGCAGGTGAAGGCGTAGTTGCCGGCGATGGCGATCGACGACTCGGTGTTCGACTGGTCGGCCGCGCTGACGGCGGTGGCCGTGGCGCTGGCGACGTTGATCGATTCGAAATCGTCGGAGGCGATGAAGGCGAAGCCGTTCTGGATCGCCACGTCGTTGATCGGCCCGAGGTTATTGATGTAGCTGCGGACCGTGCCGGTGGCCAGCTCGAACGCCAGCACGCGGCGCGACGCCGGGATCGGATTCGAGATGTAGCTGGTGGTCGAGCCGGTGGTGAGCGCGGCGTACGTGCTGCTCACGGCGATGCGGCGCGCGCGGTAGCTGGTGTCGTTCGACGCCTGCAGCGAGCTCGCGTGATAGGTCGTCACCGTGCCGAACGGCACCTGGCCGAGCGGCAGCGCGCCGCTGCGCTGGCCGCCGTCGCCGGTGAGCAGCGAGAGCGCGTGGCCGGAGACCGCGGCGATGGCGGCGGAGAAGCTGCCGTTCGCCGCGACGGCGGCGGACGACGTCGTGATGTTCGAGGTGACGTTCTTCAGCGCGAAGGTGAGCGGCGCGATGCCGGTCACCGCCCCCGCCGCGCCCGACACCGTGACGTTGCCGGAGCCGTCGTTGGCGATCGACAGCAGCGTGCCGTCGACGATCGGCGAGGTCACGACGTTGCGGATGACGACCAGGCCCTGGTCGTTGACCGCGTAGAGGTTTCCGCGGTTGAAGACGGTACTGAAGACCCAGCCGCCGGTGACCTGCGTGCCGAGGAACTGCGGCGCGACCGGGTTGGTGATGTCGAGGAACGAGACACCCGCCGTGCCGTCCGCGACCGCGAGTGTCGAGCCGGCCGCGTCGATGCCGTACGCGTCGCCGGTCGTCTGCAGGATCGTCTTCAGCACCGGGCTCTTCGGATCGGTGAGATCGATCACCGCCACGCCGAACGAGATGCCGGCGAGATAGAACGTGTTGCCGACGACCTTGCCGCGGAAGCCGGTGAAGGCCGGGGCGTCGAAGTCCTTCACCACGCTCATGGCGTCGGGATCGCGGCGATCGATGACCACCACGTCGTGACCCGGTCCGGTGCCGATGAGGTACTCCTCGCCGAACGCGGTGAGGCCGGTGAAGTTGGCGCCGCTGACGGTCACTTCATCGCGCACCACGAACGGGGCGGTCGGATTGCTGATGTCGTAGACGCGAACGCGGCCCTGGGTGAAGTGCGGCGTGGTGGTGAAGACGAGACCGTTGGAGGAGACGACGACGTCGGTCTCGGTGTTGCCCGCGTCGGGCAGCACGACCGGGGTCGACGCCGGGTTGTTGAGGTCGAGCAGCGTGAGGTCGTCCGCGGCGATGACCGCGTAGCCGTTGCTGATGCCGACGGCGTCGACCGGACCGTCGTTCGGCGCGACGGCGCGCTGGAAGACCGGGTTGGCCGGATTGGTGACGTCGTAGATCGCGACCTTGGTCGTGCCGCTGTCGTTGTAGCCGCCGACCACCGCGAACTTCCCGTCGGTGGCGATGGTGCGCGGATGGAAGTTCACCTGGGTCTGCGACGTCGGCACGATGACGGTGCCGATCGAGGAGCCGAACGGCACGGTCCCGACGTACACCGCTCCCGACTTCCGTCCTGCCGCATCGGTCGCTTCGACGGTGACGCCGTCGCCCGGCAGCGCGTCGAGCGTGACGCTGAAGCTGCCGTCGCCGGCGACACTCGCGCCGCTGACCGCCGCGACGCTGCGGGTGTTCTTCACGTCGAGCAGCAGCGAGCCGGTGCCGGTGACGGCGCTCGCGCCGCCGGTGACGGTCGCATGACCGACGCCGTCGCTGGAGATTGCGACGAGCGACGAGGTGATGATCGGCGCGGTGCCGACGTTGCGGATGACCGCCACGCCCTGCTCGTTGGCCACGTAGATGTTGCCGCGGTTGAAGACGAGGCTGAAGGCGGTGCCGCCGACCGGCTGCGTGCCGATGATCTGCGGATCGGCCGGGTTGCTTCCGTCGACGAAGGTGACGCCCGCGCCGCCGTCGGCGATGGCGACGAGGTTGCCAGAGCCGCCGGTGCCGAACGCGGTGCCGGCGGTGGCCATGATCTTCTGGAACACCGGGTTGGTCGGGTCGGTGACGTCGACGACCGCCACGCCGCCGGTCTGGCCGGCGATGTAGAGGGTGTTGCCGACGACCTTGCCGCGGAACCCGCTGAACGCCGCGCCGCCGATATCGATGTCGGCGACCTTGAAGAAGGCGAAGATGTTGCTCTTGTCGAAGATGACGAGGTCGTGTCCGATGGAGCCGCCGCTGGTGCGGCTGGAGCTGAACGCGGCGATGTAGTTGTCGCCGATCGCGGCGAGGCCCTGGAAATCGATTCCGCTGAGGTACGTCTGGTCGCGCAGGAAGCGCGGCGCGGCCGGATTGCTGATGTCGCGGATGCGGATCGTGCCGCTGGTGTTGTGCGGCGACGCGCTGAAGAGATAGCCGCCCGAGGCCAGCAGCGCGGTCTCCGAGTTCCCCTCGGTGAACACAAGCGGAGCGGCGTTGATGTTGGCGAGATCGATCGCCTGCAGGTCGTCGGCAGCGACGTACGCCCACCCCTTGTGGATGAGCACATCGTTGACCGCGCCGTTGCCGAAGGTGAAGGTCTTCCGGAAGACCGGCGTCGCCGGATCGGTGACGTCGTAGAGCAGCGCCCGGGTCGAGCCGGCGTCGTTGTAGCTGCCGACGAGGAGGTTCGTGCCGTCGGTGGAGAGCGTGCGCGCCTTGTAGAACGGCTCGCCGCTCACCGTGGTGCCGATGATGGTCTGCGTGACGGCGGAGCCGAACGGCACGACGCCGACGGAGATGGGGCCCGACTTCCGTCCCGCCGGATCGGTCGCTTCGACGGTGATCGGATCGCCGACCGACGCCGGCAGCAGGATGGAGAAGGTGCCGTCGGCCGCGAGGCTCTGGCCGGAGACGAACGCGCCGCCGCGGCTGTTCTTCACTTCGATGGTGAGCGGCGTGACGCCGGTGACGGAGCCGGCCGCGCCGCTGATGGTCGCGGTCGTGCCGCTGGTCGGGGTGATGGTGATGAGCGACGGCGCGACGAGCGGAGAGGTCGCCAGGTTTTTGATGACCACGATCCCCTGCTCGTTCGCCACGTAGAGGTTGCCGCGGTTGAAGAGGACGCTCCACGCCGATCCGCCCACCGGCACGGTGCCGGTGACGACCGGCGCGTTCGGGTTGGTGGTGTCGAGGAAGGTGACGCCCGCGCTGCCGTCCGCAATGGCCCCGACGGTGCCGCTGAAATCAACCGCGTTCGCCTCGGCTGCCGGGATGATCATCTTGACGATCGGGTGGGTCAGATCGCTGATGTCGACCACCGCGACGCCGCCGTTCGTGCCGGCGACGTAGAGCGTCTTGCCGACGACCTTGCCGCGGAAGGCGTCGAAGTTGGGGATGTCGAGATCGGAGTTGTTGTTGCCCGGGTTGCCGATCCTGATGAGATTGTTGATGTTCGACTTGTCGAAGATGACGACGTCGTGGCCGATGGTGCCGCCGCTCGTCTTGTTGGGCGAGAAGCCGATGAGGTAGTTCGCGCCATACGTGGCGAACGAGCGGAAGTCGATGCCGCTGACGGTCGACTGGTCGCGCAGGAAACGGGTCGCGGCCGGATTGCTGACGTCGTAGATCCGGATCATGCCGGTGGTGAAGTGCGGCGTGGCGATGAAGAGGTAGCCGCCCGACAGCACACCCTGGTAGTCGATGTTGCCGTCGCCGAAGACGACCGGCGTCGACGCGGGGTTGGAGAGATCGACCACCGCCAGGTCTTCGCCGTTGACCAGGGCGTAGTTGTTGCGCAGGTTGACGTCGTTGACCGCGCCGTTGCTCAACGTGAGGGTGCGCTTGTAGACCGGGGCCGACGGATCGGTGACGTCGAACGTCACGGCCTTCGTCGTGCCGCCGTCCTGCCAGCCGCCGACGATCAGCGTGTTGCCTTCCACCGCCATGCTGCGCGGATGGAAGTTCGTCTCGCTGATGGCGGGGAGGATGGGGATGAACGTGACGCCGGAGCCGAACGGCACGACGCCGAGCGACACCGGTCCCGACTTCCGTCCCGAGGCGTCGGTCGCTTCGATGCTGATGGCGTCGCCGGCGCTGGCGCCGAAGCTGATGGAGAACGTGCCGTCGGAGGCGACCGGTTGCGACGTGGAGGTGGTGTTCGCGGTGGCGTCGGTCGCGGCGACGGTGATGGCGCCGCTGCCGGTGATGGCGCGCGAGCCGCCGGTGATGACCAGCGTCGCGCCCTGCAGGCTCATGCTCACGCGCGAGGCCTCGACCTGCGGCGCGGTGCTGATCGGCACGACGGCCAGGCCGTTGTCGTTCGCCACGTACGCGTACGGCGACTGCAGCGCGACGTCGTAGGCCGTGCCGGTCGTGGTGAACGCGCCGGCGATCGCCGGCGTCGCCGGGTTGGTGACGTCGACGTCGACGAGTCCCGCGGCGCCCGCGGCGACGAAGAGATCGTTCTTGATGCTCGACACGCCGCTGCTGTTGCCGCCGACCGTGACCTTGCCGAGGATCGCCGGAGAGGCCGGGTTGGCCAGGTCGACGACCCAGACGTCGGGGCTGGCCAGACTGGTGACGTAGACCTTCGAGCCGATGACGCGGCCGTTGTTCGCGTCGAAGCCCGGGATGTCGACGTCGCCGATCTGCGTGCCGAAGTTGTTGATGTCGGTGCGGTCGAAGATCACGACGTCGTGGCCGACGCTGCCGCCGCTGGTCTTGTTCGGGGAGAAGGCGACGAGGTAGTTCGTGCCGTACGCGGCGATGCCGGTGAAGTCGACGCCGCTGATCGACGTCTGGTCGCGCAGGAGGCGCGGGATCGACGGCGTGCTGACGTCGTAGATGCGGATGCGCCCCGAGGTGAAGTGCGGCGTGGTGGTGAAGGCGTAGCCGTTCGTCACGACGACGGAGTACTCGGTGTTGCCGGCGTCGTTGGCGATGACCGGCGTCGAGGCCGGGTTGCTCAGGTCGAGCGTGATGAAGTCGTTCGCCGTGATGAAGGCGTAGTTGTTGGCGATGGCGATGTCGGTGATGGGGCCGTTGTTCAGCGCCACGGTGCGGACGAGCGACGGATGCACCGGATCGGTGATGCTGAGGATGACGAGCTTGTCGCTGCCGCTGCCGGAGTTGCTGGAGACGAGCAGTCGGCTGCCGTCACTGGCCAGCACACGCGCGCGGAAGGCGGCGTCCGTCGTCCAGTCGCCCCTCGGGATCTGCGAGGCGGTCGGCGTGCTGACGGTCAGCTGGCCGAGGGTGATGACCGGCGACTCGAGCGGATAGAGGTTGCCGTCTTTCGCCTTCAGCGTGATGGTGTCGCCGGCGTTCCCCTGCACCGGGACGGTGAAGGAGCCGTCGGCGTTCGCCGTGCCGGTGTAGCTGTTGTTCGAGACGGTGTTGGTGGCGATGAGCGTGATCGGAGCGTCGGGATCGCTGACCGCGCCGGCCGTGCCGATGACCGAGCTGCCGGTGGCGTTGCTGCCGAGCGAGACGAGCGACGCGACGAGCGACGGCGCGCCGAGGTTGTTGCCGGCGATCGAGGAGGCGGCGTCGAGATCGGGAGTGGCCGTGACCTCGAGCAGATCTTCGACCCGCAGCTTCGCGGAACGGAGCTTGAGCGAATCGAGGCGGTAGGTGCCGCGGTACGAGTCGCCGCTCTGGATATTGATCGTCTCCGCGCCGTTCGGCGCGAGCGTCATCGTCTTCGCGTTGATCGTGGCGATGCGCCACTTGCCCTTCAGCGTTCCATCGGCGCCGCGGACCGTGACCCAGTGATTGGCGAAGTAGAGCGGGATGTTCGTGGCGCGGTTGGTGATGAGCGTCGCGCCGCTGCTGCCGCTCTGCGCGGTGCCGATGCCGAGCGACGGGAGCTCCGTCGCCTGCGCGGTCGGGCCGTGGCCGTTGTTGTTGATGGTCAGTGCGCCGAACGTCGCGCCCGATGCCTTGAGCAGGATCGTGCCGGCGCCGCCGACGTTGCCGCCGGTGGCGTTGGCGTTGCCGCCCGCCCATGCAGTCGGATTCGGCGTGCCGGTCGTGTATTCAATGGATACGGCGCCGCCGCCGCCGGTGCGTTGCTGGTTGCCGCCGTTCGCTTCGAGCGCGCCGCTGCCGGCGAACGACTGCGTGCGGATCCAGATCGAGCCGCCCGCGCCGCCTTCGCAGCACGTGTTGCTCTCGCCGTTCGCGCGGATCGAGCCGTCGTTGGTGAACGACGCGGTGTTGATGGTGAGGACGCCGCCGCCGACGCCGGCTCCGCGTCCGCCGCCGCCCGGTTCGAGCGGCTGGAAGATGCTGCCGAAGGTCGAGGCGAGCGGAGTGGTGTTCAGTCCGCCGTAGCCGATGTGGCTGCCCGCGGTCGACGTGCCGGGCGTTGTGGCGCCGCTGTACGTCGTGTTCACCGCGAAGCCGCGGGCGGTGAGATCGATCGTCGCGCCGCTCTTCACGTTGACGCTGCTCGTGACGTCGAGCGCGAGCGTCTGCGAGCTGCTGGTGACGAACGCGCCGTTCTCGAACGCCAGCGTCTGCGCCTTCACCTGCGGCAGCGCGACGCGGCCGACGATGGAGATGTCGTCGCCGGAGATCGGCTGCGTGTAGGTGACGAACGCATTCGCGGCCGTGGTGCCGTAGACGGTCTGCAGGCGGTTCGCGCCGATGAGGATCGGATCGATGCTGATCAGCGATTCGGTGGCGGCGATGGTGACGGCGTCGAAGCGATAGACGCCGCGCCATTGATCGTTCGCCGCGACGTTCGGCGTGTCGCTGCCGTTCGCTGCAAGCGTCGCGGTCTTCGCGTTGATGCTCGCGATGCGGTAGAGGCCCTTGAACGCGCCGCTCGCGTCGCGGATCTCGACCCAGTGATTGCCGAAGTACGGCGGGATGTTCGCCGCGCGGTCGGTGACCAGCGTCGCGCCGCCGCTGCCGCTCTGGGCGATGCCGCCGCCGAGCGACGGGAGCTCCGTCGCCTGGCTGCCGCCGTGATTGTTGTCGTTGATGGTGAGCGATCCGTACGTCGCGTTCGGACCCTTGAGGTAGAGCGAGCCCGCGCCGCCGTACTGGCCGCCGGTCGCGCCGTTGTTGCCGCCGGTCCACGCCGTAGGATTGGGAGCGCCGCTCGTGTACTCGATCGACACCGCGCCGCCGCCGCCCGTGCGTTGCTGGTTGCCGCCGTTCGCTTCGAGCGCGCCGCTGCCGGCGAACGACTGCGTGCGGATCCAGATCGAGCCGCCCGCGCCGCCTTCGCAGCAGGTGTTGCTGTCGCCGTTCGCGCGAATCGCGCCGTCGGCCACGAACGAGCCGGCCTGGATGGAGATGACGCCGCCGCCCGCACCCGCGCCGCGTCCGCCTCCGCCCGCTTCGAGCGGCTGGTAGACGCTGCCGAACGTAGATGCGAGCGGTGCGGTGCTCAGGCCGCCGTAGCCGATGTGGCTTCCCGCCGTCGAGGTTCCGGGCGTGGTCGCGCCGGGATACGTGGTGTTGAGCAGATAGCCGCGGCCGCTCGCGTCGATCGTGCCGGTGCAGGAGACGAAGAGCGCGTTGGTGGTGCTGACGGCGAGCTTGTCGCCCTGGGCATGCGTCACCTTCGCGCCGTCGAGCACGACCAGTGTGTCGAAGGTGTGCGCGCCGGCGATCGTGGTGGTGCCGCCCTGGATGATGAGCGTGCCGTTGTCGTACTGCGTGTTGTTCGCGGCGATCGTGGTGTCGACCGTCAACTTCGTGCCGGCGACGACGCTGAACGACGTGGCGACGTCATTCGACAGGCTGGCGATGTTGGTGACGACGGCGCGCATGGTGAACAGCGTCCCGGCCGTTGCGTCGGACGGGATGGTGAACGTCGCCTCGTAGTAATTCGCCAGGCCGCTGACCGGCGCCGCGTTGATCGGCGTGGTGGAACCGTTGATGAAGAACTGCACGGACTGGATGCCGTTCGCGGCGTTGCCGGTGTTGTTGCCGAGGGCGAAGACGCGCAGCTTCGCGCCGTAGCCGGCGGGGAAGAGCGCGCCCGGCGACGGGCAGGCCAGCGCCACGACCGGCGCGTTCACGTCGTTCAAAGGCTTGATCAGGATCGCGATGTCGGAGGTGGAGGGGTTCCCCTCGTAGTCCGTCACCGTGATGACGATGTGCTTCGTGACGTTGTCGGTGCCGTCGACCGGCGGGATCGGGACGTCGGCGCTGTACGCGTTGTTGGCGCCGGCGGTGAGCGCGATCTGCGCCCCTCCGTCAACCTGGTAGTAAGCCTGCTTGATCGCGACCTCGGCGTCACTGGCCGTGATCCGGATCGGGATCGTGTTGCCGCTCCCCTCGTTGTAGACCGTGTTCGCCACCGGCTGCGTGACCGTAAGCGCCGGCGCGATGACGTCCTTGAGGATCGTGACCGGGACGGTTTGCGTCCGCGGCGTGTTGCCCGGATAGGCGTCTTCGGCTGACAGGGTCAGCGTCATCGGCACGTCGCCCGGCGTAGTGATCGGGACGGTGATCGGCGTGAAGACCGTGTCGGTGACGACCGCGGTGTTCGGCGTCTTCGTCTGCACGGCGGGAGTGCCGTTGTTGATGACGCTGGTCAGCGTCAGCTTCGTCACCGCGACCTCGTCATGCGCCGAGACCGTGATGGCGATGCTCTTACCGGGGTAAAGCGACGTCGGGACGACGAGGAACTTGTCGATGATCGGCGGCTGGTTCGCCACGATGGTGTACGCGAGCGCGGCGCTCGAGCCGGTGCGGCCCGCGCGGTCGGTGGCCGTGACGGTGAGCGTGGCGGACGCCGGCGAGTTGTTCGGGATGGCGAGCGTGATCGCGCTCTGCGACGCGGTCGCCGGATAGCTGAGGTAAGAGTCGACGCGGTTCGGCGTGACCGGGGTCCAGATGACGGTCGCGCTTCCGATGCCGGCGGGCGACACGGCGCTGTAGCCGGTGTTGAGCGTGAAGCCCTGGGTGAGCGTGCTCCCCGCGGGCTGCGCCGGAGTGACGGTGATGATCGGCTGATCGGCCGGCAGCACGAGGACGGCGGTCGGCGCGATGGTCGCGGCGCTGCGGTCGTTCGTAGTCGTACCGATCGTCAGCGTGTCGTCGGCGCGCAGCAGTGCGCGTGCGCCGAGCTCGAGGCGATCGACCGTGATCGCGGCGAGCGGCGTCGGCCGGGTGAGATGGACCGACGTCGCGGCGCGCTCGTCGAACGAGCTGACGTAGAGACCGCCGGTCGTTTCGCCCGGCAGCTTCGTGAAGATCGTGCCGGCGCCGCCGTCGAGGAAGCTGGCGGTCTCGGTGGAGGTGTTGTTGCGGCCGCCGCGTGCCTGGACCTGCAGGCCCATGGTGTCGACGCTGAAGCGGTCGCTCGCCGTGATGGCGATCCGTCCGCCGCCCGCGCCGCGCGAGACCTGATCGACCGCGTCGTCGTCGCCGCCGTTCGCGCTGACGCGACCGTTCGGTCCGACGATGAACTGCCTGCCGCCGATGTTGACGCTGCCGCCCGATCCCGCTTCGGCGATGCCGCTGCCGGTTCCGCCGTTGGCGTTGACGCTGCCGGCGATGGAGAAGAGGCCGAGGTCCGAAGGCTGGGTGCCGGCGAGGATGCGCACGGCGCCTCCTCCCTGGCCACCGGCGGTGCAGCACGTCGAGTTGCCGGCGCCGCCGGTGCCCAGGTCGAACGGTGCCGTGACCGAGCCGTAGGTGGCGTTGGTCTGGCCGCCGTTCCGCTCGCCGCCGAGACCGGCGTGCGAGGCCGACGCGCCGGAGGTCGGGCCGTTCACCGGCGAATTGCCGAGGGTGAGGCCGCGCGCGTCGTTGTTCTTCGTGTTGCTGCCGTCTGCGTTCACGCCCCAGCCGCCGAGGTAACCGCGGGCCGAGACGTCGATGGAGGAGGCGCAGTCGACGTAGAGGTGATCGCTGATCGTCAGGTCGAGCTTCTGCTCGATGCCGGTGGTCGAGGCGAGCGTCTCCACCTTCGCGCCGTTCAGCACGATGAGGTTCTTCAATGTGAGCGGGACGTGCGGGACGAAGTGCGCGGAGGCGCCTTTCACCACGATGCTCTTGTTCTGGAACGTGGCGACGTCGGAGGCGACGACCGCCTGCGTCCGCTCGTCGATGGTGAGATCGACGGCGACGAAGTCGAGCGTCGTGGTCAGCTCGACGTCATGCAGCGGATCGGCGTCGCTGATGATCGCGGTCAGCGTGTAGAGCGTGTCGGGCGCCGGCGTGGCCAGCGTGACGGTCGCCTGATACGTGTCCGTCGTCCCGACGCGCGTCGCGGTGACCGGAGTGGTGACGCCGGGGATGACGAACTTCACGCCGGTGACGGCGATGTCGTCGGTGGCGCGCACCTGCAGCGTGACCGGGAGGTTCGTGCTGGCGGGGAACGTGGCGTGATCGATCGGGCAGAGCCACGCGCCCTTCGGCAGCGTCGGATCGTTGACGCCGACATAGACCACTTCGACGGTGCTGACGGTCGCGTTGCCGTGGTAGTCGGTGACGGTGATGACGATCGGGATGCGGGTGTCGATGTTCTTCGCCGGCACGGTGACCTGGCCGGAGACGTACTTCCAGGTGTGCGGCTGCGTGCCGGGGGTGACCTTCGCCGTGTTGTTCGGCAGGACCTTGATGACCTGGTTGTCGAAGGCGAAGGTGACGTCGCGGACGCCGCTCTCGTTGTCGCCGACCACCGCTTCGATCTGGTACTTCGCGCCGATGGTGTAGCGCGTCTCCCCTGCCGGGAGCGTGGAGAGGATCAACGGCTTGACGGCGTCGGTGAGGACGCTCAGCGGAGCGCTGGCCGTCCCCTTCTGGCCGCGGACATCCGTAACGGTGGAGGTGAACGTCACCGTCGTTCCTTCCTGCAGCGTCGCCGGAAGGTCGAAGTCGAGACTGACGGGGGGCCACGGCGAGTCGACCGTGGCGCGGGTCAGGTTCTTCACCTGCGAGCTGTTCCAGGCGAAGCCGTCGGCCTGCGTGCCGGCCGCGTCGATCTGCACCGTGGCGAACGTCCCTTCATCGGTGAAGGTGACGGCGGTGTTGACGCGGTTGCTGGCGTACGCCGACGTCGGCGTCAGCGTGATCGCCACGCTCTGCGGCGGCTTGTTCGGCTGCACCTGCCAGGTGATGTTCACCGGCTCGCTGACGTTGAACGATTGATCGGTGGCGATGGCGCGCAGCGTGAGCGTTCCACCGGCCTGCGGCACGTCGGGTCCGACGAAGGTGTACGAGAACGGCGAGGCTGTCGTGGTGAAGAGGAACGTCTGCGTCGCTCCGTCCATCCGGAAGTAGTCGACGCGCGAGACGTCGGTGGCCGGCGTGCCGTCCGTGTTGGTCAGCGTCAGCTTCAGCGTGTATTGCACGCCGGAGATCAGCGGGAAGGTGTCGGGCACCGGCGAGATGAACGTGATCACCGGCTTGTTCAGGTCGAAGGAGAAGAAGTGGAACGTCTGCTCCGGTGCGAGGTTCCCCTGCAGGTCGCGGACGCCGCTGAAGACGACGCGATAGAACGACTGCTGTTCGATCGGTTCGTTCGGCGCGAAGTTGAGCGTGAGTCCGGTGGCCGGATCGACGAACGCATGTCCCGTCTTCTCCGCCACGATGCTGCCGCCCGCGCCGGGGGCGCTGAGCTTGTAGAAGTGGAACTGGCCGCCACCGTTCGGCTGCCATTGCGTCGCGTCGATCGGTTCGTTGAAGGTGAAGACGAGCGTCGTCGCTGCCTGCAGCGGCTGCGAGACGTTCGGCGTCGTCTTCGTCACGTGCGGCTCGGCGTAATCGGAGGTGATGAAACTGCCGCCGCGCGTGGCCGGCATCTTGTTGCCGGTGAGGTCGCGGATCTCGCCGGAGACGATGACGCGGTAGAGCGTGTTGCTCTTCAGCGGGAACTTCTCACCCGGCGCTGTCGGCGGCGGGCGCATCGTGACGGTGAATGTGCCGTCCTGGTTGTTGACGGGCGTGAAGGTGCAGTTGAGCTGCTGCGAGCTGTCGGCGGGGACGAGCTGGAAGTACGTGTTGTTGATGTACTGCGAGCCGACCGCCTCGCTGAAGGTGAAGCGGAGCGAGCTGTCGGGCGACACGTTCTGCGCGCCGTCCGCGGGGAAGAAATCGCGCAGCGTCGGCGGCGTGGCGTCGAGCTTCACGTCGCCGAGCGTGATGAGCCGCGAGGCGTCCGCCAGCTTCACGGCGTACGACTGCCGCGCGCCGACGGTCACGTCGTCCGGTCCCATGTAGACGAGGTTCACCGTCGTATTGGTCGGGATGCCCTGGAACGTGTAGTGGCCGGTGGAGTCGGTGAAGATCTCCAGCGTCCGTCCGAATGAGGCGATGACGCGCGTGTTGACCGAGGGGCCGCCGAGCTCCGCTTCGACGTAGCCGGTGACGCCGGCGAACGCGCCGAGCGTGATCGGCACGACGACCGCCGTCGACTGGCTGGCGAGCGTGGCGCTGGCCGATCCGGAGAACGCGCCGTCGACGGTCACGGCCTGGACGTAGACCTGTCCGAGTCCGATGCCGTTGGCCAGCGCGACGCCGGCGGCGTCGGTGTAGATGGTGACCGAGCGTCCGCCGCCCGACACCGTCACGCGTGCGTTCGCGGCCGGGACACCGGCCTGATTGACGCGCACTTCGACGTTGCCGTACGCGGGGAAGACGAGCTTGATCGGATGCGCGGAGTCGCCGTTGGGGAACGTGCCGCTGAAGCGGATCTCGCGCTGCTGGCCGCCGACTTCGCGGATCAGGCCGCTGTACGCCCAGTCGCGGAAGAGCTGCGGCATCTGGAAGCTGTTCCCCTGCATGCTGCGCATGAATTCGTTGTTGCGCTGCGTGACGTCGAGGTTGACCAGCGGCGCGAGGATGTTCGAGTTGCCGCCCGCGTCGTCGGGGAGATAGACCGAGACATAGAGCGTCTCCGTCCGCTCCAGCTCCATCGGCACGACCGGCTGCGGATCGGCCTGCGAGAGCGCGTGCGTGGCGTGCGCGCGGCGGTTGCTCAGCGTGTCTTTCGCGTCGAGGGCGAAGAGTCCTTCGCGTACGCCTTCGAACAGAAAGTCGCCCGAGACTTCGGTGCTGGTCCGCGTGCTGTAGTTGAACGCGGTGAGGGTGACCGGCGCGCCCGGCACGCCGAGCCCGCCCTTTTCCGGATCGGTCAATCGTCCCGTGACCTTGCCGCTGAAGACGAGCTGGATGCGGACCGAGGTGTCGGTGTTGACGGTGATGGCGAACGACGTGACGGTGCTGCCCGATCGTCCGAGCGCCTTGGAGAACGCGGTGGCGCTGTACGTGCCGACCGGCAATTGATCGAAGTGCGCCAGTCCGTTGCCGTCGGTCGTGGTCAGGTCGAAGACGGAGCTGCCGCGGTAGATCGAGACTTCGGCGTTGTAGACCGCCGCGCCTAGGTTGTTCGGATCGGTGACGCTGATGGTGACGGAGCCGAAGCCGATGACGCCGATCGGCACGTAGACCCGCAACCGCTCCCCTTCCTGCGAGAGCGTGCCGGTGAACGAGCCGCGGTTCTCCTGGTTGTTCGGATCGGAGGCGTCGACGCGGAACGGTCCGGTGAAGAGGTTGTTGATCGTGAACTGGCCCTGGATGTCGGCGGTGAGCGGATCGAGCGACGAGCCGAAGGCGCGGCCGGGGAAGTCGAACTCGCGCAGCTGATAGCGCGCCAGCGGGACCGCCGCGTTGTCCGACAGATCGTTCGGCGTGTCGTCGATGATGTTGTTGGCCGAATTGAGCGGGTCGTAGCGCTTGAAGCCGGAGTAGACGATCTTGCCGTCGACGCTCCCCTGCGTCCGCATCAGCACGCGGACGTTGTTGACCGGACCGCCGAGCTGCGGCGTGACGCCGTTCGCGTAGCCGGTGCGGTAGGTGCCGTCCTGCGTGATCTCGGCGACGACCCGGAAGCTGCTGTTGGCCGGCTCGTTGAAGAAGACGAAGCTGCCGTCGGGCAGCGTGGCGTACGTCCCCTGGTTCTGGCGCCCGTCCTCGATGCGCACGATGGCGCCGGCGACCGGCGTCTGGCCGTCGATGGCGTAGACGAATCCGCGCACGGTCGACAGCTTGTTGAGCTGCAGCGTGATGCTCTGCACGTCGCCGTCGAAGCCGAGCTTCCCGCTAGCGCCGGCGAAGCCGTAGACCGGATGCGTACTGGCGACGTTGTAGCCGAGGACCGCCGGGACTTTGTCGAACACGGCGTAATCGGCGACGCCGTTGACGGCGCTGTTCACGGTCCGCTCGCGCAGCCCGAAGCCCTGCTCTTCTTCATCCCACACGGGGTAGGAAATCTTGACGTCGCCGATGACATCGATGTCGGCGACGAGCTTCACCCGCACCAGGCCCTGCCCGGCGAAGCGGAAATTGAGCGAGGCGACGTGGCCGTCGAATTCGACCTTCGCCGTTCCCTGCGCGAACTGGTCGCCGTACGTGCCGCCGGTGGAGATGGCCCAGATGTTCATCGAGGCGCCGACCGGCACACCGCTCAGCGTGTAGATGCCCGATCCGGTTTCCGGAAGGACGGTCGGCGGGAAGCCCGGCACGAGGACGCGCAGTCCGCTGATCGGGAAGCCGCCCGCGCTGTAAACGCGGACGCGAATGCTGCCGTGTCCATATCCACTGGCGGTGGAGATGAAGACCGGCACCTTGTTGATCTTCGTCGGGTCGAGCGTCGGCACCACGGCCTCGGCCGTCCGCTTGGTGGCCGGGTCGTAGGCCCGGATGGTGTGGCCGGAGAACGACACAGGCACCGGCTGCAGGATGTAGTGGCCGTTAGCGTCGGCGACGACGGCCTGCCCGTTGTCGATCTTCACCAGCGCGCCCGCGACGTTCTGGTAGAAGGCGGCGTCGCCGGGATGCAGCGGATCTTCGCGCTGGACGTCGCCTTCGATCTGCGCCAGCGGCAGGTTGGGAGCGACGTTGAGCGTCAGCGTGACGTCGCGCGTTTCATCGGCCGCGATGTCGAAGTCGATGGCCACGCTCTGCAGCGAGATCGACCACTCCGAGGCGAGCACGGTGATGAAGCCGGCCGGCACTTTGTTGAATTCGAACCTGCCGGCGGAGTCGGTGTAGCCGTCCATCAGGCCGTAGCCCTGGCTGAACACGCCGATGTGTGCGCCGGCGACGGCGGTGTTCGTGTCGCTGCGCATCACGACGCCGCGCACCGTGGCCACGCCGGGGAACGGACGGCGGTAGATGGAGAGGTCCTTCACCAGGACCTGGCCCGGCGTCTTGATCTCGGAGGCGCCGTACGTGACGTTGCCGTCGGCGTCGGTGGCGCTGAAGGTGAGCGGGCCGACCGGCAGGTCTTCGATCGAGTAAAAGCCGTTCGCGTCGGTGTCGCCGGAGCGGAACTGATCGAACATCGTGCTGCCGACGACGACGTGCGCGTTCTTCACCGCCTCGCCGTTGTCGTAGCGGACGTAGCCCTGCGCGCTGCCGCGCCCGAGGAAGACGAGGTTGACGAAATGGACGCGGCCCGGCAGGCGCACCGCTCCCTGGAGCTTCGTCTCCTTCCCTTCCGTGGTGATCGCCTGCAACAGGTAGGTGCCGGCGATGTTGTTGTCGATGTCGCGCGGCACGAACTCGAAGAGGAAGCTGCCGTCCGCGGCCGACAGGTCGTACTGCGGCGCGCCTTCCGGCCGCAGCACGACTTCCGCGTTCGGGATCGCCGTGTTGTCGCCCTTGAAGACGTGGCCGTAGATGATGCCGCCCGGCTTGTCGTTGTCGATGACCGGCACGAGCGGCTGCGGGAAGGTGACGCTCGTGTAGTTGTGCGGATCGGTCAGTGGATCGAGCACCGGATCGACGTCGAGCGTGTACGTCGCGTTCTGCGACAGCGCGTGATCGAACGTGACGTTCACCACGCGGCTGTCGCCCTGCAGCGCCGCCGCCGACATCGGACGGTCGGCGTTGTAGTTGACGCCGTCCTTGTTCAGGTGCACGTGGCCGTGGAACTTCTTCAGCCAGTCGTCGCCGTCAGCGATCCTGACCGGCCGGCTGAAGAGCACCGAGACCTTGTGCCCTTCTTCGTCGAGGTGCATGTCCTGCCGCGCGCCGATGAGATGGATCGGCTCGGGTTGCACGGTGGTGACGCTCGGCACCGCCGCGATTCCATCGACGTCGTCGCGCACGCTCAGCTGCTGATTGCCGCGATCGATGGTCAGCGTGAGCTTCTTGCCCGCGGTGCCGTTGATGTCGACATGCGCGCGGAGGAGCGAGCCGTCGGTGGTGTTCGGATAGATGACGTCGAGCGAGATCGATCCGGTGGCCGATGGCGTGATGCCCAGCTCGAGCGCGGAGCCCCAGCGTCCGACCATCGCGATCTGTCCATTCCTGAACCGCGAGAGATCGCCGTACGGCACATTCCGCAACCACCCCTCGGCCGCCTCGTTCGCGACGCTCATCGTCGCGCCCGACGGCAACGCCTTCACCGACAGCTCGGCCGGACCCTGTACGACCGCGAGCGTGTATCCCCCGCGATGTGCCGTCGTCGACGCGAATCGCGTCACGAACGCATTGATGTCGTCCGCTCCCTTTTCCAGCTCGCGGGCGACGCTCGCGCCGGCGATGCGTCCGCTCTTCTCCTGCCTGCGCAGGTCGTCCCATTCGCGCAGCTCGAGAGAGTTGCCGAGGAGATCGAGCGACATGTGGGCCATGGAGTCGCGTGTGTCTTCGCCGAGGAAGATGCGCTGGCCGGCGCGGGCGATGTCGACCGCGCGCTCGAAGACGTCGGTCTTGATCACGCGCGGATGCTTCGCCAGCGCCTGCGTCAGCGGAGCCGTCGCCAGGCTGTAGCCGAGACCGAGGAGCTGGAGGTTGGGAGAGATCAGGTCCTGGCTGACGTACCGCGCGTAGTACGGCATCACCAGCGTCACCGGCGAGAGCGGAATGCCGCTTTCGCTGACTCCCATGAAGAGCTGCACCGAGGCCGTGATGTTGTCGTCGCTCACGCTGCCGGCGCTGGCGAAGACGTGGCCCGTGATGTTCGGCCGCAGCTTGTACTCGACCATCCGCATCTCGCCGGCGGGGATGGTCAGGTCGACGAACTCCGGCGTCTCATCGAGGCGGCAGACGTTGGCGGTCGGATTGACCGAGCAGGCCTGCAGCACGTTCGTGACGTGGATCGTCTGCGGCACGCCGCTCATGTTGGTGATGAAGGAGTAGGTGGAGTAATCGATCCCTTTGCGGACCGTGTCGGGATGCGAGAAGTTGATGTTGAAGCGCGGGTCGTGCACGACGATCGTCGCGCGCACGGTGCCCTTGAGCGGGAAGTCGGCCTGGCCGGGCGACTTGTAGGTGGCGTGAACTTCGACTTCCAGCGTGTGCGTGCCGGGCTTGAGTCCTTCCACCGTCCACTCCGCGCTCCCCTGCGCCTGGGCGACGAGGAACGTGGCGCCGGTGGTCGGATCGACGATCGGCACGGCTTGATTGAACGCGACCGGCGGCAGCGACTTGACGGTACGCAGCTCGGCCGGCGTTTTGATCAGCGCGTTGACGCTGTCGAGGACGACGCTCGAGCCTTGAGGCGCGCCGTTCGTCACCATCAGCGTGACGGCGAAGAATTGATGCAGCACGCCGAGGCTGTTCGGAATCACCAGCGCCGCGGGGATGGAGGGACGGCTGCTCCCCTTCTCCCGGTCCGGCTGCTGCTCGCTCGGAAAGTCGGCGCCCGGCCCGAGCTCGAACGGCGCCACCGCCGGCGGCGACCAGCGCGGCGGCGTGACGTTGGTGACCGGCGGAAGCTTGTACTCCTCTTCCTTCGCGATCTCGCGCACTTCATGCGTGCGCTTGTCGATGATCACGGGGAACGGGATCTCGACGATCTTGCCGTCGACGAAGAAGGAGAAGGTGTATTCGTAAACTTCGAAGTTGCGGTCGTCGATGCTGATGCCGCGCGCGCGCAGTTCCTCTGGCGTCAGCTGCCTGACCTTGACCTCGGTCACCAGCAATTCCGAAACCGTGATGGTGGCGACCGAAGGCGTGGCCGGCTGCAGGAACTCGCCGTCCTTGATCAGCCGGATGTTCTGCAAAAGGTAGGTCCCCTTGCGCGACAGCGCGGGGATCTGGAAGCGGTGTCCCGGTGCCGTCTCCAGGCGGATCGGCGTGTCGATGCCGGGGCCGGTGAGGTCGCCGGCGGCGATCAGTCCTTCGACCGTCGGCGCGTCGTCGTTCTGCTTACCGCCGAACTCCGTCTGGATGGAGGCCGGGATGTCGATCCCGGTCCCGACCGCGATGGTGACGACGCGCAGGCCGGCGCCCTGGATCTGGAGGTCGGCCGAGACGATGTTGCCGGCGAGAGCCGGAACGCTGCCCCACGCGAGGGTGATCAAAACAGCGAAAGTGATCCGTCGAAAAAGTCGCAGCATCAGGAACCTCGTCCGCGTGGCGCTAAGGAGTCTTCTTCAAGCCGTCGAGCGGGAGACGGTCGATGGCGTCGAGCATTCGCGTGGTCTGGATGAGGCGCGACTCGACGAGCTTCGCGCCCGCCGGGATGGCCACGGCGTCGGCCGGCGGCGCTTCCTCGCCGACGCGGAGCACCACGTCGCGGTACTCGGCCTGCTCTCCTTCCGCTTCGAAGCGGAAGAGCTGCTCGACCGGGAGTCCGTACGCGTCGGCCTTCGCCGCGCGTCCTTTCGCCGCGTTGGCGATGGCAGCGTCTTCGTCTTTCGGCGAGCCGGGGAAGGCCGAACCGGTGAGGATGTCGAGCGCGTCCTTCGAAAGCGCGACGCGCGAGTCGATGCCGATGCGCACGTGTCGCTTCACCCCTCCGGCGTCGTCGCGATCGGCTTCGAAGATGTCGGTGCTGCGGGCCGACAGCGCTCCGTTGCGGCCGAGCGGCCGGAGGTTCCAGCTGCGCGTCGCGTTCGACGCGATGGCCGGCGTAGCGATCGATTTCGGATGGAGCGCCTTCGCCACCTGGTCGAAGCGCGAGACGCTGTAGGTGGCGGCGGCGCGGTCGATCTCCGTGATCTCGTTCTTGTCGTAGTCGGCGATGGTGGTGACCGGCCCGCGCACCGTGACGACGCGGTTGCCGTAGCAGTACTGCTCGACGGTGGTGGTCGAGCCGCTGATGGAGTCGTGGACGCGCCGCGTGACGTGCAGCGGCGCCGGGAAGAGGACGTCGGCCGCGAGCATCGGCAGCGTCGCCAGAAGGAGGAGAGGGAAGAAAACCCGGGATGGACGAGGGCTCACGGTGGACTCCTTGAATTCCTGAATGAATGCGACGCGCATAGTTGTCAGTAAGGAACTTAGCGGTCAGCGGATGAGAAAGGAATGGCTGAAGCCGCTTAGTTCGGGTTTGGTTTTGGTCCGTTCACCGATGCGTTGCATTGTATGTACATAAGAATACTAATGCACATACATGGCTTGGTGTCCAGCGGCAACGGTATGCTGCTCTCGCCTTGCCTCACCTCTCCGTCGTCATCCCCACCTTCAACACCGCGTCGATGACGCTCGGCTGTTGCCGTGCGGTGCTCGCGTCGATGCCGGAGGGGACGGAGGTGATCGTCGTCGATGATGGGTCGACGGATGGGACGGCGTCGGTGATGCCGCCTGAAGTGCGCGTGGTGCGGCTCGATGTGAATCGCGGGTTCGCCACCGCGGCGAATCGCGGCGTGGCGGAGGCGCGCGGCGACATCATCCTGCTGCTGAACAGCGATGCAATCGGCGAAGCGGCAGCGTTGCAGGCGTTCGTCGATGCGTTCGCGGGCGATGCGCGGCTCGGTGTCGCGGGCGCGCAGCTGTTGAACGAAGACGGGACAGCGCAATGGAGCGGTGGCGCGACGCCGACACTCGCGTGGATGGTCGCTGCGGTGAGTGGTCTCGGCCGCTTCGCAAAACTGCTTCGAGGGGGGCGGACGTCTCGTCCGCCCAAACGCAGGATCGACTGGGTCAGCGGCGCGGCAATGGCGTTTCGCCGCGAGGTCTGGAACGTCGCCGGTCCGCTGGACGAGCGCTTCCTCTTTTACTGCCAGGACATCGAGTTCTGCCTGCGCGCGGCGAAGGCCGGTTGGGGCGTGCGCATCGTCGACGACGCGCGCGTCGTGCATGGACTGGGGAAAACGATCGGCGGACAGGATCGCGAGCGGCTGCGGCGCGATCTGCTGACCTGGGGGCAGTCGCATTACGGCGGCGCGTGGTGGCTCTTCGCGCGCGTGGTGCTCAGAGTGTTTCGTAGAAGCTGAGCAGCCCGCGCGCGAGGGTGTCGCTGTCGTAGCGGCGCGCGACGACCTCGCGTGCGTGTGCGCCGAGGCGTGCGGCTGCGGTGCGATCGCGCAGCAGACGCACGACCGCGCCGGCGAATGATTCGACGTCGTCCGCGATCACGACGCTTCCATCGTGCTCGATGCCGCCGGCGCCGAGGGTCGTGGCGACGATCGGTTTGGCCAGGGCCATCGCTTCGAGCACTTTGATGCGCATCCCGCCGCCGGCGAAGAGCGGCGCGATCATCACCGACATCCCGCGCACGAACGCCTGCGCGTCGTCGACCTGACCGCGAAGATCGACGCCGCCCGCCTTTCGCCGCAGCCACTCCGGCGGCGAGCTTCCGGCGATCGACAGCCGCGCCTCCGGCGCTCGCGCGACGACGCGCGGCCAGAGCCGGTCGATGATCCAGCTCACCGCTTCCTGATTCGGGAGAAAGTCGAGCGAGCCGATGAAGCCGACGGTTCCCGGCACCGCCTCACCGACCTCGGGCAACACCACGCCGCACGGCACCACATGCATGGGCCGCGTGCATCCGCGCTCGCGGAAGTCGTGCGCATCGTCCTCGGAAATCGGCACGATCGCGTCGACCTTCTCCATCTCCCGCAGCTCGTACGTCCGCAGCGACGACGCGACGCGACGCAACGCCATCCGGCGCAACGGATTGCGCTCGTTTGCCGCGAGACCTTCCCAGATCCTGAACTCCACGTTCAGCGAACGAAGGACGGTGATCGATCGACAGAATTCCGCATACGGCAGGAGGAACGGACTCTCGATCTGCACGACGTCCGGTTTGAACCGCGCCAACGCCGCGATCAGCGCGTCGCGAAAACGGCGCGAGATGAATCGCGCCACGACATACGGAACGCGACGCGACGGAATGACGAGCCGCGACGTGTTGATGTCGACCGCCTCGATGGGCAACGGCCCGCCCGCCACGCCGCGATGCTTGCGCGGGTTCAGCGAAAGAATCTCCACCTCGGCGCCGCACGCCGCGAGCGA